>Ga0194120_10003161_pt1 | contig 27251 bp, 25 predicted proteins | sample TA2MahCa65mmetaG_FD_148642 | JGI IMG/M metagenome (GOLD analysis project Ga0194120, IMG submission 148642) | Freshwater microbial communities from Lake Tanganyika, Tanzania - TA2015019 Mahale Deep Cast 65m | ecosystem: Environmental > Aquatic > Freshwater > Lake | place: Tanzania: Lake... | reverse complement strand
ACTTCCGCATGCTCGCTCCGTCCGGGAATGTACATCGGATTGGACTCACGGCATACGGAAAAGTTGCAAGGCATTTATGCAAGGCTCAATAATCAAGCTCATGGAAGTGAATCTCTCCACGTCAAGTGACGATGTGACCGAGAAGATCCATACGATTCTTCGTCCTTTCGAGTACACCAGGATTGATCAGATTGTTGATTTTGTTTTTACGACCGTAGAGGACAAAGAGCTTCAAATTGAAGATGACATTGCATTGCCTAACATAAAGGAAACGCAGGAGCGCAGAATACAACAGCGCACACCGCGCGAGATCATCGACGCCAAGAAAGTTGAGGCGATCGAGCGGCTTGCTCGTCGGGAATCAGCTGCGATCCAGAAACGTCGAAATTCACTTTACTCTGACCCGTCAGACGATTTGCACGCTGTAGTCGTGGTCTCCAAACGGTACGACGATGATGGCTATTGGTACGCTTACCACGAAGAGCCCCAAAGGAAGTTTCTTGCACAAGGGAAAAAGGGCTTCTTGGTCTTAGCAATGACCGATAAAGATTTTGCTTTTGCCGTTCCGTATGCTGCACTGGAGAGCGTCTGGAATGACTTGCACCAGACCGTTTTGGACAGTGGTCGTATTTACAAGCATCTGTTGACATACGAAGTTAATGGGAAATTCCTGCTCCGCATCAGGAACGTAGACACGCATTTAGATCTTGATGAATTCAGGATCTGATCGCATAGGGCATCCGGAAAGCAAGTGTTGATGCCACAATCTGGACCCCACCGCCCTGGATATTGGTCCCACAACCATATCTCTTCGACTATTGAGGACCACTCAGGGTCGTTTTCAAGAAACCATTGAAGGGCGTGTGCTGAATTTCGTGTAAACAGGGCGGACATCAACTGTCGGATATGCGATCTCCGAACTCGATGGTAAACCTTGTCAATGCAGCCTTCCAATCCCGGATGGGCATGTGCTATCACTGAGTGGTACATACTGAGAGCATGGCTGCTGATCGATATCAATATCGGATGTATTCCAGTTGATTTGAACCCGTGGCTATGCTCAATGGGCATATGACATACCGTCTGGAATCCAGGGGAATACACCACGGGAAACGCCCCTGTTCGACTGGTACTGCAATGGCGTGGCAGTCAAGGAGATCCAATCGAGGCTGTCCCGACATGGGGTGGTGACAAGACGTGGCAATGTCCAGTGGTCACTTGGCTCGATCCAGTTGATCCTGCGCAACCCCGTGTACTCGGGCTACTTTGACTACACCGACAAGATGCTGGGGGAGACGGTACGTATCCAGACCCCCATCATCATTGACCCGGAGAAGTTCGATATTGCGCAGAACAAACGAAAAGCGACGAGAGAGCACAAGCACCACGTCAACCCGAGCAAGCACTTCTACCTTCTGAGGGGAGTGATCTATTGCGGGCATTGCGGATCGCCAATGGGTGGACGGACGAGCAAGGCTGGGCAACAGCGCGTTTACTACTGTGTTCACAAGGAACGCCAGTGGAAGACCCGGGAAGATGACGAACCGAAATGGAAACGCGGTACCGGGTGTTCTATGGTTCGATCCGTCAACATTGGAAAGACGGACCAGCTTGTCTGGAGGATGATCATCGATGCTGGGCAGAAGATCCGAGACCGATTGCCGGTGTCATCCGACCGTGACGGATCAGAGCACCATGTTCATGAAGACGGATCCGGGTTTCCTGCTGACGGGATCTTGCCGATGTCACTAGAGCAGATCGACGCGCTTTCAGACGGTGAGAAAAGGGCTGTCATTGGCAACATCGTCAGCCGGATCACTGTGAGGTTCGACACCGAATCAAACCAACACAGTGTTGATCTGACGTTCACTGATCACGTGACGAGACTCCTTGCAGGACGAACATCTGATCAGTCGGATGATGCTGCTGTTGGTAACATCGATGAGCTGTGCCCGCCATGTCAGTGCGAGATCTATCAGGATGTCACTGGAGTGCATCGATCAAAAAAGCATGTGGGCAGCAGGGTGCTCTCTGCTGCCGACCTCACTCATTCAGTCACCGTCGAATAGCCGCCCTTGCGCTTCGACGCCGGCTTCTACCACCGTTACTACCGCGACCCGGCGACCCGGGTGGCATCGCGCGCCGACGGCCTGCGGCTCGGGCGGATGATCTGCGCCTGGACGGCCTGCCTCGGCTTCCGGGTCCGGCGGGTGCTCGATGCCGGCTGCGGACTCGGGCACCTGCGCGGACCGGTGCGCGAGTACTTCCCGCGGGCGAGCTACACGGGGCTCGAGGTCAGCGAGTACCTGTGCCGGCGTTACGGCTGGGTCCACGGCAGCCTCGCCGAGTACCGGCCGCGGGTGCCGTTCGACCTGGTGATCTGCCACGACGTGCTGCAGTATCTCGGCGACCCCGAGGCCCGGCGGGCGCTCGCGAATCTGGCCCGGCTGTGCCGGGGAGCCCTGTATTTCAGCGTACTGACCCTCGAGGACTGGCGGCGTACGGCCGACCGCTCCCGCACCGACGGCGAAGTCCGGCTGCGGCCGGCCGACTGGTACCGCCGCCGTCTCGGGCGGGGCTTCCGGCCGCTGGGCGGCGGCCTGCTGGCCCGGCGCGGCTGGGCGCCGCTGCTGTGGGAGCTGGAGCGGCCGTGGCCGGGCTGACCGGCCACGCGGTCGTGCCGGATCCCCGGAAATTGCTCTACAATCCGGCGCAGTGCGGTGCGGCCTGAGGTGGGCTGCCGGTATCAGGGGGAGTTCCCGACTATGGCGTTCCAGAAGCTCTCGGGCCTCAGGGCCTTCGGTATCGCCGCCGCGGCGGCAATGACGCTCGCAGCCTGCGGTGGCGGCGGCAGCGCCAACGACGAGCTGCCGCTGATCCGTGCGACGGTGTCGATCAAGAGCGTCTCACAGGGCGGGCGCTGTGATGCCATTCGCGTGCGCATGACGCCGAAGGAGCTGATTGGACAGGCCAACAAGTACGCCAACAACCGCATGATGGTCCGCGAGATCGCGATGACCGGCCCGACCGACGAAGGTGGGGCGCCGATGTGCAATGGCTCGGACCAGACGCTGCCGCTGGCCCCGGGCATGTGGGAGTTCAGCGCGCCGCTCGCTTCCGGTTCCGCGCAGTGCCAGCGCCTGATCAGAGCTGACAGCGACCTGGCGATCCAGTTCATCGATGGGGTGGATGGCTGCAGCGGTGCGCCCGCGGCGCCCTCTGCCGCTGAACCGGCCCCGGATTCCGAGTCATCCGCCGCGGAACCAGCTCCGGCCGCCGAGCCGGCCGCCGGCTGATCTCTGCGGATCCGTCCTGGACCAGCGGGCCGGCACGGGCATCCGTGCCGGCCTTTTCGTGAGCGCGCTTGAACCACGCCCTGTCGAGACCGCAGCGCCTGCTGTTCCGCCTGCTGGGTCACCTGGCTCCGGCCGCTGCGGCCAGGAAGCTGGCGGCGATGATCGCCGATCCGAAGGGGCGCAACCCGGCGCAGTCCTGGGAAAGCGCTCCCGGCCCGGTCGCCAGCGAAATCGAACCGCTGCCCGGGCTCTACGCCCGAAGCTGGGGCGATGAAGGCCCGCTGGTGCTCGCGGTGCACGGCTGGCGTGGCCGGCCGATGCAGTTCCTGCCGCTGGCGGCGGCTCTGCTGGCACTGGGCTGCCGCACGGTCGCATTGGATCTGCCCGGCCACGGCCGCTCAGCCGGGCGGGCCACCCCGCGGATCGTGGGCGGTCTGATCGCGCAGGTCGCCGAGCGCCTCGGTCCCGTGCATGGAGTCATCGGCCACTCGTTCGGGGGCGCCGTGCTTGGAGCGGCACTGCTGCAGGGACTGGCGCCGCAGCGGTTGGCCGTGATCGCGAGTCCGGCCCGTCTGTCAAAGCTGCCGCTCGCCATGGCCAGGGCGCTGGCGCTGCCCGAACGCGCGGTCGGGCACCTGCTGCGGATCATGGAGCAGCAGGCCGGTCGCCCGCCGCAGGAGTTCGACCTCGCCAGCGTCCTGCCACGCCAGGCTCTGCCGGGTCTGATCGTCCACGATCGTGACGACGCGGTGATCCCGTTCCGCAATGCGGAGGAACTGGCGGCGCTGTGGCCGCTGGCGGATCTGGTGGCAACCCGCGGTCTCGGTCATCGCGATCTGCTCGCGGATCCGCCGACCGTCGCCGCGGTGGCCGCGTTCCTTGCGGATTCCCGCGCATGAAGGCGCGGCTGCTGCGCTGGCTGCCGGCACTTGCTTCGATCGTGGTGATCGTGCTGGCTGGCTTCGTGCTCTGGCGCGAGGTCCGTAACGTGCGCCCCAACGAGGTCATGGCCGCGTTTGCGACGATCCCGGCCCAGTCGCTGCTGCTCGCCGGTCTGTTGACCGCCGTCGCCTGGCTGGCGCTCGCGCTGTATGAGGTCCGCATGCTGCGCTACCTGCGGCCGCGAACCGGCTGGCGGCGACCGTTCGTCACCGCGCTGATCGCCTATCCGCTCGGACACGCGATCGGCTTCGGGGCGTTTTCGGGGGGCGCGATCCGCTACCGTCTGTACACCGCCGCCGGTTTCACTGCCGCCGACGTCGGCAGGCTGATCGTACTGTCGGTGATGCCGTACGCGGCCGGAGTCGGACTGCTGGCCAGTGTCGCGCTGCTCACGGATCCGGTCACGACCGGGCTGGCGGTGGGCATCGACGCGGCCATCGTGCTGGCCGGCGGCGGCGTACTGCTGCTGCTGCACGGCGCCTATGTCGCGCTCGTGCTCCGGCGGGTGCGGCCGTTTGGCCGCTGGTGGCCGGCCTTCGTGCTGCCGTCGCCGGGCCTGACCGCCGCCCAGTACCTGTTCGGAGCCTGCGAAATACTCGGCGCCGTCGCTACGCTGTACGTGCTGCTGCCGCCCGCGGCCGAAATCGGATTTGCGACCTTTCTGGCGGTCTATGTCGCCGCGGTGCTGGCCGGCGCTCTGTCCGGGGTGCCGGCCGGGCTCGGCGTATTCGAGTCGGTGTTGTTCCTCGCCTTCCGCGAGCTGCCGGCCGGAGCCCTGCTCGGTATGGTTCTCGCCTATCGGCTGGTGTACGAGCTGATCCCGTTCGTGTTCGGTCTGCTGCTGCTGCTCGCCTACGAGGCCTGGTCGCCACGGGCCCGTCCACGCTGAGGGATTCCCGCCGGTGCGGGTTACGGTTCCTGCGCGGCGGTGGCAGGCTGTGGCGCAACCGTGATCTGCAGGCGGCCGCGTGCTGTGGGCGGCACCAGCGCATCCCCCTGGTTCTCGAGCCAGTTGATTGTCGCCGGAGTCAGCAGGTCGTTTTCGCGCCGGCCCTCGGGCAGCGGACCGAGCAGGGCGGCGGGAGTGAACACGACGAGGTAGCGACCGCGTTCCGCGGCCGGATCCATGGCCAGCGTCACGGCCAGTCCGCTCTCGCCGCCGGGGGTCGCGAGCGCGGGCTCGAGCCGCAGGTTGTCGAGGCTGGTGAGGCGCAGCACGACGAAAGTTTCGTCGAGCACGGCCAGCACCGGATAGAACACGCCGCCATCCGCCGCCGGCTGGAACAGACTCTTGACCCGCAACTGGTACGGCCCGGCCGCCCGCGGCAGCTCGAAGGCGACGAAGGGGCTCGGGCCGCTCTGGAACTCGAAAACCGGACTGCGCCCATCGATGCGGGCCTCGGCGCGGCCACGTTCCGGCAGCGACTGGAACGGAAACGCCGCCGGATCCGTGCAGCAGGGCGCGACGGCTGCACCAGCCGTGCAACCGGCCAGCGACAGCAGCAGGCAGACAGTCAGCGACCAGCGCATGGCGAGATTGTCGCAGACCCGGCCGTGGTCCGGAAACCCGCAGGCGGCGACGGGGCATCGACTAAAATGCAGTCTTTCCGTCGGAATGCCCGATGGCCAGACCTGTCCCCCGTTGCCGGTTCGGCGCCGCCGGTCTCGGATTCCTGGGGCTGCTGGCCGGATGCGCCACACCGGGCGGGGCGCGAACGGAGGCCGGCAGCATGCAGACCGCCACGCCAGTTCCGCCGGTAGCCGCGCGCCGCCCGCATGCAGTGGTTGCGCCGCACGGGACCCGCATCGACGAGTACTACTGGCTGCGCGACGACACGCGCTCGGATCCGGAGGTGCTCGCCTGGCTGGAAGCGGAAAACGCCTACCGGAAGGCGATGACCGGACAGCTGCAGCCGCTGGAGGAGCGCCTGTACGCGGAGATCATCGGCCGGATCCGGCCGGATGACAGTACGGTGCCGTACCGGCGGCGCGGCTTCTACTACTGCCAGCGCTTCGAGACGGGCCGGGAATACCCGGTTCACGCCCGCCGTGCCGGCAGCCTCGACGCTGCCGAGCAGGTGCTGCTCGACGGCAACCAGCTCGCCGCGGGTCACGAGTTCTTCGAGATCGGCACGCTGGCGGTCGCGCCCGACGACCAGCGGCTGGCCTGGGCCGAGGATGTCGTCGGCCGCCGCCAGTACCGCCTGCGGTTCAAGGATCTCGGTACCGGCGCCGTGCTGCCCGAGGTGATCGACAACGTCGAAGCGGCCGTGGCCTGGACCGCGGACAGTGCCAGCGTGCTGTACGTCGAGAAACATCCGGAGACGCTGCTCGGTTACCGGATCCGCCGGCACCGGCTCGGCACCGATCCGCGCGCGGATCAGCTCGTCTACGAGCAGGACGATCCGAGCTTCTACATGGACGTTGCCACAACCAAGGATGAGCGCTACCTGCTGATCCTGGCGCACAGCACGGTCGCGACCGAGGTCCGCTATGCGGACGCCGCCGATCCGGAGCTGCGCTTCCGGGTTTTCCTGCCGCGTGAGCGCGACCACGAGTACTACCCGGACCACCTCGACGGGCGCTGGATCATCCGCAGCAACTGGCAGGCGCCGAACTTCCGCCTGCTGGAGGCGAAGTTCGGCGAGGAGGGTGACCGCCGCAACTGGCGCGAGCTGCTGGCGCACCGTAACGACGCGTTCATCCATGACTTCGAGCTGTTCCGTGATTTCCTCGCCATCGAGGAGCGCTCCGGCGGGCTGCGCAGGATCCGCATCCGGCCCTGGCGGGACGGTGCCGGCGACTTCTTCATCACCGCTGACGAGCCGGCCTGTACCGCAGTGCTCGGTGACAACCCGGAGCTCGCTACCGCGGTCGTGCGCTACGTGTACTCGTCGCTGACCACGCCGGACACGACCTGGGACTATGACGTGCGCACCGGCGCACGGACGCTGCTGAAGCGCATGCCGGTGCTCGGCGAGTTCGATCCGGCCGGCTACGTGACCGAATTCCGGTGGGCTGCGGCGCGCGATGGCACGCAGGTGCCGGTGTCGCTGGTGTATCGCCGCGGCTTCGCCCGCGACGGCAGTGCGCCGCTGCTGCTGTATGGCTACGGCGCTTACGGCATTTCGCGCGATCCGAACTTCTCGATCGCGCGCCTGTCACTGCTCGACCGCGGCTTCGTCTACGCGATTGCGCACGTCCGCGGCGGCCAGGAGCTCGGGCGGCGCTGGTACGAGCAGGGTCGCCTGCAGCACAAACTCAACACCTTCACCGACTTCATCGACGTGACCCGCTTCCTCGTGCGCCAGGGCTACGCCAACCCGCGGCGCGTGATGGCCATGGGCGGCAGCGCCGGCGGGCTGCTCATGGGCGCGATCGCCAACATGGCGCCCGCCGACTACCGCGCGATCGTCGCGCAGGTGCCGTTCGTCGACGTCGTCACGACGATGCTCGACCAGAGCATTCCGCTGACCACCAATGAGTTCGACGAGTGGGGCGATCCGAAGCTGCAGCCCTGGTACGACTACCTGCTGTCTTACTCGCCCTACGACAACGTCCGCGCGCAGGACTATCCGGCGATGCTGGTGACGACCGGACTGTGGGACAGCCAGGTGCAGTACTACGAACCGGCCAAGTGGGTGGCGCGGCTGCGCGCGTGCAGGACCGATGCCAATCCGCTGCTGTTGCGCACCACGATGGAGGCCGGCCACGGCGGCAAGTCCGGGCGCTTCCAGCGCTACCGGGAGATTGCCGAGGAGTACGCGTTCCTGCTCGACCAGGCGGGCTTGAGCCGCTAGCGGTCTGGTAGAGTTGGCGCATGCTGTCAGCGGCTGCTGTGCACCAGGTGAGCCGGTTCTGCGGCACAGCGCTGGATTGCGATTCGCTGCCGGTCCTGCAGAGACAGGTCCTCGGGGCATTCGAGGAACTGTTCCACTACGATTCCTGCGTGTTCCATCCGCGGTGGGGCGATACCTGGCAATTGGACCTGTCCCGCTGCGCCACGCGCGGGTGTTGCGCCGACTTCGTGCCGAAGTACCTCGAGCGCTATTACCGGGAGGATCCGGGCGCAGCGGACATCCGCGACCGCCCGGATTGTCCGCCATGGGGAGTGCGGTTGTCGACCGAGATGGTCGACTACAACACCCTGGTAGCGAGCCGGTACTACAACGATTTCCTGCGGCCCAATCACGCCCACTATTCGCTGATCATGGTGCTGGGGCGGCGCGGCCGCCAGATCGGCGTTGCCGTCGTCTCGCGGTCGGCGCGCCGCTCCGATTTCTCTGCGGCCGACGTCCTCAAGGCCGAGTTGATCATCCCGACACTGGCCGCGGCCGTCGATCGGTGCCTGCAGAGCAGGGTCGGCGCGGCGCAGGCCTGGGCTCCGGCGACGCTCCGTTCGCCGGGCCGGGGACCGGAACCAGCGCCACTGCGCGAGCCTGAAGAAATCACTGGCGGCGGTCTGCAGGCAAGACTGGGACAATTCGGCCTGAGCCGGCGCGAGTCGGAAATCGCGCTGCTGGCCGCTCGTGGCTGCAGCACCCCGGAGATCTCGAGCATGCTGTGCCGCAGCATCAACACTGTGGAAACGCATCTGAAATCGATCTTTCGCAAGATGGGCGTGAACAGTCGGGCGGGAGTCGCTCACCGGCTGTACGCGCCCTGATCGATCGGCCGGCCGGCCGCCGCCGGTCCCGGCCTGAATCACACCATTCCGTGATTGTCCCGGCCCCGCCGGGATGCCAGCATGGTTGCGCCGCCCGGCCACGGGCCGGATGGAACCGGAGGTGCCGCGTTGAACCAGGCTGACAAGGTGCTCTTTCTCGCCCACTCCAGGCCGGGTTCTTACGTGTTCCGGCAGACGGCGCAGTACCTGGAGCGGTTTCCAGAAGTCGAGATCAGGGCCATTGCCGACGACCCGGGACCATTTCCGCAGAGCGTCGAAGAGATCACGCTGCTGTACATGCTGAAGGCGATGGACATCGGGGTCGAAAGGCATTTCCTGGCGGCGATCGGACAGGCGGAGCGCGAGGGCTACGGCGCCGCGGCCTGTGCCAGCGCCGGCGACTTCGCCTGCGCCGAGGCCAGGGAACGGTATTCCATTCCCTACGTCGGTATGGGCTGGGCCAGCTACCGGGAAGCCGTGGCGATCGGCGGGCGGTTCTCGCACCTGCACACGCACATGGCCGAACTGATCATGCCGATCAGCATCCAGCAGATCAGTGCATACGGCTTCCGCGAGCAACTGGTTTCCGTCGAGTACGTAGACGTCGACATCTACCGCTGTCTGGCGGCGGAGGCGGATCCGGATTTCGGGCAACTGCTGCAGATCTTTGCGCCGCAGGTGAAGAAGGCAGCGGCGAAGGGGGCCCGGGCGATCACGATCGGCTGCGGATCACCGGAGTTCTCGCGGCTCGCGCAGCTGCTGGACGACATGGCGCGGGAGCAGTACGGCGTTCGGGTGCTGCCGCCGATCGATACCGTCGTCAAGGTCGCCCGGGAGTTTCTGGGCAGCAGCACGCGGTCCGCGCCGCCGGACAGGAGTGGCAGATGCCAGGCGGGCATGTAGAGGTCAACGGGCAGAAGCTCTATTACGAAATCGACGGAGAAGGTGATGACCTGCTCCTGATCGGCGGCCTGGGGCAGGACGTCACCGGCTGGGCATTCCAGGTCCCGCGCTTCATCCAGCACTACCGCGTCATCGTGTTCGATAACCGGGACGCCGGGCGCAGTGCTGAGGCGAGCGGGCCGTACACGACCGCCGACATGGCGGATGACGTGGCCGGCCTGATGGACGCGCTGCAGATCAGCCGGGCGCACGTCCTGGGTTACTCGCTGGGTGGCGCGATCGCCCAGGAATTCGCGCTCCGCCACCAGATCAGGGTCAACAAGCTGATCCTGGCCTGTACCAGCGCGCACCTGGCGCGCTACCAGATCAATCTCTTCGATCCCGTACGGTTCATTCGCGAGCACGACCGCGAAGGCCGGATTCTGGCCAGCCAGCAGCTTTTCATGACCATGACCCGCGAATTCCTGAAGCTGCGTGGCGCCGTGCAGATGATGCTCGACCTGCTGAGCCACCCGCCGTTCCCGCAGTCGCCGGCGGCGCTGAGCCGGCAGATCGACGCCTGTCGCACGTTCGATGCGCTGGACCGGCTGGACCGGGTGAGCGTTCCGACCTGTGTGCTGGTGGGCGATCAGGACATTCTGACGCCGCCCTGGGTAGCGCGGGAACTGGCCGCTGCGATCCCCGGCGCACGATTGCAGATGCTCGCCGACGGCGGGCATGGCCTGCTGTTCGAGATCCCGGAGAAGTTCAACCGGGCGGTGCTCGATTTCCTGCTGGACCAGCGGGCGCCGCAGCCGGCCGGCGGGAGCGGGCTCAGTTGTCCAGCTCGAAGCGCAGCCGGATCGTGACGCGCTGATTCACGGGCACGCCGTTGCTCTTCACGGGTTCGTAGCGCCACCGCGCCAGCGCGTCGAGAGTGGCGCGGTCGAACATCCCGGCGGGGTCGGCGGCGACGATCCGCGCATCCCGCGTCGTGCCGTCGCTCGCCACCGTGAACTCGACGTCCACCCAGCCTTCGACCCGGTCGACCACAGCCTGCTCCGGGTAGTCCGGCATGCGGAAGCTCCGGCGCACGAGCTGGGCTTCCGGCAACACGGTGGCTCCGACAGCGCGGGGCGGCGCCGCGGGCGCGGTAGTGCCGGTCGCAGCCGCCGGCAGCAGTGTCTGCTGCACCGGCTGGCTGCGCAACCGGGCCAGTTCCAGGTCCGCGCGCAGACGGGCGAGCGCGGCGCGATCGTGATTGAGCGCGATCGCGTCGTGGACCCAGGCGCTGGCGGTATCGAGATGCCCGGCGGCGAGTTCGCGGCGCGCGTTGTTCTCGAGCAGCGCACCGAGCATCAGGATGCCCTGGCGCACGCTGAGGTCGGCCGGGTCGAGCCGCCGCGCCGCGAACAGGTAGGCGTGCGCGCTGTCCGGCCCGCCGACCAGCTGGCCACTGGCCATGCGCTGGTGGGCGAGCTGCACGAAGCCCGGCACGCGGCCGGCGTCGGTGCGCGCAACGGTGGTTTCCGCGGCGGGCGTGGTCGGGCCTGCGGTCGTGGCGGAAGTGCGCCGGGCTTCCGCCTGGCGGGATCGCTCCCGCGCGAGCTGTCGGGTCAGCTCAGGCAGGCGCGCATGATCCGGCTGCACTGAGCGGAGCGCGTCGATGGCTTCCGCCAGTCGCAACAGGTCCGTGTCATCCAGCGCCTGATCGGCGTCGAGTGCCAGCTGGTCGGCGATGCGCTGGATACCGCGCGTCGCGATCGCATTGCCGGGATCGCGCGCGAGCACCGCGCGATAGAGTTCGAAGGCATTGCGCTCGGGCGGTTCGATGAGACGGCCCTGTGACAACGCGATGCCCGCCGCGTCGAGCAGGCGCAGCACGGCCCGATCCCGCGCCGCGTCCGCCGGCGCCAGTGTTGCCGCCGGCTGGGCGGAGCGCAGTTCAGCGAGGTAATGCCAGGGTTCCCATACCAGCAGCGCCGCGATGCCGGCCAGCAGCGGCAGCAGCAGCAGACTGCGGCGCCGGTAGCGTCGCAGGCGGGCCCGGTCGAGACCCAGCCGCGCCGGGCGCAGCCGCACGAGCTGAGTCCGCACCGCCTCGCGGAACGTCGCGCCGGGCACGGCCGCAGGCCGGTCGGATGCCGCCGGCTCACCCCGTTGTGTCGCTTCGACGAAGTTGCGGATCCGCTCCGCCGAGGCCGGCTTGTGCAGGAAGCGGAAAATGGCGCCCTGAGCGACGAGTGGGGCGAGTTCGGTCTCGTCGTCGCGCCGGCCGGCGACGATGATCGGCAGATCGGGGAACTGGCCGTGGAGCGCGCCGACCAGGCTGCGCGTGTCGTGGTTCGCCAGCGAAGCGTCGAGCAGCAGTACGGCGTTGCCCGCCGCAACGATCAGATCGGACGCGTGCGTCGCGTCGTCGGCGCGCCAGACGCGATGGGCGCCGGCGAGCGAGTCACGGGTGAGTGTGATCAACGCCGGATCAGCGCACAACGCGATCACGTTGGCGCCGCTGTGGGGCGTCGCAGTCATCGGTTCGCCCGGCGTTTCAGTGCCGGTATTCCGCATGCTCATCGCTGCCACGGTTCTGTCCGCCGCCGTCGAGACCACCGGTTCCCCTTGCGCAAATCACCGCGTCCGGGACCCCTGCCACGCCCGTCCGCTCCTCCGGCGGCATCTTTGACAAAACCTGCGGTGGTGAACCGGACACAGGTCGCGTTTCGCCCGGTCGGGCTGTGACCCGGGTCAAAAATCGCCGCCGGGCCGGGCACTTGAAGGACCTTCTGCCCGCAGCTACTTCAAGGGCACTCCTTGCGTTGCCTGGATGCAACAGGCGGCCCGGGGACCGGGTTCCGGCAGGATTATGTGAACCTCGACAGGCGGCGGATTTCGTGCTTATCCTGCCGTCCGTTGAAACCAGGCCGCCAGCTCCACAGAAAGCAGAAGACCACGTTGGATTACGGCGGGCGGCCTATTGGCTGGGAGTTCAAGGGGGCTTACATGCCGGCCACACCGGGCGTGCAAAGACAGATCGCATTCGTCTCGACCCTGCCGGCCGAGCACTACCACCAGCTCGAGCTGCTGCTGTTCTTCAACGGCCGCCAGGATCGCGTGCGCAACGGTATCGTCACGGCGATCGATCGTTATGGCCCGCCCGAGATTCTCGTCGAGGGCAAGACGTTGCGGGTGCGCGTCGCCGGGCCCACCGAGGCCCAGTGCCTGTTCGCGATCGAGCGCGAGGGCAAGGCATCGCGGCCGATCGGCGTGATCCTGTACCTGCGCGACAGCTTCGAGCGCATCACCGTGCTGCACCTCGTTATCGACGAAGCCTATGCCGCGGGTGGACCGCGGGCGCGCTACAATCTGCTCCTGCGTCTCGTGCAGGCCGTGCGCCGGGTGGCGCGCTGTACGTCGGGCATCCGCCATGTCGAACTGCTCTACTCCCAGCATCGTCCGCGCGCGGCCTTTGCCTGACCCCGGCCGACTGCTCCACGCCGTTACGCTGCTGTGCGTCCTGCTGCTGGCGACCGCCGCCCCGGCGGGCGCGGCCTCGCGCGAGCAGATCGATGCCGAGGTCCGTGAGGCGACCAGCACGCTGTACCAGCACTCCTCGTCGGCGAAGGAACTGGCCGGACGGGCCGCCGGGATGCTGGTATTCCCGCGGGTCGTCAAGGGCGGCATCGGGATCGGTGGGGAGTACGGCGAGGGCGCGCTGCTGATCGGCGGCCGTACCGCCGGGTACTACAGCATCGTCGGCGGCTCGATCGGCTTTCAGCTCGGTCTGCAGCGCAAGAGCGAAGTCATCCTGTTCATGAGCCAGCGCGAGCTGGACAAGTTCCGCAACCGTGACGGCTGGAAGGCCGGCGTCGACGGCAGTGTCGCGCTGGCGACGCTCGGCACCGGCGGCAGGATCGATACGGAGACCGCGAAGAAGCCGATCATCGGCTTCATCTTTTCCAACAAGGGCCTGATGTACAACCTGACCTTCGAAGGCTCGAAGACCACCGAGATCCGCAAGCGCTGAGACTGGCGCTCCTCTGGTTCCACTGCCAGGCGGGCTGCGGGCTGGGACACTCCCTCGCTCGCGCCGGAACTGATGCGCTCGCTCGCGATGCCCCAGCCCGCAGCCCGCTGTGACGCCGCGGGCGAGACTGCAGCGTCCGCTGCGCCAGCGAGGCCGGATGGGATCAGGCCGGCGCGCCGTGGCCGCCGCGCCCGCCCGACAGGCCACCGGTCAGCACCAGCCGCATCGCCGTCTCGACCGACACAGCCAGTGGCTCCAGTGCAGCGCGCGGCAGCATCGCCGTGTAGCCGCCGATCTGGTAGCTCATCGGGAAGTACACGGCGACGAGGCCATCGATCGACGGTGACAGCGCGAGCTCGGCGGCGTCGTCCTTGGTCACGAAGCCGATCAGCCGGGCCTCGCCGAAGCGGGCCAGCACGACCCGCCGCAGGTCGCTGTGCCGGCCGCCGGCCGGCAGCAGCTTCATGAAGTCGCGGGTTGCCCCGTAGATCGTCTTGACCACGGGGATCCGGTCGAGGAAGGCCTCCCAGGACTGCAGCAGCCGGCGCACGATCAGCGCATTGACCAGCGTGCCGGCGACCAGCAGCAGTGCGACGGCCGCGGCGATGCCCATGCCGGGCCAATACAGCTCTTCCGGCAGCAGCAGCGTGATGAGGCGGTGCAGCAACGCCTCGGTCGAGGTGCCGAACCACCACAGCAGCCACAGTGTCAGGCCGATCGGGATCACGACCACCATTCCGCGCAGGATCGCGCCACGCAGCTTGTTGAACATGGAGCCTCCTCGGCGCACGGTACGATGCGAGTGCATCGTAACAGCCGGAGGGATCGACATGCGCAGCGTCATCGCCTGCCTGGGCTGGTTGCTGGCGGGCCTCGCGCTCGCCGCACGGCCGACACTCGTCGACCGCGAGGCTGTGTTCGCGCGGGCACGCGCGCTCGCGGTGGCGACGCACCCCGAACTCGCAGCGGAAGATCTCGCGGGGTTCCGGATCGCCTATGTGCTGACGTTGCTCGAGACCGGCAATCCGGAGGGCGGTTTCGAGGTCGACCTGCTGCTGCGTTCGACACGCCAGGAACTGCCGGCGGCGGAGGTCATCGCGGCGGCCGGCGATGCGGCTGCGGCGCAGGAACTCAGGTCGCTGCTGCAGGAATCCGCGCAGGCCTGGCATTACCGGACGGTGCGGGTCCGCTTCGCCGAAACGGGCGCTGCCACAGCCGGTACGGAGTTCTCGACTCTGCTGCTGAACCGGGACCCGGAGCGGCCGCCGGACCCGGCCGGGCCGCCGCAGTGATCTGGTCGCTGCTGGCCGCTGCCGTGCTGCTGCTGCACGCGGCCTTCATCGCCTTTGTCGTGCTCGGCGGCCTGCTGGTGCTGCGCTGGCCGCGCCTTGTCTGGCTGCACCTGCCGTGCGCGATCTGGGGCAGCCTGATCGAATTCACCGGCTGGCTCTGCCCGCTGACGCCGCTCGAGAACGCGCTGCGCGCGCGCGGCGGTGGGAGCGGTTACAGCGGCGGATTCGTCCAGCACTACGTCACGGCGCTGCTGTACCCGGCCGGACTCACGCGGACGACGCAATGGCTGCTGGGCGCGCTGGTCGTTGCGGTCAATGCGCTGGTCTACGCGCGGTTGCTGCGGCGTCACGCCGGCGCCTGAATCGGCTGAGCCGCAACGACCACGCAGCCCGGGCCGCCGTGTACCCCGAAGGCGGTGCCGAGCGGAATGATCGGCAGCAGCTCGCAGCCGGGCAGGCTGGTGACGAGAACCTGCTGAAGCTGCCGGGCGCCGTCCGGGGCGTTGCCGTGGGCGATTGCGATTCGCCAGCGCACCGCCGGATCGAGGCGCCGGCACAGGTGCCGGCCGAAGCGGCGGTAGACGTCATGGCGACCCGGCAGCACGCCGCTCAGGCGGATGCCGCCGTCCTTGCCGATCGCGAGCAACGGCAGCAGGTGCAGCAGGTTCGCGATGCGCCCGACCCAGGCCGGCACGCGCCCGCCGCGCAGTGCGTATTCGAGCGTGGTGACGCAACCCCAGGCGCGCGTATCGCGCCGGGCCGCGAGTGCGGCCTCCCGGACCTCGTCACCCGAGCCGCCGGCCGCAGCCGTTTCGGCCGCCCGCAGCGCCACCAGGCCCTGGCCGAGCGAGGCGGTGCAGGAATCGACCGTAACGATCCGCGCGTGAGTCCGCGCCCGGACCGCGGCCGCTTCGGCGTTCTGAAACGTCCCGCTCAGCTTCGCGCTGAGTCCGACATAGACGACGGCCTCGTAGTGCGAGCCGACGAACTCGAACGCGCGCCGGAAGTCGCCCGGCGGTGGCTGCGAAGTCTTCGGGTGCACCGGATTGGTCGCCAGCTCGTGGAAGAACTCGGCTGGCGACAAACCGATCTTGTCCAGGAAGCTGCGGGCGCCGAAGCTGATGCGGACCGGCACCATGTGGATGTCGAGCGCTTCGAGGATCGAATCGGGCAGGTCGGCGGCGGAATCGGTCACGATCGCGACGCGCCGCCGCGCCTCGTGGTGGGCCATGCCCTGCTGGCGCTGCATGTCGTCGGCCTTCTCGCTGCTGACCGTGCCATGCTGTGCCGCCAGCTCGAAAAGCTGTTGCGGCTCGTTCAGGTGCAGGTGCAGGCGCAGCTTGCGCCGTGTCCCGGCAATGACCAGACTCGAACCGAGTCGCGCCGCTGCCTCGCGCAGCCGCCGGCGGTCGATGTCCTCGCCGGTGATCATGCATTCGACGCACCAGCGGTGTTCGAGATCCTGCTGCTCGCCGGCGGCCGGCTCTTCATCGTGCAGCAGCGCCGGCGCCAGGTCCTCGGCGGGCAGCACGCCGGTGGCGAAATACTCGCCCATGCCCGCCAGCAGCTCGACGAATCCCAGGGCGCCGGCATCGACGACGTTGGCCCGCCGCAGGCTCTCGAGCTGATCGCGGGTCGCGGCCAGCGAACGGCGCGCCGTCGCCAGCGTCGCCTCGAACAGCGTCGCAAAGTCGCGCACGCCGAGTTCGCCGACCTGCTGCGCGACCGCGGTCGCAAAATCACTGAGCACCGTCAGGATCGTGCCCTCGCGCGGTTCGGCCAGCGACTCGCGCGCGTAGACGGCGCCGTCGCGCACGGCAGCGGCGAACTGCTCGGCGTTCAGTTCGGCGCACGGGGCGAGCCGGTCACCGAGACCGAGGAAGAACTGTGCGAGGATCGCTCCCGAGTTACCACGCGCGCCGTCGAGGGCCGCGTCCGCGACGCGCGTCAACAGGTGTCCGGCGTGTTCCTCGGGCGCACCGCGCAGACCAGCCAGCACGGCCTGCAGCGTCAGCGCGAGATTGGTGCCGGTATCGCCGTCAGGAACCGGGAATACGTTGATCCGGTTGATGATCTCCTCGTGCGAGGCCAGCCGCTGAATGCCGGCGCGCAGCGCCGCGCTGAGCTGCTGCCCGTCGAGCAGGAGCGCAGGCCGTTGCGGCGTCGCAGCGGGCAGGTTCATCGAGCCTGTGGCTGGCTACTGCCGCGGCAGCAGGAAGCGACGTCCCTGCCAGTCGAGGATTGCGCCATCACGCGTGATTTCCCGCACGGTCGGCCCTTCAGCCAGCGTGCCGCCCTGCTGGTAGCGCCGGCCGTTGACGAAAATGGCGCGCCGCGCCGGGTCGTCCGTGAAGACGTGCAGGTCGATGGCGAGCTGCGGCAGACCTGCCGTGGCCTCGGCCGGCAGCTCGCTGATCGCCGGCGGAGTTTCCTCGATCGCCCGCGTCACGGTCGCCGATGACGGCGGCACGGCCGGTGGAGCTGCCGGTACCAGCGTCGGGTCGGGTGCCGGCGGCGGGGCCACGGCGGCGGTGGCAGGTGGGGCATCGTCCGGCAGCGACCGTGGGGCTGGTGGCGCCGCGGCTGGCAGAATCGCCGCCGCCGCGGGTGCAGGCGCCGCAGCGACAATCTCCGCGGGTACGGGTGGCGGCGCTGCCGTTGTCGCCGGAGGCGCGCTCGGCGCTTCCCGCAGCAGCAGCACCGTGAGCACGAGGACATTGAGCAGCACCAGCCCGCCGATCGCGAGCAGCGTCCACGGCGCCGTCCGGCGTGGGCGCACGACCGGCAGTTCGGTGATGCCGGGGCCGAGCTGGCGCTGGCGCTCGTGCTCCGACTTGCGCAGCGCGTCCAGCACGAAGCTCATGCGCCGCTCCCGGTCGGGGCCGGTCGCAGAGTCGGCGCGCCGGGGGCGCCAACCGCCGCATCGAGGACCATCTGGGTCTGCATGCCGGCGATGCCATCCACCGCGAGACGGCGGCTGCGCTGGAAATCCTCGACGAGGCGCTGCAACTCGGCGTCGAACAGTTCGGGTGCAGCCGCGTTCGCCGGCAGTCCGCCGAGCCGCTCGAGCCCGTCGCGCAGCCAGCGCACGTCATCGCCGCGCATTCCGGCGCGCAGCGGGCGCAGCGCACCACCCTGCGGGCGCCACAGCACGAGGAAGTCGCCATACCAGTGATCGGCCAGCTCGGCGACCGCCACCTCGAGCGACGCACCGGCGAGCAGCAGCCTGGCCCGGTCGCCGTCGAGGCCGGCCAGCACGATCTGGTGTTCGGTGCCGGCCGCATCGACGAGCGCGAGAACCGCCGGCCGATTGATCAGCTTGAGCTCGGCGAGCGAGCCGCGCTGCGCCACGCAGGCGAGCCCGTGGGCCGCCGCCTGTTCGCACGGGGGAGCAAGGCCCGGCCCGTACTGCCCACCCCACAGATTCAACAGGCCGGCAAAAGCCGTGTCCATCGTCGTATTGCCGATGGCCTGGGCCAGGCGCTCGCGAAGCCGCACGGGTACCGGCTCCTGCATGGCTGGCGCCGGCAACCCGGGCGCAACGTTCGTGACCGGCGCTGCGGCATCGCTCTGCTCCGGTACCGCGGCGACCACGCCGGCCGGTTCGGGCGCGAAGGTCATGCGCCACGCGGCCAGCGCGAGCAGCACCGCGCCGGCGGTCGCACCGGCCAGCGTGAACCAGCGCGCCCACGGCGGCAGCACCGGGCGACCGAAGACCTCGCTGGCGGCCCGGCGCACCAGTTCGCTGCCGACCCGATGCTCGTCGCGCGACCAGGCGCCGAGCAGGGCCCGGTCGGCGATCACGTTGATGACGCGCGGCACGCCGCCGGCGAGCCGATACAGCTCGCGCAGCGCGCCGGCCGTGAAGATCTCACGGGTCGCGCCGGCCACCCGCAGCCGGTGGCGCACGTAAGCGCTGGTCTCGCCGCGGGTCAGGGCCTCGAGGTGATAGCGGCCGGTGATCCGTTGCGCGAGCTGCCGCAGTTCCGAGCGGCCGAGCACGCTGCGCAGCTCCGGCTGGCCGATCAGGATGATCTGCAGCAGCTTGCGCGTCGCGGTCTCGAGGTTGGTCAGCAGCCGCACCTGCTCGAGCACGTCGACACTGAGATTCTGGGCCTCGTCGACCAGCAGCACGACGCGCCGGTCGCGGCCGTGCGCATCGAGCAGGTAGTGCGTCAACAGGTCCACCAGCATGCGCACGCTGCCGGCCGCCGCCTCCGGCACCTGCAGGTGCAGCTCGTCGCAGATGCCGTGCAGGAACTCGGCCGAGGTCACCCGCGGATTCAGCACCAGCGCGACCTCGCAGTTCGGCGGAAGCTGCTGCAGCAGGCTGCGCAGCACGGTGGTCTTGCCGGTGCCGACCTCGCCGGTAAGCTGGATGAAGCCGCCGGCCTCGGTGACGCCGAACGCGAGGTGCGCGAGTGCTTCCGCGTGCCGCTCGCTGAGAAACAGGTAGCGCGGGTCGGGCGTGATCGCGAACGGCTTTTCCGTCAGCCCAAAGAAGCCGGTGTACATGGAGTTCTACGCTGATCCGTCGGGCCCGGTCGCGGGTTCATCATGCCCTGCGGCTGCAATGGCTGCCAAGTCGCCGCGGCCCGGTTCCGGGCCGAACAGGTCGAGCTGGCGGGCCGGGGCGAGGTCGGTGACGCCGACGCCGAGCAGACGGACCGCCGCGCGCGGCTGCTCCTCGAACCAGCGCCGCAGCAGCCCGGTCGCGACATCGGCGATCAGGCTCGTCTCCTGGGTCGGCGGACTGAAGCTCTTCTGCCGCGAATAGGTCGTGAAGTCGCGCCGCCGCACCTTGATGCTGACCGTGCCGGCCTCGAGCTGGCGCCGGCGCAGCCGCGCGGCGGTGCGCGCGGCGAGTCCGGCGAGCTGCTCCACCAGCAGCTTCTGGTCGCGCAGGTCGCGCTCGAAGGTCTGTTCCGAACTGATCTGCTTTTCGGCCGCGTCCGTCACGACGGGACGGTCGTCGACACCGGCGGCGCGCTCGCGGATCCGCCGCGTCTCGCGCCGGAACAATGGCCACAGCACCGATTCCGGGGCGCGACGCAACTGGCCGAGCGTGTAGATGCCCTCCTGCTCGAGGCGCGCGGCGGTGCGCGTGCCGATGCCATGAAGCTGGCCGACCGGCAGCGGCTCGAGGATCGCTTCCGCCTGCGTGGCCTCGATCACGGTGAGCCCGTCGGGTTTGTGCATGCCCGAGGCCAGCTTGGCGAGCAGCTTGTTGTGGGCCACGCCGACCGAGGCGGTCAGCCCGGTCCGCTCCCGGATGCGGGTGCGGATCTCGCGGGCGATGGTGAGAGCACTGCCCCACGGCCCGAGCGTGTCGGTGACGTCGAGATAGGCCTCGTCGAGGGACAGACCCTCGACCAGTCCGGTGAAGCTGCGGAAGATCTCGAAGACCTGCGCCGAGATTTCGCGATAGCGGCGCAGCCGCGGCCGGAGCACCAGCGCCTGCGGACAGCGCCGCAGCGCTTCGTGCATCGGCATGGCCGAGTGAATGCCGAAACGCCGCGCTTCGTAGCTGGCCGCCGCGACCACGGCGCGCCCGCCGGCGCCGCCGACCACGACCGGCTGGCCCGCCAGCGCAGGGTCGTCGTGCTGCTCGACGGCGGCGAAGAACGCGTCCATGTCCACGTGCAGGATCGCGCGCTGGTGGTTCATGCGAGGCGCAGCAGCGTGTACAGCATGGCACCGGCCATGGTCGCGCCAAGCAGCAGCAGGTAGAGCAGGGCCAGCGCACTGAACTTGGCCAGCGTCCGCCACCAGCCCTCGCCATAGACGACGCGCAGCGAGCGGAACACATACCAGGCCAGCCACAGCAGTACGGCCGCGCTAACCAGCTCCGCCAGCCAGGCCAGCGGCGCGGCGGCCAGCGCCAGCGCATCGAGCAGGTTGGTGCCCGCCAGCCCGAGGAAGACCAGCGTGTGGTTGTGCAGGAACAGCACTAGGTGCTCGACGTAGCGCCGGCGTGCGCGCCGGTAGAACGGCACGGCTACCGCGGCCAGCAGCGGCAGGAACACGAACATCACTTTGGGCGCGTTGGCGGTGAAGTCGGCCAGGAGCTGGCGGCCGCCGTCGGCGCGGATCCGGCCGCAGGCGCGTTGCAGCGGCGCCTCGAGCGCCTGCAGCAGCGGCAGGGCGATGCGGAAATCGCAGGTCACGCCGGCGCTGGCCAGCGCCGCCGTGGCCGGTGGCTCTCCGGCCGGGGCCGGTGCCTGGCCAGCGGCCGGGATCGCCACGACCTCGGGCTGCGGCAGCAGCGCGGACAGCGCGAAGAACAGGATGCTGGCGGCCAGGTACAACCGGAACGGCGGCAGGAACTGCTGGCGCCGGCCCGCGATCCAGGCCCGGGTCAGCTCGCCGGGTGCGCACAGCAGCGTGCGCAGCGTGCGCCAGACGCGGCCGTCGAGATGCAGCAGCGAATGGGTGACATCGCCGGCCAGCTCGCGCAGCGCCGGCACGTGCGTATCGCGGGACTGGCCGCAATGCGCGCAGAACGTGCCGGGCACCGGCGCCGCGCAGTTGTCACACCGCGGGGCCGCGGCCGCGACGGCGGTGAGTGCCTCGCGCTGCCGGTACTTGCGTCGCTCGCAGTACAGCTTCGCGCCGAAACGCTGCTCGGCGTCGCTGCGCAGCCGCGGGGCGTCGTTCTCGAGGTACTGGTCGAGCGCCGCCTCGCTCTCGAGTTCGAACAGCACGCGCCGGCGCCGCGGTTCGCCCGGTGCGATCTCCGGCACCTGGATCGCGGCGGCGAGGAGTCCGGCGCAGGCCAGCACGGCGCGCACATGACCGGGCAGCCAGGCGTCGAATTCCGCGACGATATCCGGGTCGAGCGTGCAGTCGACCTCGTGGATGATCCGCTCGGGAAGGCCCTCGCCGGTCATCGGGGATGCAGGCGGTTCATCGGCCGATGATACCGCCGTCGCGGCCGGCGGGTCAGGCCGGGGCGAGGGCGTCGATGTGCCGGAGTTTGGCGGTATCGCTCATCCGGTAGAAACGGCGAAGCTGCGCGAACGCGCCGTGCGCGCCGGCCCGGCCCCGGCGCAGCGCGGGTTCCAGCAGCGCGCAGAAGCGGGCGGCATAGCCGCTGGCGCGCCGGTACAGCGGCTCGCGGGTGCCAGCCAGCAGCGGGTCGATCCGCGCCTTGCGGAACAGCAGGGTGTGCAGTTCGGCCGGGAAGCGCCGCGGGTCATGCCGGCGCAGCAGCAGCAGGCTGCCAACGTACTTGTCGACCTCGGCCTGCAGCTCCAGCGTCAGCAGCGACACTTCGCGGTCATGCGCGGCGTGATGAGCGACGCACAGGAAGTGGCTGATGCCTTCGAGCGCGGCCCAGCAGTCGGCGACGTTGTCCTGGGTCAGCCCGTCGCTGGGATCCCGCGCCTGCAGGCGCCGGAGCAGGGCCGGATCGAGAAACAGCGCAAGCCCCAGTTCGTCATCACCGGCCGCGACGACGAGCTGCTCGTCGCCCGGCGCGCCGCGGCAGGCCGCGGGCAGCAGGCCGCGGTCGGTGACCACGAAATCCTCGACGCGGCAGTCGAGCTCGAGGTCGTAGACGCCCCGCAGCAGTTCCTCGAGCCGGCCGAGCGCGGCGCTGGCCATGTGGCCTCAGTGGGCGAGGCGACCGCGCGGGAACGGCACGACGCCCGCGCGCAGCAGCAACCGGCGCGCGCGGGTGCTGCCGGTCCGGTGCCAGACCTCGTACAGACGCAGCAGGTCGCGTTCCGACTGCCCGGCAGCGTCGCGAATGTCGTTCAGCGCGTCGACCAGCGGCTGGAACTTGTCCTCGAGTTCGGCGAACACGACGGCGAGCGCGCGGCGTGGACCGCGCACCGGCGCGTGCGCCAGCGCGCCATAGGCGCGGCCGCCCATCGCGATGTGGTAGTCGATGTCGACCAGCCGGCGCGGGAAGCCCTGCGCCAGGAAGCCGGCGACAAACAGCGCCACATCGCCGAGCCGCTGCAGGATCCGGTAGCGCCGCTCGTCGTCGCTGCATGCGAGCGCGTCGGCGAGCAGTCGCGCCAGCGGCCGCAGTGCCGCGCGCCCGTCGGGGCCGGGCTCGAACAGCGCTTCGCTGCGCATGAACATGGCCAGCAGGTTGACGACGTATTGCTCGGTGTGATCGCGGACCCGCAGGTGCTGCCCGGCGAGCGCGCCGTGCAGCGCCTCGCGGAAGAACTCGCGCACGTCGGCGACAGTGACGAGGCCGGTATCGCAGTGCAGGTCCGTCATCACGCGACTCCTCCGGCGTGGCCGGGATCGGGAGAGCGGCGTGATCAGTCAACGCCGCCCGGCAGCGGATTTCTGCCGACGGCGTCGCAGACTGAGGTGGCAGCCGCTGTGGCGGAGTGCTGATCGGGCTGGAGTACCGGAGTGGTTCAGGCCACGCGGCTGGCGGCGTGGTCAGTGCCGTCGATCCGCGCAGCGCCGAGCTCGCGCGGATCGAAGTCGTCGACGTGGACGATGTCCATGACCTTGCGGTCGTACGCGCGCAGCAGCGCGGCGTCGGCGGCGGTGATGAGGCCGGCCGCCAGCGCCTGCTCGATCTGGCCCGGCAGATCGAGGGCGGTGATCTGGCCGGTCTTCACGCCATCGACGCGCAGCTTCTTCTCGAGCGGTTCGGCCGCCACGGCGAGTTCGAGGGCTTCCTGCACGAGGCCGAGATGATTGCGCGGTTCGAGCGTCCGGTACACGAGCTGGCACAGGCGCTCGCGCGGCGCGCCGGGACTCATGACCAGCGCTGCGATCTGCGGGTTCAGCCGGTCCGCGGGCGCCGAGTAGGTCAGCCCGCGCGGGAAGATCACCAGGCGCATCAGGAACGCGAGCCAGCGCACCGGGAAGTTGCGCAGGAAGCTGTGCAACTGCTCCTGCGCCTGGTACAGCAGCGCGCGGCAGGCGTACTCGACCAGCGGCAGGTCCTCGGCCGGGCGGCCCTGGTTCGCGTGGTGCTTCAGCACCATCGAGGCGAGGTACAGGCTGGAGAGCACATCGCCGAGCCGGGCCGACAGGTTCTCCTTCTTCTTCAGATAGCCACCGAGCGACAGCATCGCGACGTCGGTGGCGAACGCGAACGAGGCGCTGAAGCGGTTGATGTGCTCGAAGTAGCGCCCGACCGGCCCGGTAACCGGCGCGCGCACGATCCGCGACAGCGTCAGCGCGGCGAAGAACGAGCGCGCCGCATTCGAGATCGTGAAACCGATGTGGCCGAACAGCGCGCGGTCGAACTCGCGCACGCCGCGCCGGCGGTCCGGGTCGCCGGCCGCGTTCATCTCCTTCAGCACCCACGGGTGGCAGCGGATCGCACCCTGGCCGAAGATGATCAGGCTGCGGGTCAGGATGTTGGCGCCTTCGACCGTGATGCCGACCGGCACGATCTGGTAGCCGCGGCCGAGGTAATTCCTCGGGCCGAGGCAGATGCCCTTGCCGCCCTGGACGTCCATCGCGTCGTTGGCTACCCGCCGGCCCATCTCGGTGACGTGGTACTTCAGAATGCCGGCCGGCACCGCCGGCCGCTCGCCGGCGTCGATCGCGGCCATCGTCACCGAGCGCGCCGCGTCCATCGTGTAGACGTTCGCGGCCATACGCGCGATGACGGCCTCAACGGCCTCGAAGCGCCCGACCGGCATGTTGAACTGGCGCCGGATCCGCGCGTACGCCCCGGTCGAGTACACCGCGCCCTTGCAGCCGCCGGTGGAGATGGACGGCAGCGAGATGCAGCGACCGACCGACAGCAGCTCGACCAGCATGCGCCAGCCCTGACCGGCCATGGCCGGGCCGCCGATGATCGCCTCGAGCGGCACGAACACGTCGCGACCCTGAATCGGGCCGTTCTGGAAGGGAATGTTCAGCGGCAGATGCCGGCGGCCGATCGTGACCCCCGGCGCATCGCGCGGTACCAGCGCGACCGTGATGCCGAGATCGGACTGTTCGCGGCCGAGCAGGCGCTCGGGATCGAACAGCCGGAAAGCCAGCCCGATCAGCGTCGCGATCGGCGCCAGCGTGATGTAGCGCTTGGCGAAGTTGAGCCGGATGCCGGTGACTTCGCGGCCCTGCCAGATGCCGCGGCAGACGAAGCCGGTGTCCGGGATCGCGGCCGCGTCGGAACCGACGCGCGGGCCGGTCAGCGCGAAGCAGGGAATCTCATCGCCGCGCGCGAGGCGCGGCAGGTAGTGATCCTTCTGCTGCTCGGTGCCGTAGTGCAGCAGCAGCTCGGCCGGCCCGAGTGAGTTCGGCACGACTACCGTCGAGGCGACGGTGCCGGAACGGCTGGCGATCTTCACCACGACGCAGGAATGTGCGTAGGCGGAGAAGCCGAGGCCGCCGTACTGCTTCGGGATGATCATCGCCCAGAAACGCTGCCGGCGGATGTACTCCCACACCTCCGGTGGCAGGTCCGCGCGCCGATGGGTGATGTCCCAGTCGTCGAGCATGCGGCACAACTGCTCGCACGGTCCGTCGAGGAAGGCCTGCTCCTCGTCGCTGAGCCGCGGCGGCGGCAGCGACAGCAGCTTGTGCCAGTCGGGCCCGCCGCTGAACAGCTCGCCGTCCCACCACACGGTGCCGGCCTCGAGCGCCTCGCGCTCGGTGGCCGACATCGGCGGCAACATGCGCTTGTAAATGCGCAGGAACGGACGCGAAATCAGCCGGCGCCGCAACGGCGCGAGGTTCAACAGCAGGTGCGGCAGGAACAGCCCCCACAGCGCGAGCTGCCACCACAACGGCCCGGCGCCCACCGCCGTGTAGGCGGCAAGCAGCGCGCCGAGCGTGAGCGTGGCGGTGGCGAGGCTCGCGCGCTGGTAGGCGAGCCACAGCACGAGGCCGAGCAACAGCAGCAGCCAGAGCATCCACCACATGGCCTGTCTCCGCGTGGCGCCGGGTCCGAGTTCTCTTATACGCCATCCGCGGCCCCGGATGCGACGGCGGCGCGCTGTGCGGCGCCGCTGCCCGTCCGGTTACGCTGTTACAGCAGGTCCTTGACCCCGTCCCGCTCCTCGAGCAGCTCGCGGTGGGTCGCGGTCATGCGCTCGCGGCTGAAGTCGCTGATGGCGAGCCCCGGCACGATCGTGTAGCGGCCGTCGCGGCAGGTCACGGGGTAGGAGTACATGACCCCTTCCGGGATGCCGTAGCTGCCGTCCGCCGGGATCGCCATGCTGACCCAGTCACCCTCGGGCGTGCCGAGCGCCCAGTCGCGCATGTGGTCGATCGCGGCGGAGGCGGCGGAGGCGGCGGACGAAGCGCCGCGCGCCTTGATGATTGCGGCGCCGCGCTGCTGGACCGTCGGGATGAACTGCTCACGATACCAGCCGGCCTCGATGACCTCCCCCGCTGGCCGGCCGGCGATCGAGCAGAAGCTGATGTCGGGGTACTGCGTCGCGCTGTGGTTGCCCCAGACGACCATGCGGCGGATCGCCGTCGTGTGCTGGCCGCCGCGCAGGGCGAGCTGCGCCAGCGCGCGGTTGTGATCGAGCCGCATCATCGCGGTGAAATTGCCGCGGGCAATGCCCGGTGCGTTCGCGGCCGCGATCAGCGCGTTGGTGTTGGCCGGATTGCCGACCACCAGCACGCGCACGTCGCGTTTCGCGACCTCATCCAGCGCGCGACCCTGGGCCGAGAAGATCTGCGCGTTCGCCAGCAGCAGGTCCTTGCGCTCCATGCCCGGCCCGCGCGGGCGCGCGCCGACCAGCAGGGCGTAGTCGCAGTCGCCGAAGGCCACCCGCGCATCGTCGCTCGGCACGACGCCGGCGAGCGTCGGGAAGGCGCAGTCCTGCAGTTCCATCACGACGCCGGCCAGCGCGCCGAGCGCCGGCGTAATCTCGAGCAGGTGCAGGCGGACCGGCTGATCCGGACCGAGCATCTGCCCGGAGGCGATGCGGAAGGCGAGCGCGTAGCCGATCTGGCCGGCTGCGCCGGTGATGGCGACGTTGACAGGTGACTTCATCCAGGACTCCGGTGACTGCGGCCGAGGTGGCGAAAACGGCGGCCGATTCTAGCAGCCTGTCGGACTTATTGAGCCTTGCAGAAATGCCTGACAGTTTCACAATGGCAGTTCAGCCTGTTGCCAGAAGGCGCGGATCAGGCTCGGGCGGCGTTGCATGGAGCACAGCCGATTGCGCGCAGTGGTTTTGAGGTCAGCGAAGGTGCTGGCA
>Ga0194120_10003158_pt1 | contig 27272 bp, 17 predicted proteins | sample TA2MahCa65mmetaG_FD_148642 | JGI IMG/M metagenome (GOLD analysis project Ga0194120, IMG submission 148642) | Freshwater microbial communities from Lake Tanganyika, Tanzania - TA2015019 Mahale Deep Cast 65m | ecosystem: Environmental > Aquatic > Freshwater > Lake | place: Tanzania: Lake... | reverse complement strand
GCCTGGGTCGACCCGCGCGCCGCCGCGCCGCGCAGCGCCCTGGAGCTGGCCGTGGGCGCGCCGCGCATTGCCGCCGCACGGCTGCGCCGGCACCTCGCCGCGTCGTGCCGTCGTGACGGCGCCGTGCGCGTGCCGCTGGCCGACCGATCGGCCGAGGAGGTGCTCGCTCTGTGCCAGCGCGAGGGGATTCGCGTGCTGCGTTCACGCGTGGTCACCGAGCCGCCGGGGCGGTGGACGGTGCCCTAGGCCCCCGGCTAGCTTTCCGGCATGCCCGAGTTCCGCCTCTACAACTCGCTGACGCGCAGCGTCGAGCCGTTTGCCCCGGCCGACGGCGAAACCGTACGCCTGTATGCGTGCGGCCCCACCGTCTACAATCCGGCGCACCTCGGGAACTTCCGCACCTTCCTGATGGCCGACCTGCTGCGCCGCGCCCTCCGGCACACGGGCTTCAAGGTGCGCCAGGTGATGAACCTGACGGATGTGGACGACAAGATCATCCGGCGAGCGACGGAGCAGGGGAAGTCCATCCGCGACGTGACGGAACCGGTGGTGACGCTGTTCTTCGCCGACCGCGACTACCTGCGCATCGAAGCGGCGGAGCACTATCCGCGCGCCACCGACTTCATCGCGGAAATGGTGGCGTTGGTCGAGCGCCTGGAGAAGAGGGGCGTTGCATATCAGGCCGAGGACCGGACGGTCTACTTCGCGATCGACAAGTTCCCCGGCTACGGGCGGCTCTCGCGCCTCGACACGAGGGAACTCAAGGCCGGGGCGCGCGTGGCGCAGGATGACTACGCCAAGGAGAACGCGCAGGACTTCGCGCTGTGGAAGGCGGCGACGCCGGCCGACGAGGCGTGCGGCGCGGCGTGGGATTCGCCGTGGGGGCGCGGCCGGCCGGGGTGGCACCTCGAGTGCTCGGCGATGGCGATGAGCCTCCTCGGCGAGACCATCGACATCCACACCGGCGGCGTGGACCTGCAGTTCCCGCACCACGAGGACGAGATCGCGCAGAGCGAGGCGGCGACGGGGAAACCGTTCGCGCGCTTCTGGTGCCACGGCGAGTTCCTGCTCACCGACGGCAGCAAGATGGCCAAGCGCGTCGGCAACGTGGCGACGGTGGACGACCTGCGGGCCCAGCGCGTGGGCGCGGCGGCGGTGCGCCACCTGATGTTCTCGACGCACTATCGGAAACAGCTCAACCTCTCGGGCGCGGCCCTCGAGGCGAGCATCGAAGCGGTGCGTCGTGTTGGTGACTTCGCCGAGCGGCTGGCGTCGGCGGTTGGCGGCACGCCCAAGCTCGCTGAGGTGGCCGAGACGTTCCGCGCCGAGTTCGACGAGGCGCTGCGTGACGACCTGAACGCGCCGCGCGCGCAGGCGGCGCTGTTCGTCTTCATTCATCAGGCCAACGCGGAGCTCGATCGGCGCGGCAATGATGCGGCCGGTTTGGCGGCGGCGTGCGAGGCGTTTTCGCGCGCGAACTCGGTGCTTGATATCGTCCCCGAGCAGGAGGGGGTGGACGCGTCGCTGTCCACCTGGGTTGAGCAGCAACTCGAGGCCCGAAAGGCAGCCCGGGGACGGCGGGACTTCGCCGCGGCGGACCAGATCCGCAAGGCGTTGGAAGAGAAGGGGATAACCGTCGAAGACACCCCGCAGGGCGCGCGCTGGAAGAAGGTGCGCTAGGCCGCCCCCTCCAACCGCCCTAAAGCCAACAATTGCAACGGCTTGACACTTGCCGAGAAGGCGAGTATTCTACTAGTCTCGCAAAAAAACGGCCAGTCGCTGACGTAGCTCAACTGGCAGAGCACTTGATTTGTAATCAAGCGGTTGCGAGTTCGACTCTCGCCGTCAGCTCTGCGTGTGCGGTGAAGGCGAAAGGGTCCGCATCACGTGCGGTGCAGGGAGCAGGGAGCAGGGGAGTATTAGGTGGGGTACCCAAGTGGCCAACGGGAGCAGACTGTAAATCTGCCGGCGTATGCCTTCGAAGGTTCGAATCCTTCCCCCACCACTCGACGGTGATGCGGTGTGGCGGAAGTGACGAGCTCCCGTTGCACGGTGTGGCAGGGCGAGCGAGCAGGTCGGAGGACTCGCGGGAGTAGCTCAGCTGGTAGAGCGCAAGCCTTCCAAGCTTGATGTCGCGGGTTCGAGCCCCGTCTCCCGCTTAGAGGCAGACAGTGGACGGTTGACGGTGGACGGTGGAAACCGCGGGACGTCGCCGCGCAGTGATTGGTGCGGCGATTTGTAGTCGGCGGGATCGGAGTTGCTGGCGTAGCTCAGTCGGTAGAGCACACCCTTGGTAAGGGTGAGGTCACCGGTTCAATCCCGGTCGCCAGCTTGCAGGTGCGGTCGCCGGTGCAGGGAGAAGGGAGCAGGGAGTTTTGCATGGCACAGAGTGCCACGGGGGCGGTCAACCGTGAACCGCCAATACCCGCAGGACGCACGAGGTTTTTGAAATGCCCCGCGACAAGATCATCCTCGCGTGCAGCGAGTGTAAGAACCGCAACTACTTCACCACCAAGAACAAGCGCCTGCACCCCGAGCGCGTCGAGTGGAAGAAGTACTGCCCGCGCTGCAACAAGCACCAGGTCCACAAGGAGACCAAGTAACATGGCCGCCGAAGTGGTGCCGCAGCAGGGACCCGTGCAGAAGACCGTTGCGTTCTATCATGACGTGATGGCCGAGATGAAGCGGGTGACCTGGCCGGACGCACCGCAGGTGCGCCAGCTTGCCATCGGCGTCGTGCTGCTCTCGCTGTTCATCGGCGGCGTCATTGCCCTGATGGACGTCATCCTCCAGCAGCTGCTGGTGCGTCTCCCTTCGTCGTTCTAGGAGTGTTCGTGGCGCACCGGTTTTACGCGATCCAGACGACGTCTGGGCACGAGAACAAGGTCCGGAACCTGATCCAGCGGAAGATCGACGCGGATCCGGCGCCGGCCGAGGCGCGCGCCATCCGGCAGGCGCTGGTGCCGACGCAGGAAGTCGTCGAGATCAAGAACGGCAAGAAGGTCACGGTCGAGCGCAAGGTGTACCCGGGCTACGTGCTGGTCGAGCTGGAGGCGCACGAGGACACGCTCCACACGATCGGGAGCATCCAGGGCGTCATCAAGTTCGTCGGCAAGGATCGCGACCCGCAGCCGCTGCGTGACGACGAAGTGCGCCGCCTCCTCGGCATCGCCGACGAGGCGGAGGAAGCGCCGCCCAAGGAGGAGATCCCCTTCCTCGTCGGGCAGGCGGTGGCCATTACCGACGGTCCGTTCTCGGACTTCAACGGCGTGGTCGAGGAAGTGATGCCCGACAAGGGCAAGGTGCGGGTGTCGGTGTCGCTGTTCGGGCGCCCGACGTCCGTGGAGTTGGACTACCTGCAGTTGCGGGCGCACTAGGCGGAGCGCCCACGGCAGCGCGGATCCTCAACCGCGCTGGCCGCTTTGCCGCCGAACTGACGGTTGACGGTAGACGGTTGACGGTAGATCCACCGTCCACCGTCCACAGTCCACCGTCAATGAGTTTGCCTCGCACGAAGGCTGCTGTACTCGTGCACCGAGGCCCACCACGACCTCGCTAATCACACCGTGGGAGTCGGCGGGGCGATGGGCGCCCTGCCCGAACGTCAGAGGAGCACCATGGCAAAAAAGGTCGTCGGTTTCGTCAAGCTGCAGATTCCTGCAGGCAAGGCGAACCCGGCCCCGCCGGTCGGCACCGCGCTCGGCCCGCAGGGAATCAACATCATGGGTTTCTGCAAAGAGTTTAACGCTCGGACGCAGGGCCAGGATACGATTCTCCCGGTCGAGATCACGATCTACGCCGACAAGTCCTTCACCTTCATCCTGAAGACGCCGCCTGCGGCTGTCCTCATCAAGAAGGAGCTGGGACTGGACAAGGGGTCGGGCCAGCCCAACCGCAACAAGGTCGGTTCCATCAGCAAGGCGCAGATCAAGAAGATCGCCGAGCTCAAGATGCCGGACCTCAACTGCGACTCCATTGAGTCGGCGATGGCGATGGTGGCCGGCGCCGCGCGCTCGATGGGCGTGGAGGTCAAGGACTGATGGCTACGACCCATGGCAAGAAGTTCCGCGCCGCTGCCGCGAAGGTCGCCCCTGAAAAGGCGTACGCCGCGAAGCAGGCGCTCGAGCTCGTGAAGACGGGCGCGTTCGCGAAGTTCGACGAGACGGTGGAAGTGGTCGTCCGCCTCGGCGTCGACCCGCGCCACGCCGACCAGGTGGTGCGCGGCACCGTCGTCCTCCCCGCGGGGACGGGCGCGACCGTGCGCGTGCTGGTCATCGCCGTCGGCGACAAGGCCAAGGAAGCCGAGGCCGCCGGCGCCGACTTCGTCGGCACGGAGTACATCGCGAAGATCAAGGAAGGCTGGACCGACTTCGACGTCATGATCGCCACCCCGGACCAGATGGGCCAGGTCGGCCAGTTGGGACGCGTGCTCGGCCCCCGCGGGCTGATGCCGAACCCCAAGGCGGGGACGGTGACGATGAACATCGGCCAGGCCGTGAAGGAGACCAAGGCGGGCAAGATCGAGTTCCGCGTCGACAAGGGCGGCAACGTGCACGCCAAGATCGGCAAGGTCTCGTTCGGGCTCGACGCCCTTGAGACGAACTTCGGCGCGTTCATGGACCAGATCGTCCGGTCCAAGCCGGCCGCCGCGAAGGGCGTCTACGTCCGGAACCTGTCGGTCTCGTCGACGATGGGCCCGGGGGTGAAGGTCGACACCACCCCGTACCGGTAACGAGCCATGAATCGCACTGAAAAGGAAAAGCTCGTCGCCGAGCTCAGCGCCAAGATCAAGGGCGCAAACGCGCTGTATTACACCGACTTCACGGGGCTGAACGTGAAGCGGATGACGGAGCTCCGCCGCCGCCTGCGCAAGGCCGGCGTGGAGTACGTGGTGATCAAGAACTCGCTGGCCATCCGCGCGGTGAACGAGTGCGGGCTGGTGGGGCAGCCGATCAAGGGCCCGACGGGCGTGGTGGTGGCGAAGGATCCGATCGCCGCGGCCAAGGTCCTCGCCGAGTTCGCAAAGGCCAATGACCATCGCCCGGCGGTGAAGGGCGGGGTGTATGAAGGCGCGGTGGTTGATCAGGCGATGGTGACGAAGCTCGCCACCATGCCGACCCGCGACGAGGCGCTCAGCATGTTCGCCGGGTACCTCAACAGTCTGTTGATGTCGTTCGCGCTCGCCCTCGAGGCGCGGAAGACCCAGCTCGAAGGCAGCACCAACTGATTCCCCAGGCGTCCGCCTGATCCATCACGCCCCAGGATTCCTGGGAGACACACGGAGAACGAAACCATGGCTACCACGACCCTGAGCAACGACGAAATCCTCGAGGCGATCGGCAACAAGTCGGTCATCGAGCTGGTCGAGCTCATCGACGCGTTCAAGACGAAGTTCAACGTCACCATCGCCGCCGTCGCGGCGGGCGCCCCGGCGGGCGGCGGCGCGGGTGCCGCGGCCGCGGCCGAGGAGCAGACCGAGTTCACGGTCACGCTCAAGGAAGCCGGCGCCAAGAAGATCCAGGTCATCAAGGTCATCCGCGAGATCACCGGCCTCGGGCTGAAGGAAGCCAAGGACCTGGTCGACGGCGCGCCGCAGACCGTGAAGGCCGGCGTCTCGAAGGACGAGGCCGCGCAGCTGAAGGCCAAGCTCGAGGCCGAAGGCGCGGTGATCGAGGTCAAGTAAGGCCGGAGGGTTGCCGGCGGCGCGGGTTGTCCGCGCCGCCGGGGTCCCACCCTCTGCCCCAACGACCCCGTGATCGCACGCCACGTCCCGCCGCACAACTGACGCAGTGCACGCACCGACCCGCCCGCGCGCCTTCCGCGCGCGGCCGGGCTCGGGCGCTTTTTGCCTGTCCACCGGAACTCCCGGAATCGCAATGATCAAGCAGATTTCGTTCGCCAAGCTCGACGAGCGGATGGAGATGCCCCATCTCCTCGACATCCAGGTGCGCGCCTTCGAGTCGCTGCTCCAGCTGGATGCCGCCGCCCGGCACAAGGAAGACGTCGGACTGGAGCGGGTCTTCCGCGACCTGTTCCCCATCGAGGACGTCCACCAAAACTTCTCGCTCGAATTCGAGAAGTACTCCCTCGGCGAGCCGAAGTACTCGGTCGAGGAGTGCATCGAGCGCGACATGACGTACTCGGCGCCGCTCAAGGCGACGCTGTCGCTGCGCGTCTTCGAGGACGCCGGCAACGGCAAGCGGCTCAAGAACGAGATCCGCAAGGAAGTCTACCTCGGCGAGCTCCCGCTGCTGACCAACCTCGGCACCTTCGTGATCAACGGGGCCGAGCGCGTGATCGTGTCGCAGCTCCACCGCTCGCCGGGCGTGGTGTTCGAGGAGAGCACGCACCCCAACGGCCAGCGCCTCATCTCGTCGCGGATCATTCCGTTCCGCGGGTCGTGGGTGGAGTTCACCGTGGACATCCACGACATCATCTACGTCCACATCGACAAGAAGAAGAAGTTCCCGGCGACGGCGCTCCTGCGCGCCTTCGGCTACGGGAGCAACGCGGACATCCTCCGCCTCTTCTTCGCGGTGCGTGACCTCGACCTCGCCAAGAAGCGCGAGGGGCGCGCTGAGAACCGCGAGGTGCTGGGCGCCATCATCGCCGAGGACATCGAGCTCGCCGGCGAGGCCGCCGCGGTCGACGCGCCGAAGCCGAAGACCAAGAAGGCCCGCGCCCAGCGCGAGCGCGACGAGAACCTCCTCCTCGTCAAGGTGGGCGACGAGCTCACCGAGGAGGTGTTCAACCGCCTCCGCCGCCAGAAGATCGACCGGGTGAAGGTCTTCGCCTCGTACATGGCGGTGGACCTCCGCGACGAGCTCGACGCCATCGAGCGCGGGGAGCGGAACACCGCTCGCGTGATCGCCCTCGACGTCATCGACCCGGCGACGGGCGAGGTGATCGCCGAGGCCGGCCAGCAGCTCAAGGAGATGCTCTGCAAGCGCCTCCGGAAGGCCGACCTGCACCGCGTGCACGTCTTCGCCCCGTCGGGGCGCGTGGAGAGCCAGCTCATCAAGAACACGCTGGCCAAGGACCCGACGCGCGCCGAGGACGAGGCGCTCAAGCAGATCTACTCGCTGCTCCGTCCGGGCGACGCGCCCAACAAGGAGACGGCGAAGCAGGCGCTCGAGCGGCTCTTCTTCTCGCCGAAGCGCTACGACCTGGGCCGCGTGGGGCGCTACAAGATCAACCAGCGCCTCGGCCTGCCGACGTCGCCCGACACGACGGTGCTCACGGTGGACGATTTCGTGGCCATCCTGCGCTACCTCGTGGAACTCCACGAGGGACGCGGGCACACGGATGACATCGACCATCTCGGCAACCGCCGCATCCGCTCGGTGGGCGAGCTGATCGCGAACCAGTTCTCCGTCGGCCTGTCGCGCATGGCGCGCCTGGTCAAGGAGCGGATGAGCATCAACCAGGACACCGAGAAAATCGCGCTCGACGACCTCGTCAACGCGCGCACGGTGTCGGCGGTCATCCAGGCCTTCTTCGGGTCGTCGCAGCTTTCGCAGTTCATGGACCAGACGAACCCGCTGGCCGAGCTGACGCACAAGCGCCGCCTCTCGGCGCTCGGCCCGGGCGGCCTGACGCGCGAGCGCGCCGGCTTCGAGGTGCGCGACGTGCACTACTCGCAGTACGGCCGCATGTGCCCCATCGAGACGCCGGAAGGGCCGAACATCGGCCTGATCACGTCGCTGGCCTGCTTTGCGCGGGTCAACGACCTCGGCTTCGTGGAGACGCCGTACCTCGTGGTCAAGAACGGCAAGGTGACGGGCGAGGTGGAGTGGCTCGACGCCAACCGCGAGGAGGACGCGATCATCGCGCAGGCGAACGCCAAGCTGAACGCGGATGGGACGTTTGTGGACGAGCTGGTGCTCAGCCGCCAGCAGTCGGACGTGCCGCTCGTGCCGCCGTCGCGCATCGACTATATGGATGTCGCGCCGGAGCAGGTGGTGTCCATCGCCGCGGCGCTCATTCCGTTCCTCGAGCATGACGACGCCAACCGCGCGCTGATGGGGAGCAACATGCAGCGCCAGGCGGTGCCGCTGCTCAATCCCCAGACGCCGGTGGTGGGCACGGGGCTTGAGGAGAAGGTGGCGCAGGACTCCGGCGCGGTGGTCATCGCGCGCCGCGCGGGCGTGGTGACGCGCGTGACGGCGGACGAGATCATCGTCGACGCTGGCCAGGGCAAGGACGGGAAGCGCGACGCTGACGCCCCGCTCGCCCGCCTCAGCGCGCAGGACCGCTACCGGCTCAAGAAGTACTGGCGCACCAACCAGGACACGGCCATCAACCAGCGCCCGGCCGTCAAGCTCGGGCAGAAGGTGAAGGCCGGCGACGTGCTCGCCGACGGGGCGGCCACCGAGCACGGCCAGCTCGCGCTCGGCAGCAACGTGACCGTGGCGTTCATGCCGTGGTACGGGCACAACTTCGAGGACGCCATCGTGCTCTCCGAGCGCCTGGTGAAGGACGACGTCTACTCGTCGATCCACATCCAGGAGCTCGAACTCCACGTCCGCGACACCAAGCGCGGACAGGAGGAGATCACGCGCGAGATCCCGAACGTCTCCGAGGATTCGCTGATCGACCTCGACGAGCGCGGCATCGTGCGCATCGGCGCCCACGTGAAGCCCGGCGACATCCTCGTCGGCAAGATCACGCCGAAGGGCGAGACGGAGCTGTCGCCGGAAGAGAAGCTGCTCACCGCGATCTTCGGCGAGAAGGCGAAGGACGTGAAAGACTCGTCGCTCAAGGTGCCCCCGGGCATGGAGGGCGTGGTCATCGACGTCAAGATCTTCTCGCGCGTCGAGGACCAGGTGGTTGAGAAGGACCGCGGCGAGCGGATCGGCGACGTGCGCCGCCTCGAAGGCGAGGAGAAGGTGCGCGTCAACGACGTGCGCGATGAGGAGATCAAGGAGCTGCTCATCGGGCAGACCGTCGAACTTGCGCTCAAGAGCGGCACGGTGGAGGAGGCGATCGCCAAGGGGACGAAGCTCACCGAGGAGATCCTCGGGACGCTGCGCCTCGCCACGCTCGACCTCAAGACGTTCCGCGTCGGCAACAAGAAGGTGAACGAGGAGGTGCGCGAGATCATCGAGGCGGCCAACGAGGTGAAGGCCCGCATCGAGGAGAAGGCGGAGGAGCGCATCGACCGCATCCTGCAGCCCGACGAACTGCCGCCGGGCGTGATCCAGCTGGTCAAGGTCTACCTCGCCGAGAAGCGCAAGATCTCGGTGGGCGACAAGATGGCCGGCCGCCACGGCAACAAGGGCATCGTGGCCCGCATCGTGCCGGAGGAGGACATGCCGTTCCTGCCGGACGGCCGTCCGGTGGACATCGTGCTCAACCCGCTCGGCGTGCCGAGCCGCATGAACGTCGGCCAGATCCTCGAGACGCACCTGGGCTGGGCGGCCAAGCTGCTCGGGTTCTATGCCAAGACGCCGGTCTTCGCCGGCGCCAACGAGCGCGAGATCGGGCTGCTGCTGCGCCTGGCCGGGGTGACCTGGGCCAAGGCGTCGCTCGGCCTGCAGGCCGAGGCGCCGCTGATCACCGACAAGGAAGTGCGCCACCTGCTCGCCGACATCAAGCCGTCGGCGGAGAACATCGACAAGGTGGAGCTGCTCGCCGACGCCACGCTGAACGACCTGCACGGGCGGGCGATGTCGGCGGAGACGAAGGAGATCTTCACGGCGGTGCGCGACTACCTGGCGGCGGCGGCGAAGGAGCTGGCCGAGCGCGAGCACGCGAACCTGCGCAACGAGAAGGCGTTCCACGAATCGGCGGTCGAGGACGAGGACTACGCCGCGCGGAAGGCCGAGTTCAAGAAGGTGGGCAAGGAGATCGAGAAGCTGGACGCGCTGAGCGCGGCCGAGCTGCTCGAGGCGCGCGGGCTCCCCGCGCTGGCCGCGACGCTCGGCCGGAAGAGCGAGGCGGACGTCGACGCGGCGGCCGTGGAGCTGCTCGGGCTGGCCGGCATCATGCCGTTCGGCAAGATCCGCCTGCGCGACGGGCGGAGCGGCGAGACGTTCACCAGCCCGGTGACGGTGGGTCAGGTGTACATGCTCAAGCTCAGCCACCTGGTGGACGACAAGATCCATGCCCGGAGCATCGGGCCGTACTCGCTGGTGACGCAGCAGCCGCTGGCCGGCAAGGCGCAGTTCGGCGGCCAGCGCTTCGGCGAGATGGAAGTGTGGGCCCTCGAGGCCTACGGCGCGGCGCACACGCTGCAGGAGATCCTGACCGTCAAGTCGGACGACGTGAACGGCCGCAGCCGCGTGTACGAGGCGATCGTGAAGGGGCAGAACCTGCCCGAGCCGGGGACGCCGGAGTCGTTCAACGTGCTCGTCAAGGAACTGCAGGCGCTGGGCATCCACGTCACGATGGACGCGAACGAAACCTTCGGCGGGTCCTTCGGGAACGGGAGCGAGGAATAACCGATGATTGATTTCCGCAACGCGCGCGAGCAGCGCGCCTCGGCGTTCGACTTCATCCAGGTTCGCATCGCGAGCCCGGAGGAGATCCGCGGCCCGCGCGACCCGAAGGAGCGGGAGCGGCTGGAGATGGCCGGCCTGCGTTCGTGGTGGTCGTGGGGCGAGGTGACCAAGCCCGAGACCATCAACTACCGCTCGTTCAAGCCGGAGAAGGACGGCCTCTTCTGCGAGCGCATCTTCGGTCCGGTGAAGGACTGGGAGTGCCACTGCGGCAAGTACAAGCGCATCCGCTACCGCGGCGTGATCTGCGACCGCTGCGGCGTGGAGGTGACGCTGAGCAAGGTGCGCCGTGACCGCATGGGGCACATCGAACTCGCCGTGCCGGTGGCCCACATCTGGTTTTTCAAGACGCTGCCCAGCCCGATGGGCAACGTTCTCGACCTCACGCTCCGTGATCTCGAGAAGGTGATCTACTACTCGAACTACGTCGTCATCGACGCCGGCGAGCAGGAGGTGCGCGTCAACGACCTGCTCGACGAGGAGCAGTTCATCGAGCTGCGCCAGAAGGCGAAGGCTGAGGGCGACACGGCCTTCCAGGCCGAGATCGGCGCCCCCGCCGTGCGCGAGTTGCTCCGCCGCCTCGACGTCGACAAGGTGGCCGAGACGCTGCGCGCCAGCGTGGCGGTCGAGACGTCGCAGCACAAGAAGAAGCAGATGCTCAAGCGCCTCAAGATCGTGGACGCGTTCCGCAACTCGGGCGACCACTCGGACATCCGCAACAAGCCCGAGTGGATGATCATGGACGTGATCCCGGTGATCCCGCCCGACCTGCGGCCGCTCGTGCCGCTCGACGGCGGGCGCTTCGCCACGTCTGACCTCAACGACCTGTACCGCCGCGTCATCAACCGCAACAACCGCCTGCAGAAGCTGATCGTGCACCGCGCGCCGGAGGTCATCCTGCGCAACGAAAAGCGCATGCTGCAGGAGGCGGTGGACGCGCTGTTCGACAACGGCCGCCGTTCGAAGGCGATCCGCGGCCGCGGCAAGCGCCCGCTGAAGTCGCTCTCCGACATGCTCAAGGGCAAGCAGGGGCGGTTCCGCCAGAACCTGCTCGGCAAGCGCGTGGACTACTCGGGCCGCTCGGTCATCGTGGTGGGCCCGGAGCTCAAGCTGCACCAGTGCGGCCTGCCCAAGGCGATGGCGCTGGAGCTGTTCAAGCCGTTCATCATCCACAAGCTCGTGGAGAAGGGCATCGCCGAGACGGTGAAGCGGGCCAAGAAGATCGTGGAGCGCGAGAGCCCCGAGGTGTACGAGATCCTCGAGGAGATCATCCGCGACCATCCGGTGCTGCTCAACCGCGCGCCGACGCTGCACCGCCTGGGCATCCAGGCGTTCGAGCCGGTGCTCGTGGAAGGCAAGGCCATCCGCATCCATCCGCTCGTCTGCGCGGCGTTCAACGCCGACTTCGACGGCGACCAGATGGCGGTGCACGTGCCGCTCTCGTTCGAGGCGCAGCTCGAGTGCCGCGTGCTGATGCTGTCGTCGAACAACATCCTCAAGCCGGCCGACGGCCGCCCGGTCGCCGAGCCCAGCCAGGACATCGTGCTCGGCTGCTACTTCGCGACCAAGGCGCCGGCCGACTTTGACGCCCTCGTGAAGGACGCCAAGCGCGTCGCCAAGCTGCCCGCGTACACGAACGCCGCCGAGGTGGAGATGGCGCTCGCCACGGGCCGTCTGGGGACGCACTCGGCGCTGCGATACCTCGTGCGCGGCCAAGACGGCGAAGTGTCGTGGCAGGTGACGACGGCCGGACGCGTGCTGTTCAGCGAGATCATCCCGCCCGAACTGCCGTTCCAGAACCGCGACATGAAGAAGAAGGCGCTCTCCGAGCTGGTCTTCGAGGCGTACCGCGCCTCGGGGCTGGCCGCGACGGTGGCCTTCCTCGACCGCCTCAAGGAGTTCGGCTTCCGCAACGCCACCCGCGGCGGCGTGTCCATCGGCATCTCGGACCTTGAGATCCCGGAGGAGAAGGAGACGCTGCTCGAGGAGGCCGGCACCCGCGTGGAGCGCTTCCAGAAGGCGTACGCCACCGGCAACATCACGAACGGCGAGCGCTACAACAAGGTCATCGACACCTGGACGCACGCGAACAACGACATCGCCGACGCGATGGTCAAGCGCATGCGGGAGTCGCAGACGGGCTTCAACCCGGTGTTCATGATGTTCGATTCCGGCTCGCGCGGCTCGCGCGACCAGATCCGCCAGCTGGCCGGCATGCGCGGCCTGATGGCGAAGCCGCAGAAGAAGCTCACCGGCGGCATCGGCGAGATCATCGAGAGCCCGATCAAGTCGAACTTCCGTGAAGGCCTCTCGGTGCTCGAGTACTTCATTTCGACGCACGGCGCCCGCAAGGGTCTGGCCGACACGGCGCTCAAGACGGCCGACGCCGGCTACCTGACCCGCCGCCTCTGCGACGTCGCGCAGGACGTGACGATCACTGAGGAGGATTGCGGCACGATCATGGGTCTCGAGGTGTCGGCGCTGAAGGAAGGCGAGGACATCATCGAGCCGCTGTCGGAGCGCATCGTCGGCATCGTCGCCGCCGAGGACGTGTACGACCCGCAGCTCCGCGACGAGGCGGGGCGCCCGGCCCTGCTCGTCGAGGCCGGCCAGATGATCGATGAGGACACGTCCCGGGCCATCGAGGACGCCGGCATCGAGTCGATCAAGATCCGGTCGGTGCTCACGTGCGAGGCGAAGCGCGGCCTGTGCCGCATGTGCTACGGCCGCAACCTGGCCACCATGCAGATGGTGGACATTGGCGAGGCCATCGGCATCATCGCCGCGCAGTCAATCGGCGAGCCGGGCACGCAGCTCACGCTCCGCACGTTCCACATCGGTGGCACCGCGGCGCGCATCGCCGAGCAGACGGCCCGCAAGTCGAAGGTGTCGGGCATCGTCGAGTACGGCGACCGCCTGGTCACCGTGCGCAACGCCGAGGGCCAGCGCATCGTCACGTCGTACGAGGGCGAGCTCTTCGTCCGTGGGTCGCGGGAGAAGAACGCCCCCGTCGCCGCGCGCCTGCACGTGCCGCTCGGCGCGCTGCTCATGGTCAACGACGGCGATGAGGTGAAGAAGGAAGCGGTGGTGTTCACGTGGGATCCGTACACCAACCCGATCATCACCGACACCGAGGGCACCATCAAGTTCGTCGACCTCGTCGAGGACGAGTCGTTCGCCGAGGAGCTCGACGAGCTCACCGGCCTGCGCCAGCGCGTCGTCATCGAGGACCGCGAGAAGAAGCTCCACCCGCACATCGAGGTCTGGCAGACGAAGGGCGGGAAGGAGAAGAAGGTGCGCGACTTCGTCATCCCGGTGGGGGCGCAGCTTATCATCGAGGACGGCGAGGCGGTGGCGGCGGGCACGACGATCGCCAAGATCAGCCGCGAGGCCTACAAGACCCGCGACATCACCGGCGGCCTGCCGCGCGTGGCCGAGCTCTTCGAGGCCCGTCGGCCGAAGGATCCGGCGACCATCTCGGAGATCGACGGCGTGGTGCGCTTTGGCGACATCAAGCGCGGCAAGCGCGAGATCTTCGTCCAGCCGGTGGACGGCAGCGGGAGCATCGACGAGCAGTCGCCGGCCCAGCTGTACGAAGTGGCGGCCGGCAAGCACCTGCGCGTGCACGAGGGCGACCGCGTGCGGGCCGGTGACCGCCTCTCCGAGGGCCCGGTGAACCCGCACGACATCCTGCGCATCAAGGGACCGCGCGCCGTGCAGGAGTATCTGCTCAACGAGGTGCAGGAGGTGTACCGCCTGCAGGGCGTGAAGATCAACGACAAGCACATCGGCGTGATCGTGCGCCAGATGCTGCAGAAGGTGCGCGTTCTCGAGTCCGGGCACACCGAGTTCCTCGAGGGCGAGCACGTGGACAAGGCGGCCTTCCGCGACGCCAACGACAAGGCGAAGAAGAAGAAGGCCGTGCCGGCGACGTCCGAGCCGCTGCTGCTCGGCATCACGAAGGCGAGCCTCACCACGCAGTCGTTCATCTCGGCGGCGTCGTTCCAGGAAACGACGCGCGTGCTCACCGATGCGGCCATCCGCGGCGCCAAGGACAACCTCCTCGGTCTCAAGGAGAACATCATCATCGGCCACCTGATCCCCGCCGGCACCGGGATGTACCGGTACCAGCAGGTGGACATGGACGTCGAGGCGCCGGCGATGCCGGAGCCCGAGTTCGGGCTGGGCGACCTGGGCCCGCTGCCGTCGGTGGCCGACGATCTGTCGCCGCTGGGCGCAGACGACCTAACGTAGCACGGATTGCAGCAGAACGCCCCGCCGTCCTGTGGACGGCGGGGCGTTCTGTTGGGTGCAGGGAGCAGAGAACAGAGTGGGGTGCAGGGGAAGGGAGCAGAGTGGGGTGCAGGGAGCAGAGACCAGAGTGGGGTGCAGGGGAAGGGAGCAGAGTGGGGTGCAGGGGACGGGGTGCAGTGTGGAGTGAGGGGTGCGGCGGATTGGGGCGGTAATTCAGCGCGCGGCGAGCGATGTGACGGCACTCTTCCCCTGCACTTCGCTCTGCTCCCTCCACTCTGCACCCCACTCTGCTCCCTTCACCTTGCACCTCACTCTGCTCCCTTCCCCCTGCACCTCACTCTGCTCCCTTCACCTTGCACCCCACTCTGTTCCCTGCTCCCTGCACCACCAGCAGTGCACTCCCCACCTCCCGCTCACCCGTTCGGTCTGATGGCGTGTTCACGACCTTGCCGCCCACCACCATCGTGGTCGAGCCGCCGCCATCGAAGTTGAGGGCGTTCCAGGCGCCGAGGCCCTTCATGAAATCGGCGAGCTCGACAAGTGTCATGCCGACGCTTTGCGCGGAGCGGCCATCGACCGTGACGAGGAGCAGGGTGGCGCTGTCGCGCGTGAACCCGACGGCCGTGCGGGGATGCCGCATCTCGGCGTTGCGCGAGATCGTCCCCTCCTCAGCGGGCGCGAGCGGCGCGATGTTGCGCCCGTCGCGCAGGATGCGGGGCCACCCGCCGACGATGAGGGCGGGCGGGTCGGCGGCGCTTCCGACGGCCGGCGCGGCGGCGAGGGTGATCCGCACCGTGTCGCCGTCCACGGTGGAATCGAGCGCGACCGCGCGGCCGCCGTACGCGGCCAGCACGGCGCCGTCGGCCGGGATGGCGCTGCCGCCGCCCTTCGCCGCGGCGCGACGCACGAAGAGCAGCGTGTCGGCGCGGCGCCCTGCCGAGGCGAGCGTGAGTTCCGTGGTGGGGCGCACGGTGTCGCGCGGGGTGATGCTCCCCGCCCGCGCCGTCCAGAGCGCGCTCCCCTCGTGGGCGCCGCTGGGCAGCGTGTTGAGCGCGATCAGGGGGAAGGCGGTTCGCGCCGTGTGCGCCCATCCGTCGAACGCGAAGCGGCCAAGCAGTGGACGCCCGGCCGCCGTGAGGGCGAACTGCGCGTGGATGTTGTCGAAGGTGTCGTATGGAGAATCCGTGATCTTCACTCCTCGCCACCACTCGCCGGCGATCAGGACGTTGTTCTCGCTCGCCCCGGTCGCGAGGTCGAAGAAGTCCGCGTTGACCGCGGCGAGCACGCGCTCGCCGCCGGCGGTGTGGCGCGCCGCCATGGCGCTCGTGCGCTCGCGGGAGGTCAGGCGGTCGCCGGCTCGCGCGTGAACGACGCCGAGTGTCGCGCGGCGAAGGTCCACGCGAAGCACGTGCGCGACCCACGGGCCAGCGGGACGCGCCATCCGCACGTGCACCACCCCGGGGGCGAGCGTGTCGGTGCGGACCGAGTCCTGGCCCGGCGGGGCCGATGGGTGAAGGGCGGCATCCGACGCGAGCGATGCCGCGGCAACCATAAGAGTGAGCAACCCGACCATGAGATATGGCGCACCCGTAGAGGACGTCCTAACTTAGGCCCCCATGCGCACCCGCGCATCGCGACCGGCGTTCCGCGTCACGCGCCGGTGGTATGCAGGCCAAGCACCATCCCCGTTCCGCCCTCCACCCCACGCAACAGGAGTCAACGCATGCGGCGACTCGTGAGCCACGCGCTCGCGGCGATCACGCTGGTGGCCATCGTGGCCTCCGGCGCGTTCGCCCAGAACACCGTCATCCTCACCGGCCTCGTCCGCTCGGAGGGACAGCCGATCGCGGACGCGCAGGTGACGGTCACCAATGTCAGCACGCAGGAGACGGTGCGCGCCGTCACCCGCGCGAACGGCGAGTTCCGCGTGCTTGGCCTCTTCACCGGCCGCTATGCGGTGACGGTGCGAGCCATCGGCTACAAGCCGATCGGCCAGCAGGTGCAGCTGGTCATCGGCCAGCGCGCGCGCCTCGAGTTCAACATGGAGAAGGGGGTCGCCGAACTGGCCGCCCAGACCATCGTCGGCGAGCGCGTGAAGCAGGTGGAGGTGCAGCGCCTCACGGTGTCGGCGCCGGTCATGCGCGCCGAGATCGAGAACCTGCCGCTCAACGCGCGCGGCCTGATGAACCTTGCGGGCATCGCCCCGGGCATCAAGACGTACGCGCCGCAGTCGGGGCGCACGCTCCCGTCGGCGGGCGGCGCGCCGGACCTGCGCTTCTTCAACGTCTACGTGGACGGCGTGGAGATGAAGAGCCTCTTCAACGGCAACATCGTCGGCCTCGGCCAGACGGGGTCGCCGCTGCCGCAGGAGGCGCTCGAGCAGTTCCGCGTCTTCGTGAACCCGTATGACGCCGAGTATTCGCGCGCCGGGTCGTACGTCATTTCGACGGAGAGCCGCCGCGGCACGAACAAGTGGGAAGGATCGGCGTTCGGGTTCCTGCAGAACAAGGACATGATCACGCAGAACGCCTTCCAGACGAAGGTCCCGGACTTCAACCGCCAGCAGCTGGGCTTCAACCTCCGCGGCCCGTTGCAGGCGGACAAGCTGTTCCTCGCCACGAGCTATGAGCTCACGAACACGGCGTTCTACCTCGACGTCAATCCGACGAGCGGCCCGTGGGGACAGTACAAGGGCTCGTTCCTCGCGCCCAACAAGAACCACACGCTGTTCACGCGCCTGACGTACGTCCAGAACCCGAAGTTCACGTACGACGCGATGCTGTCGGCGCGCTATCTGATCGGCGAGGGCAACTTCGGCGGCCGCGTGTCACAGGGCGCGGGCATCTCGCAGGACTATGACATCTACACGGCGCAGCTGCGCCAGCGCTACCTGAAGCCCGGCGGCAACTTCTCCAACGAGGCCAGCCTGCAGCTCGTGAGCTGGAGCCACAACGAAGCGCCACTGAAGCCCGGTCCGCAGTTCAACTACCCGGGCATCGTCTTCGGCACGGCCGGCTTCCCGCTGATTCTCAAGGAGCTGCACCTGCGCGTCGTTGACCGCGCAACGTGGAGCATCGACAACGCGTCGGGGTCGCACACGATCAAGGCGGGCGTGGAACTGAGCAACATCTCGGCCACGCAGGACTTCGCCAACAACTCCAACGGCACGTTCACGTTCCTGACCGACACGTCGAGCATGCCGTACCTCGCGAACATCGCGGTCGGCTTCACGGACCCGAACAGCACCGAGGACGCGAAGGCGAGCGCCACCGGCATCAGCACCGGCGTGTACATCAACGACGAGTGGCGCATCAAGGACAACTTCACGCTGTCCCTCGGCATCCGGCACGACGCCGAGCTCAACACGATGAACAACAAGTACACCGTGCCGTGGGCGAGCGACACCACGCTGCAGCGCCTGGCGCAGTCGGGCGGCGCCCTCGAGGGCTACTTGAACCGCGGTGACCGCAAGAACCAGCTGGGCAACTTCTCGCCGCGTATTTCCTTCTCCTGGGATCCGACGCGGCAGAACCGCACCTTCGTGCGCGGCGGTCTGGGTATCATCTATGACCGCGTCACCAGCTTCATGGGCTTCCAGGAGCGCAAGAACTCCACGTGGCGCGTCTACAACTTCACGTTCAACACCACCACGAACCTGCCGACCAAGGACCCGGCCGTCCTCCGGCAGCGCGTGATCTCGGGGCAGTCCGGCTCGCCGGCCCCGATCCTCATGCCGCACGACATGAAGACGCCGAAGAACCTGCAGATGTCGCTCGGCGTCGGACACCAGTTCAACGAGCAGTTCGGCGTGAACGTGGACTACGTGCGCCAGCACCTGACCAACCTGTACGTCCAGCGCAATCCGAACTACACCGACAAGTCGGTCACGCCGAGCGCGCGCAAGCTGACCCCGCGTTACGGCGACATCATTCTCTGGGATGACATCGGCGAGGCCTGGTACTCGGCGTTCCTCGTGTCGTCCACGTTCCAGCACAATCAGACGCGCGTCAACCTCGCGTACACGCTCGCCTGGTATCAGGGGAACTTCGACACCGCGGCCCTCCCCAACTTCGCGCTGCCGTTCCTCTTCAACCGCCAACGGACCACCGGCGACGAGCGGCACCGCCTCGTGCTCTCGACGGTCACGCCGATTCCGTTCGGCTTCAACATCTCGGCGATCGCCACGGTGGCGAGCCCGCGTCCGTACACGTCGATTGACGGCCGCGACATCAACCTCGACAACATCACCGGCGACGACTTCACGGGCGGCACGCCGACGAAGTCGGGCAACCGCACGGTCATGCCGGCCAACGCGTTCCCGAATTACTACCGCACCGTGGACTTCCGCCTCAGCCGGCAGCTCTACAACCTGAACGGCAAGAAGCTGTCGTTCTCGGCGGAAGTGTTCAACGCGTTCAACTGGTTCAACAAGCTCTCGTACGGCGGCACGCAGTTCACCGCCACCGGGACGCCGGTCGCGTCGTATGGCGTGGCGACGGGCGCCTACGCGGCCCGGCAGATGCAGGCTGGGATGCGAATCGACTGGTAATACGGCACACACGAAGGGGCCCGCAGCCATCAGGCTGCGGGCCCCTTCGCATTGGTGCAGGGAACGGGGAGCAGAGTGGGGTGCAGGGAACAGGGAGCAGAGTGGGGTGCAGGGAACAGGGAGCAGAGCGAGGTGCAGGGTAAAGGGAGCAGAGTGAAATGCAGGGGAGGAGTGTCGAGGCAACGCCCTCTGACGGGCCTCCCCAATCCCCCACACCCCGCACCCCACTCCGCACCCCGTCCCCTGCACCCCACTCTGTTCCCTGCTCCCTGCCCCCGAGGTCGTGGTAGCGCCCCGCGAGTTCCGACGCCACATTCTCCGCTTCTCCACCCCCCGAGCCGATGAGCGCCGCCACTTCGTCAGCCGCAGCGAACGACCGTCTCGTGCTTGCCCACGTTGCCCCCGATGGCCACGTGATCACGAAGCGCGCCGTCGTGAGCTGGTGGGTCTACGACCTCGCCAACACGATCTTCTCGATGGGCGTGGTCTCGATGTACTTCTCGGCGTACATCCGCGACCACGTGGGGGCGGGACGCGCCGATGCGCTGTACGGCAACGTCTCCGCGGTCTCGATGGCGATCATCTTCGTCATCTCCCCACTGCTCGGCGGAATGACGGACCGCGCGCGGCGGCGGATGCCGTTTCTCGTCGTGAGCACCATCACCTGCGTTTCGTTGACGGCGCTCCTCGGCTCCATCGGTTTCTGGCCGACGCTACTCGCCTTCATTGTCGCCAATGCCACCTATTCGGCGGGCCTGCAGTTCTACGATGCGATGCTCCCCGAAGTGTCCGTCGAGGAGAATCGCGGGCGGATCGGCGGCTACGGCGTCGCGATCGGCTACCTGGGCTCGTACATCGCGGTCGGGCTGGGGTTCGCGTTCGGCACGGAGCACCTCCAGCTGCTCTTCGTCGCGATTGCGATCGTGTTTCTGACGCTCAGCGTCCCGTGTTTCCTGTTCGTGAAGGAACGCGGCAACGCGACGCCGCGGCCCGTGTTCTCGTGGAAGGAGACGGTGGAGAGCACGCGCGGCACCATCCGCACGTTCCGCGAGGGCGAGAAGTACCCGGGGCTCATCCGCTTCCTCGTCGGCCGCATCTTCTACACCGACGCCATCAACACGGTCATCAGCATCATGTTCCTGTACACGCTCAACGTCGCCGAGGCGAACGGACTGAGCGAGCAGGCCGGCAGCCGGGCCGGGATGACCATCATGATGGTCGCCATCACCTTCGCGGTGCTCGGCGGTTTCATGTGGGGGCGCATCGTCGACCGCATCGGCCCCAAGCGCACGCTCAACTGGGTGCTGCGCCTCTGGGTCGTGACGTTCACGGCGGCCTCGGCCATCGGCCTGTTGGGGTGGCCGCTGTGGGTGCTCTACATCGTCGCGTCCGCGGCGGGGATCGGGATGGGCGGCGTCTGGTCGGCCGACCGGCCGCTGATGCTGCGCCTCACGCCCCCTGACCGGATCGGCGAATTCTATGGATTGTACGGCATGGTCGGCCGCTTCTCGGCGATCACCGGGCCGTTCGTCTGGGCGCTGGTGGCCAAGGCGACCATCGAAAGCGGGGTGATGAAGCCGGTGGAAGGGCAGGGGATCGGCGTCATCGTGCTGATGTTCTTCGTGATCCTGGCGTACTGGATCCTGCGCAAGGTCACCGACGAGGAGCGCGACTGGTCGCGGCTGGGCGTGGACACGCACGGCGCGCGGCCGATCACCTAGGCGCCGCGCCGCGCTTGACCCGCGCCGGGCGCGAACGGAAGTTGGCAGCATGAAGCGGCGCGCCGTGTGTCTTCTCGCCTGCCTGATGCTCGCGCCGCTTGGCGCGATGCCGGCGGCCGCGCGCGCCCAGGACATACCGGCGGCCCCCGCGCCGTCGGCGGTGTGCGCGGCGGATACGGGGAAGCTCGCCCTCGTGCTGCCCGGCGGCGGCGCCAAGGGCTTTGCGCACCTCGCCGTGCTGCGCATGCTCGACTCGCTCGGGATCGTTCCCGACCTCGTCGTCGGCACGAGCGCGGGCGCCATCATGGGCGCGCTGTATGCCAGCGGACTCGACGTCGCCGACATCGAACGTGAAGTGAAGGCGCTGGGCCTCGACTCCCTCGTTGGCCGATACAACGCCCCGACGCCGCCCTCGCTCGGCACGCGGCGCGCCATTCTCGTCTGGGAGGGCGGGAGCCAGGGACTGGTGCTGCGCACGAGCGTGGTGCGCGAGGCGCCGCTCAACGCGCTCGTCAATGCGCTTTATGCGCGCGGCAACCTGATCGCGTCGGGGGACTTTGACCGACTCCCCATTCCGTTCCGCGCGGTCGCCGCCGACTTGAACACGCGCGAGCAGGTGGTGCTCGGCTCGGGCGACCTCGCGCAGGCCATCCGGGCCAGCGGGGCCATCCCGCTGGTGTTTCGGTCGACGCTCGTGGGGGAGCGCACGCTCGTGGATGGCGGCATTGTCAACAACGTGCCGATCACGGTGGCGCGCGAACTGGGCGCCACGCGCGTGATCGTGTCGGGGCTGCGCGACACCTCGCGCTTCGACACCGCCGAGGACGATCCGCTGTCCATCGCCGGCCAGCTGCTGACCCTGCTCTTCGACCAACCGGTCCCGCCGCTGCGCGCCGGCGACGTGTGGTTGACCTCCGATGTCAGCGGCGTCAACCAGCTCGACTTCTCGCTGGCGAACATTGATCGTGTGCTCGCGGCGGGCGAGCGGGGGGCGCGCGCGATTGCCACCGCGGCGTGCCTGCCGCGCGGGCGGGCGCGACCGCGCGGCACCGTGCCGCCGCTGGCGTCGTTCTTCCTGCGTGAGGGGATCGATCCGGACCTCGACCGCATGCTCTGGCTCACGCTGAGCGACCTGAGCGGACGCGAGCTCGACCTCCCGGGGTATCAGGCGCGGCTGCGGTCGCTCGCGCAGGTGGATCGCTTCCGCGCCATCTGGCTGCATCCGCAGCGCGGCCCGGGCGACTCGGTGATGTTCGCGGCGCAGGGTCGCGCGGCCAGCAACGAGCAGCTGCTCGCCGGTGCGGCTTACGACCGCGAGCTGGGGCCGCGCATCTGGGTGGGAAGTGTGCAACGCCTGCCGCGGCGCAACGCCGAGCTCACCGGCGTCGTCGCGCTCGGACAGCTGCAGCAGGAGTTCTCGCTCTCCCTGCGGCGCAGCTACGACGTCACCCGTTCGCCGTGGTCGCCGCTGGTGAGCGGCGCGTTCACGCGCACGCAGGTGCGCGACATCCGCAACGGGCGCGAATTCCCGACGATCCAGACGGTGGATTGGCTTGTCGAGGCGGGGATCGAGCGGCGGCTGACGCGGCGCACCACGCTGTCCTTGACGGCCTTCGCGCGGCAATGGGACGAACCCAACTTCGCGGGCACCCCCACCGCGCCCGGCGCGAAGCTGCGCCTGCTGTCGGCGGAGCGGGCCAACGACGCGCCGCGCGGCGTCGTGACGTTCGAGGGGACGTGGCGCTACTGGCGCGCGGCGGCGGAACTGCGCCGCAGCCGCGAGCTTCGCGGCTACAGCATCGAGGCGCTGATCTCCGGCGTGGTCGGCGAGCGACTGCCCCTGCAGAGCAGCGCGTTCCTCGGGGGGAGTGATGTCGGCTTCCCGGGCTTCAAGCTGCAAGAACTGCGGGGCGCGCAGGCGGCGATGGCCGCGATGCGGGTGGCGCGGCGGGTGTACGGGCCGCTCAATGTGCAGGGCACGCTGGCGGGCGGCGCCCTGCAGGAGGCGACGTACGGCGTCTTCCGGAGTGCGCGTGGGTACTTCGGCGTGCGCGGCGGCGTGGGCGTCTCCACCGCGCTTGGACCGCTGGCGCTCGAGTATGGCGTCAACGACCGCGACCGGGGCGCGCTGTACCTGCGCTTCGGCGACTGGTTCTAGGCGAATCCGCGCGTGCCGCTGGCCGCGACCGAACTCCTCCTCCTCGCCGCGGCGGGGGCGGTGGTGCTCGCCTTCCTCGCCGGCTGGTACTGGCGCCGCTGGGTGCGCCGCAGTGCGCGGCGCGCGCATCGACGGTTCGGCGCGCGCATCGATCGCTTCAAGCTGACGAGCAAGCGCTACATCACCGAGTCGCTGCTCAACGACGCCGAGGTGGCCAACGCCGTGCGCGCGCACGCGCGAGAACACGGAATTGCTGAGCGCGAGGTGTGGGGCAGGGTGCGGGTGTACCTCGACGAGATCGTCCCCGCCTTCTCGCTGTTGATGTACTACCAGTTCGGCTACGCCGTGTCGAAGGCGCTGCTCGGGATGTTCTACAAGGTCTCGGTGGAGTACGTGCGGCGCGAGCGCATCGAGACGCTCCCGCGCGAGTCCATCGTCATCTACCTCATCAACCATCGCAGCAACGCCGACTTCGTGCTGGCCAGCTACGCGCTCGCCGGCGACGTGGCGATCTCGTATGCGGTGGGGGAGTGGGCGCGCGTCTTCCCGCTCGAGTACCTGTTCAAGTCGTTCGGGTCGTACTTCATCCGGCGCCGGTATCGCGAGCCGCTGTATCATCGCGTGCTCGAGCGGTACGTGCAGCTCATCACGCGCAACGGCGTGACGCAGGGAATCTTCCCCGAGGGCGGGCTCACGCGCGACGGCCGCCTGCGCCCGGCCAAGGTCGGCCTGCTCGACTACGTGCTCGGCGTGGCGCGCGAGCCCGGCTTCGGCGAGCGGATGTACGTGATTCCGGTGGCGGTGAACTACGATCGCGTGCTCGAGGACCGCACGCTGCTGCGCGAGCTGCGTCTAACGGAAGGCGGCGACCGTCCCGGGCGCGTCGCGCAGCTGCGCGAGGTGCTCCACTACGGGGCGTGGAACGTAGGGCGCGTTCTGTCGCAGCGGTGGAAGCGTTACGGCCGCGCCGCCGTGGTGATCGGCGAGCCGGTGGCGGTGCAACCGTGGCTGGAAGCAGTGAGCGAGGGCGGGCCGTCCCTGTTCAATCGGCCGAGATCCGAACGCCTGACGGCGGTGCAGTCGTTCTGCGACGCGATGATGGGGCGCATCGGGGCGATCATTCCCGTGACACCCGTGCCGCTGGCCTGTGCGGCGATCCAGACCTTTGACGCCGACTTCATTCCGCGCGTGATGCTGCTCGAGCGCATGTCCGAGCTGCGCGACGCCCTCGTGATGAACGGCGCGCAGGTGCTACGGGCGGATCTCGCCGTGGAGGACGCGTGGGAGCGTGCGTACCGGATGCTGCGGATGCGCCGCGTGGTGGCGCGGGCGGGGGAGGGGTACCTGGTGCTCCCCAAGGGACGGGAGTTGGTGAGTTACTACGCCAACTCCATCGCCCACCTGTGCGGGGAGTTTGAGGGGGCGGTGAGGGCGAGGGATCAGTTGCCGGTGGACGGGATGATCGGCAGCTAGCGGACGGCGGCGGAACAGGGAGGAGGTAGAGGCGCGGCGAGGAGGTTCGGGAGAAGGGACGGGGATGGCGATCGTCGACTCGGCCCTCGTTCCGCCCCTCGGCCCTCCTCGCCGCGCCTCTACCTCCTCCCCGTTCCGCGCCTCTCTCCCATTGACCCTCACCTCCCATCCAGCTATAAATTCAGGCTCTGTTCCGTGCCACCCATTCCGGGTGATCCACGTAGGACCAGATTCACGAACAGCAGGAACGTATGCCGACGATTAACCAGCTCGTCCGGCAGAGCCGCCGAGAAGTAGGCCGCAAGGCCAAGGCGCCGGCTCTGAAGGAGAATCCGTTCAAGCGTGGCGTGTGCACCCGCGTGTACACGACCACCCCCAAGAAGCCGAACTCCGCGCTGCGCAAGGTGGCGCGTGTCCGCCTCGTCAACGGCTTCGAAGTCACCGCCTACATCCCGGGCGAAGGCCACAACCTGCAGGAGCACTCGATCGTGCTCATTCGCGGCGGCCGCGTGAAGGACCTGCCGGGAGTGCGCTACCACATCGTGCGCGGCAAGCTCGACGCCTCGGGCGTGAACGGCCGCAACAAGAGCCGTTCCAAGTACGGCACCAAGAAGCCGAAGGCGGGGGGGAAGTAAGCCATGAGTCGCCGTAAGACTGCCGTCAAGCGCACCATCCTTCCGGACGCGCGCTACGATTCCCAGACCGTCTCCAAGTTCATCAACGTGCTCATGTACGCCGGCAAGAAGGCGACGGCCGAGCGCATCTTCTACGGGGCGATGGACCTCGTGGAGGGGCGCACCAGCCAGCCGGGCGTGAACGTCTTCAAGCAGGCGCTCTCCAACCTCAAGCCGGTCGTCGAGGTGAAGAGCCGCCGCGTCGGCGGCGCCACGTACCAGGTGCCCGTCGAAGTGCGCCCCGAGCGCCGCACGGCGCTGGCGATGCGCTGGCTGATCTCGTTTTCGCGCGATCGCAACGAGAAGTCGATGGCCGAGAAGCTGGCCGCCGAGGTGATCGCCGCGTCGAAGGGCGAGGGCAACGCCATCAAGAAGAAGGAAGACACGCACCGGATGGCCGAGGCCAACAAGGCGTTTGCGCACTACCGGTGGTAGAGAACGACAGAGAACGACAGAGAACGACAGAGAACGACAGAGAACGACAGAGAACGACAGAGAACGACAGACGCCCTGGGGAGAGAATCCCGGGGCGTTTGGTTTTTCTGGGGGAAGGGGGGGGGGGGGGGGGGGGGGGGGGGGGGGGGGGGGGGGGGGGGGGGGGGGGGGCGTTCCCGTCCCTCTACTCACGCCTCGTCCCCCCGCCTCTACCCCCTCCCCGTCCCGCCCAAATCGCCAATCGCCGTCCTCAATCGGGATCCTGAATCGAGGTCCTAAGTCCAAGTCCCAATTCGTCTTTCAACCCTTGACACCCCACCAATTTGGACTAACCTTATTGGGCTACACCGAACTGCGGTTCATTGGGTTCGAGGTAGCCGGCTGCGCGCCACGATTTTGGCGCAGACGACCGGGGAGACTGCACCCCGGGACTTATGGGCCCGCCAACTGACGGCAGCGATGTCAGCGCGGGGGCGAAGGACCAAGCCGACCGATGACGCACGGGAGCGAGTGTGGCCCGCGCCGAGGTTTCCGAAAAGCAACGCAGGACAACTCAACGCCGGAGCTCAGTGGTTTTCCGGCGCGCCGAGGGTCCCCACCCGCGCAGCAGTGGCGAGTGTACCCGGCGATGGCGGATGGATACCGACGCGTTCCGAGTACAGGGGAACGGGCACGGTCCAGCCGATTTTTCGTTCCCTGCTCGACCCGCACCACCTGACACAGTGTCGCGCCCCGCGCGCGACTGAAACCTACGGCTCCCCGGCTCTCTCTCATGGCTCGCGAGACAGAACTCAAGTACTACCGCAACATCGGCATCATGGCCCACATCGATGCCGGCAAGACCACGACGACTGAGCGCGTCCTCTATTACACGGGGAAGTCGCACAAGATCGGCGAGGTGCATGACGGCGCGGCCACGATGGACTGGATGGAGCAGGAGCAGGAGCGCGGCATCACGATCACGTCGGCCGCGACGACCTGCTTCTGGCGGCGCCATGGCGACGCGCACCGTCCGGACGCCGGCACGGGCCCGGAGTACCGCATCAACATCATCGACACGCCCGGGCACGTGGACTTCACCGTCGAGGTGGAGCGCTCGCTCCGCGTGCTCGACGGCGCGGTGACGCTGCTCGACTCGGTGGCCGGCGTGGAGCCGCAGACCGAGACGGTCTGGCGCCAGGCCGACCGCTACCGCGTGCCGCGGATGATCTTCTCGAACAAGATGGACCGCGTCGGCGCGAACTTCGAGCGCTGCATGACGATGATCAAGGAGCGCCTGACGAAGAACGCCTTCGCGCTCCAGCTCCCGGTCGGCTCGGGCGAACTCTTCACCGGCCACATCGACCTCATCGAGCGCAAGCAGTACATCTTCGACGAGGAGACGCTGGGCAAGACCTTCACGGTCACCGACGTCCCCGACGACATGAAGCAGAAGGTCGAGGACGCCCGCCACGAGCTGATCGAGGCGGCGGTGATGCACGACGACGAGCTGATCGAGAAGTTCCTCAA
>Ga0194120_10003153_pt1 | contig 27300 bp, 28 predicted proteins | sample TA2MahCa65mmetaG_FD_148642 | JGI IMG/M metagenome (GOLD analysis project Ga0194120, IMG submission 148642) | Freshwater microbial communities from Lake Tanganyika, Tanzania - TA2015019 Mahale Deep Cast 65m | ecosystem: Environmental > Aquatic > Freshwater > Lake | place: Tanzania: Lake... | reverse complement strand
AGCCCCGGGTGGCCATCATCGGCGCCGCCACGAGGCCCGCCCACGCAGGGAAGCGCCCCCCCTCGGCCGCCCAAAGCGCCAGCACGTGCAAGCCCAGCGCGAAGCCGTACACCTGCCCCACCTCCAGGCACTCCCCCACGGCCGGTGAGGCCATCACCGCCGCCATCGCCCAGGCCACGCCCGGTCCGCCCCGGCGCGCCAGGGCGAGGCAACTGGCGAGGATGACGGGCAGCGAGAAGCCGAGCACCCACGCCTGCCTCGCCCGGGGGTAGTCGAGCTCCGCCACGGGCAGGGCCGTCAGCGCCAGCGTCGGCGGCCCGAGAAACACCTCTGCCAGGCCGATCCCGTGCGCGCGCATCCGCTCGGACAGGAAGGCCTCGTCGTAGAGCCGCGCCACCGGCGTGCCCTCGCGAAGCTCCCGCGCCACCACCCAGTAGCCGGCGAACGACGTCGTGACGTGCTCCCGGGTGGGCCAGAAGCGCGCCAGCGAGAAACAGGTCGCGACCGCGAGTGCAAGGTAGCCCAGCCACCTCACGCGGCCCGCCACTCCGAGAAGGCGGCCTCCACCACGCTGTCCGCCCGGCCGCCGTCCACCAGCCAGTTGGCCACCGCCTCGCGCACGGGGCGCCGCGGCAAGGTGCCCAGGAGGCGGAGCATGAAGGGCACGTTCCGGGCCCGCAGGTAGTTGCGGCGGAAGTGCCGGTTCTGCAGGCGCGCGCGCCAGCTTGCCACCGCCTCCGGCGGCACGGGGCCCGCGATCATCGGCCCCGGCGACACCCGGTTGTTCCAGGACTCGCCCCAGTCCGGCCACGCCGCTGCCTCGCCCTCGTGCCGGCGCCACAGCTCCGTGCCCGGGTAGGGCGTCGCGAGAAAGAACACCGTCCAGTCCGCCCGGATCCGCGCCGCGAGCGCCGCCGTCGCGAGGATGTCGTCCTCGGTCTCGCCCGGGTAACCGAGGATGAAGGACGCACCAGCCCGCAAGCCGCTGGCGTGAATCGTGTCGAAGGCCTCCACCACCTGCGCGGGCTTGACACCCTTGTGCATCGCCTTCAAGAGCCGGGGCGAGCCGGACTCCACCCCCACGTCTACCTGCACGCAGCCGGCCGCCTTCATCGCGCGCAGTAGCGGGCCATCGACGGCGTCGGCGCGTGACTGGCACCCCCAGTGCAGCCCCAGCGGGCGGATCGCCTCGCAGGTGGCGAGGGTCCAGTCGCGGTCGTGGGTGAACACGTCGTCCACCCAGTACAGGCCGCGCACGCCGTCGCGCCGCTGGAGCAGCGACAACTCGGCCCGGACGTTGCCCGGCGACCGCAGCCTCACCCGCCGCCCGAGCTGCTGGTGACTGGCGCAGTAGCTACACTTGAAGGGGCAACCGCGGCCGCCCAGCACCGAGGCGATGCGCGAGGAGGCCCAGCCGCGGATGAGCCCCGGCGGCCGCAGGTAGGGCTCGTGGCCGAGCAAGTCCCGCGCGGGGAAGTCGAGGGCGTCGAGATCGGGGGCCGGGAGGCGCGCCGGGCCGCGTCCGGTGGCGGTGACCACCCCGGGGATCTCGTGCAAGGGCCTGCCGTCCTCGACCGCGCCGGCGATCTCCGCCGCCGCCTCCTCCCCCTCGCCCACCACCACCGCGTCGAAGGGTAGCCGCGAGATCGTCCCGTCCGGGTCGGCCGTGGCGTGCGCGCCCCCGGCCACCAGCACCGCCTCGGGCAAAGACGCGCGCAGGGCCCGCGCGAGGTCGCGCGCCCGGTCCCAGGTCATCGTGAGGAAGGAGAGGCCCACCAGCGCCGGCCGGAAGGCGACCACCTGTTCGACCATGCCCACGCGGCGGCGCGGGTCGCCGTCGATCACGAGGCACTGGTGACCCGCGCGCTGCAACGCGGCGGCCACGTAGAGCAGCCCGAGGGGCGGAAAGACGTTGTTACCCTCGTGGTACTGGACGTTTACCAGGGCGATGCGCACGTGGCCAGGTCCTCGCTCGCCCCGCCCGAGGCGTTGAGCGACCAGTCGTAGGGCAGGAAGGTGGCGTAGTCCACGTCGCTGTCGTCGCGGTACTGGCGCACGAACTCGGCCACCGACCCGTGGCTGGCCTCGAAGTCACCCGCGAACCACGAGAAGAGCGTGCTCAGGCCGGCTGGCCCGGCGCCCTTTTCCTCGTTGGCGAGGAAGGTCACCGCGAGCGCGTCGAGCTGCTCGTCCACGCGGGCGCCCTGGAAGGCCCCGGGCGGCACGTCGGGGCAGGAGGCCGATGCGCAGTTGAGCCCCGCGTGCAATCGCGCGTCCGGTGGCTCGCCCGCCCACAGCTCCTCGTGCCAGCGCCCGGCCGCCTCGGCGAGCGCGTCGTCGCCGTAGGGCTGGTCGACCCAGCCGCGGAGCACGCCGTGCTCGATGTCGTTGGGGGTCATCGGGTGGCCGTCGACGGTGATGAACTTGCTCGAGAAGAGCAGCCAGCCGTCGGACTCCACGTCGTAGTCCGGGTTCTTGGCGTAGGCGGCGCTCACCCCGTAGAGCACCCAGCCGTTGTAGGCGTTGAGCCAGTAGGCCAGCCGCTCGCCCGGGCTCTGGAGCGCCGATGGATCGACGGTGGCCAGCGCGGCCAGGTAGTCGGACAGGGCCGCCGTGGCCTCGGCGCTCCCGGTGATCGCGTCGTAGTCGACACCCCGTCCCCCGTACGGCCCCTCGCCCTCGGCGGTGGTGAGGCGGAGCACCGCGTCGAGGCCGAAGTGCCGCAGGCGCGCGGCGCCCGACAGGTCGGTCTCGCCCGGCGACAGCGGTGTCACCTCGGCGTCGAGCGTCTCCCCCGGCGCGAGGCACACGTACTCGCCGCACCCGAGCAGGAGCGGGATCACTGGCCCTCCGCCAGCGCGCGCACCGCGTCGCGCACCCGCTGCGCCACCCCCGGGGGCACCTCGGCCTGCGCCACGTCGGCAGAGAGCCGGACGGTGAGGCCGTAGGTCTCGACGAGGCTCCGGCAGCAGGCGCAGTCGGCGGCGTGCTGGCGCAGCTCGGCGGCGATCAAGCCGGGAAGAGCACCGTCGAAGTAATCCAGGAGCAACTGGCTGAGCTCGGCACAGTTCATGACACGCCTCCGGGGGTGAGAAGCTCGCCGGCCAGGAGCTGGCGCAGTGCGAGTCGGGCACGGTGTAGTCGCGACTTGACATTCGGGATCGACAGTTCGAGCACGCCCGCGATCTCCTCCATCGTGAGCTGCTCCACGTCGGCCAGCGTCCAGATGGCGCGGTAGCTGTCTGGGAGCCGCTCGGACAGCTCGGCGATCCGGGCGGCGAGGCGACGGCGCTCGAGCTCGTCCTCGGGATCGACGGGCCACGCGGGCACGAAGCCGTCACGATGGCCGTCGCTGTCGAAGTGGCCCTCCACGCCGTCCATCGACACCTCCGGGCGACGGCGCCGCGACCGGAGCAGCATGAGCGAGCGGTTGGTCGCGATCCGGTAGATCCAGGCGTCGGCGCGCGCCTCGTCGTGGAGGGTGGCGATCTGGCGGAGGGCCGACACCATCGTGTCCTGCAAGATGTCGGCGGCGTCCTCGGCGTTTCGCGTGAACGCGAGCGCGATGCGGTAGGCGCGCGTCTCGCAGTGCCCCACCAGCGCCATGAAGGCCTCGACGTCGCCCTCGCGGGCGAGCCGGACGAGCGAAGGGTCGATCACTGCCCGCCCAGCTCCGCCTCGATCACGTCCACCACGGCGTCGTGATCGTAGTTGGCGGCGTGGTACACGATCACGCCGTCGGTGCCAATGATCCACTCCTCGGGGTAGGCGGCGGAGGGCACCTCCGACTGCGTGACGTAGTCCGCGTGTACGCGCCCGCCCTCGTCGTAGAGCACGGGCAGCGTCAACTCGAAGCCCTCGGCAAACCGCACCACGTCGTCGATGTTGTTCTCCTCGCTCGCGATGGCCCACACCACCACGCCGGCGTCCTTGTATGCCTGGTAGATGCTCTGGTCGATGTCCGAGACCTCGGACGGGCAGACGGGTCACCAGGTGGCAAAATACGCGAGCATGACCGGGTGGCCGAGCTGGTCGGAGAGACGATAGGTGTTACCGTCGATCCCCGGCAGTTCGAAGTCCGGCGCGGCGAGGCCGATGTAGGGGTCGCCATTGCCGGTGCCGACCATGATTGTCTGCTCCGGGTCGTCCGGGTCGTCGCTGGCAAGGCACACGCTGGCGTCGAGCGCGGAGCCGTCGCCCGCGAAGGACAGGCGGAGCGTCCCCGTTTCCCCGGGGGACAGCGAGTCGGTGCTCGCCGCGATCGCCAGGCGGTCGTCGCTGGTCGTGGCCCCGAGCAAGGAGAGCGCCGCCGCGCCGTGGTTGGTCACGCTCAGCTCCACGCTCCCGCCCTCGATGGGAACCAGCACCTCCGATGACGACAGCGACAGCTCGGGCGCCACCGCCGCCCGGTCGATGGCCCAGCCCTCGATCGCCGTCCAGTCGGCCACCCAGGCCACGTCGTTGCCAAGCGCCACGCCGAGCGCGAACTGCGGGGTGGCCTGCCGGCCGAGCGGCACTGGTGCCGCCGGGTCGGACACGTCCCACGCGGCGATCCCGTCGTGGTCGGCAGCGACCAGGAGCCCCTCGTCGGCGTCGGCCATCACCACCGAGCCGCCGGTTGGCAGGGTCGCCACCGGCAACGGCGCGGCGGGGTCGGACAGGTCGAGCACCACCACGCCGGCGCCCCCGGTCGACGCGTAGAGGTGGTCGCCGTCGACGCTGACGTGGAGCACGGCCGCGCCGAGATCGACCGGGGTGCCCACGACCGGTGACAGCGGGTCGGAGATGTCGATCGGCACCACGCCGAGCGCGTTGTCGGCAGCGTAGATCCAGCCCTCGCGCGACTTGCTCAGCTCCCAGGGCGCGGACAGGCCGCTACCCTCGCCCACCTGCACCGGGCGCGCGGGATCGGACAGGTCGAGCACGACCACGCCCTGGTCGCGCACGCTCACGTAGAGGTAGCCATCCACCGCCGCCATGCCCTCCATGCCGGAGGCGCCGAGACTGGCGAGCTGCGACGGGGCGGCGGGGTCGCTCGCGTCGACGACGATGAGCCCCTGGTCGCGGTGGGTGACGGCCACCAGGCCCTGGCCGAGCGGCTCCACCCGGTGAAACCTCGATCCCACGCCGGCGCCGAGCACCCGCGCCGCGCCCGGGTTGGGATCGAGCACCAGCAGCCCGCCCTGTCCCACGGCGTAGGCCACGCCGTCGGCCAGCTCGATGTCCACCATCTCGTAGAGACCCCCGTGCTCGCCGGGGAGCACCTCGTCGGTCAAGACGATGGGATCGGTCGCGAGCGCCGAGGGGGCGGCGCACTCGGCGGGGAGCGAGAGCCAGGTGCCGGTGTCATCGGTGTCAGCCGTGTCATCGGTGTCGGCGCCGGTGTCGCTGTCGGCGGCGGTGTCGGCGTCCTCGCCGCCCGGCGGCACGCAGTTGCCCGCCTCGTCGCGCTCGAAGCCGTAGGCGCAGGGGGAGGTCTCGTCGGGGGCACAGGCCAGGGCGAGGAGGAGCACGATCCGATGATGCCGCGGGCAGGGGTTGGTTTCGCGAGTCCATAGCCCGCGGCGGCGACAGGGCACCAGCTCGACAGCCATCCCGCCGGCGACAGCCCCTCGGGGCCCGGCGGCGACAGCGGGGACGGCGACACCGCTGGCGACGACACCGGCGAGGGCACGCCCAGCGCCGACCGGGGCGGCGACTGCGGCGTGGAGGAGGGCCCGCCGGTGCCTGGGCACCCGCTCGGCGACGAGTACCAGGCCTACCCGGTCTACATCGCGGGCACCGAGCGCCGCTTCGTGGACATCGACGACGGCATCTGGGGCGCCGAGGAGGGCGACCGGGTGGTGGTCAAGGCGGGCACCTACGAGGGCACGGTCGACTTCCACGGCAAGATCATCACGCTGTGCAGCGAGAGCGGACCGTGGGCGACCGTGCTCGACGCCCTCGGCGAGGGACCGGTCGTTCGCCTGCGATCGTGGGAGCCCCAGGAAACCACCCTCGAGGGCTTCACCATCACCGGCGGCGTGGGCGAGGGCGACGGCGATGGCAACACGCCCCCGCACGGGGGCGGGGTCTTCGTGGAGTGGGGGTCGCCCACCATCCGCCACAATGTCGTGGTCTACAACGCGTCGCAGATCGGCGCCGGCATCTACGCGCGCAACGGCGCGCCCACGGTGGAGAACAACATCGTGGCCTGGAACACCGCGTCGCAGGGCGGCGGTGGCATCGTGTGTACCGCCTGCCGCGGCCGGATCGCGTTCAACACCATCTACGAGAACGACGCCGCCTCGGGGCCCGGGGGCGAGTACTTCTGGGGGGCGGCGGACTACGTGGGCAACATCGTCGTCACGCCGGACGCCAGCGCCGGCATGATGCGCTGGCTCGACCCGCGTACCGACGTTGCCTGGACCGGCGGCCCCAACCTCGCGTGGCCATCGACGGACTGGCTCGTCGACACCGACGACACCGAGTGGCCGGACATCGACGAGTTCGTGTTCGCCAATCCCGGCCTCGACCCGGCCAGCGGCGACGCGCCCGGGGACTGGCAACTCCCCGGCGACAGCCCCGCGGTCGATGCCGGCCCGGCCGACGAGCTCGACCCCGACGGCAGCCGCAGCGACTTCGGGGCCTTCGGCGGGCCCGAGGGCGGGTGGTAAGCGGCGCGGCCCGCCCGGGGGCGGGGCCCTACTCGACGTTCCACCACGGCGAGGGCAGCGAGACCCCGGCGCAACGCGACGCGCTGCTCGGGCGCGGTAGCCCCCGCTCGCGGCACGCGAACGGAGCTTGTCACTTCGCCCGTGCGCACATACACTGTGTGCATGAACGTGACGCTGTCGATCGACGAGGCCACCGTGGCGCGGGCCCGCGCGATCGCCGAGGCGCAAGGCACGAGCCTCAACCAGGTGATTCGAGAGTTCCTCATGCAGTACGGCGCGTCGGGGCCAAGCCGCACCGTCGGACAGCGGCTGACCGAGCTCCTCGAGCAAGGGGCGGTCGGCGACTCCGGTGGCGGCCGATTCTCGCGCGAGGAGCTGTACGCCGAGCGACTCGATCGCTACCGCAAACCATGAACTTCGCCGATACCAACGTGCTGGTTTACGCGGTAGACGCCGCCGAGCCCCGGCGCCAGCGCCTCGCTCGCGACCTCATCGAGGCCGAGGCCGCCACGCTCGTCGTCTCCACCCAGGTGCTGGTGGAGTTCTATGCCGCCGCAACTCGAAGGCTCAAGATGCGCAAGGAAGACGCCCGTAAGCACCTGCAGAACTTCGCTCGCCTGCGCGTGGTTCCCACCGACAGCACACTCGTGCTCGGCGCTAGCGACATACACCAGCTCAACGAAGTATCATGGTTTGACGCCTTGATTATCCGGTCGGCGAGCGTCGCCGGGTGCACCGTGTTGTACAGCGAGGACCTCGCCGACGGCGCCGTCTACGAGGGCGTGCGGGTGCTCAACCCCTTCGGGCGCGCTGCCGGGGCCTGACGCCCCCCCTCAGAAGTGAAACCCCATCAACAGCCGCGCCTCCACCATGGTGTGCTCGTCCATCACCAGCCCCGGCTCGTCGTGGATGGCATACACCTGGGGCAGCGCCGTGAGCGCCCCCCACCAGTCGGCGCTGGCGTAGGCCACCGTCGGTCCCACGAAGAAGGCCGAGTGCTCGAAACCCTCGCTGGCGGGGATCTCGGTGTGGTTGCGCACCTCCGCCCCCACCGACCAGGCCTGGCCCAGCCGCACGGCCACGCCGAGGTCGTTCTCGATCACCCACTCCACCTCGGTTTCCACCTCGGCGCCGCTCATCTCGCGTTCCAGCTCTGCCTCGCCCACGAGGTTGTAAGCCAGTAGTAGCGGACCGGCCTCCTTGTCGATGATGACCTTCGCCTCCAGCTCGGTCTCCACCGGGCCGAGGCCCACCTCGCCGTAGAGGGCCAGTCCCACGGGAGCGGTGTGTCGCGACACGACGTTCCACTTCCACTCGGAGGAGATGCCGTCGAAGGAGCTGCCGTGCATCCCTCCGGAGCCGTTGAGGTACAGCGCGCTCATCACGCGCGGCGACACGGGGAACTCGATCTCCACGCGCTGGGCCACGTCGAGCATGCCGTCCGACATCGGCATGAAGGTGGTCCAGGACTCCACCTCGCGGGCCCCGGCGGGAAGCACCTCCGCGTCGTAGGTGTAGGTGAAATGCCGCTCGTTGGCGAGGGCGAGAGACAGGGAGAGAAGCAGGGACAAGAGGGCCTCGGGTTAGGTGATAATGATATTCATTATCATTCCGTTGTGCAAGGACCAATCCCCGCCCCCTCGTACTCCCGTGGACACCCACCAGAATGCCCGGTTTGCCTACACGATCCACCAGGTGTAGGCCCCGTAGCCCAGCAGCAGCACGGCCGCCTCGTAGCGGAAGAGCGTGCGCCCCCGGCCCAGCATCGGCCAGAGCAGCGCCGCCACGGCGAGGGCTACCCACATGTCGCGACCGAAGTCGCCCATCCCGCCCTCGATCGGGCTCAGCACCGCCGTGGTGCCGAGGATGCAGAGGATGTTGAAGATGTTGGAGCCCACCACGTTGCCGAGCACGATGTCGCCCTGTCCCTTGTGCGCGGCAGCAAGACTCGCCGCGAGCTCGGGGAGGCTCGTTCCCACCGCCATCACCGTCAGGCCCACCACCGACTCGGGCATCCCCCAGGTGCGCGCGAGCGCGGTGGCGCCGCTCACCAGCTGGCTGGCCCCGAGCACCAGCATGCCCACGCCCGCCACCACCAGCATGAACGACTGCCAGCGGGGATCGGTGCGCCCGACGGAGTCCACCACCCCGGCCTCCACCTCCGGTTCCCGCGCCCGCAGCTCCGCGCGCACCATCACCACCAGGTACATCGCCAGCGACCCCAGCATCGCAAGACCATCAAGTCGCGACAGCGTGCCGTCCCACCCGAGCAGCAATAGCCCCGCGCTCGCCGCGATCATCACCGGCACCTCGCGCGCCAGCACCGACGACTGCACGGCGATCGGCCGGTACAGTCCCGCGAGGCCGAGGATCAGCCCCGCGTTGGCGATGTTCGAGCCGAGCACGTTGCCCACCGCCAGTGCCGGGCTGCCGTTGAGGGCGGCGGTGACCGAGGCCGCCAGCTCCGGCGCAGAGGTGCAGAAGGCCACCACGGTGAGGCCGACCACGAGCGGCTTGATCCCCGCCGAGAGGGCGAGCTTGCCCGCCCCGCGGACGACGATGTCGCCCCCCGCGACGAGCAAGACGAGGCCGAGCACCAGGGCGAAGGCGATGGACAAGGCGAGGCTCCCGGCGGGGATTAACGCCGCCCCCGCGCCGGGGAGGGCGGAGGCCCATGACCGCTTGTGATACCGTCGCTCGCGACAACGGAGCGACCGTGCATCGACTTCTCCCCTTGTTTCCCCTCCTCACCGGCTGCGCCACCCTCGGCACCTTCCAGAACGCCGAGACGCTCGGGAAGGGCAACTGGGAAGTCGGCATCGAGCCCTCGATGTGGGGGGGGCAGCGCCGAGAGCGCCACCGCGCTGTACCCCCACGCCGGCGTGTCGGCGCGGGTGGGACTGAGCGATCGTGTCGACGTCGGGGGGCGCGTGGGCTCCAGCGGCATCGAGCTCACGGGCAAGTTTGGCCTCACCGATCGCGACGCCCAGATGCCCATCTCGATCGCCCCGGCCGTGGGAGGAATGGCCATCGGCGCCGGCGGCACGAGCGTGTCGGTCCTGGCGGTGCATGTCCCGGTGCTGTTTGGCCTGCGCATGGGCGAGAACCAGGTGGTGCTCGGGCCCAAGTTCCACGTGTGGAGCTTCGGCGCGGGTGCGGCGGGATCCAGTAGCTCGGCCGCCATCTGGAGCCTCGGCGCGTCGGTGGGCTACTCGGCGCGGGTGGGCGGCTCGGTGCGGCTCATCCCCGAGCTGGCGCTGGTGCGCCCCCTGTTCGTGGTGGGCTCCGCCGACGGTGCCTCCGAGAGCGTGGGGGTGGATAGCAGCGGCATCCTGCTGCAAGTGGGCCTCGGCATCGTGATCGGCAAGGCGCCGGACTAGGGCCTAGCCGCTAGAGGTCATCACGAACTCCGCCCCGTCGTCGGCGCAGGTTCCCGACACGTTCTGCTCGTCGGCGGCGGTGCCGGTACACGACGACCAGTAGTCGGTGAGCCCATCGAGCACCACGTCGCTACCGTCGAGGGCGCCGCCGCTCGGGAGGTCATCCATCACCATGTCCCAGTTGGAGAAGGTGAAGTTGCAGTCTTCCTCGTTCATCGTCACGTCGCCGTCCATGGGGTCGTCGCCCATGCCCCAGGCCGCGCCGGTGACTGTCCACCGGCCCGACTCGAGTACTGTGCAAGAATCCCCACCCTGGGTAATGTTGCTATCGGTCGTTCCACCGCCCCCCGACATGCAGCCAGCAACGCCGAGGACGAGGACACAGTGTGATGAGAACGATCGCATGGTGCGTTGACTCTCCGACGACACGGGCGTAGCCGGAACGCGGCTAGGCTACCAGCGGAGGCCGGATGCTTCTCCTCGTTTCCCTCGCCCTCGCCGACGTCAGCCCCGACGCGCTCAGCGGCTACGATCGGCTGCGTGCCGCCCTGGTGGTCGACGACGATGCCGGCGCCGTGACCGCCGCCACCGCGCTCGGCGCCCTCGCCGGCGTCGACAGCGTGATCGCCGACGCCAGCCGCGCCGTCGCCGGCGCGCAAGGCATCGCGGCGCGGCGCCAGGCATTCGGCGAGCTGTCGAAGGTGGTGATCGCCCAGCTCTCCACGCAAACGAACCCGCCGAAGTCCTTCGCCTACCACTGCCCCATGGCCACCGGCTTCCAGTACTGGGTCCAGGCCTCGATGGGCATCCAGAACCCCTACATGGGCCAATCGATGCCCGCGTGTGGCAGCGAGGTGTCGCTCAAGAAGGCGGCGAAGGCCGCCGCCCCGTGATCGCGCTCATCCTCGCGGCCCAGCAGGCCCACGCCCAGGCCTGCGTGTGCTCCCGCAACATCGCGATGCCCTCCGGAGCGGTGTCGCGACCCGGTGCCGTGCTGTTCTCGCTCGACTACGGTGCCGCGCTCAGCGGCGACATCGAGGGCTGGCAGGGTTTCTCGGTCACCGACCTCTACGGCGACAGCATGGCGGGGATGTACATGCCCCCGCACTTCGTGCAGACCGTCACCCTCGGCGGCAGCGTGGGCCTCCCCGCCAACTTCGCGATCGCCGCCAACCTGCCCTACGTGATCGTCCACCACGTGGAGCCCTCGGAGATGCCCGGCGACGTCGACAGCAACGATCCCGGCGACGTCGACATCACCGTCAAGTACGGCTGGGCGGACAAGTCCAAGAAGTTCTTCCTCGGGGGCTCGCTCGGTCCCACCCTCCCCACCGGGACGGTCATCGCCGACAGCCCGGTGCGCTCCGGTCGCGGCACCTTCGGGCTCACCGGCACGGCCTCGGGCGGCCTCAAGCTCAACCCCAAGCTCGCCACCGTGGTGCAACTCGCGGGGAGCACCGGCTTCGGCGCCGACGACACCGGCTACACCCTGGGCCCCACCTGGAACGCGCTCGCGGGCGTGCGCTGGTCGCCGCGGGAGAACGGTCGCTTCTCCTTGGCTGGCTACGGTATCTACCGCTGGACGGGCACCGACCAGCAAGACGCGCTGGTGTACCGGAACACGGGCTCCCAGGCGATCGACCTCGCCGCCTCGGGGAGCTACACCTTCTGGGAGAAGGAGATGCGCTCGGCGGCCCTCTCGGCCCGCGTGCAGGTGCCGCTCTGGCAAGTGGTGGGCGACCCGATGTACATCGAGAACGTGGCGGGCGGGCTGGGAATCAGCGCCACGGTCTTCTAACCGAAAACATTCCTCGTTCCTGCCCTACAGCCTCCCCCCGTACTCGTAGCCCATGTCGTCGATGGCCGCGCGCAGGGTGTCGTCGCTCGGGGCGGCGCCCTCGTGCGAGATCGTGACTTTCTGGGCCTTGAGATCCACCGCCACCCGCTTGACCCCGGGGAGCTGCCCGAGGCCGCGCTCCACGGTCATGGCGCAGTGGCTGCAGGACATGCCGCAGACGGCGAGGGTGGTGTCGGTCATGGCTGGGGAGAGTAGGCACCGGAGGCCCGGCTGTCTGTCAACGACGCGCCAAGGGTCCCTCGCTGCCGGGAGTATGCGCGGAGTATGCAACCGGCCCAACAGGGATTACACTCGCGGCATGCAGTCGAAGTCCCGCGTCACGGTCACCCTCGACACCGAGCTCCTCGCCGAGGGCCAGCGCGCCGTCAACGAGGGTCGCGCGGCGTCGCTCAGCGCGTGGGTGGCATCCACCCTCGCCGCGCGCGTGGCCATGGAGCGCAAGCTCCAGGTGATCGGCGCAGCTATCGCCGCCTACGAGGATGAGTTTGGCGAGATCACGCCCGAGGAGACCGCCGCCGTTCGCGCCGGTTCCCTCGCCGGTGAAGGGGCGGCGTGAGACTGGTGCTCGATGCAGGCGCGCTCCTCGCGCTCGAGCGTGGAGACCGGGCCGCGTGGACCGAGGTCAAGGCCTGGCACGAGGAGGGCCTCGTCCCGGTCACGAACGCCACCATCCTTGGCCAGGCGTGGCGGGGCGGTGGTCCCCGGCAGGCGCGGCTGGCGCGCGCACTCCCCGGGATCGACGTGCAGCCCGTCGACGAGCCCCTCGGCCGGGCGGCTGGCGAGCTGCTCGCCCGCTCCGGCACGCGCGACATCGCCGACGCCACCCTGGTGGCCCTCACCCGCAAGGGCGACCGCGTGCTCACCTCCGACCCCGACGACATCGCAACGCTGGCGCGGCACTCGGGGCACGCGATCACGATCGTCGCGGTGTAGGGGCCCTCAGGCCGCCGCCTGCGCCCCCTTCCGCATCACCAGCGTGAGCGCCGGCGGCGTCACTAGCGTGGTGACGATCACGACGATCACCACCGCCGAGAACGTGCCGCTGTCCACGACGGGATGTCCCTGGAACACCAGCTTGGCGCCCACGTCGGCGAAGATGAGGCCCACCTCGCCGCGAGGAATCATCCCCACGCCCACCGGCAGGCGACGAATGGTCTTGTCGAGCACGCCCAGCGAACACACCTGCTTCCCGACGATGCCGGCCACGGTGAGCGCCGCCGCGAGCGCGAGCACCGAGGTGTCGGCAAAGGCGCGGAGGTCGACCTTGAAGCCCATCAGCACGAAGAACACCGGGGCGAGGAACTGCACGATCGGGTGGATCAGCTCCTCGATCTGCCGCTCGCCGTTGTCGTGGAAGGGCTGGTAGTGCGCGTGTTCCAGCACCAGCCCCGCCGCGAAGGCGCCGACGATCGGCGCGAGGCCGACCTGGAGCGCGGCGAAGGACATCGCGAAGCAAAACGCCAGCGTGAGACCCAGCATCACGCCGGTGCCACGCAGGCGGGCGGCGCGGCGCAGCACGCGGGGGACGACGAACACCCCCACCAGGCCCGCCGCCACGAGGAAGCCGAGGGTCTTGGCGACGATGACGACGATCGGGCCGGCGCCCGCCGATTGTCCCGCGTTGGCCGCCTCGATCACCCCCGCCACGGCGGCGAGCACCACCAGGCCGAGCACGTCGTCGATCACCGCAGCGCCGAGGATCACCCGCGCCTCGGGCGTCTGCGAGGCGCCGAGGTCTTGCAGCACGCGCGCGGTGATGCCCACGCTGGTGGCGCAGAGGATGGCGCCGAGGAACAGGTGCACGTAGAACGACTCGTCCGGGAGCAGCCAGGCGCCCACGCCCACGCCGAGCGCCATCGGCGCCACGACGCCCAGGGTCGCGACCACGAACGCGCTGCCACCCACGCGCGCCATCTGTCCCAGGGTGCTCTCGAGGCCCACCTCGAACAACAGCAGCACCACGCCCACCTCGGCGAGCACGTTCACCATCTCGTCGTGCGCGATCCACTCGAAGGCCTCGAAGCCGACGAGGCCCAGGTTGCCCACCACCACCCCGGCGAGCAGCTCGCCGAGCACCGGCGGCTGGCGCAGGCGCATCGCGAGGTCGCCACCGAGGTTGGCCGACACCAGCACCAGGAGCAGCGCGAGGAGCACGTGCGACACGGCCTCGGAGCCGGCGCCGGTGAGGAGGGCGAGCGCGGCCACGCCGAGCACGGCGGTCCAGGGGAGGCGACGGGGACGGGTCATCGCCGGGGCAGCCTATGCACCGCCGCCGGCGGGGCCAGCGGAATCGGCGCGCAACCTACAACAGCGGCACCATCACCACTTCCGGTACCACGTAACGATCCGACTTCAACGCCATCTCCAACACCGTCTGCGCCACCTCTTCGGGCGACATGAAGTCGCGACCTGGATCGATGCCCTCGGGGAAGGGGTAGAAGTCCATCGCCTTCCAGAAGGGCGTGTCGATGCCGCCGGGACACACGCAGCTCACCTTCACGTTGAACTTCGCGGCTTCGAGGCGCAAGGTTCCCGTGAAACCGTTGACGGCCCACTTCGACGCGTTGTAGACGGCCTCGTTGGGCAGGTGGAGCTTGCCGGCGATCGAGCTGATGTTGACGATGAGCCCGGAACGCTGCGCCTTCATCGCCCGGAACGCCGCCTGGGAGCCGTAGATGACACCCTTCACGTTGGTGTCGATCATCGCGTCGACCGCGTCGGGGGTGGTGTCGTCCACCGGGCCGTAGATGGCGAGGCCGGCGTTGTTGATCATCACGTCGACCCGGCCGAACTCGGCCATGGCCGCCTCCACCAGCCGGTCGACGTCGCGGGGCAGGCGCACGTCGGTTTGCACGGCGATGGTGTTGGGCAAGCGCGCCGCCAGCTCGTCGATCTCGATGCTGGTGCGCGCGCCGAGCACCAGCGAAGCCCCCTCGGCGGAGAACGCCTCGGCGAGCGCCTTGCCGAGCCCGCGGCCGGCGCCGGTGATGACCACGACCTTGCCCGCGAGGTGTTTCTTCACAGGAGCTCCGCGAAGGCGGCGACCGCCCGTTCGATCCCGGTCGCGACATCCGCGATGGTGGCGTCGTACATGTAGGCCGGCGCGGTGACGATCTTGCGCGGCCGATCCACGTGCATCTCGGTGACCGGGCAGGCCACGTGGGTGCCGCCGAGCCCCTCGATCGGGCCGGGCTCGGCGCCGATGGTCACCTCGCCCTCCCGCAGGGCCGCCACGAGGATGGCCGGCGCGATGCACACGCCGCCGATGGGCTTGTTGGCGGCGCGGAAGGCGCGAAGCACGCGCTCCAGCTCGGGGTCGGCGTGGGCGGCGGCGCCCGCGAAGGCCACGTCGGACAGGTTCTTCGCCGCGCCGTAGCCGCCCGGCAAGAAAATCCCGTCATAGTCGGCCTCGTGTACCGAGCCGAGAGCCACGATGTTGCCCCGGGCGATGCGCGCCGCCTCCACCAGCACGTTGCGCGTCTCCCCGGTGGGCTCGCGCCGCAGGTGGTCGATCACGTGGTGCTGCGGCTTGTCGGGGGCGGCGCACTGCACGGCGCAGCCCTTGCGGGCGAGGGCCAACAGCGTGATCACCGCCTCGTGGATCTCGCTGCCATCGAGGTGACCGCAGCCGGCCAGGACGACGAGGACGCGCTTTTGCATGGGGGGCTCCTGCCCCCGAGCTTAACGACCCCGCCTGAGCGTGAAGGTACAACCGCCCTTGCAGGTGCCCTCGATCTCGTCGGCCGCGATGACCGTGCCCACGCAGTCGTCCACCCCGTTGTCGTTGGCGAAGGTGATGGTGTCGCCCTCGATGGTGCCGGAGAAGGGCATCCCCATCGTCATGCCACCGTCGGCCTCGTAGTCGATGGCAAGCGAGCACTCGGTCACGACGATGTCGCAGGGGGTCTTCATCTGGGGACACTCGCCGTCCCAGGCCCAGTTGTCGCCCGATTCCACGGTGGCGCAGGTGGGCTCCGTGTCGTTGGTGTCGCCGCTGTCGGCGGTGTCGCCCGTATCGGTGCCGCCCGCGGTGTCGGTGGAGTCCTTCGTGTCGCCACCGGTCACGCAGGCCACGGCGAACAAGGCGGGGAGAAGGCGCATGGAGGATCCTCGAGTGAACCCCACTACACCGGGGGGCAGGCGCTGGGCATCGGTGACCTGGCGCACCACAGCGTGACCACCAAGGTCACGGTCCCCCGGCAGCGCGGCCACCGCGGCAGTCGGCTAGGGTCGCGCCATGCTGATTCTCCTCCTCGCCTGCGTGGAAGACACCAGGGACACGTCGTCCCCCGGCGCCAACCTCGACGACACCGCCGACACCGGCAGCGACACCGGCACCGAGGCCGACTGGATCACCCCCGCCGCGCCCGAGGCCTGCGGCTACACCGCCGGGAGCACCCCCGGCGCGGGCACCGCCACCCTCGACCTCGTGGCCAGCGACTTCGCCTGGGACCCGGGCACCGGCACCCTCCTCGACACGGGGCTCGCCTTCAACGGCACCGTCCCCGGGCCGCTCATCGAGGCCAACGCGGGCGACACCGTGGTCGTCAACTTCACCAACGACACCGACACCGAGATGACCATCCACTGGCACGGGCTGCGCATCACCCCGGAGATGGACGGCGTGATGCAAATGATGGACCCGGTCCAGCCCGGCGAGTCCTTCACCTACGAGTTCCATCCCCCCGACGCGGGCTTCTACTGGTACCACCCCCACATGTCGGGCGACACGCTGCTGGAGCGCGGCCTCTACGGCACGATGATCATCCGCGAGGCCAGCGAGGGCCGCGCCGACTGCGACCTGCCCATCGTGCTCGACGACGTGCTGCTCGACGACGACACCCGCCAGATTGCCCCGCCCGACACCGACATGATGCAGCTCATGGGCCGCCTCGGCAACGTGCTGATGGCCAACGGCCGGGCGCTGCGCAGCTACGAGGTGACGCGAGGCCAGACGATCCTGCTGCGACTGGTCAACAGCTCCAACGCCCGCTTCTGGGACGTGCGCCTCGAGGGTCACACGATGACCGTGGTGGGCGCAGACAGTGGCTTCCTCGCCGAGCCCTACGTGGCCGAGCACCTGCTGGTGGTGCCGGGCGAGCGCTACATGGTGCTGGTCGAGGCCACGGGCGAGCCGGGACAATCCTACGCGTTGTTGAACAATCGCTTCCAGCTCCACGACGACGAGCACAGCTCGATGGTGGAGTACGACCCGATGGGCGAGCAGGAGAACCCGGTGTTCTACCTGGCCTACGGCGAGGGCGAGGTGGAGGGCACCCCCTGGGTGCAGCCCACCCCCGACATCCCGGCCTTCGAGGACAACGTGCCCACCACCTTTGGCCACCAGTGGGTGCTCGACGAGGACATGATGGGCGGGACGGTGACCATCGACGGCGCTGCCTGGCCCGACGTGCCCATGGTGACGGTGCAAGGCAACGTCGACACCCTCTTCGAGGTGAAGAACGACTCGGAGATGCACCACCCCTTCCACATCCACGGCAACCGCTTCCAGCTCCTCGCCATCGACGGCGTGCCCGTGGAGGGCCCGCCCGCCTGGAAGGATACGTGGGACGCGCCGCCGATGAGCACGCTCTCCTTCGCCAGCCCCCTGGACAACCCCGGCGAGTGGATGTACCACTGTCACATCCTGGAGCACGCCGAGGATGGCATGGCGGGGCTGATGACGGTCGAGGAGTGAAGCGGGGCGTCGTGCTCGCCGTCGCGGGCCTCGTGGCGCTGCAAGCGCTGGGGACCGGGCTCGGCTTCTTGAGTTGGAGTCGCGTGGCCGAGGCCAACCGCGAGCACCAGCGCATCGCCCTGCAGCGGGAGGCGCTCTTGTCCCTCGCCACCACCGCGCAGGAGGCCTACGTGCACCAGGCCCACACCTTCATCGAGGGCGGGCCCGGTCACCTCGACCACTACGTGGAGGTGGTGGCCTCGGTCGACGCCGCGCTGGTGGCCGCGCGCGACGAGGACGTCGACATCGAGCCCATCCGGGAGACGGTGGCCGCCGGCAACTGGTGGTTCGCCGACTCGGTGGTGCCGGTGGCGCGCGCCGGCACGATGAGCCGCGACGCCGCGATGGCGCTCCATGCCGAGGCGGAGGTCCACGCCAAGGCCACGGGCGACGCCATCGCCACCGTGCTCCACGCGCTGAGCCACCGCCAGGAAGAGGCCCTCGCCCGCGCGGCGCGCGAGTCCACGCGGGCCTGGGTAGGCGCGGTGGTGGTGGCCATCGGGGGGGCAGCGCTGGCCGCCGTGGTCGCGACCCAGATCGTGCGCAGCCTCGAGCGGCGCCGCGTGGAAACCGAGCGCCTCGCCGCGCTCGGCGAGATGGCGTCGGCGGTGGCCCACGAGCTGATGAACCCGCTCGCGGTGATCCTCGGCAACGCCGAGCCCGGCTCGCCGATCCGCGTGGAGGCCGAGCACGCGCGCAACGTGGTGCAGGGGCTCCTCGGCTTCGCGCGACCGGCCCGCGAGCTGCCCGTGATCATCGACCTTGCCGAGGCGGTGTCGGCCGCCATCGACCGGGTGACGATGGTGGCCGATGCTCGCGACATCACCGTGAAGCTCACCGGCACCACGCCGGCCACGCGCCTCGCCGCGCCCACCGCCGTGCGCCAGGTGCTCGACAACCTGCTCATCAACGCCGTGCAGGCCTCGCCGACCGGCGCCGTCGTGGAGGTGGCGCTCGCGCGCGACGCCGTGACCATCGCCGACCGGGGGGCCGGCCTTCCCCCCGAGGTGCGCGCGAGGCTCTACCAGCCCTTCGTCACCGGGCGCCACGAGGGCACCGGGCTCGGCCTCGCCATCTGCAAGCGCATCGTCGAGGCGCAGGGCGGGAAACTGACACACGAGGATCGTCCGGGCGGCGGCACCGTGGCCCGGTGGGAGTTTGGTCATGGCTGAGCGCGTGCTCCTGGCGGAAGACCGCCCCAACGTCCGCGACTTGCTCGCGCGCGCGCTGCGGGGCGCGGGCTTCGAGGTGGAGGCGGTCGCCGACGGCGCCGCCGCCATCGCGAGGCTCAACGAGGATCGTTTCGACGTGGTGGTGAGCGACGTGAAGATGCCCGGGGCGGGCGGCACCGAGGTGCTGGCCGCCGCGCGGGCGCTCGATTCCCCGCCCGAGGTGGTGCTGATCACCGCCTACGCCGAGGTGTCGGCCGCCGTCGCCGCCCTGCGCGCGGGCGCCTACGACTACGTGGCGAAGCCGGTGGAGGCCGACGACCTCGCCCGCGTGGTCCGCCGCGCCGCCGAGCGACATCGCCTCGTGGCGCGCACCCGCGAGCTCGAGGCCGCCCTCACCTCGGGCGACTCGGCCTTCCTCGGGCAGTCGAAGGCCGCGCAGGAGGTGCGGCGCTGGACCGAGCGTATCGGGCGGCTCCCCGTCCCCGTCTTGCTCACCGGCGAGTCGGGCACGGGGAAAGAGGTGGTGGCGCGCGAGCTGCACCGGGTGTTTGGAAAGGGGCCCCTCGTGGCGGTGAACTGCGGCGCCATCCCCGAGCCGCTCCTGGAGGCGGAGCTGTTCGGCGCCAGCAAGGGCGCCTACACCGGGGCCACGCAGGACCGCGCCGGGCTCTTCGAGGCGGCGCAAGGCGGCATCCTCTTCCTCGACGAGGTCGGCGACCTGCCGCTGGCCCTGCAGGTGAAGCTCAACCGCGCGCTGGAGGAGGGCGAGATTCGCCGCGTGGGCGCCACCGACACGCGACGCCTCGACGTGCGCGTGGTGGCTGCCACCCACCGCGACCTGGACAAGATGGCCCGCGAGGGCGCCTTCCGCCAGGACCTGTACTTCCGCCTGAAGGTGGCTCACCTGCACCTCCCGCCGCTGCGCGAGCGTCGTGACGACATCGCGCTCCTCGCCGCGCGTTTCCTCCACCTCGCCAGTGCCCGCTACGGCACCTCGGCGCGCCGTTTCTCGCCCGAGGCGCTGGCGGCGCTCGAGGGCGGCGAGTGGCCGGGCAACGTGCGCGAGCTGCGGCACGCGGTGGAGGCCGCCGCCGTGCTCTGCGACGACGACACCATCGTCCCGGGGCAACTCGCCGAGCACGGGGGACAGGCCCCGGCCGCCCCCGCCGGCACCTGGCGTGCCGCCCAGGAGCGCGCCATCGACGCGGCGGCGCGCGACTACTTCAGCGGCCTCTTACGACGCCTCGGCGGGAACGTCACCCGCGCGGCGATCGAGGCCGGCATGGAGCGGGAGACGATGCACCGGCTGTTGCGCAAGCATGGGATCGATCCGGGGCGGTTTCGGGGGTAGCCCCGGCCGGGGCGGCGGGCCGCCAGCCTGGCCGAAGTAGCACCACTGTCGCGACTGCATGTCACCGACGTCGTTGCCCACCTCGCGGCCGGTCACGCGGCCGAGCGCGGCGAGGGTCGGCTTCACCCTTGTTCTACGTTGTGAACGGAGTGATCTGAGCCGCCTCCGTCGGCGGCCGAAACCACTCGGCTAGCTCCGGCGGATGTCAAGGGGCGCCGGAACTGATCGCGGCCAGCCGGCTACCAAGGCGGTCCCGGCGAGGCTCGGCGGGCACTCGCGCCCGTGGAACTCCAGCCACGACTTCACCTCGTCGGGAACTCCGTCGCCAGGCCTCCCGAGGGCGGCGGCGATGACCCCGGCCGCAGCGAGTGCCCGGCAGCACATCCCGGTGTCGGTCCCCGGCCCGGTCAAGACCCGCTCAAGATCTCGCGCCTCGCCCAATTCGCCGATCCAGTCCAGCGCATCGTCGTTATCCCAGTTTCCGGTGCCCCAGGCTCCCATCGGTATCGCTCCTCTTGAATGTGGCTACCTGTTGACTGTTCCGTCGGCGGCGCGGTACGCCTCCTCCTAGCCCAGTGACGTCTTGGGCAGGATCGCTGCCTCATTCGAGGTCGCGCGGCATCGACGTGCGCCACCGTGCCGAGCACCGGCCGGGGCTCCAGGCCCCCCGCACCCACGACGGTGCCTGCGGAGCCGACGCCCGCGAGGAGCGCGTCCGCAGCCATCCGCTCCCAATCGAGCAATAACCCGTCGCGACACAACCGCGACCGGACCTAAGTCGCCAACCTCCCGGGAGGTTGGGCACTTCGGGCCTCGCTTGCGACGATCTCGCACCGAAAAGCGGGCGAGACCCGCCTCCCGGCGGTGAGGATCGGCACTTGGGGCCTGGAAACCGTCACTTTTCCACGATCCCGCCGGCCCCAGGTGCCAAACCTCGCCCGAGGATCGGGACTTCGGGCCGCCTGGTCCCCAGCCGCCCCCCTCACCGCCTCGCCAGCTTCACCACCTCGATCACCGTCACCGGCAGCAGCGCGAGGCCCACCGACAGCAAGCAGTCGAACAACGTCAGCGGTTGGAGCCGGAAAATCACCTGGAGCGCCGGGGTGTGGTGAAGCGCCATCTGCAAGAGCGCCGAGAGCAACACCACCCCGAGCAGGCGCAGGTTGGAGAAGGCCCCCACCGCCCAGAAGATCCGCGTGTCGCTGCGCGCCGCGAAGCTGCGGAACAGCTCGGAGAACACCAGCGTCGAGAATGCCATGTTGCGCGCCGCGTCGAGGTCCTCCCGCGCGAGGGTCCACGCGAAGACCCCGAGCACGCACGCGGCCTCGACCGCGCCGGTCAAGACCACCCGCGTCCACTCCGGGCGACCGAGCATCGGCTGGTCGGCGGGGCGAGGCGGTCGCGACAACACGTCGCGCTCGGGCGGCTCGACCACCAGCGCCAGCGCCGGGAGCCCGTCGGTCACGAGGTTGATCCACAACAGGTGCAGCGGCAAGAGCGGCACCGGCAGGCCCACCACCGCCGCGCCGAACATCACCAGGAGCTCCGCCGCGTTGCCCGAGAGCAGGTAAACCAGCGTCTTGCGGATGTTGTCGAAGATGGCGCGTCCCTCTCGGATCGCGGCCACGATGCTGGCGAAGTTGTCGTCGGCCAGCACCATGTCGGCCGCCTCGCGCGTGACCTCGGTGCCGGTCTTGCCCATCGCGATGCCGATGTGCGCCTCGCGCAGGGCGGGGGCGTCGTTCACGCCGTCGCCGGTCATCGACACGATGGCGCCGCGCTCCTTCCACTGCCGAACGATGCGCAGCTTGTCCTCGGGCGTCACGCGCGCGTGGACGCGATCGGCGATCTCCTCGCCCGGCCGCAGGATCCCCATCTCGGTGGCGATGGCGCGGGCCGTGGCGGGGTGGTCGCCGGTGATCATCACCGGCACGATCCCGGCCGCCCGGGCGAGGGCCACCGCCTCGATCGCCTCGGTGCGCGGGGGGTCGGCGATGCCCACGAGGCCGAGCAGGTCGAGGTCGCGCTCGCCGTCGTTTCCCCGGGCCACCGCCAGCACGCGGAGCCCGCGGGCGCCCATGTCGGCGTTGGCCTCCGCCGCGCCATCGGTACCGGCCCGGCACAGCGGGAGCAGGAGGTCGACCGCGCCCTTGACGTACCAGGTGCCGCCTCGCTCGATCGACATGCGCTTGCGCTCGCTGTCGAAGGGGTTCACCTCGCCCCGCGGGTAGTCGCGCTCGATGGCGGCGCGCTCGATGCCGCGCTCGCGGGCGGCGGCGAGCAGGGCCAGCTCGGTGGGATCGCCCGAGGCACCGTCGAGGTCGGCCTCGTTGCAGGCGGCGGCCGCGAAGAAGATGCCCGGGTGGTCGGGCCCCCAGGTCTCGCGCACCGTCATGCGCCCCGTGGTGAGCGTGCCCGTCTTGTCGGTACACACCACCGTGGCCGACCCGAGCGTTTCCACCGCGGGCAGGCGACGCACCAGCACGTTGCGCTGCGCCATGCGCTGCACGCCCACCGCCAGCGCGATGGTGACCACGGCCGGGAGGCCCTCGGGCACCGCCGCCACCGCCAGCGACACCGCGCCGAGCAGGACCTCGAACAGGGGCTGCCCGCGCAGGGCGCCGAGGATGGCCACCAGCGCCACCACGCCGAGCGACAGCTTCACCAGCGTCTTGCTCACCTCGCCGAGCCGAACCTGCAGCGGTGTCTCCGCCTTCTCGGCGGTGGCCAGGAGCCTGGCCACCTTGCCCAGCTCGGTGTTCATGCCGGTGACCAGCACCTCGGCCTCGCCCGTGCCGTGGACCACGGCGGTGCCGGCGAAGAGCATGTCGAGCCGCTCGGCGAGGGGCCGGTCGCCGCGCCCGGGGCCGGGTTCCTTGTCCACGGGGACACTCTCCCCGGTGAGCGCGGCCTCGTTGCTGCGCAGCGCGTGGGCATGTACCACCCGGGCGTCGGCCGCCACGAGGTCGCCCTCTTCCACGAGCACGACGTCGCCGGGCACCACCTCGGCCGCCGGGATGACCACCACGACGCCGTCGCGACGCACGCGGGCCCGGGGCGCCGTCATGTCGCGCAGCGCCAGCACCGCGCGCTCGGCGCGGTACTCCTGGATGAAGCCGACGATGCCGTTGAGCAGCACGATCGCCCCGATGGCGGCGGCGTCGATCCACTCGCCCATGCCCGCCGCCACCACGGCGGCCACGCCGAGCAGCGCGATCACCGGCGAGGCGAACTGCCGCGCGAGGATCCGCCACGGGGGCGTGGCCTCCTCGCGCTGCAGCTCGTTGCGACCGGCCGTCACCAGCCTTGCGCGGGCCTCGGCGCTCGTCAAACCCGTCACGCAACCTCCAACGTGCCGCGGCGAAGCTGCCACGTTCTCCAGATCGTCCACAGCGCCGGGAGCACCAGCGCGGTCATGAAGCCCAGCGTCAACAGGCCCCCCAGCATCGGGCCGGCCATTCTCCGCGCGAGGTCGGCCCCCGCGCCCTCGGCAAACATCACCGGCAAGAGCCCCACGAGGTTCATCAACAGCGCCAGCACCATGCCGCGCATGCGCCCGGCGGCGCTCTCGGCGGCTACCTCCGCGAGGCGGCCGGGGGTGAGGCGCTCGCCCCGCGCCAGCGCCTCCTTCACGCCGAGGTCGAGGTACACGGCCAGCACCGTGCCCACCTCCGCCCCCACGCCGACCAGCGCGATCATCGCCACCCACGCGGCGATCGACAGGTTGTAGTCGAGCGCGCCAAGCAGCCAGATGCTGCCGAGCACGGAGAAGGGCAGCGTGCAGAGCACGATGGCGGTCTCCGCCACCGACTGCAACGACAGCCACGTGAGCAGGAACACGAGCAAGAGCGCCACCGGCGCGATCGTCGCCATGCGAGCCTGGCCGCGCTCGAGGAACTCGAACTGTCCCGTCCAGGTGAGGCCGATGTCGCCAGGCAGGTCGAGGGCGCCGACCACCGCCCGCGCCTCGTCGACGTAGCCGCCGATGTCGCGATCGCCCGGGTCGACGTACACGTAGGCAGCGAGCTTTCCCCCCTCGTCGACCAGCATCGCCGGGCCGGGGCGAGTGACGATGTCGGCGAGCTGCGAGAGGGGCGTCGGCCCGGCAGGCGTGTCGGCGTAGAGCTGCCCGAGGGCCTCGGGGCTGCCGCGGAAGTCGCGGCCGAAACGTGCCACGAGGTCGTAGCGCGCGCGACCGTCGAACACCTTGCCCAGCGACATGCCGCCGAGGCCGATGTCGACCACGTCGAGCACGTCGTCGACCACCGCGCCGTGGGCGAGAAGCGCGTCGCGACGCGGCTGGACATCGACGAACACCCCCGCGAGCTGCCGCTCGGCGTAGGCGCTCCGCGTGCCGGGGACGGCTCGCAGCGCCGCTTCCACCTGCCGCGCAGCATGCTCGATGGCAGCGAGATCGTCCCCCGACACCTTGACGCCCACGGGGGTGCGGATGCCGGTGGTGAGCATGTCGACCCGCGCCCGGATGGGCATGGTGATGGCGTTCTGCACCCCGGGGAACTGCAAGGCCGCGTCGAGCTCGGCGACGATGTCGTCGTAGTCGATGCCCTCCCGCCACGCCTCGCGCGGTTGCAGGGTGACGGTGGTCTCGAACATCGACAGCGGCGCCGGGTCGGTGGCGGTCTCGGCGCGGCCGGCCTTGCCGAACACCCGCGCCACCTCGGGGATGGCGGCGATGCGACGGTCTTGCTCCTGCAACAAGCGGCGTGCTTCCTCGATCGACACCCCGGGCAGGGTGACCGGCATGTAGAGGATGCTGCCCTCGTAGAGCGGGGGCATGAACTCGCGACCGAGCGAGCGGTACACGGGCACGGTGGCGACGGTGGCCAGGAGCGCCAGCGCCACGAAGGGCCACGGGCGTCGCGTGGCGAGGCCCACCACGGGCCGGTAGAGCGCCCGCAACCGCCGATTCACCGGGTTGTCGGCCTCCCGCGGGATGGGCCCGCGCAAGAGCGCCACGGCCAGCGCCGGCGCCAGCGTGAGCGTACACAGCGCGGCGGAGAGCATCGCGAAGGTCTTGGTGAGCGCCAGCGGGCCGAAGAGCCGACCCTCCTGGCCTTGCAGCGCGAAGATCGGCAGGAAGGACACCGCGATCAAGAGGAGCGAGGACACCAGCGGCGCCGCCAGCTCCCGCGCGGCGGCGAGCACCACCTCGGTGCGATCCTCCCCGGGACGATCCTCGGCGCGCCGCGCCGCGTTTTCCACCAGCAGCACCACCGCGTCGACCATGTCGCCCACCGCCACGATGATGCCGGCCAGCGACATGATGTTGAGGGTGACGCCGATGAAGTACATCGGGATGAAGCTCGCCAGCACCGCCACCGGCAACACCACGATGGGGACGATCACCGACCGCGCGTGCAGGAGGAACACCGCCAGCAACACCGCCACCACGAGCATCTCCTCGGCCAGCGAGAGGCCAAGGGTGGCCACCGACTCGCGGATGAGCGTGGAGCGGTCGTACACCGGCACCACCTCGACGCCCTCGGGCAACTTCGCGCTCGCGAGGGCGGTTTTCGTCGCGTCGATCACCGCCAGCGCGTTCTGGCCCTGCCGCGCCACGACGATGGCACCGACCGCCTCGCCGCGGCCGTCGAGATCGGCCACGCCCCGGCGCTCGGCCGGCACCCACGCGGCGCTGGCCACCGCGCCCAGGGGCACCGGCGCGCCCCCGCTCTGCCCCACCACCACCTGCTCCAGCGCCTCGGGCCCGTCGAGGTAGCCGGTGCCCTGCACGTACAGCTCGCGACCCGCCGCCTCGATGGTGCGACCGCCCACCCCCCGGTTGCTCCGGGCCAGCGCGCTCGTCAGGTCGCGCAGGGAGAGCCCGGCGGCGCGGAGTCGCTCGGGGTCGACCGTCACCTGGAGCTGCCGGTCGTAGCCACCGACGGTGGCCACCTCGGCCACGCCGTCTACCCCTTCGAGCACGAAGCGCAGGTTCCAGTCTTGTAGTTGCCGAAGCTCGTCGATGGAGCGGCGCCCGGTGGTGTCGACCAGCGCGTACTGGTACACCCAGCCCACCGCGCTGGCGTCGGGACCGAGCGACACCTCGGCGTCGGGGGGCAGCTTGGCGGAGAGCACCTGGAGGCGCTCCGCCACCCGGGAACGTGCGAAGTAGGGGTCGACGTCGTCGCCCAGGAGCACGTAGGTGAACGACATCCCGAACATGGTGAAGCCGCGCACGGCGCGCACGCCGGGGAGGGCCTGGAGACCGGTCACCAGCGGGTAGGTGACCTGGTCTTCCACGAGCTGCGGCGAGCGCCCCATCCACTCGGCGTAGACGATGACCTGCGGGTCGGAGAGGTCGGGCACGGCGTCGAGCGGGCTGTTCCGCGCCGCCCAGAGCCCCCCGAGCGCCAGCGCGAGGGACAGCAGGTAGACGACGAGCCGGTTCTGTCCCGACCAGGTGACGAGCCGCGCGAGCACGCTCAGTGTCCCCCGTGGCCGGCGTGGCCGCCGCCCGCCACCTGCGTGTCGGCGTCGAGCCAGAAGGCGCCGCTAGCGACGACGCGATCGGCGGCGTCGATCCCGTGTACCATCACCTCGCTCTCCGAACGCGCCGCCACGTGGACGGCGCGTGGCTGCGCCGTGGCGCCGTCGACCACGAACACCACCGCGCGCGCGCCGGTGTCGACCACGGCGGCGCGCGGGAGCCACAGGCCCTCGGGCAGGGCCTCGTCCCAGGTGGCCAGGAGCGGGCGCCCCACCGCGGGTTGCGCCTCCAGCATGGCCCGCACGCCGGTTCCGGCGGCGTTGCCGGCGGGGAGCACGCCCTGGACGGTGCCGGCGAAGGTGTCGACGCCGTCCGAGAAGCTCACGGGCGTGCCGACGGGCGGGGGAACGAGCGTGTAGAACTCGGCCAGCCGCGCCGCGTCGGGGGCGACCTCCGCCAGCGCCGCGCCCGGCGCGAGGAAGCTGCCCGCGTCGACCAGCCGCGCCGTGACCACCCCGCCGATGGGCGCGCGCAGGTTCCAGGTGCCATCGACGCCGGCGTCGGCCGGGGCGCCCAGCGCGCGGAGGCGTCCCTCGGCGGCGGCGCGGAGCACCGGGTCCTGCGACAAGAGCCGCAGCTCGGCCACGGCGCTCCCCACCTCGGCGGTCCACAGCCGCGCGATCACTTGCCCCGCC
>Ga0194120_10003152_pt1 | contig 27305 bp, 27 predicted proteins | sample TA2MahCa65mmetaG_FD_148642 | JGI IMG/M metagenome (GOLD analysis project Ga0194120, IMG submission 148642) | Freshwater microbial communities from Lake Tanganyika, Tanzania - TA2015019 Mahale Deep Cast 65m | ecosystem: Environmental > Aquatic > Freshwater > Lake | place: Tanzania: Lake... | reverse complement strand
GCTTCGGTTCGCGAATCAGGGGCGCCACTCGCTCCCAGTCCCGATCCGTGAGGTCCACGCACCTCCCCCTTCGAAAGGGGAGACGAGTCTCGCGTCAGCACCCGCTGCCCGAACTCGCGTTGGCTACACCGTAGCGCAACATCTATTTTGGGACCGCTTCTAGTCACGCCCCCGGGGCGGGCGCCGGATTCACGCCGCCGATCCGATCACCTATGATCGGCGCCATGGTGACTCCCGTCCGTCACGTGGCATCCATTCAGAGGCAGATGATGGTCGATGTCCCCTCTTCCTCGCACCGGGCCTCGTAGATGTGGAAGTACTACGTAATCCTGTTCGTCGCGCTGGTGCTGGTGCTCGCGTACACCTACATCGCGGATCCCTGTAACAGGCTCCTGCGAACAGACTTCGCGCAACGCAATCCCAGCTACGTGCTGCTCGATTCGCAGGCGGTGAGCGGATCTCCCGAGGCCGTCCGCTGCCGCGTCTCGTATCGGAAGCCCGACGATCAGGCGACCTACGAAGACATCTGGGTCTATCTCTACCAAGGCACCCGCTGGGAGTTCTCCAAGGTCGCCGAGGCGGAGAAGACGGGGCAGACGTCCCAGTGACGGACGTGGCGCGCAGCGGATCGGCGACCCCAGGCTGGATCTGCCCTCGCTTCAACGCCGCAAGCCTCGCGCGAATGGTCCGCGAGGTCGATGCAGGCGTGCTCGGCTTTCAGCTGGGCGTGGAGCTGCGGCTCTGGCTCCAGCGCAGGCGGTTGACCGGAGAGCGCGTGCTGCCGACCGCGCTCTATCTCGAGACCTCGAGCTACTGCCCGGGCGCTTGCGCGGATTGCTACGTCCCTGCGGCGGACCGCCGGCAGAACTTGCAGCTCGACGGGGCGATGCTCGACCGACTGCTGAGCTCCGCGGAGCAGCTGCCGATCGCCTACGTCTGCATCGTCGGCGGAGAGCCGCTGGATGCCTCGATCGCCGAGCAGAATCTGCGCTTGGTGCACGACCACCCGCGCACGAGGTTTCTGATCTGCACCAGCGGGGAGCCCGAGATCGGGCCGGAGCTCGGGCGCTCGCTCGGCGCGCTGCGCAATCTGACCCTGCTGGTCTCGTTCGAGGGTCTGCCCTCGACCCACAAGGCCATCCGCCCGCGCGGCAGTTTCGAGCAGGCCTGCGCCACGCTGGCTGCGTACCGCCGCTACAGCGGAAGCATCTGCGGCGCGAGCGTCACGCTGCGAACCAACAACTGGCACGAGGCCACCAGCCGCGAGTTCGTCGAGCGGGTGAGCGAGGCGGGCGCGCAGTACTTCGTCTTCTCGCCCTGCGAGACCGTCGCCGGACGGCCGATGCTGAGCCCGGATCGGCAGGCCCTGGCGCTGGACCGCCTGGCCGAGCTCTCCGCAGCCTCGAGAGCGCTGATCTTCACCTATCCGTTCGGGCAGATCCTGGGGCAGCGGATCGCGCCCGCCCGGCGCTTTCGCTCTCTCACGGTGGATTACACCGGCAACGTCTACATCGCCCGGCGCGGCCCCTGCTTCGGCAACGTCTACGACACCGACCTGGCGACGCTGATCTCGCGGCCGGCCCTGCAGACCGCCTACAGCCAGGCGGCCGCGGGCCCGGTCGGCTGGCGTCCCAGCCCGGTGCAGCTCGGCGCGTGGACCTGACGCCCGTCCTCTCGCCTTCTCAGAGATAGAGGCAGGCCCAGAGCACGGGCCAGATTCCCACCGCGAAGTACCAGCAGATGCGCGCGGCCGAGAAGGCGCTGCGGCTCAGCGCGCCCCTCGTCGGCGCCTCGTCGTCGCGGAAGGGCTTGAGTCGCAGCCAGACGACACCCAGGAAGACGAGCGAGCCCAGCACGTGTGCGGCGTGCGTCCCGACGATGATGCAGAAGAACTTGGCGTGATGGCTCGAGGTCAGGTCCAGCCCTTCTCGCAGCAGGTTGAGCCAGACCACCCCCTGGAAGAACAGGAAGAAGCTGCCGAGAACGATCGCGGTGAGCAGCATCGGACCGATTCGCGCCTCGCGGTCGTCCCAGGTGCGGGCCGCTCGGAAGACCAGGCCACCGCTCGCGAAGAGAGCCGCGGAATTGATGATCGTCTCGCCGAGCGGGAACCACGGCTGACCCTCCGGAGGCCAGACGGCTCCGTCGATCGCGCGCGTGAGCAGGAAGGCGGCCACCAGGCCCAGAAACACCATCGCCTCGAAGGCCACCATGACGAGCATCGAGATCAGGCCGAGATCGATCGCGAATCTCCGCGCGCGCTGGCGCGGCCGAAGCGCGATGACGTTCTGCCCGCTCATAGGGTGGACTCCCGGGCGGCCCGCTCGTCGATGGCGGCCGCCGTCTCGTCTTCCGGATCGCAGCTATTCTACTCCCCGGCGACGACGCTCGGCCAGCCGTTCGGCCGGACTCGAGGGCGCCGGGATCGGACGAGGGGCGCATGCCGGACGAAGCGATCATCTTCGACATGGACGGAACGCTGGCGGACTCCATCGAGCAGTACTGCCGGATGGCGCGCGACGTGACCGAGCTCACCGGCGCGCCGCCGGTCTCCCGCGAGCGAGTTCTCGCGCTCATGGGCAGCGGGCAGCCCGACCTGCTGCGCCGTCTGCTCCCCGACGACTTCCCCGACGCGGAAGCCGCGCTGGAGCGCGCGGTGCGCCTGCGACTGCGCGGCTGGATGCGCAGTCTCGACGACGTCGATCCGCTGCCCGGGTGCGTCGATCTGCTCCGGCACCTACACCGAAAAGGGTACCGACTGGGAATCGCCACCTCGTCGGGCCGCGCGCTGCCGTACCTGGATCGCTGGGGAGTGCGCGAGCTCTTCAGCGCGATCGTCGGCCGCGAGGACGTGCGCAATCGCAAGCCGCACCCCGAGCCGGTGCTGCTCTGCCTGGCCGGCCTGGGCACCGAGGCCGGTCGCGCGCTCTACGTCGGAGATTCGCCGATCGACATCCGCGCGGGGCGAGCGGCGGGCGTCCGGACCGTCGGCGTTCTCACCGGGACCAGCCCGCGCCACGTGCTCGAGACCGAAGGCCCCGACCACGTCCTGGCCAGCGCGATCGAGCTTCGCGGGCTGATCGGCGACTAGCCCCAACGCGGCTGGAAGTCGCGCGCGATTCCGAGCTCGTACTTCGCGATCTGCTCCAGCGCCATCATGTCCGCGGGAGGGTGGGCCTTGCCGGCACGGGCGTCGCGGTACATGCGCTCGAGCCCGAAGCGGCGGAAGATCCCCGGGCCGCCGGCGATGTCCATCGCCAGCTCCAGCACCTTCATGTGGTTGTTCGTGCACACGTACTTGCACAGTCCGCCCTTGCGCGCCGACTCCTCGATTCCCCACGGCCGCGCCATCCAGTCCTCGGCCGAGGTCCGGATCAGCGCGCGCGAGCTCTCGGTCAGCGCCACCATCTCGGCGAGCTGGTACTGCAGACCCGGCATGTGGCTCAGCGGCCGCTGCTCCGTCGGCGGCGTGCGCTCCTTCAGGTACCGCTTCACCCAGTCGATCGCGGCCTGGGCTACGCCGAGGTAGACGGAGGAGATCGTGATGTTGAACCAGGGCGCGAACGACGACATGTTCGCGAACACCGACGTCGCGGGCTGGATCGGCGCCATCATCGCGTCGGGGATGAACACGTCCTTGAATTCCACGTCCCAGCTGCCGCTGGCGCGAACCCCGATCACGTCCCAGCTCGTCTCGCCCATGCAGATCACGCCCGGCGTCGTCTTCGGGACCATCACCATCGCGACGCGCGCCGGCTCGCCGGAGCCGTCCTCGATCCGCGCGAAGGCGGCGATCATGTCGGCGGCGGGCACGTTCGAGAAGTACGACTTGCGGCCGTCGATCCGCCAGCCTCCGTCGACTTTCCTCGCCGTCGTCTGCGGGAGCATGTAGGCGCCGGGCACGCCGGTCTCGCTGAACGATCCACACAGGATCCCCTTCGTCTGTGCCAGCGCCTTCATCATCAGCTCGCCCTGCGCGCGCCTTTCCGGCGTCTCGAACCGCAGGTCGAAGAGCCGAGACCCGATGCCGAAGACGTGCATGTTCATGCCGATCGCCGTCCCCGCGCAGCCCTGCCCGAGCTGCTCCTGGCAGGCGCAGAGCTCGAGCAGGTTCACGCCTTCACCGCCGAGCTCCGCCGGCATCGTCATGTGCGCGTAGCCGCTCTGCTTCATCTCCTCGTAGTTCTCGTGCGGGAACGAGTTGTCGCGGTCGTGCGCGTCGGCGCGCGGCGCGAAGTCGGCCGCGTGCCTGCGCGCGCGCTCGAGCAGCCGCACCTCGCGCTCCGAGAGCGGCTTGCGCAGCAGGGTGGGGTAGTCGGGGAACACGCCGGAATCGGGCTGGGTGGCCATGCAAGCTCCTTGTTCCAGTACTTACGAAACTGTAAATAGTGCCGCGATGCCTCGGAAGTCAACTCGGGCGCGCAGACGCCGGCTCCCGGCCGCGGAGGCGCGGCTGCGAATCCTGCAGGCCGCCGAGAAGCGGCTGGTCGAGGTCGGGCCAGGGGGCCTGCGGCTCGCCGACCTCGCGCGCGACCTCGGCATCACGCACCAGGCGATCCTCCACCATTTCGGGAGCCGTGAGGATCTTCTCGCCGAGCTCGCCCGCTTCGCGATCGCGAGCCTCGGACAGGAGCTGATCGATGCGCTCGATCGCCCGGAGGGGGCGCCAGCCAGCGCGACCGACCTGCTCGACCGCGTCTTTCGCACCTTCGGCGAGCGGGGTCAGGCGCGACTGATCGCCTGGCTCGCGCTCTCCGGGCTCACTCCTGCGCCATCGCGGCGAACGCGCACGAGCGCGCCAGACGGGGATCGCGTCCTGCTCCGCCTCGCGAACGCCCTGCACGCTCGACGCGGGCTGGCCGCATCCTCCGAGGCGCTGGAGAACACGCAGTTCACCCTGGTGCTAGGAGGACTCGCGGCGCTCGGCGACGCGATCGCGGGCGCCGGCGTCCGCGACAGCGCCGGGCTGGATGACGATCGCGAGGCCAACCAGCGCTTTCGCGAGTGGCTCTCGAAGCTGCTGGTCGCGCAGCTTCGCGGATAGGCGCTTCGGGGCCGCTCCGTTCTATGATCCGCAGGCGGGAGGAGCCCATGCAGGATTCGTTCGCAGCGACCGACGACGAGCTCGAGCAGTACGGGCGGCTCGGGTTCTTCACCCGAGAGCGGATCTTCTCGCCGGCCGAGCTGGCGGAGCTGCAGCGGGCGGTGGAGCGCGTCCACGAGCGCGTGCTGTCCGCCGACGAGCACGGCGAGGGCGGCCCGGTCGATCGGGTCGACAATCAGCGCTACCAGCCGCTCTGCGGGTCGACGGTCAAGTGGGAGTGGAGCGAGAGCTTGCGCGCGGTCCGCTCGATGGAGCCGGCCCACCACCTCGATCCGCGCCTCTCCGCGCTGATCGACGACCCGCGCCTCTGGGAGCCCTGCCGCGCGCTGGTCGGATCGCAGGAGTTGAGCCTCTTCAGCGACAAGCTGAACATGAAGCGCCCGGGTGGCGCGCCGTTTCCGTGGCACCAGGAGTCGCCCTACTGGGTGTACGGCGCCGAGCAGGTGGAGCGGATCGTGAGCGTGCTGGTCTACCTCGACGATGCGAGCGTCGACAACGGCTGCCTCTGGGTGATTCCGGGCAGCCACAGCCACGGCGTGCTCCCGGCGCTCTCGGATCGCGGCGTGCTCGGCGCGCTCTACACCGATGTGGGACGGGTCGAGGGCGAGCCGTTTCCGGTCCAGCTGCCCGCCGGGTCTGCGCTCTGGTTCCACCGCGACCTCGTCCACGGCTCGCAGGGCAATCGCAGCGCGGACAACCGGCGCGTCTTCGTGGCCGCCTATCAGCCGGCCGGGCTGCGTCGCTGGCGTCTCGACCGAGTGCGGCCGGTCGGAGCGCGCGCGCCCGCGAGCTGAGCCGCTAGTCTGCAGCGGATGCAGCCGTCGCGCCGACTCTCGCTCTGCCTGCTTCTCTTCGGGCTCCTGGCGGCCGGCGCCGGGGCGACCGCTTCTGCGGGCCCGGAGGCTCGCCCGTCGATCGGATCGATTCGCCGCGACGTCGAGACGGGCGCGCTCGATCCCGCCCAGCGCGAGCAGGCGCTCGCCCAGCTCGACGCCGCCGCCGGGCACGAGCGCGAGGCCGACGCGCTCGTGCAGCGCCTGGCCGAGCTGCGCGCCGAGGCGACTTCGCAGCCGACGCGAATGACCCGCCTGCGTGCCGCGCTCGAGCTCGACCGCGACAAGGAGATCGCGGCATGGGAGGCGCGCCTGCCACCGGACGCCGACGGCGAGACCCTCGAGCGACTGCTGAAGCGGGAGCGCGCCGCCGTCGCCGACCTCGACGCGCAGGTCGAGAAGCTCGCGAGCGGTCTGGCGCAGGCGCTCTCCGGTCCGGCACGGCCCGCCGACGAGCTCGCCGCGCTCCGACAGCGTGTGGACGAGCTTTCCGTACCTGCCGCGGCGGTGGCCGGCGAGCCTGCGGCTCTTGGCGCCGTGCGCCAGACGGCGCGGGCCGCGGAGCTTCGCCGCCTGAGAGCGGAGCTCGAGCTGAAGCAGGCCGAACGCGAGCTCGCGGGCGACCGCCAGCAACACGACGAGCTCGCGCTCCGCGAGCTGCGATTCCGTCAGAGTTTGCACGCCCGACGCGTCGCGATTCTTCACCAGCGCGTCGCCGACCTCGGCCGTCGCGAGATCGAGAAGCTGACCGCAGGGCTGACCGAGCGCGAGACCGCGCTCGCCGAGACCCGTGGCTCCGCGTTCGGCGTCGCCGCTCGAAATCGCGTTCTCGGCGAAGAGCTGCTCGAGCAGAACGCGCGGCTCGCAGACGATCGTGCGACGCTGGCCCTCACCGAGGCGGCCCGCGATCGCGTCGCGGCCGCGCTTCGCGACAGTCGGGCGCGGCTCGAGATCGGAGGCGCGAGCGAGGCCGTCGGTCGCTGGCTCTGGAGCGAGCGCCGGCGTCTCGAGGCCCCTGCGCGCCTGCGCCAGCGCCTCGACGCGCTGCGCGGAACGCTCGCCGAGCTTCGCCTCCGGCTCGTGATCACGAGCGAGGAGCAGCGCGAGCTGGTCGACGTCGCCGCGGTGGCGCGCGAGATCTCCGAAGCCGACCGCGCGAGCAGCGACGAGGAGGGCGTTGCCGAGCCGGCGAGCGAGTCCCTCGAGCCGCTGCTCCGGCAGCGCGTCCAGCTTCTCGGCGCGATCGAGCCCCTGCTGCGCCGACGCATCACGACGCTCGAGCGGGCCGAGCGCGTGCGCCAGCAGCAGCTCGACGACACGCTGCAGATGAGTCAGCTGCTCGACCGCCATCTGCTCTGGAGCCGCAGTCACTCACCGATCGACGCCAGCTGGCTCGGGCGCGTTCCCGAGGGCCTGCGCGATCTGGTCAAACCGTCGCGTTGGAAGACCACCGTCGAGCTCTCGCTGCGGGAGCTCGCCGATCGACCGCTGCGCTGGGCGCTCGCGGTGCTCGTCGTGCTGGCCTCGCTTGCCCTGCGCCGGAGCGCGCGAGCGCGAATCGAGGCCCAGGTCGTTCCGGCACAGGACATCGGCGGGAACAGCTTTCAGGCGACGCTTCGCGCGCTCGGCTGGACGCTGCTCGGCGCGGCTCCGGGCCCGGTCGTGCTCTGGCTCCTCGGCGAGCTGCTGCAGGATGTCGGAAACCCGGGTCGCTACAGCGATTCGCTCGGTCGCGCCTTCGGCGCGCTGGTGCTCCCACTGGCCTCGGTACAGCTTCTGCGCTGGATGGTCGTCGAGCGCGGCCTCGCACACGTACACTTCCGCTGGATGCGCGCGCGCCGCGAGACGCTTCGGCGCACGGTGCCGCGCGCCGCCGGCGTCGTCCTGCCGATGTACTTCGTCACGGCGCTTGCGTTCATCCGCAACCTCGAGCTGCCAAACGACGTTCAGGCGCGGGTCGCGATCGTCGTCGCGTGCGGAGCTCTCGCCTGGACGCTCTGGCGCGCGCTCGACGTCGGACGGCTCTGGGTCGTCCGCGGGGCGACGACCGAGGCGTCCGCTTCGAGAAGGCTGCTGCGCTTCGCGCTTCCGGTTCTCGCGCTGGTCACCGCCGTGCTGGCGCTGATCGGCTACGTCCACTCCGCCGGCCTGCTGCTGCACTCCTTCATCATGACGTTCGCCATGCTCGTCGCGATCAGTTTGCTGACGGGCCTGCTGGCGCGCTGGTTCCTGCTGGGCGAGCGACGGCTCTCGCTGCAGCGAAGCGAGGAGCTGCGGGTTTCCGAAGCGGAGCTCGCTGGCGACGAGCCAGCAGCAGAGCCGGAGCCCGAGATGACGCTCGAACAGATCAACGCGCAGACCGGTCGGCTGCTGCGTGCGCTGCGCCTGACCTTGGTGGCCGTGGGATTCGCCTGGGTCTGGGCGCAGGTGATCCCCGCAGTCGCACGGCTGGACGAGATCGCGCTCTGGCACTTCGCGGAGGCCGGTGCGGGCGGCGAGGTCGTGCAGCACCCGGTGACGCTGATGGCGGCGATCCTCGGTGCGCTCGTGCTGACGCTCACGTTCGGGGGCGCGAGAAACCTGCCGGGGTTGGTCGAGATCGGCCTGCTCTCGCGCACGAAGATCGACGCGGCGTCTCGCTACGCGGCGACCAGCGTGCTCCGCTACGCGATCGTCATCGCCGGTACGGTGATCGGGCTCGGCCTGCTCGGCATGCGCTGGTCGCAGCTGCAGTGGCTGGCCGCGGCGCTCAGCGTCGGACTGGGCTTCGGTCTGCAGGAGATCTTCGCCAACTTCGTATCGGGGCTGATCCTGCTCTTCGAGCGCCCGTTCCGCGTCGGTGACGTGATCACGATCGGCGCTTCGTCCGGCCGGGTCCTGCGCATCCGCACGCGTGCAACGACGATTCTCGACTTCGACAACAAGGAGATCGTCGTTCCGAACAAGAGCTTCATCACCGGAGAGGTCACGAACTGGACCCTCTCCGACAGCGCGACGCGCATCGTGATCAAGGTCGGGGTCGCCTACGGCAGCGATCCCTCGCGAGTCCGCGAGCTCCTGCTCGCGGCCGCGCGCGCGAATCCGCTCGTGGCCGCTGAGCCCGAGCCGGTCAGCGTGTTCCTCGCCTTCGGCGCAAGCTCCCTCGATTTCGAGCTGCGCGTCTTCGTCGGCGCGGTGGCCGACCGGCTGGTCGCCCAGGACCAGCTCAACACGGCCGTGGCGGAGTCGTTCGCAGAGCACGGCATCGAGATCGCGTTCCCGCAGCTCGACCTGCACGTGCGCGACGTTCCCCGGTCCACGGGCTGAGACGATCGACTAGCGCCCGCCGCCCTTGCCCCCGCCAGGACCGGGACCGGCGCCAGGGCCAGGGCCCATGCCCGGGCCGGGTCCCATACCTCGACCCGGTCCTCCCCGCTGGCCGCGCGGGGGCACCTCTTCGGGAAGCGCGACGCCGCGCTCCTTGGCGCGCTCCTGCATCCGCTCGTGGTGCTCGGCGCGGATCCGCTCGCGCTCCTCGTCGCTCTTCGCCGCGCGCATCTTCGCCCGCTGCTCGGCGATCTCCTCCGGCGTCATCAGGTCGCGGCCATAGATCGGCTCGCCCTCCTCGACCGCTGCATCGATCCCGGCGCCCGGCGCGCCGCTCTCCTGGGCGAGCGCGACTCCGGCGCTGATCAGCGACCCGCAGACGAGGGCAGAGAAGAGAGATCGAGCTCGCACCTTCGTTCCTCCTGCGCCCTTCGCGGAGCAATCCACGTGCCGACCCGTCGGTGCCGACGGCGGCTGACATCCGAGCGAATGTCCATCCCCGCCTCACCCGGCTGGGGCGTTCCGAGACCGCGGCCCTACGGTGTGCGCGCGCTGGCCGGGGTCGAGACGTTCCTGAAGTGCGGGATCACGTACTTCCCGAACATCTTGATCGTGTCCATGATCGCGCCGTGCGGCATCCGGCCGACCTGCATCAGCAGAAGCAGCTCGTCGGCGCCGACGCGCGGGTAGTTCTCGATCGCGCGGATGCAGTCGTCGGGATTGCCGCAGATCACCGTGCCGGCCTGCGCTGCTGCGGCGAGATCGAGCTCCGGCATCGCTGGAACGGCGGAGACCTTGTCGCCCTCGGGCTTCTCGCCCGCGCCGCGCGTGGAGATCAGCGCGTCGGAGATGTTCTTGTAGTACTGGTAGGTCTGCGCGCTCTTCGGGATGTAGAGCTGCTGCCCGAGATCCCAGAAGAAGCGCATGTTCGGCTCGGCGATCTCGTAGGCGCGCTGGCGCGTCTCGGCGCAGCAGGCCATCGCGGAGCAGGCGACCTGGTTGTTCACGAACGCCCCCGCGGGGCTGGTGCAGGACGCCGCCGCGTCGCGGTAGAGCTTGATCTGCGCCTCGAGCATGCCCGGCGCCAGGAATCCGAACGAGAGCAGGCCCAGCCCCAGTCGCCCGGCGCGCTGGAAGCTCGACGGCTGCGTCGCCGCGTGCCAGAGCGGCGGGTGCGGCTTCTGCAGCGGCTTCGGCAGCACCGCTCGCTCGGGCATCTTCAGGTGCTTGCCGTCGAAGCTCACCGTGTCCTTCATCCACATCTGCGGAATCGCGCGGACCGCTTCCTCCCACTGCTCGAGCGTGACGTCCGGATCGATCATGAAGCCGCCGAGCTCCTGCTCGGTGATCGAGCGGCCAGTGCCGAACTCGACCCGGCCGTTGGAGAGGATGTCGAGCACCGCCGCGCGCTCGGCCGCGCGCACCGGGTGGTTGTACTGGTGCGGCAGCAGCACGACGCCGTGCCCGAGCCGGATCCGGCTGGTGCGCTGGCTCAGCGCGCCGAAGAACACCTCTGGCGCGGAGCTGTGCGAGTACTCGCTCAGGAAGTGGTGCTCCACGCACCAGACCGCGTGGAATCCCATCTCCTCGGCAAGCTCGGCCTGCGCGATCGCCTGCCAGTACGTCTCGTACTCCGAGCGCTCGTGCCAGGGCTTCGCCATCTGCAGCTCGTAGATCAGCGAGATTCGCATCGCGTCCCCTCCGCCCGATCCAGCCTATTCAGCCTCCTTGCAGTGCCGATATGAGGACGGTCATATTGGCCCGATGAGTGATTGCCCGGAGCTCGAGGCGGCGCGGGGATTGGCGGATCTGGTGACCGAGCGCGCGGGGGAGGGCGACGCGGCGCGCGCGATCCCGCGCGACCTGGCGCGGCGCATGGCCGAGGCCGGGCTGTTCCGGGTCTGCGTCCCGGCCCGCTACGGCGGCAGCGAGCGCCACGTCCGGGACGTCGTCCGCGTGATCGAGGAGATCGGGCGCGCCGACGGCTCGGCCGGCTGGTGCGTGATGCTCGGCGCGACTACCGGCCTGCTGGCGGGGTCGCTGCCCGAGGAGTGGGCCCGGAAGATCTACGGAGCGGATCCGAACGTGGCGACTTGCGGGGTCGTGCGCGGGAACGGCGTGGCGCGGCCGGTGCCGGGCGGCCACTCGATCGACGGGCGCTGGCCGTTCGCGAGCGCCATCAGCCACTCCGACTGGGTGGTCGGCGGCTGCACCGTGGTCGGCGCGGACGGCGAGATCCCGGAGCCGGGCCCGCGCGGGCCAGAGACGCGGCTGTTCTTCTTCGAGCCCGGGCAGGTCCGGGTGCTCGACACCTGGCACACCTCCGGCCTGCGCGGCACCGGGAGCCACGACTTCGAGGTGAGCGACGCCTTCGTTCCCGACGGCCGCTCCGTGGTGCTGGGCGGGCGGCCGCGGGTCGACGGGCCGCTGTTCAAGTTCCCGACGCTGGGGCTGCTCGCGCTCGGCGTGACCTCGGTCTCGCTCGGAATCGCGCGGCGCGCGATCCAGGAGTTCATCGCGCTCGCGGGGGGCAAGGTTCCGACCGGCAGCGCGCGCACGCTCGCGAACCGGCCGCTGGCGCAGCGCGCGGTGGCGGATGCGGAGGCCTCGCTGCGCGCGGCGCGCGCCTTCCTGTTCGAGGTGCTCGACGAGGTCTGGGCCGTCGCGCAGCAAGGGGCGCTCACGACCGAGGCGCGCGCGCAGCTTCGCCTCGCGGCCACGCACTCGACCTGGCGCGCCGCGCACGCCGTCGACCAGGTCTACCAGGCGGCCGGCGGCACCTCGATCTACGACGTGAGCCCGCTCTCGCGCTGCTTCCGCGACGTGCACGTCGCCACACAGCACCTGATGGTCGCGGAGCCCACGCTCGAGGTGGTCGGCCGGGTGCTTCTCGGAGTCGGTGCCGAGAAGTCGCTTCTCTGAGCGGAGCCGAGCCTCAGCCGACGAGCTTCTTCGCCTCGACGATGAGCGCGGCGCAGGCGTCTGCGCAGGCCTTGCACTCGGGCTGGTGCTTCTCGTGCACGCGGCACTCCTTCTCGCAGTACTCGCAGACCGCGATGCAGGCGCGCGCCATCTCGGCGAGCTTCTGCGAGTCCTGCGAGGCGAGGAACGCGAACGCGTCACAGACGTGGAGCATCTGCTGCACCGAGATCGCGCACTCCGCCATCGTCGTGTCCTTGGCGACGAACGTCTCGAAGCAGTGACTGAGGCAGGAGCGTCCGGTCTCGATGCACTTCTCCGCCGCCTTGACGGCGGCCGCATGTCGCTTGTAGGCCTGCGCCTCGGTGTAGCGGCCCGCGGCGTCGGGCGCGTGGCCCGCGTGCTCGTCCGCTGCGTTGGCCCGAGTGGCCGCGGCCACGGCCGCGAGTCCCACTCCGCCCAGCAGAATCTCGCGCCGGCTGATCGATCCCTGCGTCCTGTCGAGATCACGGTCCATGGCTCGGTCCTCCTGTGGTGATTCTATCCAGCATCGCGCCGCCGTCGCCCGGATTCGTCACCACGGCCCGATGCGCGGCCTTCGCGCCGGCGCCACGCGGATCGCGTCCTGCGGGCAGTCGATCTCGCAGGCGAAGCAGGTCTGGCAGTCCTCGGGGTAGGCGATCCGGATCTCGCGCCGCTCGGGCACCAGCCGGAACACGTCGGTCGGGCAGATCCGGAAGCAGATCTGGCAGTAGTCGCAGAGGTTCCTGTCGATCCGCTCGATCACGCGGGCACCGGCGTCACCAGGGGCTGGATCGGGTAGCTCGACAGCGGAACAGGCTCGCGCTCGATCTGCATCGCGCCGTCGTCGGCGCGCCGCAGATTGATCCAGACGAGCCGGCTCGCTTCGTCGCTCTCGGGGTGGTCCACGCGGAAGTGCGCGCCGCGGGATTCGCCGCGCGCGAGCGATGCGCGCAGGAACATCTCCGCGGCGCGGATCATGTTTCGCGTCTCGTGCAGCTTGGCGAGCCCGTGCACGTCGTCGGCGATCAGATCGGGAAGCGCGCCGTCGCGAAGGTCCTCGATGTCGCGCAGCGCGGCTTCGAGCGACTCGCCCCGCTTCCGAATGCTGACGTCGGTCCGGAAGATGCTGCGCTGCATCCGCTCGACCACCTCGTCCGCGCGCAGGCCGCCCGACTTCTTCCGCCCGAGCGGCGCGGTCGCACGGGCGGCGAGCTCGGCGACCTCGTCGCTGTGTGGCGCGCACGGGCCGGCGTCGGCGAGCCAGCGCGCGGCTCCGCGACCGCTGCGTTCGCCCGACCCCATCGCGCGCAGCGTCGACCAGCCGTTGAAGAGCCCGGGATCGAGCGCTTCGGTCATTCCCGCCGCGAACAGACCTGGAACGTCCGACTGGCCGTCCGCGTGCACACGCACTCCGCCGCGCAGCGTCTGGACCGCGGGGATCCACTCCTGGGGCCGGCGGAGATCGACGCCTTCGTCCGCGAGCCGCGACAGGTTCAGCGGCATGAAGCCGCCGATCCGCGCGAGAGCGGGCGCGATCCTGGTCGTGAACGAGTCGCCCATCTCGAGCTGGAAAGGCGGGCCGTTTCCCTTCTCCACCTCTCGCGCCATCGCTTGCACCAGTTCGTGGATCTCGGCGGAATCCGCATCCGGGTGGTAGCGGGCCATGAACGCCTCGCCGCGCGCGTTCAGCAGCCGTCCGCCCCAGCGCAGCGCGACGCCGGTGCCCTCGAAGCCGAAGTGGGGCGAGCCGGTGTTGGTGCAGAGGAACTCCATGTTCGAGAGCCGCGCGCCCTGGTCGTAGGCGAGCCGGAAGCCGTCGCCGGTGGTCGCGTCGGTGCAGACGTAGCTGCCGCGGAAGCTGCAGTCGGCGGTGGCGAGGAGAACCGCGCGCGCCGCGAACTCGATCGGCTCGGCCGTGGTTCGGTCGAGTCCGAGCGCTCCCGCGATCCGGCCGTCGCGCTGCAGCAGATCGGTGACGAGGACGCGCGGAAAGGTCTGCGTTCCCGGGCGCGCGCGGCGGCGCAGCGCGTCGGCCACCGCCGCGCCGCCCACGCTCTCGCGGAAGCGCGGCATCACCATCATCTTCACGTGCCGGAAGCCGCGCGACGGCAGGCGCAGGTAGCCGTCCCCGGCGCGCTCGTACGAGACGCCCCACGACTCGAGCCGGCGCAGCCGCTCGTGCGACGTCTCGAGAATCTCGGCGACCAGAGGCTGGCGCGAGAGGAAGCCGTTCGCCTCGACGATGTCGCGAAGCCAGAGCTCGAGCGAATCTTCCGGCAGGCAGTAGATCGTCGCGCCCGCGCAGAGCCGCGACTGGCTCGACATCGCGATCGCCGCTTTGTCGACCATGGCGATCCGAGTGACTCCCGCCTCGCGCGCCGCGATCGCCGCCCAGAGACCGGCGAAGCCGCTCCCCACGATCAACAGGTCCGTCTCGCAGCGTCGGATTCGCATCGCCCCGCTCCGCTCGCTCGAGTCTACGCCGGGCGCCTCACGGACTGCGCGGCGATTCCGCCGATCACCTGCGACAGGCTCGCGCGCAGGCATCGCTTGAACTCCGGCCTCGTCACGTTGCCGCCAAGCCAGGCGATCAGCCCGAAGTAGTACACGGCGAAGAGATTCTGGGCGGCGGACTCCGGATCGACGTCCGGGCGCAGCGCTCCGTCGCGCTGCGCGGCCCGGATCAGATCGCCGATACCGCTGTAGATGGCCCGCATCAGCACGGCGATGTGATGCTTGCGCTCGCTGCCCGTCGGGATCGTGACCTCGCGGATCAGAACCCTGGCGAGCCCGAGGTCGCGCTCGTGGTAGGCGATCATCGCGCCGAACACGTACATGAGCTGGTCGAGAAACGGGGCGCTCGCGTCGACCCGCTCGAAACCGGCCCGCGACGTCTCGATCATCTCGTCCTTGAAGACCATGACGAGCAGGTCTTCCTTGGACTTCGCGTAGAGGAAGAGCGTGCCGGCACCGATCTCCGCCCGCTCCGCGATCTCCTGCGTCGTGGTCTGCGCGAACCCCTTGGCTGCGAAGAGCGCTTTCGCGGCTGCGGCGATCCGCGCCAGCTTCTCCTGCTTGTTCTGCTCCCGGCGCCCGGCGGGCGTGGCCCCGGCCTTTCGAGTTCGCGTGGCCATCAGGTGGATCGGGGCTCGGCGCTGGAATCAGAAGCGGTGATAATCGGTCGAGTCCGCAAGCGCCGCGTCGCCCTCGGCGGCCACGGGCTCCCAGTAGTTCAGCGCGGCGTTGACGTCGCCCTTCCAGACCTCGGCCGGCAGGTCGTAGAGCACCTCGACGCCGTTGCCGTCGGGATCGGAGACGTACACGCTGTGCGTCATGCCGTGGTTGCCGCGCATCCGGAACTCGACGCCCTTGTTCTTCAGGTGCGCCAGTCGCGCGAGGAACGTCTCGCGGTCCGGGTAGCAGATCGCGATGTGATTGATGCCGACGCGGTTGCCGAACATCTGCCACTCGGTGTCCGCGGCCGGGAACTGGCTCGGGTCCGGCGCCTGCACGATCGCCAGGTCGTGGTGGCGGCTCTTGTCTCCGCGGTAGAAGCGGAACTTCACGTCCGGGATGCCCGGGATCGCCAGCGTCCCGCAGTGCTCGAAGCCGAGCACGTCGGTGTAGAAGCGGTGCGATGCCTCGATGTCGCGGACGTTGATCGCGAGGTGCTGAACGACTGGGCCCTTCGTACTCGTCATCTCGGTTCCTCCCGTTGCGGGTAGTGTGCGCGCCCGACCGCGCTCAGTCGACTCCGATCGCCTTCATCAGCGCGGGAAACTCGTTCCACTCGCGTTCCTGCTGGGCGAAGACGTGGTCGATGATCAGGTTGCGCTGGGCGCTCGCCAGATAGAAGCGCTCGTAGAGCTCGGTTCGGCCGCCGAGCGCCGATCCCGCGAAGTCCCAGGCCGTGCGGAAGATCTTCGCGCGCTCGCGTGCGCTCATCCCATTGGAGCCGGGAATGAAGCGCTCGATCAGCGGGCCGATCTCGGGGTTGTCGATCGCGTCGAGCGACGGCGTGGCGAGCAGATTGTGCGAGCCGATCGCCTTGATGCACTCGTTGGCCCGGATCATCCAGCCCGGCATCATCGCGCGCGTGGCGCGGAACGGACGGTCGTCGCAGAAGAACGCGCCGTTGCCCCAGTCGTGCGCGCCCGCCTCGGCCGCCGTGATCGCGGCGCGGGTGAGCGCGGAGTAGGCCCAGATCTCGCCGAGCATCGCGGCGACGTCGGGCCGGCCCTCGGAGTTGGTCGCGCGGGCCATCCGCGTGCAGATCTCGTAGGCGAACTCGAGCTTCACCGCGGCGCGGATCGAGGTCTGCTGCATGATGTTCGCGGCCCAGCCGTGTCGCATCAGGTTGTTGTAGATGTCGACGTCGCCGTCGATGAAGACGCGCTCGAGGGGGATCTCGACCTCGTCGAAGATCATGTACGCGTCCTGCTCGTCGAAGCGGGTCGAGAACGGCTGGTCGGCGACCGGCGCCGCCACGCCGTAGTGGTCGCGGCAGAGCGTGATCAGACCCTTGCTGTTCATCGGGATCGAGAACGCGAGCAGCACGCCCGGATCGGTTCCCGGAGGCTGCGGCAGGCCGGGGTACACGAAGAGCTCGTCGGCGAACGGCCCGAGCGTGGCCAGGATCTTCGCGCCGCTCACGATGATGCTGTCCTTCTTGCGGCGCACGACCCGCAGCGCGACCTGGCCGTTGATCCCCACCGTGTCGGGCAGCGTCTTGTCGACGACGGGATGGATGATCGTGTGCGTCAGCGAGAGGTCCTTGTCGACGACCTCGCGGTAGAAGCGCCCCAGACGCTCGGCAAAGGTCGTGTCGCCCGAGCTTGCGAAGATGTCGCTTCGCGCGACGAAGCCCGCGAGCGTCACGTTCACGTAGTCCGGCGTGCGGCCGAGCATTCCCTCCGAGTAGTGCGCGAAGCGCTCGAAGGCGATGCGGCGCCGGCGCAGATCGTCGGCGCAGCGCGGCACGATCAGGCTCGCGCTCATCGGCTTTCCGGTCTGCGGGTCGGGGACGAGGCACTCGTCCGCGTGCTGGTTCTGCCAGTCGAAGTAGCCGGCCATTCCGGCGACCGACCCGGCGAACGCCGGGTGCGTCGTGACGTCCACCTTCTGGTTGCCGAGCCAGACCACTCGGTCGTCGCGAAGCCCTTCCACGTACTGCTTGCCGGTTCGTGCGGACATCTTTGCCTCCGGTTCGATCTTGGGTGACCGAATACCTGAGTATAGTCAGTTTTGCAAGCGGAAGGTTCAGTCGCCCTCGAGATGGGCCCACGGCCGCGCGACGCGGTCCGCCTGCTCGAAGCGCGAGATCTCGTCGCGCCTGCGCAGGATCAGGCCGAGATCGTCGAGCCCGGAGCGCAGCGCCTCCTTGCGCAGGGGAGGGACGTCGAAGCCGTAGCGGCGCTCGCCCGCGCGAACCTGCTGCGCCTCGAGATCGACCGTCACGAGGCCGGCTCCGCCCTCGGCGAACGCGGCGAGCGCCGCGACGTCGCCTGCCGCGAGCCTCACCGGCAGCACGCCGTTCTTGAAGCAGTTCGAGTGGAAGATGTCGCCGAAGCTCGGCGCGATCACGCAGCGGAAGCCCAGCCCGCGCACCGCCCAGACGGCGGTCTCGCGCGAGCTCCCGCAGGCGAAGTTCGCCCCCGCGATCAGGATCTGCGCGCCCGCGTAGCGCGGATCGTCGAGCGGGCACTCCCCGTGGAGGCGCCCGGCCGCGTCGTAGCGCAGCGGCTCGAAGGCGAACTCGACCAGCGCCGATCCACCCTGCAGCACGCGTCCGATCGGCGTGATCACGTCGGTGTCGACGTCGTCGACGAGCAGCGGCACCGCCTTCGCGTGGAGCGTCTCGAACGGCTCCATGCCTAGGCCGCAAGTCCTGTCGCGCTGGCGATGCAGCCGGCGAGCGCCGACGCCGCCGCGGTGGCCGGGCTCGCCAGATGCGTTCGCGCGCGCGGTCCCTGCCGGCCGACGAAGTTCCGGTTGGACGTGGACACGCAGCGCTCGCCCGGCGGGACCTGCTCGCCGTTCATGGCGAGGCACAGCGAGCAGCCCGGCTCGCGGAACTCGAAGCCCGCGTCGCGGAAGATCCGGTCGAGTCCGCGCGCCTCCGCCTCGCGCTTCACCCGTTTCGAGCCCGGGACGATCCAGGCGCGCACGCCGGGCGCGACCTTCCGGCCCGCGACCACGCGCGCGGCGGACTCGAGATCGCCGAGCCGCCCGTTCGTGCACGAGCCGATGAACACGTGCTGCACGGGCGTCCCGGCGATGGGCGCGCCGGGCGCGAGGCCCATGTACGCGAGCGCCGCCGCACGCGCGCGCGCGGCTCGCTCGTCGGGCGCGTCGTCCGGCGACGGAATCCGCTCGCCGATCGCGATCACCTGCTCCGGGCTCGTCCCCCAGGTGATCTGTGGCGAAAGACGCGCCGCGTCGAGCTCGAGCTCGCGGTCGAAATCCGCGTCCGGGTCGCTCGGGAGCTTGCGCCAGGCCTCGACCGCTTCCGTCCAGCCGCGTCCGCTCGGCGCGAAGCGGCGCCCTTCGAGCCAGGCGAACGCCTTCGCGTCGGGCGCGACGACGCCGAGCTTCGCGCCGAACTCGACGGCCAGATTGCACAGCGTCATGCGGCCTTCCATCGACAGCGCCTCGACCGCCTCGCCCGCGAACTCCACGGCGTGACCGGAGCCGCCGTCGGCGCCGTGCGCGCCGATCAGGAACAGGACCAGGTCCTTCGCGCTCACCGCGCCGTCGAGCCGTCCCCGGAGCCGCACGCGCATCGAGCGCGGCCGCTCGAGGATCAGCGCCTGCGTCGCGAGCACCTGCGTCACCTCGGTGTTGCCGATGCCGAAGGCGAGCGCTCCGAACGCGCCGTGCGTGCAGGTGTGGCTGTCGCCGCAGACGATCGACAGGCCGGGTAGGGTGATGCCGAGCTCCGGCCCGACGACGTGCACGATTCCCTGGTCGGGGTCGTCGATGTCGAAGAGCCGGATGCCGAGCTCGTGGCAGTGGCTGCGGAACGGCGCGAGCAGGCGCTTGCCGGCCTCCGACGAATCGTCGCGCCGGCCGGGCAGCGTCGAGACGCCGTGGTCGGGCGTGGCGAAGGTGAGCTGCGGCGCGTGAACGCGCAGGTTCTGCTGGCGCAGCGACGCAAGCGACGCGGGACCGGACAGGTCGTGCAGAAGATGTCGATCGATGCGAACCAGATCGACGCCCTCGCCGAGCGTCTCGATCACGTGACTGGACCAGAGCTTCTCGAACAGGCTGCGTGGCTGGCTCATCTGGGCGCGTGGCCTCCGATTCCGTGCGACCTGCCCGAGCCGGCCCGGGTATGATGCCCGGCATCTGCGCGCCGGCCGGCGGAGCCACTCTACCGGAGTCGGCGCGCATCGAGGAGAAGACGATGAGCGGGCACCCTAGCTGGGACGTGGTGGTCGCGGGTGCGGGAAACGCGGCGCTCTGCGCGGCCTGCGCGGCGCGCCAGGAGGGCGCGCGCGTGCTCGTGCTCGAGAAGGCCCCGCGCGAGCTCCGCGGCGGCAACACGCGATTCACGACCGGCGCGATGCGCTTCGCCTATTCGTCGCCGGAGGGCGTCCTGGCGCTGATTCCCGACCTGAGCCCGGGAGAGCGCGCGAACGTCGAGGTTCAGCCCTACGGGCAGGACGAGTTCTACAACGACCTGATGCGAGTCACCGAGGGGCTCGCGGATCCCGATCTCTCGCAGCTTCTGGTCGCGGAGTCGTACCCCGTGATCCGCTGGATGACCGAGCTCGGCGTGCGCTGGGAGCTGGGTGCCTTCCAGCGCGCGGTGCAGAGCGGTCATCGAGCGCGCTTCCACGCGATGATCCAGTCGAAGGGAGCCGGTCCCGGGCTCTCGGACCAGGAGTTCGGGATCGCCGAGGGTCTCGGTGTCGAGATCTGGTACGACGCGAAGCTCGTCGGACTGGTGCAGGACCCGGCCAGCGGGCGCGTGGTCGGCGTGCGCGTGCGCCGGCCCGACGGAATCTCGACGCTCGGAGCCGGGGCGATCGTCCTGGGCACGGGCGGCTTCGAGGCGAACCGCGAGCTGCGCGTGCGCTACATGGGCCCGAAGTGGGACGAGGTGAAGGTGCGCGGCTCGCGCTTCGACACCGGCGAAGGGCTGATGATGGCGCTCGAGCTCGGCGCGCAGTCGATCGGCCAGTGGAGCGGCGCACACTCGACCCCGATCGCCGCCGAGTCACCCGACCACGGCTCGCTGCGACTCACCGACCTCACGCGCCGCGCCTCGTACGTCTACGGCCTGATGGTGAACGAGGACGCCGAGCGCTTCGCCGACGAGGGGGAGGACTTCTGGCCCTACACGTACGCGAAGATGGGCAGCGTGGTGCAGGGGCAGCCGCACCGCGCCGCGTTCCAGATCTTCGACCAGAAGGGGCTGCCCTGGATCGAGCGCGCCTACTACGCGACCTCGACGCCCGCAGAGGGCGACACGATCGCGGAGCTCGCCGAAAAGCTCGGGCTCGATCCCGCGAAGCTCTCGCGCACCGTCGACGAGTTCAACCGCTCGATCGATCCCGGCGCGCAGGCCAATCCCTGGATTCGCGACGGACTCGCGACGCGCGGGCTCGAGCCGGCGAAGTCGAACTGGGCGACGCGGATCGATCAGCCGCCCTACGTCGGCTACCCCGTCACCGGCGGGATCACGTTCACGTTCGGCGGGGTGAAGATCGATCGGCGCGCGCGTGTGATCGACACCGAGGAGCTGCCGATCGCGGGGCTGTACGCGGCGGGCGAGCTCACCGGCGGCTTCTTCCACTTCAACTATCCGGGCGCGTCGGGACTCACCCGCGGGTCGGTCACCGGGAGGATCGCCGGGGCGAACGCGGCGCGCGAGGCGCTCGGCAAGCCGCCGTGGACGTCCTAGTCTGCGTGCAAGCCGTGACGCACGAGCCGCCGCGGCTCGTGGCAGGCGATGGCGCGCCGCGCTTCGAGCGACGCGGTCGCTCCGTGCTGAACGAGAGCGACGCCTACGCGGTCGACACCGCGGTCTTCTTCGCGCGCCGCACGGGCGGACGCACCACTGCGGTGACGGTCGGCCCGCTCGCGGCGCAGGAGGTCCTGTACCTGGCGCTCGCCAAGGGCGCGAACGAGGCGCTTCGCGTCGACGCCGCGGCCGAGCCGCCGCTCGAAGTCGCTCGGGCGCTCGCGGCCGTCGTGCGCCGCGGGCGCTACGACCTGGTGCTCACGGGCGTGGAGTCGAGCGAGGCGCTGGCCTCCGCGGTCGGGCCGGCGCTCGCGGGATTTCTCGACTGGCCGTTCGCGTCGGCCGTGCAGTCGATCGGAGTCGGCGTTCACGACGACCACGCGAGCGTCATGCGCGAGACCGGCGGCGGCGGCCGACAGCAGCTCTCGCTCGCGCTTCCCGCCGTGCTCTGCGTGCAGTCGGGGATCGGCCGGCTCTCGTACCCGCCGGCGGTCCGCGTGCTGCAAGCGCGCCGCCAGGCCATCCAGAGCCTCGCGGCCGCGGAGCTCGGCCTCGAGATCGCGGCCGTCGCGCCGCGCGCAACGGAGGCCTTCGCGCCGCGACGCGATCGCGACGTGGAGCTGCTCGAGGGTTCTCCCGCGGAGATCGCCGTCGCGCTCTGCGAGCGGATTGCCCGCGCGCGCGGACTGGCGTGACCTCCGAGATCGTCGCGCTCCTCGGCCATCGCGCGGGGACGCCCGGCGCTTCGGTACGCGATCTCGTCGGCCGGGCGATGGCGCTGGCCCGATCCGCGGGCGCGAGGCTCTGCGGTCTCTCGCTCTGCGCGCCCGCAGAGGCAGACTCACTCAGCCAGGCGCTCGCGGGCTGCGGGATCGAGAAGCTGTATCTCGTCGCCGACCCGCGGCTCTCGCCCTATCTGCCCGAGACGCACGCGCGCGCGGTGGCCGAAGCCGTGCGGCGCTTGTCGCCGCGGCTGCTGCTGTGCGCGCACGACTACGAGGGCACGGAGGTCGCGCCGTGGGTCGCGGCGGCTCTCGATCTTCCGCTGCTCTCGAACTGCGTCGCGCTCGATGTCGAGGGCGGTGAGCTCGTCGCGGAGCGCCTCGCCTTCGCCGGGGCGTGGCAGGTGCGGCTGCGTCTCGCTTGGGATCGCTGCGCGGTGGCGAGCCTCGGTGCCGCGAACCCGCAAGAGCACGCGCTCGCGGCCACGACCGCGAGCGTCGAGAGACTCGCGCTCGACCTGCCCGAGCGGCGCAGCACCTCCCTCGCCTTCTGGAGCGCGAGCGACGGCGACGCGGGACTCACGACTGCGGAGTGCGTCGTCGGCATCGGCCGCGGAATCGGCGACAGCGCCAGGCTCGAGATCATCGAGGCGCTGGCGTCCGCGCTCGGCGGAAGCGTCGGCTGCTCGCGCCCTCTCGTCGATCTGGCCTGGCTGCCACACGCGCGCCAGATCGGAGTCTCGGGTCACACGATCCGACCCAAGGTGTATCTCGCCTGCGGCATCTCGGGCGCGGCGCAGCACCTCGCCGGGATCGTCGAGGCGCAGACGGTGATCGCGATCAACCGGGATCCCACCGCGCCGATCTTCCGGGTCGCGCACCACGGCGTGGTCGGCGACCTGTTCGAGATCGTGCCCGCGCTCACCGCCGAAGCGCTGCGGCGCCGAGCGGCTACTTCCCGAGAGTGAGCCGCCGCTCGAAGGCCTTGCGCCAGCTCTCGCGCGGCTGGAAGTCCGGGGCGGCGCGGAATCGGGCCTCCGTCCGCGCCAGGATCTCCGCGTCCGAGAGCGAGAGATCCAGCGGATCGGTGACCGGCTGCGCGGTGTGGAAGGGGCTGGGCACGAAGCACTCGATCGCGTTGCCTTCAGGATCCGGGAAGTAGAGCGACCACGCGTTGCCGTGATTCATGGGCAGGAAGCGCGCGACTCCGGCGGCCTCGAGTCGCGCTCGGAGGGCGCGCAGATCGGCCAGGCTCTCCACGCGAAAGGAGATCTGTTGCAGGGTTCCCGGCGCGTTCTCGGGCCGTCCCTCGACGAGCGCGATCTGGTGGTGCTCGTCGGGATCGCGGCTCAGGAAGGCGATCGCCGGCTTTCCCGGCAGCACCTCGAGCCGGCCGCGATCGGAGAGCGCGAAGCCGAGCTGGCCGGTGTAGAACTCGATCATCCGCTCGATGTCGTGGACCATGAATCCGATGTGGCTGAAGTGAAGCTTCGGCAGGGCGGGGGTCATGACCGTCTCCTTCTGGAAGTTCGGGATCGCGCGCAATTGGCCGACGCTGCCGGGCCGGGCAGCGCGTGTCCGCGCAGTGACTCGAGCAGCGCGTTCGTGAGTCTCGCTTCGGAGAGCGGCGCGCCGTGCCGGCTCTCGCGCGCGAGCCATCCCTGCAGGCTCAGGCTCAAGAGCTGCGCGACGGCCTCGGGGTCCTCGCAGCGGATCCACCCCTCGGCGGCCATTCGCGTGAGCGCCGCGGCCGAGCGCCGGGTCAGCTCCTGCTCCACCCGCATCGCGTGCTGCAGCACGCGGCGATCGCGCACGTGGCTCTCGAACGCGAAGATGCGGCGAAGCAGCGGGTCGCCGGAGAAGTGCCGGTTCAGACTTCGGATCGTCTCGAGATACGCGTCGAGCGGGTGTCCGTCACCGACGGCTCTACCGTCCGTGTAGGGAAGCCCGTCGACGATCCGCAGCGCCTCGTCGAGCCGGCGCTCGACGATCTCGGCCAGCAGACGCCGCTTGCTGCGGAAGCGCGCGTAGATCGTCGCGGTCGAGACGCCGGTCTCGGCCGCGAGCTCGCGCATCCCCGTCTTCTCGAAGCCGCGCGACGCGAAGAGCCGTTCGGCCGCTTCCACCACCGACTCGAGACGCTCAGCCTCCATACCGAAGCAGCTCCGCCTCGCTCTCGCCGCTGCGGTGGCGCGCCAGCAGCGACTCGGGATCGAACGGAATGCCGATCGGGTTCTTCGCGAAGATTCCGCTGCGCAGGAACTCCGCGGCCTGCGCCATGCTCATCGTGTCGATCTGCAGCTCGACGTTGTTTCCGTCGGGATCGCGGTAGTACATCGAGAGCGTCGGGCCGTGGTGGATCGTCCACCAAGGCTTTATGCCGCGATCGCGAAGCCGCTCGTAGCTGGCGAGCAGCTCGTCCAGCTTCGCGAACGTGAACGAGACGTGGTGCAGATTCTGCGGCGCGCCCGGCTTCGCCTCGAAGCCCGGCGGCTTGGCGAAGACCACGCGGTGGTGCTCGTCGTCGTAGGTGGTGAAGCAGAGCATCTCGTTCTCGAAGACCACGCGGGCCTCGAGCACTTCGCAGTACCAGTCGCGCATTCGCGCCACGTCGTTCGTCGCCAGCGCGATGTGCGCGAGCTTCCGGGGAGATGCCATCGGGTGTCCTCCTCGCTCTAGACCAGTGGATCGTTCTTCGGCAGGCCGAGCAGCGCTCGCGCGTACGACTCGCCGCTGGTGTCCCAATCTGCCACGACGTGCGTGGCGAACACCTGGATGTCGCGCAGGGCGCGCTGGATCGGCTGATCCAGGAAGATCCCGTGCGCGCCCGCCGCCGGCTGCAGTCGCTGCACCGCGCGCGCGCAGGTCTGCACCGACCAGGCGGCGTCGCGCCGGTAGCGCGCCCGCTGCTCCAGCGTCGCCGGGCGGCCGGCCTGGGCGTCGGCGGTCATCTCGGCGCAGTCGCGAAGCACGATCAGCTCGGCGGCGTCGACCTCGGCCGCGGCCTCGGCCAGCCGGAGCTGCGCGCCGACCTGCTGCTCGACGGTCTTCGCCGAGGCGACGCGCAGCTTGCCCGCGAGTCGCTCGCGGAAGCGGTCGATCGCGCCGGACGCGATGCCGAGCGCGACGCCCGCGAGGCCGAGCGTGGCGACGGAGCTTCCGGGCAGACCGGCCGACTGGCGGCCGCGCGCGGTGGTCTCACGATCGCCGGTGATCGCCGAGTCGAGCGAGGTGGCGAGTGCCTGGTCCGCGGGAATCGCCACGTCGTCGACGATCACGCGCTTGCTGCCGGTTCCCGCGAGACCCGCGACGTGCCAGTTGTCCTCGATCTGGAACTGCCCGCGCTCGACCAGGAAGCTCGCCATCCCCGTGGGCGCGGCGCCCGGCTCGGGAATCACGAAGGCGGCCAGCACCGCGAAGTCGGCGTGATCGCAGGTGCTCGCGAAGTCCCAACGGCCCGAGAGCCGATAGCCGTTCGGCGTCGCTACGGCGCTCCCCCCCGGCACGAACACGCCGCAGACGACCGCATCGGGGCCGCGCGCGAAGATCCGGTCCTGCACCGATTCGGGGTAGGCCGACACGATGTGGTTGTGCAGCGTGCAGATCGCCAGGCACCAGGCGCTGCTCCCGCAGGAGCGGCCCACCTCGCGCGCGGTCTCGATCACGGTCGCGAGCTCCAGCCCGTAGCCGCCGTAGCGCGGCGCGACGAACGCGCGGAGCAGGCCCTCGCGGCGGAAGTCCTCGATCGTCGCGTCCGGCAGGCGCCGCAGCTTCTCGCAAGCTTCGGCCCGCTCCAACAGCGCCGGCGCCAGCTTTCGCGCCCGTTCGACCAGCTCCTGTCGCGTCGTCCCGGCCATCGCCCCCTCCTGTCTTCGCGTCTGAAACGATAAAAACGATTTGCGTCTCTCGTTTTTCAAAGCCTAGAGCGGCCCCCAAACCGGTGTCAACAGAAATTTCGCAGCGCGCGGGCCCGGCTGCTTCGCGGCGGGCTGCGGCGGTATAGTGGCCGCGAAACCGACACGGAGGCGATCAGGCGATGCTGCGCGCGACCAGCCGGAACTCGGCGCTTCGGGAGCGCGCCGCGCGCGTGATCCCGGGCGGGATGTACGGCCACGAATCGACCGCGCTCCTGCCCGCGGAGTTCCCGCAGTTCTTCGCTCGCGGGGTGGGATCGCGGCTCTGGGACGCCGACGGAAACGAGTACATCGACTACATGTGCGCCTACGGGCCGAACCTGTTCGGCTACGCCGACGCCGAGATCGACCGCGCCGCGATCGAGCAGCTCGCGCGCGGCGACGCGCTCACCGGCCCGACCGAGCTCATGGTCGAGCTCGCGGAGCAGCTGGTCGCGATGGTCGCGCACGCGGACTGGGCGATGTTCTGCAAGAACGGCAGCGACGCGACCACGCTCGCGATCATGACGGCGCGCGCGCACACGGGCCGGCGCAAGATCCTGGTCGCCAAGGGCGCCTACCACGGCGCGCAGCCGTGGAGCACGCCGGTGCCGGTCGGCGTGGTCGCGGAGGACCGCGCGCACCTGATCTCGTTCGAGTACAACGATCTCGCCAGCCTCGAGCGCGCCGCGCGAGAGGCCGGGGCCGACCTGGCCGGCGTGATCGTCTCGCCGTTCAAGCACGACGCGTTCGTCGACCAGGAGCTGCCCGAGCCCGAGTTCGCGCGCGCGGCGCGCGACCTCTGCGACAGGAGCGGAGCGCTGCTGATCATGGACGAGGTGCGCGGCGGCTTCCGGCTCTCGCGCGACGGCTCCTGGACGCATCTCGGTGTAGCGCCGGACCTCTCGGCCTGGGGCAAGTGCCTGGCCAACGGCCACGCGATCTCGGCGCTGCTCGGCTCCGAGAAGGCGCGCGCGGCTTCGAGCCGGCTCTACGTGACGGGTTCGTTCTGGTTCCAGGCGGTGCCGATGGCCGCGGCGCTCGCCACGCTGCGAAGGGTCTGCGAGTCGGACTATCTGGAGCGGACGCGCAGCCTCGGAGAGAAGCTTCGTGCGGGCCTGTCGGCTCAGGCCGCCGCGCACGGCTATGCGCTGCGACAGACCGGCCCCGCGCAGATGCCGTTGGTCCGCTTCGACGGCGATCCAGATTTCCGGCGCGGCTTCGCCTGGACAGCCGAGGCCGTTAAGCGCGGCGCCTATCTGCACCCCTGGCACAACATGTTCATCTGCGCGGCGCTCACCGAGGGGGACGTCGACAAGACGCTGGCGATCACCGACGAGGCCTTCGCCGCGCTGCGGCGCCGCGAGGGCACGCTCGAGCCCCACCCCGTCGTCGCCGCGCTGCTGGGCGCGCGCGGCTAGGAGCCTGACCCGAGAGTGAGTGCCGGGGCGCGCCGGATGGGGGTCTCCTCAGCGGTGCCCGGCACAGCCGACCGCTTCGTCGACCCCCATCCGGCGCACTCCTCCGCCCACGACA
>Ga0194120_10003148_pt1 | contig 27341 bp, 27 predicted proteins | sample TA2MahCa65mmetaG_FD_148642 | JGI IMG/M metagenome (GOLD analysis project Ga0194120, IMG submission 148642) | Freshwater microbial communities from Lake Tanganyika, Tanzania - TA2015019 Mahale Deep Cast 65m | ecosystem: Environmental > Aquatic > Freshwater > Lake | place: Tanzania: Lake... | reverse complement strand
CCTGGATGCGGATCGCGACCGTGCTGTCCTTCTTGAAGGGATAGCCGGCGAACAGGCTGACCTCGCCCTCGACCTTGGTCGACATGCGATGCGCCACCATCATGTAGACATCGGCGCGCTTGACGCCGCGCGGGTTGTCGAGCGAGACGGGCGAGGACGCCATGTAGCAAGTCTTGTGGCCCTTATCGACATGGACGAAGGCATCCCAGGCATCGAAGGAGCCGATGGGCTTGGGCGCGTTCTGGGCAAGCGCCGCCGATGCCGCCAGCCCAAGGCCGGCCATGAGGATGAGGATCGCCCGGATCATGCGCCTTAGATAAGCCCAAAGCGCCGCCGATGAAAGGGGCTCAGAACAGGCTCTTGCCGTAATGCTCGACCGTCGGGAAGGGGTCGTAGAAATGGTGCAAAAGCGCGCGCCAGCGCTGATAGCGCTCGGAGCCGCGAAAGCCGATGGTGTGGTCCTCGAGCTTGGCCCACCGGACCAGCAAGAGATAGCGCCCGGGCTTTTCCAGGCAGGGCCTGACCTCGATGCCTTGAAAACCGGGCGTCGCTTCGATCAGGGGCCCGGCTTCGCGCATGGCGGCTTCGAAGGCCGCTTCCTGGCCGGATTTCACGTCGAGCGTCGCGGCTTCGAGGATCATCGGCGCTCCTGTTCGGGGCTCAAAACGGCTTGGTGATCACCATGATGACGATGGCGATCATCAGCACCGTCGGGACTTCATTGGCAATGCGATAGAACTTGGCCGGACGGACATTGCGGTCGGCCTCGAAATCCTTGCGCCAGCGCGCGAGATAGCCATGCATGGCGGACATCAGGATCACCGCCATTGCCTTGATCCAGACCCAGCCGTCGTTCCAATCGATCAGGCCCGGCGTCGCGACCAGCATGCCGCCGAAGACGAAGGCCGCGATCATGGCCGGATTGACGATGGCGCGAAGCAGGCGTCGTTCCATCACCTTGAGGGTCTCGGACAACTCCGAGCCCTTGGCCGCGGCGCAGTGATAGACGTAAAGCCGCGGCAAATAGAGCATGCCGGCCATCCAGGCGATCACCGAGATCACATGCAGCGCCTTGATCCAGGGATAGTAGTCGCCGAGCCAGGCGAGCCAGGGCGGATCGATCCGATCGGTATCCATCTAGGCCGCCATGGCGCAACGCGCCCAATTCCCGGGACAAAGACGCTTGCCGCCGTCGCAGGCCGTGCCCGCACGTGCCGTTGCCTCTCGAACAAGCTTGGCCAGACACGCGATGAACCCGGGATGCTCGGCAAGCGCCGGGACACGGTGATAGCTCGGCACGCCGGCCGCTAGGGCATGATCGCGGTAGGTGACGTCGAGCTCGACCAGGGTCTCGGAATGCTCGGACACGAATGCGACTGGCACGACGACGAGAGGCACCCTGTCCCGCCCGGCACGCTCGAGCTCGGCCTCCGCATAGGGACCGATCCATTCGAGGGGCCCGACGCGGCTTTGGTAGCAGACTTGCCAGTCAAGACCGGGGGCGGCGAGCTTGGCGACGATCGCCTCGGCCGTCGCCTCGACTTGCCACTGATAGGGATCGCCCTTGGCAACGATCTTCTTGGGCAGACCGTGGGCCGAGAACAACAGCCGAGGCTTGCCGGATTTGGCGGCCTCGGCGAGCGCCGGCGCGATCAAGGAAGCCTGCGCATCGATCAGATCGGGCTGAGTGGGATAACAGCAGACCGAAGCGGTCGGCGCGCGCAAGCCTGCCGCCTCGGCCGCGCGATGCCATTCGGCAAGCGACGAAGCGCTCGTGGTCGTCGAATATTGCGGATAAAGCGGCAAAAGCACGACTTTGTCCGCGCCCCAGGCCGCGACCGCTTGCGCCGTCGCCTCGGCCCGCGGGCGCCAATAGCGCATGGCGATAAAAACCTTGAAGTCCGGGCCGAGCGCTTGGCCGAGCGCTTGCGCCTGTCTCTCGGTATTGGCCAAGAGCGGCGAGCTCCCGCCCAGGCCGCGATAGATCTCGCGCGCGATGGGCGCGCGCCTGCGCGAAATCAGCGTCGCCAAGAGCCAGCGGATCGGCTGCGGCGCGCCGATGATCGCCTTGTCGTTGAAGAGATTGAACAAGAAGGGCTCGACGGCGTCCGGTCCATCGGGCCCGCCGAGATTGAACAACACGACCGCCGTCTTCATGCGAGAGGCCCGAAAGTCAGCTTCTGCTCCATCGCCTGACGCGCTCGACCAGCTGCGCGACATGCTCGGGTGGCGTCACCTGCTGAATGCCGTGACCGAGATTGAATATCCAAGGGCCCGCGCCGAGCGTCGCCAGCAGGCGATCGACTTCATCATCGAGCGCGGTGCCGCCGACGATGAGCAGGACGGGGTCGAGATTGCCCTGGACCGCGATGCCGCGGCCCTGCAAGGCGGAGGAGGCCCAATTGGCCGAGACGGTCGTGTCGAGGCTCACGGCATCGACGCCGGTTTCCATGGCATAGGCCGCATAGAGCGAGCCGGCACCTCGCGGAAAGCCGATGATACGAATGTCGGGGTGGCGCGATTTGATGACCTCAACTATTCGTCTGGCCGGCTCGACGCACCATTGGCGAAATCCCGGTTCGGCCAGCGCGCCGGCCCAAGTGTCGAATAGCTGGACCGCCTCGGCGCCGGCCGCGATCTGAGCCGAAAGATGTTCGATGGTCGCTTCGGTCAAGAGATCGATCAGGCGTCCGAACAAGAGCGGCTCGCTATAGGCGAACATGCGCGTCTCGATGTGATCCGTGCCGCCGCGACCCTCGACCATGTAGGTCGCGACCGTCCAAGGCGCGCCGGCAAAGCCGATCAAGGCAACGCCGGCCGGAAGCGCCTTCTTGATCTGCCGGACCGCTTGATAGACCGGCGCGAGATGGCCGAGAAAACGATCGCTATCGAATTCCAGAACTTCTCGATCGTCTTTGAGACCGAGAAGTACCGGTCCCTCGTTTTCGATAAAGCGGACATGCTGGCCGAGCGCATCGGGCACGACCAGGATGTCGGAAAACAAGATCGCCGCATCGAAGCCATAGCGCCGGATCGGCTGCAAAGTCACTTCGGTCGCGATATCGGGCGTGTAGCACATGTCGAGAAAGCGACCGACCTTGGCGCGGATCTGGCGATATTCCGTCAGGTACCGCCCGGCCTGGCGCATGAGCCAGATCGGCGGTCGGTTCAACTTCTCGCCGGCAAGGACGCGCAAGAGCGGTTTGGTCATGTTATCCCCAGTATCAACCAGACCACTATATCTTCTTCTCTATAATAAAGAATCTTGTGGTGGAGGTAGTGTATCCCTGTGGACAAGTGGAAAGCCTATTTTTGCCTCGAATTGTCCCGCATTTCACCCAACGTGTTATCCACAGCCAAATGGTAAGTGAATAACCTGGTTTAGTCATTGATCGGATTGTCGATTGGAGATCGCTTGGTTGTTGAAAACGGTCCCACCGGGATGATCGTTCACAGAACGCAGGATCGAGGCCGCAAGACATCCACATCGGGATAGAACGATGGCGCCGGTCGGAAAGCCGGGATAAAGCGGCCGGTGCCGGCCAACCGGGGAAAGATGCGCGTAAAGCCCTTGGCCGTCCACGGGCCTTATGGGTAAATTGCCGCCATGAACAAATTTCACCTCCATCTGGTTTCGGACGCGACTGGCGACACTTTGGCCTCGGTCGCCAAGGCGGCGGAGGTGCAATTCGACGATGTCGAAGCGGTCCACCACACTTGGTCCATGGTGCGCACGCCGGCGCAGCTCGAACGCGTGCTCAACGGCATCGCCGCCGCGCCCGGGCTGGTGCTGTTCACCGTGGTCAACAAGGAGCTTCGCGATGCGCTGGAAGAGGGCTGCAAGCGCATCGACGTGCCCCATGTCGCGGTCCTTGATCCGGTCTTCGCCGCCCTCAGTTCCTATCTCGGGGTCCATTCCAAGAACCAGCCCGGGCGACAGCACACCCTCGATGCCGATTATTTCAGCCGTATCGAGGCCATGAATTTTTGCCTCGCCCATGACGACGGCCAATCGCCAGAAAATCTCCATAAGGCCGATGTCGTTTTGGTCGGGGTCTCGCGCACGTCCAAGACCCCAACCTGCATCTATTTGGCCAATCGAGGCCTTAAAGCTGGGAATGTCCCAATCGTACCCGGAATGCCTTTGCCGACTGCGGTTGAATCGCTTACGAAACCATTAGTCGTGGGATTGGTTGCGAGTCCGGAACGATTAGTCCAAGTTCGCCGCAATCGCCTCCTGGCATTGAACCAAAGCCCCGACACTGATTATGTCGATATCGAAACAATCAAGGAAGAAATTAATACTGCGAGGAAGATTTTTTCTAGGAATGACTGGCCAGTGATCGATGTGACGCGTCGCTCGATCGAAGAGACGGCGGCCGCCGTGATGCAGCTTTATGAACGGCGCAAAGAGAGCCAGGCGTGAGGCTGATCCTTGCCTCGACCAGCCCCTACCGCAAGACCATGCTGACCAAGGCCGGGCTCGACTTCGAGACCATGGCGCCCAAGGTTGATGAGGCGGCGTTCAAGGCCGGCCGCCCGACCTTGACCGGGGCGGAACTCGCCTTGGCCTTGGCGGCCGCGAAGGCGCTCGAGGTTTCGGCCCACCATCCGGACTCTTTTGTTGTCGGTGCGGATCAGGTGCTCGATTGCGAAGGTCGGCTTTTTGACAAACCCAAGAACCGAGCCGAGGCGCGCCGGCACCTCCGGTCGCTCCGCGCCAAACGCCATCGTCTGATCAGCGCCGTCGCGCTCGCCCGCGGTGGTCGTATCGTCTGGCAGGATGCGCTGGTTGGCGAACTCGCCATGCGGAATTTCTCGGACGATTTTCTCGACGCCTATCTTGAGCGCATGGGCGGCGCGGCCACGAGGACGGTCGGCGCCTATGAAATCGAGGGCCTGGGCGCGCAGCTTTTCGAGCGCGTCGAGGGCGACCTTTTCACCATCATGGGTCTGCCGCTCCTGTCCTTGCTCGCGGCGCTTCGCCGCGAAGGCGCGATTCGCTCATGATTATCGTCGGCCTGACCGGATCGATCGGCATGGGCAAGAGCGAGACGTCCAAGATGTTTCGCCGCCTCGGCATTCCGGTCTTCGATGCCGATGCCGCCGTTCATGCGCTGACCGCCAAGGGCGGCGCCGCGGTCGCGCCGATCGACGCGGCTTTTCCAGGCACGGTCAAGGACGGCGCGGTCGATCGCCAGGCGCTCGGACCCAAAGTGCTGGGCGATCCGACGGCGCTCAAGCGGCTCGAGCGCATCATCCATCCGCTGGTCGGGCGCTCGCGCAGCCGCTTTCTTGCCCGCGCCCGCGCGGAAAGGCGGCCGCTGGTCGTGCTCGACATCCCGCTGCTCTATGAAACACGTGGCCATCGTCGGGTCGACGTCACCGTGGTTGCGAGCGCGCCCTATTTCCTCCAGACCCAACGCGTCCTGCGCCGGCCGGGCATGACGGCGCAGAAACTCGCGGATACGCGCGCGCGCCAGATGCCGGATGCCGCCAAGCGCCGCCAGGCCGACTATGTCGTGCCGACCGGGCTCGGCCGACGCTTCGCCTTCGATGCCGTCCGGCGGCTGATTGCGGATCTTCTAGGGCGTCGTCATGCGTGAAGTCGTGTTCGATACCGAGACCACGGGCCTCGATCCCGCCGAAGGCCATCGGATTATCGAAATCGGCTGCGTCGAGCTGATCAACCACGTGCCGACCGGCACCGCCGGCGAGCGGCGCTGGCTGATCGATCCCGAGCGCGACATTCCGATGGAAGCCTCGCGCGTCCACGGCATCACTGCCGCGACGGTGAAGGGCCAGCCGAAATTCGCCGCCATCATTGACGAAGTCCTGGCCTTCATCGCCGATGCGCCGCTGGTCATTCACAATGCCGAATTCGATATCGGCTTCATGAATGCCGAGCTCGCCAAGATCGAGCGTCCGCTGCTCGCGCTGTCGCGGACGGTGAACACGCTCCGCCTGGCGCGCCACAAATTTCCGGGCGCGCCGGCGTCGCTCGACGCGCTCTGCAAGCGCTTCGCCATCGATCTCGCCGAACGCGAAAAGCACGGCGCGCTGATCGACGCCAAACTCACGGCCGAGGTCTATATCAACCTCCTCGGCGGTCGCCAGCAGGGTCTCGCGCTCGCGGGACCGGCGCGGCGGAGCGGCCAGATCGACGCCCCGCGCGACGTCCGCGCGCCGCGCGCCCATGCGCCGAGCGATGAGGAACTCGCCGCGCACCAGGCTTTCGTCGCCAAGCTCAAGAACCCGGTCTGGGGGCAGTAGCGCGATCGGAGCAGGTCGGAGCCAGGGGCTCTACCCGAAGGCCGACCAATCGACGTTCGGATTGACGTAGCCGTAGCGCAGATTGCTGCGTGCCGGGCCTTGGCGCTCGTATTCTTCCTTCATGCGCGCGAAGCGGTCGCGGCTCGGGCCGATATCGGCGCGCTTGGTCTGATCGACGCCGTAGAGCTTGGCGTTGGTGCCGCCGAAAATCGCGTTCTTGATCGGCCCATCGGCCGCGCCCAGCGGCGCGAAGCCGTGTTTCTTCTGCATGTCCTCGGGGATTTCCAGCCTGCGCAATGCCTCGATCTGCCATTGCGGCGAACCGGTCCAGACGGCATCGGTACCCCAGACGATCTTGTCGTAGCCGAGGCCCTTGCCCATGATGCCTATGAGCGCGGCGCCGAGCTGCGGCACGGCAACGACGCTCTGGGCGAAGAGCTGGCCGACATCGGCATAGACGTTGGAAACGCCATACTTCGCCGGGATCTCGGCCAAGTCGCTCACCCAAGACGCGCGCCCGGTCTGTTGGAACTCGTTCCAGCCGTCTTCCGCCCGCCCGCCGGCGGCATGGCGATAGCCGCCGTGATAGATGACGAAATTGAGCTCTGGCCAATCCTTCGCCGCCTTGCCGACATCCTCGACCATGGCGTGCTTCAAGAGATGCGGCCAGCGTTCGGCGGTCGCGCGCGGAAACAGGCCCTTATGCACGCAGACATTCTTGATGCCGTATTTGACGCAAAGCTCATAGGCCTTGTAGGTGACCTTCTCGTCGTCCATCAGCCAGGGATGGTTGGCGTGGTCCTTGTTGGTGTTGTCGCCGACGGTGTAGCCCTTGATCGATTCGGGTTTCCTCTTGAGCGACTCCTCCAGATGCTCGAGCCAGCCCGGCCAACCCGGCGTGAAGATGGCATGGGCGAACATGCGCCGGCTGCCGGCTTCCCTGTTCACGCGGTCGCGCGCCGCGATCGCCATTTCGTTGGTCAAGAACCAATCCTGCGGGATCTCGGAGGGTGATGAGGAAATGAGGGCGATCTTGGTATCGCTGTCGAGATAGATTTCCTTGAAGTAATTATTGAACTTCAGGTCTTCGAGGGTCTGCGGCTTGTCGACCAACGCCGGATTTCAGCCGGCCCGGCCGACGGCTTCGCGCGCGCGCACGAAATTCACGAGCCGCGTATCGTCGCGAAGGAAATGCGTGTGCATGTCCATGATGAATTGGTCCTTGAGCGCGCTCGCGCGCTCTTGGGCCATGGCCGGGGTCGAAGCCTCGGCGCGGCTCGCCGCAAAGACACCGCCGAAAGTCTCGTTCAGCGCGACGAAGCCCGCCGCCATGCCGGCCGCGGTCTGAAAGAAATTCCTGCGCGACAGACCTTGCGCCTTGCCGAGCGTGTCGGCGAGATTGAGCAGGCGTGCCTCGACCTCCTTCTGCTTTCGACTTTGCGGCGGCGGCGCGTACTCGTCGCTCGAAACGATCTGGGTCGGGATCGGCGTCGTATGCGGCAGAAACTCCGATGGCGCCAGCGCCGCGATCTCGTCCTTGGTCAGGAAACCCATGTCGTCCTCCCCCGAGTGACAGGTATCGGCTCGGCACTCTAGCCGATTTGGTTTACTTCCAGAAATCGCGTCAAGCTTAGGGCCTTCACGTTTTTTGACTTCGCGGCTCTGATCGCTTGCCAAACGCGTTCGGGCGAGGCGGGCATGTCGAGATGCCGGACGCCGAGCGGCCGCAGCGCATCGAGAATGGCATTGGTGAGCGAAGGCAGCGCGCCCGCCGACCCCGCTTCGCCGCAGCCTTTGGTGCCGAGCGGGTTCGACTTTGCCGGCACGTCATGGGTATAGGAAACGAAATTCGGCATATCGTCGGCGCGCGGCATGGCGTAATCGGCGAAAGTGCCGGTGAGCGGCTGGCCCTGCGCGTCGAACACGACGTTTTCCATCAGCACTTGGCCGGCGCCCTGGACAATGCCGCCATGCACTTGGCCTTCGATCAGTAGCGGATTGACCACGGTGCCGAAATCGCTCATCGCGACATAGCGCGCGATGCGGACGACGCCGGTTTCGGGATCGATCTCCACTTCGGCAATATGACAACCGTTCGGGAAAGTCGAAGGGATCGGCTTGGTCGCATGCGAGACGTCGAGCGTCTTGGGCAGGCCTTCCGGCAGCGCGAGCCAGGCGCGGAGCTTGGCGGCCAGATCCATGATGCCGATGCCGCGATCGGTGCCGGCGATGACGAAGCGGCCATCGGCGAATTCGATGTCGGCCGCGCTCGCCTCCAGCACATGGGCGGCGATCTTCTTGCCGGCTTCGACGACCTGGGCCGAGGCTTCGACGATCGCCGTGCCGGTCGCGGTGATCGAACGCGATCCGCCCGTGCCGCCACCGACGATCAACTGATCGCTGTCGCCTTGGAACAGCCTGATGCGCTCGAAGGGAATGCCGAGGCGCGCTGACAGCACTTGGGCGAAGGCCGCGGCGTGGCCCTGACCGTAATCGAGCGTGCCGCTGATGATGGTAACGTCGCCATTGGCCTCGAAGCGGATGCCGCCCATCTCGGCGCCGGGCGGCGCGGTGACTTCGAGAAAGCAGCCGAGCCCGCGCCCGCGCAAGAGGCCGTTCTTCTCGCTCGCGGCCTTGCGGGCGGCGAAGCCGTTCCAGTCCGCCGCGTCGAGCGCGCGGTCGAGCAAGCGCTCGAAATCGCCGCTGTCATAGGTCATGCCCGAGGCGGCGGTGTAAGGCATTTGTTCGGGCCGGACCATGTTCTTGCGCCGAAGCGTCAGCGCGTCGATGCCGGTGATCCGCGCGGCCTCCTCGATCAGGCGCTCCATGTAGTAATTGCCCTCGGGCCGTCCGGCGCCGCGATAGGCCGAGACCGCCGTCGTATTGGTCAGCATGCAGCGTGTAGAAACCTCGATCAGCGGCGTCTTGTAGACGCTCTGGGTGTTCTTGACCGCGTTCATGGTCGACATGATCGGCGCGACCGCCGCGACATAGGCGCCCAAATTGCTGTGGCCCGTGACGCGCAAGGCGAGGAAATGGCCCTCGGCATCGAGCGCGAGTTCCGAAGTCATCTCGTGATCGCGGCCATGCGTGTCCGACAGGAAGCTTTCGGAGCGGTCATTGGTCCATTTGACCGGCCGGCCGAGCGCGCGGGCCGCATGCAGGAGCCCGATATATTCCGGATAGGGCGCGGCCTTCATGCCGAAAGAGCCGCCGACATTGCCGGCGAGCACGCGCATCTTCTCCGGCGCGATTTTCATGATGTCGGCCATGCTCATCTTGAGGCCGTAAGCGCCCTGACAGCCGGCATGAAGCGTGAAGCGCCCGCTCGCGGCGTCGTAGGCGCCGATTGCGGAGCGGGGCTCCATCGCCGCGACGACGACGCGGGTGTTACGGAGCGCGAGCTTGACCGCGTGCTTCGCGCTCTTGAAGGCCGCCTCGACCTTGGCGCTGTCGCCATAGTGAAAATCGAGCGCGACATTGCCCTTGATGTCGTCGTGAAGTTGCGGCGCGCCGGGCTTGGCGGCCGCGCTCGCCTGCGTCACCGCCGGAAGCTCCTCGATCTCGATCTCGACCGCTTCGGCCGCGTCGCGAGCCGCGCTCTGCGTTTCGGCGATGACGATGGCGACCGGCTCGCCGACATGGCGCACGCGGTCGGTCGCGAAGGGAAACCACAAGGGCGGCTTGAAGGGACTGCCATCGCGGTTTGGGAGTTGCGCGATGCATTTCAATCCGCCATAGCCCGCGGCCTTGAGATCGGCGCCGGTGAAGATGGCCAAGACGCCGGGCAACACGCGCGCCGCGCCGATATCGAGGCTCTTGATGCGGCCATGGGCATGACGGCTCCTGACAATCACGCCATGGGCCTGGTTCGGCCAATTAACGTCGTCGGAATATCGGCCCTTGCCCTGAACCAATACCGGGTCCTCGGTGCGGCGGACGGGTTGGCCGATGCCGAATTTCGCTGTCGCCCACTCGTTCATGGTCTGGAAGTCCTCGATGTATCGGAAAGGTTTAGGCCTTGACGGCCGTTTGATTGATTTGTGCCCGCTGGACGGATGCGCGGACGACCGGGATTTCGTGGTCGGCAAGCGGCTTCATCCGGACCTTGCGCGCGAGCGCGGCTTCGATGAAAGGCGCGAGCTCGGCCCGCTTCTTTGTCTCGCGCGCCTCCGCCTTGGCCTTGAAGACCGGCATGACGTCGGCCGCGAAGAGCTCGAGCGAAGCACAGATATGCTCGTGCCGATTCTTGCCGGCCTGCTGCATGAAGATGACTTGATCGACGCCGGCCGCCTCGAAGTCGGAAAGATGTGCAAGCATGTCTTCGGGCGTGCCGATGCCTGAGGCGCGCGAGCCGCCGCCGGCGGTCTTGATGATCTCTTCGGTGCGGTTGCCGCGCTTTTCCAGATACTCGCCCCAAAGATTGGTCCGACCCGGCACGGTGTCATGGGCGACGAGCGCATTGAGCGCATAGCCGAAGAACTCGAAGCCTTCATGGCCGCGCCGGATCGCTTCGGCGCGGTCTTTGTGAACGGAGAAGGCCGAGACCATGGCGATATTGGCATTCACCGAATGTCCGATCGGCACGCATTGGTCCGACTTGACGATGCCGTAATAGATATTGGCCCAGTGCCGGGCTTCCTCGGGATCGACGAAGGCGAAGGCCAGGGCGCCGATGCCGAGCGAAGCCGCGACCTTGATCGTGTCGCGATTGGTGCAGGCCATCCACATCGGCGGATGCGGGCTCTGGACAGGTTTCGGCAGGACATTGCGGCACGGCATGGAAAAGTATTTGCCCTCGAAGCCCGGGTATGGGTCCATGACCATCATGTTGGCGATCTGCTCGGCCGCTTCGAGCGCCATGGCGCGCTTTTCCTTGGCCGGGATGCCGAAGCCGCCGAGTTCGAGCCGCGTCGCGCCTTCACCGATGCCGAAATCGACCCGGCCCTTGGAAATGATGTCGAGCGTCGCGAGACCCTCGGCCGTCCTGGCTGGATGATTGTAGTTGGGGATCACCTGGCGAATGCCGTGACCGACGCGGATGCGGCCGGTGCGCGCGGCGGCGGCGGCGAGAAAGACTTCGGGCGCCGAAGAATGGGAATATTCGTCGAGAAAATGATGCTCGACCTCCCAGGCATAGTCGTAGCCCAGGCGATCCGCCAGCACGACCTGTTCGAGCGCTTCGTGAAAGAGCCTGGCTTCGTCGCCCGGTCCCCAAGGCTTGGGCAGTTGCAGCTCGTAAAAGACGCCAAACTTCATCTAATCCCCGTTCCCGACCGGGGATGGACTATAGAGGGCAACCGCAAGAAGCGAAACGCCCGGCATCGATCAATCCGACATGCCCTGCATGCAGCCGGGCGAGGTGGTACAATCAAGACATTCGACCTGTCGAGCGCCGAGGTCCGCGCCTTGCTGCCGCCCACGATCGATCCGCCACCCGAGACGCCGCCCCCGGAGGGGCCGCGCAAGCCCATCCTGCCGCGGCCGCGCAAGCCGCCCTTTCTCGGTCTCAGTCCCGCCGAAATCCTGCTCTTGATCGCCATCGCGCTGCTCCTCGTGCTCGAAGCCGCGCTCGCGGTCGATCCCGAACAATGGGCGATGGTTCAGAATTGGGCGCGGCAGATCGGCACCGCCGATGCGATCCAGCGGGGTATCGACGTGCTCATCGAGGCCGCGCGCGAAGCCCCCCGTTGACCGGCCCGGCGGATATGCTATTCAAGAGGCGCCTCACCTAACCGTTCGACGTGCCCGGAACTCAACCGGGCCGGACCACGCCGCAAAGGCGCGGGACATCGGGCGGTACGCGACCCTTCCCAGGGTTTGCGCGCAAGCCATCCCCGATCCGCCTCGCCTTTCGCATCGACTTTCCGCATCTACACCTGAACCCCATCTCGCCAACCGGACCCGACATGAATCTTCAAGAACTCAAGAAGAAGTCTCCGATGGAGCTTCTTGCCCTCGCCGAGGAACTCAAGATCGAGGGAGCGAACGCGCTGCGCAAGCAGGACATGCTGTTCGCCATCCTCAAGCAATCCGCCGACAATCAGGTCGAGATTTCGGGCGGCGGCGTGATCGAACTCCTGTCCGACGGCTTCGGCTTCCTGCGCTCGCCCGAAGCGAATTACCTGCCGGGTCCCGACGACATCTATGTCAGCCCGACCCAGGTCCGGCGTTTTGGCCTCCGGACCGGCGACACCGTCGAAGGCCTGATCCGCGCGCCCAAGGACGGCGAGCGCTACTTCGCCATGACCAAGGTGAACGCGGTCAATTTCGACGACGCCGAGCAGGTGCGCCACAAGGTCAATTTCGACATGCTGACGCCGCTCTATCCGACGCGCCAGCTCAAGATGGAAGTGCCGGGCACCGGCAAGAAGGACATTTCGGGGCGCATCGTCGACCTGATCGCGCCGATCGGCATGGGCCAGCGCGCCTTGATCGTCGCCCAGCCTCGCACCGGCAAGACGGTGCTGATGCAGAACATCGCGCATTCGATCTCGGCCAATCACCCGGACTGCTATCTGATCGTGCTCCTGATCGACGAGCGGCCCGAGGAAGTCACCGACATGGCGCGCTCGGTCAAGGGCGAGGTCGTGTCCTCGACCTTCGACGAGCCGGCCTCGCGCCACGTCCAGGTCGCCGAAATGGTGATCGAAAAAGCGAAACGCCTGGTCGAACACAAGCGCGACGTCGTCATCTTGCTCGATTCGATCACGCGTCTTGCCCGCGCCTACAACACCGTCGTGCCCTCCTCGGGCAAGGTGCTGACGGGCGGCGTCGACGCCAACGCGCTGCAGCGGCCGAAGCGCTTTTTCGGCGCCGCGCGCAACATCGAAGAAGGCGGCTCGCTCACCATCATCGCGACCGCGCTGATCGACACCGGCTCGCGCATGGACGAAGTGATCTTCGAAGAGTTCAAGGGCACCGGCAATTCGGAAATCGTGCTCGACCGCAAGATCGCCGACAAACGCACCTTCCCGGCGATCGACATCCAGAAATCCGGCACGCGCAAGGAAGAGCTCCTGGTCGACAAGGGCTCGCTCGCCAAGATGTGGGTGCTCCGGCGCATCCTCTCGCCCATGGGCGTGGTCGATGCCATGGAATTCCTGATCGACAAGATCAAGGGCACCAAGACCAATGCCGACTTCTTCCGGTCGATGAATACCTAATTCGTGACGAAGCAAGCCTCGCCCCGAGGGGCGGCCGAAGGCCGCGTCTCGAAGGGCGGCGCCGACGGGCGAGCGCTGACATTTGTCGGACAATGTATTACAATGTCGGACAACAAGGAGGCCCCGATGCCCCGAACGACGACGATTTCGGCAAGGCTCGATCAAAAATTGGACGAAAAGCTTTCGCGCATCGCCAAGTCGATGGGACGCAGTAAGTCTTGGGCGTTGAGCCAGGCCATCGAAGGCTATCTCGCCGCGAACGATGGTCACGTTGCGGCGGTCGAAAAAGGACGGCGCGATTTCGCGGAGGGGCGAAGCTTCGATCAGGACGAGATCGAGGCCTTTTTTGCTGCCAAGCGAAACGGTAAAAAGCGGCGGAAGCGGGCGGCGTGATGGCGACACGCTGGTCGCTTTCGGCGCGAACTGATCTCGAAAATATCTGGAATTTCGTCGCCGACCGCAATCCTGAGCGGGCCGATCGCATTCTCTCGTCGATCATCAGGGCGACCAGACGCTTGCGTCCTTTTCCTTATGTCGGCCGCCCTGGTGCCGCTCCGGGGACGAGGGAATTGACGGTCTCTGGCCTGCCGCATGTCGTGATTTACGAGGTCGACGAAAGGCGAAATGTCCGCATCCTTCGCGTCCATGACGGGCGATCGGATTGGTGGACTAAAACAGACTGAACGTCGCGCCGACGATGCCGAGCGGCCAGCGGCCTTGCTCGAAGAGTTTGTATTTGAGAGCGAAGGGATGATCGGGCTCGCCGCCGGCGGCGAGCACCAGCGCCGCCTGGTAGCAGGCCTGGGTCGCCGCGCCGGCCGCCGCGCGGATGAGCGCCTCGTCCTCGACGCCGCTTCGGGCGGCGGCGATGGCGGCGGCCTGGGTCACGACTTCGGACGCGCTCGCGGTCACATGGGTGAGGGCGAGCGAAAGGTCTTCCTCCGAGACGCGCGCCAGCGCCTCGGCATGAAGCGCGGCAAGAAGCTGCTCTTCCGCTTCCCAGGCCGCGTCGTTGAATTCGGGGTTCTGGATTGCGTCCGCCGCCTCGTCCCAGCCCGCAATGTCGGCGACATGGACGTCGGGAAAGCCGAGAGCGTCCAGGAAGGCGCGGGCATCGTCGATTTCGCCTTCGCCCAAAGGCTCGGAGACCGAGGCGAACCAAGGCACGGCTCTGATCAAGCCAGCGAAACGCGAGACCGACACAAGCTCTGGATAGTCACTGAGATCGGGCTCCGCGCCCTCCTCGAAATCGTCGTCATCCGCGCTCATGACATGATCCAAGGTTCGAGCTCGGCTTCGCGGTAGACGAAGACTTTGTCGCCCGCGAGAGCGAAATGCCGGCCGCTCACGCTCTTGCCGGCTTCGCCCGCGAGGTCGAGCGCCAGGCGCGCGAGCGTCGCCGGCGCGACGTCGTTCGACAAGGACAGGGCATTCGCGGTTCCGCCCAAGACTTCGAGCGCTCGCGCCGCCTGATACATGAATTCGATCAGGCCGGCCCGGACGACGCGCATAACGACGCGGTCGCCGGAGGCGATCTTCTCGAGCGAGGGCAGCACCAAGAGAACGCGCAAGCTTCTCGGCCGGGTCTTGGCGCGCTCTTCAAACAACGGCATCGCCGCACCGATCAGGTGAAAGACCGAGGACAGATTGTTGCGCAGCACGGCGTCCCAAGTCTCGGCATCGGCCTTGGCGAGCGATAGGGGCCGGCGAACGGAAGCGGCATGAACGACGATGTCGAGCGCGCCATAGGCCGCGATGGCGCCATCGACGGCTGCGCGCGCGGCCGAGGGCGAAGCGATACTTTCGGTGAAAGCCACGGCACGCTCGGGAAACTCTTCGACCAGGGCGCGCGCGACCCTGGGATCGGCGCCGCTCCCCCGGTCATCCGTGCCGCTATCGGCGATCACCAATTTGGCGCCGGCCTGGGCGAAGGACCGCGCGATCGCGGCGCCGGCGCCTCGTCCCCCTCCGGTCACGAGGGCGACGCGACCCTCGAGGCGGGCGCTCATTTCGGCCGGTCCGCCGCCGTATAGAAGGCGTCGACGTGGCAATGCTCGCGCTTGAGACCTTTTTTCTCGAGCGCCTTGACCGTCGTCTCGACCATGATCGGCGGGCCGGCGAGATAGACCTTGGCGCCGTCGAGCGCGCGGACATCCGCCCCGATCACATCCGCCATGTTGCCGGTTCGGCGCTTCGTTGCGCCTTCGGGCTGGGAGAGTACGGGGACGAAGCGGAAATTCGCGTGGCGCTGGGCAAGCGCCTTGAAATGGTCTTCGAGATAGAGATCGCGCTCGGCGCGCACGCCGAAATAAAGCGCGATCGGCTGCGCCCGGCCGGCGGCAAGCGCCGTCTCGACGATCGACTTGATGGGCGCGAGGCCCGAGCCGCCGGCGAGCGCATAGATCGGTCCCGTGTGTTTTTCGCGCCAATAGGAAATGCCGAGCGGGCCGGTCGCCTTGACGGCGTCGCCGACCTTGAGCCGCGTCGCGACATGGCTCGAGACCGAGCCGCCCGGAATGACGCGAATGTGGAATTCAAGCGTCGCTTCGCTGGGCCTGTTGGCCATGGAAAAATCGCGCGCCGGCAGACCGGCGAAAGCGAGCGCGACATATTGGCCGGCGGAAAAGACGAAGGGCCCGCCGCGCTCGACACTCACGCGGACGATCTTGATGTCGTGGGTCGCGTCCCTGATCTCGACCACGCGACAGGTCAGTTCGCGCCTTGGATGCATGGCGGTGTCGTCGTGATCCACCCAGGCGACTTCGCAATCGGCGCGCGGCATGGCGCGGCAGGCGAGGATCAGGCCCGCGGCCTTCTCGTCCTCGGTGAGCGCGAATTCCGAAAACGCGCCATGCTCGATCTTGCCCGACAGAAGCCGCGACTTGCAGGAGCCGCAATTCCCGGACTGACAGCCGCTCGGATAATCCGCGCCCTGCTGGAACGCGGCATCGAGAATGGTCTGATGGCTCTCGACGCGAAGCACGTTCTTGAGCTGACGGACGGTAACGGCGTAGGTCATCGCGAGCGGTCCTTCGAGATCTCCAGAGGAATTATTCCGCTGCGCGGGCGGGCGCGGGGCGCGGGGCATGGCCGGCGCGCTCGGCCATGCGTTCGCGGCAGGCTTCGCCGAAAGCCTTGAACAGCGCGCTCGAGACGGGGCTTTCGAGCGGCTTCCATTCGGCATGCCATTGCACGCCGACGGCGAAGCGCCGCGCAGCGGGGGCGCGCAGGCATTCGATGGTGCCGTCCTCGGCCGTCGCCTCGACCACCAGGCCGGGCGCGACGCGATCGACGCCTTGTGCATGAAGCGAATTGACGACGATGCTCTCGCTGCCGAGGAGGCGCGCGAGCCAACCACCCGGCGCGAGCGTCAAGGCATGACGCGGCTGATAGGCCTCGTCGCGCGTCCGCTGGCCGCGCCGATGATCCATGCGCTCGGGCACTTCGTGGACCAACTGATGGAGCGTGCCGCCAAGCGCGACATTGAGTTCCTGATGGCCACGGCAGATGGCGAAAAGCGGCACGCCCGCAGCGATGGCGGCGCGGATCAGGGGTAACGTGGTCGCATCGCGCGCGGGATCATGGAGCGTGCCGTCGCGCGACCTGTGTCCGCCATAGTGATGTGGCTCGACATTCGAAGGGCTGCCGGTGAGGAGAATGCCGTCGAGGCTGGCGATCAGGAGGTCGATGTCGTCGGCGCCGAGCGGCGGCACCAGAAGCGGCACGCCGCCCACCGCGATCTTGACCGCGGTCACGTATTTGTCGTTCACCGCATGGAACGGAAAATCGTTGATGGTCCGACAACAGGCGGAAATGCCGATCAACGGGCGCATCAATTCCCCTCCCGCAACAGCTTTTCGTCGAAGCGGAAAAGGTCGGGGCGGATGGCCATGTCGAATTCGAGATTGGCGAGGGCAATGGTGGTCTGCTGACCCTGCGCATCGGTGACGCGCCAATTGCGAAGCTGTAGTGGATTGTCGCCGAATTCGAGCAGCATCGAGCCTTCCTCGGGCTTCTTGCGATCGAGCACGGTGACGCGGAGCGTCCCGGGCCGGCGGTCGACTTTGGACGCGCTGACGCGCCCGCTCCTCAGATCGACCGGGCTGTCGAGCAAGACCGCGAGCGGCGTCTGGACGATCAACACCTGCGTCGTCTGGCCGAGCTCGGCGTCGTGATAAATCAGCCGAAGCCCATCGGCGACCACCAGGATCTTGGATGGCGGGTCATAGGCGAAGCGCAGCCGCCCGGGCCGGCGAAGAAAGAACTTGCCGGTTGCGGTGCGTCCATCCTGGCCGATCTGGGTGAAATCCGATTGCAGGGTCGAGATGCGATTGAAATAGGCCTCGACCCGGGCGATGTCGGCGGCATCGGTCTGCGCGCGCGCGGGCTGCGCGCCGAAGACGAGCGCGGCGGACGCGCCCGCGATCAGGGTTTGGCGTCGGTTCAGGGAGACCATGGCCGGTTTCTAGGCCATCGCTCTTGCCTTGTCATCCGGGGGCGGGGCCTTTAGGGTCCGCCCGCAACATGGCCAAGGCAACCTCCCCCAAGATCGCCGGTACCGGCGTCCTGCCGATCCAGACGCTCAAAGCGCTCGCGGCCTCGGGTGCGATCGTGGCCGACCGGACCTTCGCCGAGGATCAGATCCAGCCGGCGAGCTTCGACCTTCGCCTCGGGCCCGTCGCCTTTCGCGTGCGCGCGAGTTTCTTGCCGGGCGAGGGCGCGACGGTCATGGACCGGGTCAAGGCGCTCGGCATGCACAAGATCGATTTGACCGAAGGCGCGGTGCTCGAACGCGGCTGCGTCTACATCGTGCCGCTGATGGAGCGCCTCAAGCTCGACCGCGAGACCGAGGGTCTGGCCAATCCCAAAAGCTCGATCGGTCGGCTCGACGTCTTCACGCGCGTGATCGTCGATCGCTCGACCGCTTTCGACCGCGTGCCGCCCGGCTATAAGGGACCGCTCTATGCCGAAATCGCGCCCCGCACCTTCAGCATCGTCGCGCGTCAAGGCTCGCGGCTTTGTCAGCTGCGCTTGAAGCGCGGCGCCGCCGCCTTCGATGCCGGCGCGCTGATGGAACTTCACCGCAAGACGCCGCTCGTTCATTACCAAACGGGCTCGACGGCGGTCCTGCGCCATGACGCCATCGGCGTCGCCATCGATCTCTCGGGCGACGCCCAGACCAAGCTGGTCGGCTACCGTGCCAAGCGCCATACCGAGGCCGTCGATCTCGACAAGAAGGGCGCCTGCGATCCGGCCGAGTTTTGGGACCCGATAACGCCGACGCGCAACCGCTCGCTCATTCTCGATCCGAACGAATTCTACATTCTGGCGACGCGGGAAGCCGTGTCGGTGCCGCCCGACTACGCCGCCGAAATGATCGCCTACGACACCATGGTCGGCGAGTTCCGCGTGCATTACGCGGGTTTCTTCGATCCCGGTTTCGGCTGGGACCCGGCGGGCGGGCGGGGCAGCCGCGCCGTGCTCGAAGTCCGTTCGCATGAAGTGCCCTATGTCCTCGAACATGGCCAGATCGTCGGCTGGCTGCGCTTCGAAAAACTGGCCGAGCGTCCCGACGTCGTCTACGGCCAGGACATCGGCTCGCATTACCAAGGCCAGGGCCTGCAACTCTCCAAGCATTTCCGCAAACCGTGAGCGCGCCCGCTCTGGTCGTGTTGATCGAGCCGTCTTTCGGCTCGTCCGACCGCGCCTGGATCGAGGCCTTGCGCAAAGCCCATGATCCGCATCAGGCGATCATCGGGCCGCATCTGACCTTGATCTTTCCCGGCCAGAAATTTTCGCCCGCGAAGGCGACCGATCACGTCGAACGGATCGCCAAGACGGCTTCGCCCTTCGACATCGCCTTCGCTGGCATCGAAGTCGAGACCGTGACGGAATCGGACGAGACCTATGTCTATCTGATGCCCGGCCATGGCAGCGACGACATCGCGGCTCTGCGCCTGCGGCTCTGCACCGGGCCCTTGGCCGGCGGGCGGGACAAGGCGCGGCCCTATCGACCGCATCTCACGCTCGGGCGGTTTCGCGGCGCCGAGGATGCCCGCGCCTTGGCGCGCCGCCTGTCGGCCGAAAAGCGGCGGATCAGCGCGCTCGCGACCGAAATCACGTCGGCGAATTTCGACGGCGCGATGCTGAGAAATGTCGCGCGCCACGCTTTCGGCGCGGCGGTACCAGGGCGTTAGCCCAAGACCTCGCGCTTGCCCACATGGTTGGGCGGGCTGACGATGCCTTCCTTTTCCATCTGCTCGATGATGCGCGCCGCGCGATTGTAACCGATCTGCAGATGGCGCTGGATGAAGCTGGTCGAAGCTTTTTGTTCGCGCCGGACGAGATCGAGCGCGCGGGCATAGAGATCGTCGCCGCCTTCTTCGCCGCCCGCGCCCATCGCCGCGGGATCGAAGCCTTCGTCGGGGTCTTCGGTGACCTCGTCGAGATATTCCGGCACCGCCTGATCGCGCAGGTGGTCGGCGATCTTCTGCACCTCGCGGTCGGAGACGAAGGGGCCGTGGACGCGCTGGATGCGCCCGCCCGCGCTCATATAGAGCATGTCGCCCGCGCCCAGGAGCTGCTCGGCGCCCTGGGTGCCGAGAATGGTGCGGCTGTCGATCTTGGACGTCACCTGGAAGGAAATGCGCGTCGGGAAATTCGCCTTGATCGTGCCGGTGATGACGTCGACGGAAGGCCGCTGCGTCGCCATGATCAAATGAATGCCGGCGGCACGCGCCATCTGGGCAAGACGCAGGACCGCCGCTTCCACGTCCTTGCCCGCGACCATCATCAGGTCGGAGAACTCATCGACGATGACGACGATATGCGGTAAGGGCTTGAGGTCGAGCGGCTGCTCCTCGACGATCGGCTGACGCGTCTCGGGGTCGTAGCCGGTCTGGACGCGGCGCATGATCGTCTCGCCCTTGACCCGGGCCTGGCCGACGCGCTCGTTATAGCCTTCGAGGTTCCGCACGCCGACTTGCGACATCTTGCGGTAGCGGTCTTCCATTTCGCGCACCGCCCATTTGAGCGCGACCACCGCCTTGCCGGCCTCCGTCACGACCGGCGTCAGGAGATGCGGAATGCCGTCATAGACCGACAGCTCGAGCATCTTCGGATCGATCATGATCAGGCGGCACTCGGCGGGCGTCAGGCGATAGAGTAAGGACAGGATCATGGCATTGACGCCGACCGACTTGCCCGAGCCGGTGGTGCCCGCGACCAGAAGATGCGGCATGCGCGCGAGATCGGCGATCACCGGGACGCCGCCGATGTCCTTGCCGAGCGCCAGCAGGAGCTTGCCCTGGGTCTGCTCGAAGGTTTCCGAGGCGAGCATTTCGCGCAGGCTCACGGCTTCGCGCCGCGCATTGGGGAGCTCGATGCCGATGACGTTCCGTCCGGGCACGACGGCGGCGCGCACGGCGGTCGCGCTCATCGAGCGCGCGATGTCGTCGGAAAGATTGATCACGCGCGCCGATTTGGTGCCGGGCGAGGGCTCTAGCTCGTAGAGCGTGATCACGGGACCGGGCCGAACCTTGACGATCTGGCCGGTGACGCCGAAATCGTCGAGCACGCGCTCCAAGAGCTTGGCGTTTTGGTCGAGTGCCTCGACCGAAAGCTGCGTACCCTTGGCGGGCGGCGGCTCGGCCAGGAGATTGAGCGGCGGCAACTCGAAGGCAGTCGCATCCTCGCCGAGCGCGAGCGCCGCCTGCCTTTCGGCCTCGGCGCGCTTGCCTTGCTTGGTCGCGCTCCGCTTCTTTTCGACGCGTTCGGCCTTCCCCGCCTTTTCGACGACCGGCTCAGTCGCGGCTTCCGACGTCTCGGGCTTGCGTGCCGCCCTTTCGCCTTTGGGCAGGATGTCGAAAGTCGGCTCAAGACGCTCGCGCTGGGTCTCGGGGGTCTCGACGGCGACGCGCTCGCGCGGGCGGAACAGCGCGGGGATCTGCAGGGTCGCGCGCGCGATCAGGCGAAGAAGCCGCGCGAGTCCGACGACTTCGCGCCAGCGCAGATCGGTCGCCAGGATGAAAGCCGGAATGGCGAGGAGGACGAGGACCGCGAGGCCGGCTTCGCGCGGCAAGGGCACTTCGCCAAGACGCAGCAAATAATCGATCGCCCTGTCGACCGCGGCGCCGGCGAGGCCGCCGGCATTCACGTGATGCTGCTCGATCAGCCCGGCTGCGAACAGCGTCGCGACAGGCAAGGTCGGCAGCACGAGCCAAAGCCTCGGCCAGCCGGCATGAAAGACGAGACGCAGGCCCCAGAGCACCAATGCCAGCGCCGGCAGATAGCCGGCGACGCCGAAGCCCTGAAGCAAAATGTCGGCGGCGGTCGCGCCCGGGCGCGCCAGAAGATTGGTCGGCGTGGCCGAGGTCGCGTTGTTCAGACTGGGATCGGCAGGATCGAAGCTCCGGAGCGCGAGCGCGAGGGCTAGGCCCGCGCCGAGCACGCCGAGCCCCAGCAATTCCATCGCCCAGTTGCGCAGGAAGACGCGCGCCTCCTGCGGCAGGAATTGGGTGGCTTGCGGCTTGTCGCCTTGCTCCGAGACGCTCATTCGAGCACCCGCGCAAGACGCGACAAGCCCTCGACTGTGGTCTCGAGGCTGTCGACCAAGGCGACACGGATATAGCGCTTGCCGGGATTGTCGCCGCCCGGCACGTCGCGCGACAAATACTCGCCAGGCACGACGCGGACCGCGGCTTCGATCCAGGCCTTCTTGGTCGCGGCGACGCCGTCGCCGACATCAAGCCAAAGGAAAAAGCCGCCCGGCGGACGATAGAAGCCGAAGCGGTTGGACAAGATGCGCTCGGCCGCATCGATTTTCCGCTGATAGAGCTTGCGGTTCTCGACGGCGTGCGGCTCGTCGTTCCAGAGCGCCGCCGCGACCGCTTCGACCGGCAACGGCATGCCTGCCGCGCCGTAGAAACGTATGCGCAGAAACACCCGGAGAATGCGGGGATCGCCGACGATGAAGCCGATGCGTAGTCCGGCGACGCTCGAACGCTTGGACAGAGAATGGAAGGCGACGACATTGTCGAGCCGGCCGGTCCGCGCCAGCGCCTCAAGCGCGCCGCGAGGTTCGGCGCGGTCGTAGATTTCGGCGTAACATTCGTCGACCGCCAGGGTGAAATCGTATTTCCGGGCGAGCGCGATCAGGCGGTCGAGATATTCGGGGCTCGCCACCATGCCTTGGGGATTGCTGGGCGAGCAGAGATAGACGAGGGCCGTCCGCTTGAGCGTCGCCTCGTCGAGGCTTTCATAGTCCGGCATGAAGCCGTTGGCCGCGGTCGCCGGCACATAGACCGGTTCCCCCGCGGTCGAAAGCGCCGCGCCGACATAGGCCTGATAGAAGGGATTGGGCATGAGCACGAGCGGCTTTTCGCCGTTCTTCGTCTCCGGCACGACCGCCTGGGCGAGCATGAACAACCCCTCGCGCGTGCCCGACAGCGGCACGATCATGGTCTCGGGATTGACGAAGCCCTCGGGCAAGCGATAGCGCCGCTTGAGCCAGCCGGCGATTGCGCTCCGGTGATCGTTGGTCCCAGTGAGCGGCGGGTATTTGTTGTAGAGGTTGCCGTTGGCCGCGAGGGTCTTGGCGACGATGTCGGGATATTGGTGAGTCGGCTCGCCGACCGAAAGCATGATCGGGGCGAGGCCGGCAGGCGGCTTGAGCGGCGCGAGCAAGGCGTCGAGCCGACGAAAGGGCGAATCGGGCAAGGACTCGAAACGTGGATTGAGCATGAACCGTCCAATTTCGGGCCGAAGCGGTCGGAACGTACCCGAAACACGCAGCCGGGCGAATCAAGCGATGGTAGTTTGCTTCGCCCCTGAATACAATATCGGGAATGTTCTCAGAGGCTTGGGTCTGCTACAGTCCGCGGCCCTCGCGCAGGCGGTCATGGCCAAGAGTTATCTCGAAAATATCCTCAACGCCGAAGAACAGATCGTTCACCAGGGCAAGCTCCATTGGGCGATATTCATCGCGCCGGTGCTCAAGCTCGCCATCGGTCTTGGGCTTCTCTGGCTGCTGATGCCTTTCGGCAAGAACTACATCGCCGAAATCCTGCCCAAGAGCTGGGGCTGGCAACTCGAATTCGACAAATATCATCGCTACATCTACGCCGCATGGATTGTCGTCTCGGTCTGGCCGCTGCTCGGCGCGCTGATCCGCCGCTTCACCACCGAACTCGTCATCACCAACCAGCGGGTGATCTACAAGGAAGGCTTCATCCGCCGGCACACCAGCGAAATCTACACCTCCAAGATCGAAGGCGTCTCGGTCGATCAGCCGGTCTTTGGCCGTATCCTGGGCTACGGCCATGTCGCGGTGAAGGGCGTCGGCGGCGGTATCGCGCCGGTTCGCTACATCGCGCGGCCGCTCGAGTTTCGCAAGAACGTCGTTCCGGGATGACGGTCCCGGTCTCGGCCCACGAAGCCCTGGCCCGCGCCGCTCAAGCTCATGCGGCGGAAAACCTCGAAGCTGCCGGCAGGATCTATGGCGATATTCTGGCGCGCGAGCCGACGAACGCCGCGGCGCTTCATGGGCTCGGTCTGGTCATGCTCGATGCCGGGATGCTGGATGAGGCCCTCGACCTTGCGCAAGCCGCGACGCAGCATGCGCCGAGCGATGCCGCCTATCACAACAGCCTCGGTCTGGTGTTGAGCGCAAGAGGCGAGCATGACGTCGCGGCCCTCGCCTTCGCGCAGGCCGTCGCGCTCAATCCCGGTTTTGGCGATGCCTGGGCCAATCTCGGCATTGCCCGCGGCGCCGGCGGCGATCACGCGGCGGCGGCGATCGGTTTCGGCCGCGCGGCCGCAATCCTGAGCACGCCCTGGATCGAGGCAGCGCGGGGCGATGCGCTTCGGCTTCTCGGCAGCAGCGATGCCGCGCGCCTCGCCTATGACGCTGCGCTCGCCATCGATCACGACTGCGCCGAAGCCAGCATCGGTCTCGCGCTTCTGCATATGGCCGAGCGGAAATTCCGCTATGCCGAGCGCGAGCTCCGAATCGCGCTCGAGGCAAGCCAGGACAACGCGCTGCTTTGGTCCGTCCTGGGCAATGCCTTGCTCGGCCAGGCGCGTTCGGGCGAGGCCATCGATGCCTATCGTCGATCGCTCGAGATCGAGCCCGATCATGCCGGCACCAATGCCAATCTCGGCGCGGCATTGCTGGCGCTTGGCCGGGCCGAGGAAGCGCGCGATGCCTGTCAGGTCGCGCTTCGCTGCCGACCCGAGCATGCCGAGGCGCATTTCTGGCTGGCGCTCGCCTTGCTTCGGCTCGGCCGACGCGAGGAAGCACAAGGCCACGCCGCCCGCGCCTTCGATCTCAAACCCGAACTGGAAGGCGACAAGGCGGCCGAAGCCTTGCGCGATCTGATGTTCTAGGACCCGAGCGCGATGGCCGAGAGGTTGCGCCCGTAATCGCGCTCGCCGCGAAGCGAGGTGCGCCGCCAACTAAAGAACCGGTCTTCATCGGCGCAAGTATCGTCGCCGAGGATTTCGACGCTGCCGATCGCGACCCGCGCGAGGCGGGCGCCGACATAGGCGGGAAGATCGAAATGGCTCTTGCCCGGCGTCTTGCCCGGGCGAAAGAAGCGGGCATTCGCCGCATCGTCGGCAAGGAATTCCTCGACGAATTCGGCGCCCACTTCGTAGGACGCTTGGGCAATGGTCGGACCGACCACGGCGGCGATGCGCCGGCCTTGCGCGCCGAGCTCGACCATCGCGGCCAGCGTCGCCTCCGTCACGCCGGCCTTCGCGCCGCGCCAGCCGGCATGACAGGCGCCGATCACGCCTGCTTCGGGATCGGCCAGCAAGACGGGCGCGCAATCGGCGGTCAGGATGCCGAGCGCGATGCCCGGCTTGTTCGCGACCAGACCGTCGACCTTGGGTCTCTCGTCCTTGGGCCAAGCCGCGTCGACGACCGCGATGTCGACGCCATGGACCTGGTAGCCCGTCGCGAGCGCCGATGGCGCAAGACGCATCGCCTCCATCGCGCGCGCTCGATTGGCCGCGACGCGCGCCGGATCGTCGCCCGAGCCGAGACCGCAATTGAGCGAAGCGTAGCGCCCTTCCGAGACGCCGCCGGTTCGGCCGAAAAAGACCGCCTGCGCGCGTTCGATCGATCTCGGCCGGATCATGAAGCGAAGCCGGGCGGCGCCGGAAGCCGGGGATGAAGAACGGCAAGCATCTTGAACAAACTGCCCATCTGATCGGGCGCGGTCAATCGATGAACCGCGCTTTCGATGTCGGCGCGCTGTGGATCGTTCAGGGCGACCTTCCCGAGTTGCGCCGCGCGCGCCTCGATGCCGAGGCGCTTCAGGAATTCGCCCTGCCCGATGGGTCCGAAAACGCGCCCGCCCGCTTGCGCCGCCGCCGCTGTCAGCGCGGCGAAATCGACATGGGCCGTGAGATCGGCGCTGCCCGGGTCGGCGAGGGGATCGACTTTCTGGTGTCGCGCGATCGCTTGCATGGTCTCGCCCGGCGCGCTTTGGGCGTGACCGTAATCGACAAGCAGCGCGCCGCCGCCTTCGCGCGCGACGGTTTCGGCAATCGCTGCGGCAAGAGCGAGCGAGGCGGGCGACACTTCGGCGAGCGAGCCCAGCGGGGCCGCCGCGACGGCGGGCGGGATCAGGCGCGCGGCCGGGCCGGGCTCGGGCGCAAGCACGAAGCAAAAACCGCCGCGATGAGGATCGAAATCGATCAATCTTTCGCACCAGCCCCTTTCGGTCTTCTGAAACTGGCGCACCGGCAGGCAGTCGAAAACTTCGTTGGCGATCAGGATCAACGGGCCAAAGGGCAGATCGGCGACGCTCGTGACGAAGTCCTCGATCGTCTCGCCGAGCGCCTCGCGTTGCAGCGCGGCAAGCGTCGGGCTGGTTTCGATCAGGTGCAGCCGAAGCGCTGCACGAAAATCGGGATCGATCTTGGCCGCGCGCAGAAAATCCTTCATCAGCGTGCCGCGCCCCGGGCCCATTTCGGCGAGGACGACGCGCTTGGGCGCGCCCATCGAACGCCAAAGCGCGATCGCCCAGACACCAAGAAGCTCGCCGAACATCTGGCTGATTTCGGGCGCGGTGGTGAAATGTCCGGCGGCGCCGATCGGGTTCTTCGCGGCATAGACGCCGTGTTCGGGATGGCCGAGCGTCTCCTGCATGAAGCGCGCGACGCTGAGCGGGCCTTCGACCCGCGTCAGCATTTCCAGATGCCGCGCGAGCGCGCTCACGCCGCCTTGCGCGCCTGCGCCATGAACCAGAGCCCGGCGAGCAGCATGGGCAGCGACAGCCATTGGCCCATGGTCGTGCCGGCGACGAAAAAGCCGAGAAAGACGTCGGGCTCGCGGTAGAGCTCGGCGAAGCTTCGCGCCAGCGCATAGCCGACCAAGAAGGCGCCGGTGACGAAACCCGGACCGACCTTGCCTTCGGTCCGGCGGGCGAGCCACCAGAGGACGACGAACAGCAGCGCGCCTTCGAGAAGCGCCTCGTAGAGCTGGCTCGGATGGCGCGGCGCCGGCCCGCCATGGGGAAAGACCATGGCCCAGGCGACGTCGCTCGGCCGACCATAAAGTTCGCCATTGATGAAATTGGCGAGCCGACCGAGCAAAAGCCCGAGCGGCGTCACGCGCGCGATCTGATCGGCGAGGGCGAAGGTCGCGATGCCGCGGGCGCGCGCGAACCAGATGATGGCCACGATCACGCCGGCGATGCCGCCATGGAAGGACATGCCGCCCTTCCAGACGGTGAAGATCTCGCCGGGGTTCGCGAAATAATGCGCGGGTTGATAGAAGAAGACATAGCCGAAACGCCCGCCAAGCACGACGCCGACCGCCATCCAGACCAGAAAATCGTCGACGTCCTTGCGGCTCATCAAAGGCTTCGGCCCGGCATTGAAGCCGAGCACGAT
>Ga0194120_10003146_pt1 | contig 27353 bp, 29 predicted proteins | sample TA2MahCa65mmetaG_FD_148642 | JGI IMG/M metagenome (GOLD analysis project Ga0194120, IMG submission 148642) | Freshwater microbial communities from Lake Tanganyika, Tanzania - TA2015019 Mahale Deep Cast 65m | ecosystem: Environmental > Aquatic > Freshwater > Lake | place: Tanzania: Lake... | reverse complement strand
AATCGCGGTCGATGTGGTATGTTCCTGCATGGCGTTGCTTCCTTTCGTGGAATCAGCACCCCGAGCCTAACGGCTCAAGGCGAGCAACGCCGCTCCTCCTTTTTCAACAATGATCGGGACATCCCCTTGCATTATTGTGATTCCAGTTTGCGCACTGTTTCTTAGCTATTTTCATCAATTCGCGCGCTACATGGAAGACGCCAATTGAATGTGCGAAGCGCGTATGAGTTGCGCCTGGGAATGTGAATTCCGAAACTCCCAATTGCTTCACGCGTCGCAGACGCTGAAACTCGGGAACATTAATCAGCCGCCAAGCTGCTTTATCAACTTCGCTGTCCCTGTCTTCCAGATCGAAAATGATGAGGCCGTGGACTGGGTCACGTATTCGCTTGAAATGAGCCATTTGAAAGTCCGCTCGGCAACCTCGTGGAAAATGGACTCAACGTGAATCCATTATGTCTCGAAATGGAAGAAAGGCCTACCTCTTCCCCTCCCACGCCCACGCCGCCACAACAGCGCCGACCAGCGCCAGCATCGCCCATAGTCCCAAGCCCAGCGGCGCGATTTCGACGCCGACGAGCGTCGAGGCGCCGGTCTGTCTGACGCCGATCCAGTCCGAGCCGCCGTAGCGGTTGGCGTCGCGCAATTCGACGACGCGCGGCATGGAGACCGTATCGCCCCCGCCGTTCGATAGGCGCCGCGTCGTGCCGCCGGTCGCCTCCGCCAGCGGCTGCAGCTTCTCCGTCGTCGAGGCGACTTCGCGGAACTCGCGCGGATTGGGCGGGCCGACATTGACCAGCGCCGCCAATCCTTCGCTCTCGAAGCGCCACAGGCCCATTTCCTTGGCGTCGAAACGCGCCCGCCACAGTCCCGGCTCGCTTTGCGCGACCGCGATTTCGTCGCGCGCGCCCGACGGCGCCGTCGCCATCACCGGCGCCGGCTGCTCCTTCATCGTCTGGCGCTCGACGCTCACTTCGCGGCCATGCGCGAAGGCGCGCAGCGCCTCCTCCTCAAGATCGGGCTCCTTCATCAGCCAATGGGCGAGACGGCGCATGAGATCGACATGCGGTCCCCCGCCCTCGAAGCCGCGCGCCCAAAGCCAGATCTGGTCGGAAAGCAGCAGCGCCACCCTGCCCTTGCCTTCGTGCGACAGCACCAGCAGCGGCTTGTCGCGCACGCCGGACATGATCGAATCGCCCTTCACCACATTGGCGTCGACCTGCCGGAACCATTCGCCCCAATTCGGCGGCTCGGCATTGGCGCCGGCGAGGCCCCGCGTCACCGGATGCTTCTCGCCCTCCTTGCTGACGCGGGCGCGGAACGCCTGTTCGACAAGCGCGCCGTCGGGGCGCGCCGGAAGAATGTTTTCGAGCGGCGAGTAATAGAGCCCGCGCAGCGTCGCATAATCGGGGCCGACCGCCGCGAGAAAGGCGCCGCCGTTCTCGACGTAATTGGCGATATTCTCGAAATAGATCGAGGGCAGAGTCGTCTGGCTCGAATAGCGGTCGAAGATGATGAGGTCGAATTCGTTGATCTTGCGGCCGAAGAGATCGGCGGTGGGAAAGGCGATCAGCGACAATTCGCTCGCCGGGGTGATGTCGAGCTTTTCCGGCGGCCGCAAAATGGTGAAATGCACCAGCTCGACATTGGCGTCGGCGCGCAGCAGATTGCGCCAGCTTCGCTCGCCGGGATGCGGCTCGCCCGACACAAGCAACACCTTGAGTCGGTCGCGCACGCCTTCGATCGACAGCACGGCCTTATTGTCGAGCGGCGTCAGCTCGCCGGGCGCCGATGGAATTTCGAGTTCGACGACGTTTTGGCCGCCATGTTCGATCCGCACCGGAATGCTGACGATGTCGCCGGGAACGGGGCTGAAGGTCGGCAGCGCCTCGCCGTCGCGGCGCACGGAAATCGGGATGCGCGCGCCGTCGCCGCCGAGATCGACGACGCGCGCGCGGATGATCTGATCCTTGCCGACGATACCGAAACGCGGCGCCTCGACAAGTTCGATGCGGCGATCGCGTTCGCCCTGATGTCCGGTCACCAGCGCATGGATCGGCGCCTTGAAGCCGAGCGCCTCGGCTTTGGCGGGAATGTCGTGGACGACGCCGTCGGTGAGAAGAATCGCGCCGCCGACCCGCTCCGGCGGCGCGTCTTTCAAGACTTCGGCGAGCGCGCCGAAGAGCTTGGTGCCGTCATTGCCGGAAGAGTCGTTGGCGACGCTGATCGCGCGCGTTTCGACGTCGCCGAATTTTGAAAGCGCCGATTCGAGCGCCTTGCGCGCCTCTTCGGTCTGCGCGTCTCTCGCGCCAAATTTCTGACTGTCGCTCTTGTCGATCACGACGGCGACGACGCTTTTCTGCGGATCGCGCTTTTCGCGCACGAGCGATGGATCGGCGAGCGCGGCGATCAGCAAGGCGAAGGCGATGGCGCGGACCGCCGCGCCGCGCTGGCCCCTCGCCGCCAGCAGCGCCAGCGCGCCGGCGCCAAGAAGGCAAAGGGCGATCAGCGCGGACCACGGCACGAGCGGCGAAAAGGCGAGCGTGAGGTCGCTCATGTCGCCATGCTCCACCCCGCGCCGTCATGCCCGCGCTTGTCGCGGGCATCCACGCCGCGTCGCTTGAGCGTGGACGGCCGGGACATGCGCGGCCATGACGCGGCTGAAGGCGGTCGCGAAATCTCGACGCCGCTCACTGGCCCAGCCTTTCCAGCAGATCGCGCACATGGACCTGGTCGGACTTGTAGTTTCCGGTCAGCGTATACATCACCAGATTGACGCCGCCGCGGATCGCGAATTCGCGCTGGCGCGCGCCGCCCGGCGTCAACGGAAACAGCGGCTGACCGCGCTTGTCATGCGCCCAGGCGCTGGCGAGGTCGTTGGATGTGATGATGATCGCCGAGACGCTGTCCGTCGCCCGCACCGGACGCGCCGCCTGATCCTTGGGCTCCGGCGGCAGCGCCTCGACCCAGGTCTCGCCATTGGCGTAGCGGCCGACGAAGCCGTCGAGCAGGTAAAAGGTCTTGGTGATGACGTGATCGCGCGGCGTCACCTCCAGCGGCGGAATGTCGAGACTCTTCGTCAGATCGCGCAGCCATAGCGTCTCCGGCGTCGGCGCGCCGCCGACGCGCTGCGAGAGCGCGTCGCGCGTATCGAAGACGACCGTGCCGCCCTGTTTCATATAGGCCGCGACTCTCGCCGCCGTCTTGGCGGAAGGCTGCGACGCGCTGGCGACGATCGGCCAGTAGAGCATAGGATAAAAGGCGAGTTCGTCCTTCGCCGGATCGACGCCGACCGGCTCTCCCGGCGAGAAGGAGGTGCGCGAGTTCAGCGCCTGCGTGAGCGCCTCCAGCCCCAACCGCGATGTTTCGTCGATGCGGGCGTCGCCCGAGATCACATAGGCGAGCCGCGTCGTCAGCGCGGCGTCTTTCTCTCGCTGAGTGGCGGCTGATTTCGGCGCGGGCTCGGCGCGCGTTTCATCCATCGTCGCCGATACGCAGAGCAGCGCCAGCAGCGCCGCCGTCGCGGCGCCGAACGGCCGCAGGCGAAGCTTGCCGCCGAGCGCCATGGCGATCAGCGCGTCGGCGATGAAGGCGATAAGCGCGAGGAGAAGCAGCGGCCCGCGCAGATCGAGCTGCGCGCCCGATCGCAAAGCGCTCGCGGTCAGCCCGGCGCCGGCGAAATCGAAAGCGCTGACGTCATCGGCGGGACGCAACGTCTGCACGGCGACGAAGGCTTCCCCCGCGCCGTAAAGCCCTGGCGGATGTTCGGCGCTCGCCGGACCCTCGAAGCTCGGCGGAATGCTTTGCGCGGTGGGGCCGGGCGCGCCGAGCGCGCCAAATCCGTCGAGAACGCGCATCGGCGCCAGGGCCGACTGATCGGCGACGGCGTCAGTTCGTTCGCCGCCCGCGGGCGCCGATGATTCTCCCGCCATGGCGCTGATCCGTTTCAGCATATCGACGAACAGTCCCGCGATCGGCAGATTCGACCAATTGGCGTCGGCGTTGACGTGAAACAGCACGATCAGTCCCTTGCCGCGCCGCTCCGCCGTGACCAGCGGCGTGCCGTCGGAAAGACGCGCCCAGGTCTTGTCCGCCAGTCCGGGATCAGGCTCGGCGAGCACCTGCCGCTGCACCGTGACGTCTTTTGATGCGGTCAAGCCGAAGAAGGGACTCGTCGCGTCGAACTCGGCCAAAGCTTTCGGCTCCTCCCAGGACATGGCGCCGCCCAGCACGCGGCCGTTGCGGCGCAGACGGACCGGCAGGAGATCATCGTCGGCGTTGGCGAGGCGCGGCCCGGCGAAACGCACCAGCGTCCCGCCTTCTTCGACGAAGCGCGACAGAGCGTCGAAGGTCTCTCCGGGCGCGAGGCCGACATCGGCGAGCGCCATGATGTTGGGATTTTCGGCGAGCAGCGCCTGCACAGGATCGACGGCGCCCGGACGCGCGGTTCGGATCTGGGCGAAAGGCGCGAGCGCCTTCTCGAGATAATAGAGCGGCGAGAGCAGCGGCTGCGCCATGTCGGCGCCGTCGCCGCTGACCAGCGCCACGCGCCTTACCTTCGAGCGCGCGTCGAGAAGCGCGACCGCGCCGGCGGAATTCTCGCCCTCGATGCGCAGATGGCTCACTTCGTTGCGCAGTTCGACCGGCAGTTCGATTTTCGCCCGAACCCGCGGCGCCGCCCCGAAATCCACGGCGGCGCGGCCGATCGTGCGCCCTTTGGCGTCGAGCGCGTCGACCGCCGTCGACTCTTCCGCGCCGGCGCGCAGCACGTCGACGCTGAGCGCAGCGGCGTCATTGGTCGGCGCGGCGAGCGCGCGCGGCGCATGATGTTCGACATAGACCTCGACGCCGCCCGCTCCGGACTGCTTCAACATGCGCGCGAAACCCGCCGCGTCGCCCTGCGCGACGCCGTCGCTGATCCAGACCAGCCGCGCGGCAGGATGCGCGCGGACGAAGGCCAGAACCTGCTCGCCGATCGGTTTGCGCTCCGGCAGAAACGGCTTGGGGCGCACGGAGCGCAATTTCTCCATCGCGCGCGATCCGTCTCCTGGAACTGGCGCGGCGGCCTCGGAGGCGAACGCAACGGCCACCGGACCGCCGGCGCGCGCGGCCGACTCGATGATGGATGCGGCGCCCTCGACGCGTCGCTCCCACGTCGGCGCCGCCGGCCAGCCGTCATCGATGACGATCAGCGTCGGCGCCGAGGACGCGACGATACCGCTCGGCGCCCAGACGGGCCCCGCCATTGCGATAATCAACGCCGCGGAGAGCGCCAGCCGCAGCGCCATCAGCCACCACGGGGTTTTCGCCGGAGTCTCTTCATTCGGCTTCAGCTCGCGCAGGATTTTTGTTGGCGGAAAGACGATCTCGCGCGGGCGCGGCGGCGTCACCCGCAACAGCCAATAAATGAGCGGCAGAGCGAGGAGGCCGAACAGAGCAAGCGGCGCCGCGAAGGAAAACATCAGCGCCGCCCCTCGAAGCCGACGCCATCCGCCGCGAGCAATCCCATCGCCATCGCCAGCGCCGCTTCGGCGGCGGGCCGGTCGGTGCGATGCTGCAGGAAGATAAAGCCGACGCGCTGCGCCGCGCGGCGCACCGCGTCGCGATGCGCCTCAAAGCGGCGCGCATAGGCGGCGCGCAAGCTCCGCGCGTCGCCGGCGTAATAGGCGGGTCCGCCGTCAGTGTCGACAAATACCGTCTCGCCGGAGAAGGGCAGCGTCTCTTCGCTGGGATCGGTCACCATCAGGACCGCCCCGGAGGCGCCGGCGTCGGCGAAGCGCCGCAGACGCGCGGCAAGCGCGTCCGGTTCAATCAGAAAGTCCGAGATCAGCACGACCCTGGCGCGCGGGCGCATCGGCGCCTGCGGCGGAAGGTCGTCGCGCGCCGCCGCCATCGCGTTGTCAGCCAGCGCGCGCGCGAGTCGGTCGATGACGTCACGGGCCGAGACCGGCGCCGTCAGGCCCAGCGCCGCCGCCCGCTCGCCGCCGCGAACGAGCACGTCGGCGAGCGCCAACCCGAGGGTCACCGCGCGCGAAAGCTTGTCGTCGGCGGCGAGCGACGAGCCATAGGCCATGGAGGGCGAGCAATCCATCCACAGGAAATAGTCATGCGCGGCCTCCCATTCACGCTCGCGCACATAGAGCTGATCGCCGCGCGCCGAGCGGCGCCAGTCGATGCGATGCGCCGCCTCGCCGGACGTAAACGGCCGATACTGCCAGAAGGTCTCGCCGACTCCCGCGCGCTTGCGGCCGTGAACGCCATAGGCGAGGCTCGCCGCGATCTCGCGGGCGCGGGCGACGAGTCGAGGCATGCGGCTGGCGAGATCGGCCGCCGCGGCGCCGTCCGCAGGCTTGCGCCGCGCCGGGTCATAGGCGCGCGTGGCGACGTCAGCGAACATCGTCAGCCCTCTCGCAGATGGCGCGGCGGTCTCGCGATGACGGCGAAGGAGGACGCATGCGGGATGCGTCACCCAATCCGTGTCACGAGCGTTTCGATCACGTCGGAAACTGTCATCTCGCGGCGCGCGGCGAAATTGAGCGCCATGCGGTGGCGCAGCACCGGCGCGGCGAGTTTCGCCACGTCGTCGATCGAGGGCGCGAGGCGGCCGGTGACGAGCGCTCTGGCCCGCGTCGCCAGCATCAGCGCCTGCGCGGCGCGCGGTCCCGGACCCCAGGCCACATGCGGCGCGATGTCCGGATCGCCCTCGTCGGGGCGGGCGGCGCGAACAAGATCGAGAATCGCGTCGACGACCTTCTCGCCGATCGGCAGCCGGCGCACCAGCCGCTGCGTCGCCATCAGCTCCTCGGCGTCGAGCGCCCGGCTGGCTTCGGCGACAGTCTCGCCGGTCGTCTCCAGAAGAACCCGACGCTCGCTGGCGCGGTCGGGATAATGCACGTCGATCTGCATCAGAAAGCGGTCGAGCTGCGCCTCGGGCAGCGGATAGGTGCCCTCCTGCTCCAGCGGATTCTGCGTCGCCAGGACATGGAAGGGCCGCGGCAGGTCATGGCGCTTGCCGGCGACGCTGACGTGGTGCTCCTGCATCGCCTGAAGCAGCGCCGATTGCGTGCGCGGCGAGGCGCGGTTGATTTCGTCGGCCATCAGCAGCTGAGTGAAGATCGGGCCCCTGATGAAGCGGAACGAGCGCGAACGGTCCGCGCCCTCCTCCAGCACTTCGGAGCCGAGAATGTCGGCGGGCAGCAGGTCGGGCGTGAACTGCACCCGCTGCTCGGCGAGGCCGAGCACCCGGCCCAGCGTCTCGACAAGCTTGGTCTTGGCGAGTCCGGGCACGCCGACGAGCAATCCATGGCCGCCGGCCAGTATCGTCACCAGCGCCTGCTCGACGACCTCGTCCTGACCGAAGATGACGGCGCCGATCGCGGCGCGGGCGCGTCCGATATGGTCAAGCGCGCGTTCGGCGGATTGGACGACGGCTGATTCGAGCGAGGTCGTCTTGGTGTCGAGTGAGGTCATTTCAGCCTTGCTCTGGCAGCCTGTCGATGAGGAGATCGGGCGCGTCGACGGCGGAGCTGCCCAGTTCCGCCGGGTGTCGATCCGAAACCCCGCGGGGCTTCGCGCGGATTTTCAAGGCGAAGCGACGGGATGGATGGCCACCTGCAATCTTGATCGCTCCGTCCCCGCAATTCAAGCGCAACCGGCGCGATGGGGGCATTTTGTCGCTTGGGCGCCGATTTGCACGTGACAGTTTGTTCATGCGTTCCGCATTAAACCCCCGACTGTCCCACGCCATGTATATGACTGCATGTATAGTTGGCCGCCGGCTCTCATTTTGAAAGGCGTTCCCGCCCATGTGGCGCGCAATCGTCGAAACCGCCCTGCTCTTTCTCACGCCTTTCGTCGCCTATGCGCTGTTCCACTCGCTGCAGCGGCGTTGGCCTTTCGTTCGCGAACTCTGGCATGGCAGGATCGTCTCGCTGCTGACGATCGCGGGCCTCCTCATCGCCATCGTCGGCGTCGTGACGCTCGGCCTCACCCGCCTCAACCAGGGCGCCTATGTGCCGGCCCATGTCGAGGATGGAAAATTGAAGCCGGGCCGTTTCGAATGAAGGCGGCGCAGGGTCTGCTCGACGATCCGCGTTTGACGACGCTCTTTGCGGCGCTCGCCAAGACCGGCGCCGAGACGCGGGTCGTCGGCGGCGCGGTGCGCGACGCTTTGCTCGGCCTGCCGCCTCACGAGGTCGACCTCGCCACGACGGCCTTGCCGGAATCTGTCCTGAGCGCCGCCCGCGACGCCGGTTTGAAAGGCGTGCCGACGGGGATCGAACACGGCACCGTGACGATCGTCGTCGCCGGCGCGCCCTATGAAGTCACGACGCTGCGCGAAGACGTCGAGACCGACGGGCGCTTCGCCAAGGTGCGATTCGGCGGCGATTTCGAGCAGGACGCGAAGCGCCGCGACTTCACGATCAATGCGCTGTCGCTCTCCCCCGACGGGAAGATTTACGATTACACGGGCGGACTTGCCGATATCGAGGCGCGGCGCGTCCGTTTCATCGGCGACGCCGCGACGCGCATTCGCGAGGACTATCTGCGCATATTGCGCTTCTTTCGCTTCAACGCCTCGCATGGCGAAGGGCCTTTCGACCGCGAAGGCCTGCACGAATCGATCGTCGCGCGGGAAAACCTGTCGCGCCTGTCGCGCGAACGCATCCGCGCCGAATTGATGAAACTGATGCTTGCGCGGCGGGCGCCGGAAGTGCTGCGCGCCATGTCGCACGCCGGCGTGATCGAGGTGATCCTCGGCATCGGCTATCCCGCGCGCCTGCAGCGGCTGGCCGAGCGTGAGGCCGCGATGGGCAGGCCGGCGGATGCGGTCTTGCGGCTGGCGGCTTTCTCGGCGCTGACGGTCGAAGATTCCGAGCGGCTGCGCGACCGCCTGCGGCTTTCCAACGACGAATTCGCGCGGCTGGCGGCGGCGGCGCGCGCGCTCGCGCCTCTGCACGGACGCGATCGCCCGCCGCCCGCGTCGCATCTGCGCGAAATGCTGTTCCTGTGCGGCGCGCGCGCCGCGGCCGACGCGCTGGCGCTGGCCCATGCCGAAAGCGCGGCGGCGGCGGACGACGCCGACTGGATCGAGGCGGCGCGCTATCTCGAAGAAACGCCGACGCCCGCTTTCCCGATAAAGGGCGCGGACCTCATCGCCCGCGGCGTCGCGCCCGGCAAGGCATTGGGCGAGGCGCTCAAAGCGCTGCAGGCCGAATGGATTCGCGCCGGCTTCCCGCGCGATCCGGCGGTGGTGCAGCAGCTTGTTGAAGACGCCCTTGCGAACGGCGGCCGCGAGGCCGGTTAGCGCCCGAACACTCAGCCGCCCTCCGCCCGCGCCAACCTCTCAAAAACCCCAAGCACCAGCGCGCGCTTGTCGAAATTGAAGACTTCGGTCTCGCGCGCTGCGTTACGAATCTCCTCCCAAGCGCGCGCAAAGCCCACAAGCCGCGCCGGCGGCGCGCCGCTTCCCGCAAGCTCCCGCACCCGACCGTCGAGGTGCCTTTGCATCGCTCGCATGAAGGTCTCATAGGCGGCTTCATTGTCTCGGCCGGTGAGCTTGTCGGCCAGCATGTGGGCGCCGAGCCAATCGACCTGCGGCAGCCGCTCGAACAGCTTTCGCACAGCGGCGTCGAAGGCGACGCCGTCATCGCCGAGCAGCCGCAGCGCCTCGCGCACCGAGCCGTCGGCGCGCGCCGCGGCGACGATGAGCTCCGCCTCCGGCGCCGCCGACCACGGCGGCCCGGCATTTTTCACCGCCGCGATCGTGTCTTCCGGCGACAGGGGGCCAAGCATCAGTCTGCGGCAGCGCGAGCGGATCGTCGGCAGGATGCGTCCCGGCTGATGCGCGACGAGCAGGAACAGCGAACGTTCGGGCGGCTCCTCGATGAGCTTTAAGAGCGCATTGGCGCTGGCCCGATTGAGATCGTCGGCGCAGTCGACGATGGCGATGCGCCAGCCGCCGGTTCCCGAAGCCTGATGGAAGGACTGGATGACCTTGCGCACCTCTTCGATGCGAATTTCGGTGAAATGCTTCTTGGTCTTGTCATTCCAGGCGCGGCGCAGGAGAAAAATGTCGGCGAGCGCCAGCGAGGCGATGCGGCGCGCCGCCGGGTGGTCCTTTGCGACCGCGAGGCTTTCGGCGGTCAGAACCGCCGCGGCGCCGGGATCGGGATGGGCGAGGAGAAATCGCGCCAGCCGCCAGGCGAGCGTCGCCTTGCCGACGCCCTCCGGCCCGCCCACGATCCAGGCCTGCGCCATTTTGTTGCGACGGTAGGCGTCGAGGAATTCGCGCTCCGCCTCGACATGCCCGAACAGGGCGAGAATCTCCCGCGGATGCGGGGCGTCGTCGTAGCGGTCGCTTTCGGGGTTCGCTTCGTCGCGGCTCATTGCGCGGCTTGCGCGGCATGCGCAAGAAAGCGGTCGTGAACGACGGCGCGGATCGCGCCCGCGACGTCGTCGACCGATCTCGCCGCGTCGATGACGCAGCAACGATCAGCTTCGCTCTCGGCGATGTCGAGAAAGGCCTGACGAAGCCTCTCATGGAAGGAGAGGCCCTCGTTTTCGAAGCGGTCGGCCGTCTCGCCGCCGTCCCGCCGCGTGGCCGCCCGCGCCAACCCATCGCGCGCCGGCAGGTCGAGCACGATGGTCAAATCCGGCCGCGTTTCGCCTGCCGCCGCCCTTTCGAGCAAGGCTAGAGTCCTGGCGTCCACGCCGCCGCACGCGCCCTGGTAAGCGCGCGTCGAATCGGCGAAGCGATCGCACAGCACCCAGGCGCCGCGCTTGAGCGCCGGCCCGATCAGCGCCTGGACATGGTCGGCGCGCGCCGCCGAAAACAACGCCGCCTCGGCGAGAGGACCAAGCGGCGCGGCGCCGCCCGACAGCAGGAAGTCGCGCAGCTTCTCGGCTTTTTCCGTGCCGCCCGGCTCGCGCGTCGTCACCACCTCAAAGCCGCACTCGCGCAGATGATCGGCGAGGCGCGCCAGCTGCGTCGACTTGCCGACGCCCTCGCCGCCCTCGAAGGTGACGAAACGGCCTCTTTCAGGCGTCATTTGGAAGGTCATTTCTTGCCGGACAGTTTCTGGTGGATGGCGGCGGCGGCGGATTCGTAAATGGCGTCAAAGGCGCGCCGCGGCAGCGATCCCTGTTCCACCGATTCGGCGGTCTGCAGCGGCTGCTCCAGCACCACGGCGTTGCCGCGCTTGATCTCGAGGCGGCCGACGACCGTCCCCGCTTCGACCGGGGCCAGCACCGGACCTTCGTAGACGATCTTGCCCATCAGCCTCTCATTCGCGCCGCGCGGCAATAGCACCTTGATGTCTTCCTTGGCGGTCAGCCCCACCGAGCCCTGCGTGCCGCCATAGACCTGGGCCGGTCCGATCGGCTCGCCGGCCTTGAACAGTTCCTTCTCTTCGAAGTTGCGGAATCCCCATTGGAGCAATTTCCGCGCTTCTTCGGCCCGCTCCTTTGCAGATTTCGCGCCATAAATGGCGACGATGAGGCGCCGGCCGTCCTGCGTCGCGGAACCGACCAGACCATAGCCGCTTTCCTTGTCGATATTGCCGGTCTTCAGCCCGTCGGCGCCGATGCTCATGGTGAGCAGCGGATTGCGATTCTGCTGGCGGATCTTGTTCCAGGTGAATTCCTTCTCGCCGAAATAGCCATAAAATTGCGGGTAGGTCTTGATGATATGCGCGGCGAGCTTCGCCATCTCGCGGGCGGTCACCTTCTGGTCGGGACCGTCCATGCCCCAGGGATTGCCGAATCGCGATTTGACAAGGCCGAGCTCAGCGCCGCGCTTGTTCATACGGGTCACGAAGGATTCTTCGGAACCCGCCAGACCTTCCGCAAGGGTGATCGCGGCGTCGTTGCCGGACTGAATCACCAGGCCGCGAACGAGGTCTTCGACGCGGGCGCGGCTGTTGAGGGCGAGGAACATCGCCGATCCGCCCGCCGGGGCGCCGCCAGTGCGCCAGGCGTGCTCGGAGACGGTGAATTCGTCGTCCGGCTTCAGCTTGCCCTCGGCGAGGGCCTGAAAGATCAATTCCGCCGTGAGAATTTTGACGGTCGAGGCGGGCTTGGCGAAGTCGTCAGCGCCTTTCTCGAACAAAACCGTGTTGGTGCCGGCGTCGATCAGAATCGCGCTCGGGACGCTCGTCGTAAAACCTTGGGCGAAGGCGACATCGGCCCCCAGTCCCGCCCATGCAAGAAAGGCCAGGATCAGGCATCGCACCGGAAGTTTCGGCAAGGGCGCGCTCCCCCTGTTGACGCCGCAGCGCGGCCGAGCGCGGAGAAGATGGCGCGCGGCGTCAAAAATTGCAATCTCGATATGTTCCGATCAGTTGGTCTTGATCGAGGCGTTCAGCGCCTGCCGGATAGCGCCTTGGGACGAAGCCTGACGGGCGCCCAGATGCGCAGGCCGCGTTGGCGGCAGCGGCGCGACGACCGTCCGCGCCTTTCGGGTCGAAGCGACCGGCTCCTCGTCGACGCCGGCTTCCTCGCGCGAGGGAGGAAGCGGCGCGTCTTTTTCCTGGGCCGTGTAGGCGAGAGTCTGTTCGCGGGCGGCCTGAGCGTTCTCATAGTCGATGCGCGCCGAGAGTTCGGCGGCCTCCGCTCTATCGTCGTAACGCGCGGTTTGCGCTGGCGCTTCGCTCGCCGAGGCCAGCATCGTCCAGGGCGAGGCGTCGAGCTGGGCGGGCGCGCCGTCGTCGCGTAGCGTGGCGAGCAGCATGGCGTCGTCATCTCCTTCGAGATTGGCGCGTCCGATCCAATCCACCTTGACGCGCGTCGTCCCGACGCCATGGAAATCGAGCGCGTGGGCCACCCGCTGCGACACGTCCATCACGCGTCCGCCATGGTAAGGCCCGCGATCATTGACGCGCACCACTATCGAACGGTCGTTGCGCAGATTGGTGACCCGCGCATAGCTCGGGAGCGGCATGGTCGGGTGAGCGGCGGAAATCGACGCCCTGTCGAATATTTCGCCGTTGGCGGTGCGGCGGCCATGAAAATCCGAGCCGTACCAGGAGGCGGTTCCGGTCGCCGAATAGGGCTTTTCGCTTGGATAATAGGTCCGGCCCGCGATCTTATAAGGCTTGCCGACCATATAGGCGCCGCCGCCTTTCGGCACCTCTTCGCCGTCCGCAATTACCCGCGGACTGGGACGCACGCCGTAGCGCGGGTCGATCTGGCCCAGACCGCCGAGCCCCGCTGTCCGATGCGATCCAGTCGACGAGCATCCGGCGAGCGCGCCGAGACAGACAAGAGGCAGCAGTTTGGCGAGGATTTTCGTGTTGAGTTTGCGATGCTGCGCGCAGTTAAAATTCTTGAAGACGACAGATCGCATCCCGACGGTCCTTGTCATCATGTCTTGAACCTGCCGCCGGTCTGCAATGAAGGACGCGTCGCATGGCCGCGCCTCTCCAAATTTTTGGGCGCGACGTAGATCCGTCGCGCGAGTGCGACCCGCGGAGTTTCTCGCTGATGTGTGAAGTTGCCGTTAAACGCAGTTACGCTCGCGTCAGGAGGCGGTCCAATTGGGACCAAAATGCGACAGTCGCGGCCTAACTCCGTTGGCAAGAGCAGATTGGAAGCACCTGTGGCTCGGGCGCCACAGTCCTTCCCTGCTTCATTGAACGCGCGCGAGATCGATGATTCGAGTTTCGACGCGCTCGATCCCGCGAAAAACGCTGGAGGACAGTTTCGCCGCGACATGAAACGGCGCGCCGTCCGCTTTGAGAAGCGCCTCGCCGAGCGGCGAACTCGCGGCGCGGAAGGCGATGGCGTCGACCGTCGCGCCGTCGCGCGAGCGCAAGCGGGCGCGAACATGATCGGCGCCGACAGTCTGAGCGAATGCGACCTGCTGTTCGGGCAGGGCAAACAAGGGCTCCGGATTGCCCTGGCCGAATGGCCCCGCCCGTTCGACTCGCCGCAGCAGATCGAGACTGACTCCTCGCCCGGAAAGGGCGGCGTCGACGACAAGCGCGTCGTCAAGCCGAGCGACCTCGACGGCTCCTTCGAGGGACTCGTTGAGAAAGACGCGAAAGTCGTCGAGCCGATCGCGAGCCAGCGTAACGCCGGCGGCCATGGCGTGCCCGCCGCCCTTAACGGCGAACCCCAGATCGACGGCGCGCCGGACCGCCGAACCTAGATCGACGCCACTTAAACTTCTGCCTGAACCTGTTCCATATTCTCCATTAAATGCAATAACAAATGCAGGAATATTAAAGCGTTCCTTTAAGCGTGACGCAATCAGTCCGACGACGCCAGGATGCCAGTCCGCGCCATCGAGGACGAGGCAGGACACTCGATTTGATCTCGTCAACTGCGCTTCGGCCTGGGCGATCGCCTGCTCCAATGTCGCCCGCTCGACGAGCTGACGCTCGCTGTTCAACCGATCGAGCTCCAGGGCGATGCGATGCGCTTCCGCGCCGTCTCCTAGGGTCAAGAGACGCGCGCCGAGGCCGGCGTCGCCGATCCGACCCCCGGCGTTAATGCGCGGACCGAGCGCGAACCCCAGATCGCGGGCGCGGGGCGGTCCGTCCAATCGGGCCGCGTCCATGAGCGCGGCGAGGCCGAGGCGCGATCGCGCCGCCATCACCATGAGGCCCTTGGCGACCAGCGCCCGGTTGAGCCTCGCCAGCGGCGCCACGTCGGCGATGGTCGCCAGCGCGACGAGATCAAGCGCGGCGAGAAGATCGGGCGCGGGCCGATCCTCGCGCCACCAGCCGCGCGCCCGCAGCGTCCGCGAGAGGCCGGCGAGCGCGATAAAGACGACTCCCGCGGCGCAGAGCGCGCCCTGCCCCGAAAGGTCGTCGAGCCGGTTGGGATTGACGACGAGCGCTTCGGGCAGGACCTCCGGGGCCTGATGATGGTCGAGAACGATCACATCGAGGCCGAGCCCGTGCGCGATGGCGAAGGCCTCATGGCTCGTCGTTCCGCAGTCGACGGCGGCCAGAAGCGTCGCGCCGCGGGCCGCAAGATCGTGGATCGCCTCGACATTTGGCCCATAGCCTTCGGTGATCCGGTCGGGAATATGCAGAAGCGGCTCCGGCGCGCCGGCGGCGCGCCAAAAGTCGACGAGCAGCGCCGCGGAACAGGCGCCGTCGACGTCATAGTCGCCGAAAATGGCGATCCGCTCGCCGGTTTCGATCGCATGCGCCAGCCTTTCGGTCGCGGCGTCCATATCGCGCAGCGATGACGGGTCAGGCATGAGGTCGCGCAGCTTGGGATCGAGATAGGCGGCGGCGTCGGCGACCGTAACGCCGCGCCCGGCGATCACCCGCGCAAGAAAATCGTCGATCCCATGCGCTTGGGTCAGCGCCAGCGACTGCGCCTCGCCTCTGGCGTCGAGCCGCCCGCGCCACCGTCGGCCAAGCACGGAGCGCTCGACCCCAAGAAAGGCCGGAAACACCGAATCGGACATTGCAGCCTCTTAGAGCAGGTTCCGAAAAAGTTGACAGACTTTTTCGATGAGAACCTGCTCCAACATTTTGATTTTGAGCGATTCCTTATCGATCACATGATTCCATGTGATCGGGAAGCGCTCTAGACAGTGGCTACGCATTGCCCGCGACGGACGCAAGCGTCATCGACTGCCGGAAATTCACTCGCTGTCGCTTTCAATTGGCCGCGTCGTCAAACTGGTGGAAGATTTTCTCATCCCATCCGTTTTGATGAGGCATTTGACCGTGCAACGTCTGTAAAATTTTCTCGCGGCGCGATGCCCTAGAGATGTTCGACGGCAAGGCGATTTACCCGCGCGGCGCGCCTCTTGCGCCGCCGAAGCGTTATTATTTTTGTCGATGTCGGACCGGCGAATGGCGCTCAAATCCACGCATATTGTCTTCGTCCATGATTTCTTCGGCTGGGGGCCCCAAGAGTTGGGACTTCCCTATTGGGGCGACGCGCTCGATCAGATCGGCGAACCCTTCATGGTCCACGAAGCTAAGGTGGGTCCGGTCAGTTCGTTTCACGACCGGGCCTGTGAGCTTTTCGCCCAGATCGGCGGCGGACGGGTCGATTATGGCGAGCGGCATAGCAATGAAGCGCGCCATGCCCGCTATTCGCGGGAATATATGAATCCCTTCGCGCCCGACTGGTCGGATAAGAACCCCGTGATCCTCGTCGGTCATGGCGCCGGCGCCCAGACCGCCATGCAACTGCAGGCGCTGCTCGCCGACGACTTTTGGAAGCGAGGATCAAGCGCGGACTGGATCGAAGGCGTCGTCAGCGTCGCCGGCGCCATTAACGGATCCTTGCTGCCCTATGGCTTTGGATGCGACCACGCGGATGGCCGTTTCAGGCGCAGACCGAGCCGGCTGATCGCCGAATCATTCAAATTCCTCGGCATGGCCGCCGGCGTTCCGAGCGCCATGCGCAAGCCGTTCGATCTCCATCTCGATCATTGGACGGAAGGAGAATCGGACTCTTACGAGGCGATGGCGCGTCTCGACGCAGGCGCCTTTGTCGAGGGCCACGACAATCTCGCCTTTGACCTGACGCTCCAGGGCTGCCGTAACGCCAACGCCCGGTTCAGATCGCATCCGGACTCTTTCTATCTCGCGCTTGTGACCAACGCCACGCATGCGCGCCCTTCGGGCTTCTTCCGCAAAACCTGGCGGCCCGATTCGACCATCCATCCTGTTCTCTGGCAGCCGGCGCTTTACCAGGCGCGAGAGGCGAATTTCGCCAAGGCGCCGATCGTTGGCTGGGGCGGCGGCGACCTCTCGCTGCCGCAATGGCGCCCGAACGATGGCGCGGTGAGCGTCATCTCGCAGCGCTATCCGTTTACGGCGCGGCAGGAGCCGGTTGGAGGCGAAGGCGTCTTCGAACGCCACAGACTTAAGCCGGGGCGCTGGTATTACGAATATCTCGACAAGGCGATCGGCCACCGCTTCGACCACTTCGACGCCGTCGTCGGCGCGCAGCTCAAACCCTGGGTGCCCGGCCTGCGCGACGCGCATCGCGAGATATATCTGAGGCTCGGCGAGACCTTGCGCGGCCTTTGACCCCACGGACTGACGGTCCCGGTCGGCTAATGCAATCCGCTCAGACCGTGCGACTGCAGCGCGTCGATCACGCCGCTGAACACCAGCGACACCCCCATCGCCGAGACGAAAAAGCCGACAATTCTGGTCGCCGCGTCGATTCCGTGCGGCCCAAGCGTCTTGGTTAATCGCGTGGCGAACAGAAGACAGGCGTATGTAACTCCGACCGCGAGAAGAATCGCGGCGAGGATGGCGCCGAACGCCAGCCCTTCATGGGAAGAATGCTCGATGGTGGCGGTCATGCCCAGAACCGTCGCGATCGGGCCGGGACCGATCATCAGCGGCATCGCCAGCGGCATGAAGGCGATATTGGCGTCGGCGCCGACGGGCGCGAGGCTGCTTTCTCCGTCCGACGACGGCAGGAACAGATCGAATCCGATTCGCGTCAGCACGATGCCGCCGGCGACCCGCACCATGGCGAGCGAGACCCCGAATATTTTCAAGATCACAGCGCCAAAGAAAAGAAAGAACAGGATCAGCAGCAGCGCATAGAGGCAGGCCATCAGGGCGACGCGGCGCCGCTCCTCATCGCTCTTGTCGCTCTGGAGCATCAGGAAGACAGGCAGCACTTCGAATGGATTGATCACCGACGCGGCGCCGCTCCTCATCGCTCTTGTCGCTCTGGAGCATCAGGAAGACAGGCAGCACTTCGAATGGATTGATCACCGCCAGGAGGGTGGTGAATGTCGAGAAAAAGAGCGTCAACTCCATCCCGAAGACCCCGCCGCCGATATTCGCGACCAGACCGCTAATCGTCATAGGCCCTTCTCATTGGCGTTCGACATGCAGGAGGCATGGCGGCGCGACATTATTGCGGCGACTGCCGCCGCTCAAGCGGCGCAGAGGCAGAGTAATGATTTTGTATGCATTCGCTTGGGCCTGCGTCTCACGATAGGATCGAGCCGTGACCGACGCGATTCAGCTCACGCATCTCTCCGGCGACAGCGCGAAAATTCTGCTCTTCGGCGCGGAGCTTGCGGCCTGGCGCGCGCGAGGCGTCGACATGATCTGGGCGAAAGACCCCGATATCTGGGATCAGACCGCGCCAGTTCTGTTTCCCGTCGTCGGCTGGACGCGCGACGGCGGCGTGCGCGTCGACGGCAAAACCTATCCGCTGGCGCTCCATGGTTTCGCCTGGAAAATGCGCTTCGAAATCGCCGAGCGCCGCGACGACTATCTGCGGCTTGCGCTCGTCGACGATGACGAGACCCGCGCGCTCTATCCTTTCGCCTTCCGTCTCGAAGTGGAATTCCGGCTCCACGCCGGCGCGCTGGAAAACAGTCTCATCGTCGCCAATATCGACTCGCGGCCCCTGCCCTACGCCTGCGGCCTGCATCCCGCCTTTCGCTGGCCGCTCGCCGGCTCCGCCTCGCCGCATGCGATCATTTTCGAGAAGGAGGAGCGCCCCGACGTTCCGATCATCGGACAAGGCGGACTCTTCTCGAAGCCGATCCGCAAGACCCCGCTCGTCGGCCGGCGGCTGCCGCTGGAGCCTCAAATGTTCGCGCGCGACGCGCTGTGCTTTCTCAATCTTGCGAGCCATAGTCTCGTTTTTGACAATGGCGAAGGCGCGCGTCTTTCGGTGACGTTGGAAGATTTCCCCCATGTCGGATTCTGGACGCTGCCGCCCGCTCCCTATCTCTGCATAGAGCCTTGGACAGGCTACGGCGACCTCGAGGATTTTTGCGGCGATCTCTATGAAAAGCCTTCGATGCGACACCTGGCGCCCGGCGAGCGTGCGCGGCATGGCGCGATTTTCGCCTTTGAGAGGAAGGCGCCGGTCGGTTAGGAACGATTCGCCGCTTACCGGGAATTATGAATGACCATCGCCTCCAGCGTCATCGAAGCCATCGGACGCACGCCGCTCATCGAATTACGCGCCGCCTCGAAGGCGACGGGGTGCCGCATCCTCGGCAAGGCCGAATTCATGAATCCCGGCGGTTCGGTGAAGGACCGCGCCGCGCTGTCGATCGTCGAAGACGCCTGCGCGAAGGGCGCGTTGAAGCCGGGCGGAACGATCGTCGAGGGCACCGCCGGCAATACCGGCATTGGACTTGCGCTTGTCGCGAATGCGCTCGGCTTTCGCACCGTGATCGTGATCCCGGAAACCCAGAGCCAGGAAAAGAAGGACATGCTGCGCCTGCAGGGCGCGCTGCTTGTCGAAGTGCCGGCGGTTCCCTACGCCAATCCGAATAATTACGTGAAACTGTCGGGGCGGCTCGCCGAGCGCCTCGCCAGGGAAGAGCCGAACGGCGCGGTCTGGGCCAACCAGTTCGACAATGTCGCCAACCGCGTCGCCCATCTCACCACCACCGGCCCCGAAATCTACGAAGCGCTCGACGGCGCGGTGGACGCGTTCATCTGCGCCTGCGGCACCGGCGGCACTTTGGCCGGCGTCGGCATGGCGCTCAAGGAGCGAAATCCCGACGTGAAGATCGGGCTTGCCGATCCATATGGGGCGGCGCTCTATTCCTATTACACCACCGGAGAGCTGAAGGCCGAGGGCTCGTCGATCACCGAAGGGATCGGCCAGGGCCGCATCACCGCCAATCTCGAAGGCGCCCCGGTCGACGTCGCCTATCGCATTCCGGACGATGAGGCGCTGCGGGTCGTCTTCGATCTCGCCGAACAGGAAGGCCTGCTGCTCGGCGGCTCGTCCGGAATCAACGTGGCCGGCGCCATCCGCCTCGCGCGCGACATGGGGCCCGGCAACACGATCGTCACCGTGCTCTGCGACGGCGGCGCGCGCTATGCCTCGAAGCTGTTCAACCCAGCCTTTCTGCGCAGTCAGAAGCTGCCGACCCCGCCCTGGCTCGAAGGCGCGATCGAGATCGATCCCGGCTTCGTTTAGGGTTCGACGTTTTCCGCAGGCGCGGTCGTCGCCCGCTCGGCCTCGCGCCGCGGGACGAAAAACTCGCGACGCACGAAGAGAACGTTCAGCAGTTCCCTATCCCCGACCAGCTTGGCGAATTCGCGATAGCCGAAGAAGGGAATTAGCGCCGCGAAGCTCACGAGTCCGACCGAAAGCAAGGTGCGTAGATTGTTGAGGTCGATGCCGTCATGGTCGACATGGGACGGCCAGAAATGCTCAAGCAGCGCCTGCTCCACGATGTCCATGACGATGAGCAGCAGGCCGAACAGCAGCGATTTGACCAGAATGGGCGTGATCAGCGGCATTTTGTCGAAGACCCGCCAGACGCCGAATTTGTTGGCGATAAAAAGCACCTTGGCGAAGGCGAGCGCCTTGACGACGGCAAAGCCCTGATGCTGTACGAGATGCGCCTGAGACAACACGATCGACTTGTGCACGCCGAGCACGGCGAGCAAGAACCAAACATATAAGAAGACGGGAAGAAAAGCCTTGGCTTCTTCCTCGACGATCTCCTTAACGCCTTTTTTTGCTTGCGCGCTCATAGCTCGCGTCAGCCTCCCGATAGATGTCGGCGTCAATTTAGCCGCGACGTCGCGCCTTGGCTATCGCGAGGGCGCAATTCACGTCCTCCGGCCTGTTCACGTTGAAGAAAGGGTCATAAGGCTGGGCCGGCCATTCGACCACGACATTTTCAAAACGCCCGATGAAGGCCGACACTTTGCGCTCGCCTTCCTCGACAAGCGCGCGCCGCAGCTCCTCGCGCAGCGCGACCGGCCAGAGCGCCACGGCGTGATGGGTTCGCCCGTTCGACGCGGCGACGGCGATGCGCGCGCCGGCGCCCTGTTGGGCGGCTTGGAGCCGCGACAGGAGATCGGCGGGCAGGAAGGGCGTGTCGCCCGGCGCGCTGAGCACATCGGAAGCGCCGCTATCGGCGGCAAAGTCCATTCCGGCGAGAACGCCGGCCAGCGGTCCGGCGAAATCTTCGACGCTGTCGGCGACGACCTTCAGACCGAACGCCGAAAAGCGCGCCGGATCGCCGTTCGCATTGATCGCCAGCGACGCGCATTGCGGCGTCAACCGATCGATCACATGCTGAAGGATCGGTCGGCCGTCGATGTCGACGAGCGGCTTGTCGCCCCCGCCCATGCGCCGCGCCAGTCCGCCGGCGAGAATCACCCCGATGCAGGTCATGCGCCGACCGAATTGGCTTGAGGCGGCGCGCCGCCGCCCACGCTCGTCACGTTTTCGCCCGAAAGGGTGACACAGTTAACGATACGTTTTTGGAGCTTTGCCAAAATCAAAGACCTTGCCGTTCCGATTCCTAAACCTGACCACTACGCCAAAAAAGGCGTGACATAAGCAAAACTCGGCAAATTCGGACGCCGATTGCGGCATTGGCGGGTCAAGCGGCGGCGCGCCAAGTCTCCCGCCTGCGGCGTCTTCCTAAAATTTGGTTTATTTTCCATTGCTTATGGAAGCTATTGGTTTAGGCAATTCTTAAAGCGGCGGCTTTATAAGGATCGCTACTACATGGCTGTTTGAGTAGCGAGTAAGTGAGATGACCGAGACGCACCGTCCCCGTGTCAAATATGTCATCGGCCCTGATGGCAGTCCGCTGACCATTGCCGATTTGCCCCCCGCTTCGACCAAGCGCTGGGTCATTCGGCGCAAGGCGGAAGTGGTGGCGGCGGTGCGCGGCGGCCTTCTTTCGCTCGACGAGGCCTGCAGCCGCTATACGCTGACGGTGGACGAATTCCTGAGCTGGCAGATGTCGATCGACCAGCACGGGCTTGCGGGGCTGCGAACGACGCGTCTCCAGCAATATCGCATGTAGCCCGGCGACAAATTCCCATCCATTCGCGATGCCGGCAATGAAAAGGCCGGCGCTTATCGCTTTTGCGGCTGCTCTTCTATCCCCCGCCATCGTTCGACGAGTTTCCGGCGCTCGAACAGCGCGACGACGACGAGCGCGATCAGCAAGGGGATGATGAGATAGAAGAGCCGCCAGACAAGCAGCGCCGCCAGAACCTTCAAGCGCGGCACGTCGGGCATCACATTGATGAACAGCAGTTCGAAAATGCCGAGCCCGCCCGGCGCATGCGACACCAAAGCCGCCGAGAAGGACAGGAGAAAAGCGCCAAGCACGACGAGATAGCCGGGGTTGCCCTGCTCCGGCAGGGCGAAATAGATGATGCCGGCAGCGCCGATCAGCTCCAATGGCGCGGCGAAGAGCTGGCGTAGCATGATGGCGGGCCGCGGATAGAGAATCTCGAAGCGCCCGAAGAGATGGATCGCGCGGAAATGCATCAGCGATCCGCTGATGTAGAGCGCGACGAAGCCCAGGCAGGCGAGACCGACGACGCGCGCGGTGTTGGGGTTTGTCACAATGTCGGGCAGAAAGCCGGACAGCCGCTGCATCAGCGCGGGGTCATAGGTGAGCAGAAGTCCGGCGAGAAGCACGTTGCCAAAGCCGAATGTGTAAGAGCACAGCACCACCAGCGTCGCGACTTGCGTCGCGGTCAGCCCCTTCGTTGAATAGGCGCGATAGCGCACCATGGCGCCCGAGAAAACGCTCGCGCCGATATTGTGCGACAGGGCGTAGGTCGTAAACGAGCAGACCGAAATAAACAGCCAGTTGATATGTTTGACGCCCAGATGCAGCAGCGCGATGCGATCGTACCAGGCGAGCGCCGCATAGGCGACGAGCGTCGACAGGCCGGCAAAGAAATAGTGGCTCGTCGGAATCGCCTTCAGATTGGCCCAAACCTCGACGCCGACCGACTCCCCTCTAAATTCGCGATAGAGAAGAAAAAACGAGGCTACGACGGCGACGAGGCCGACCGTCGGCCAAAAATACTCCAGAAGTTTTCTCATGCGGCCCGTCGCGTTAGGTTGCGCCATCGATCACCAAACCGGCCGCAGTGGCCGCATTCTCCCTCGCATGGAGCGCCCAGCGCCCGCAAGCCCGCTCCTATAATTATGAAGCTTGCGGCGAATCAATGGAGACGGGAATGAGATTGCTATCGCGGATCAAGGGTTTAATTCTGAGGCCGCAGACTGAATGGGCGCAGATCTCGCAAGAGGATACGTCCGTCTTCGATCTTTACCGCGATTATATCGCCATATTGGCGCTTCTCCCGCCGTTCGCCAGTTTTTTCGGCTCGTGGCTCTTCGGCTTTTCCTATGGCGGGCAGGGACTCATGCACCCGACGTTTACGGGCGGGCTCTATCGCGCTTTCGTGCAATATCTGCTCAGCCTGCCGGCCTTTTTTCTCGTCGCCTTCGTGATATCGGCGATCGCGCCGCATTTCGAAGGCAAGACCGACGACCGCCGCGCCCTGATGCTGACGGCCTATTCCTTCACGCCGGTCTGGCTCGCTTCGCTCTTCGGCCTGATCCCGGGTCTTCGCTGGCTGGACGTGCTCGGCTTTTACGGAATCTATGTTTTCTCGGTCGGTCTGCCGACCATGATGCGCGTGCCCAGGGAAAATCTCGACGTCTTCACGCTCGCGATGCTGTTTCTCGTCGTCGCGACCGTCGCGCTGCACGGCTGGCTCGCGCATCTCATCGCGCCGCAGCAGTTGATCTAACGCCACCGCTCCGCGGCGTTATCGTCGTCCGATTTCGCCTCGACCCAGTCGCCGGCGGCGCCGTCGGCGCGGCGCTCCTTTTTCCAGAAAGGGGCGCAGGTCTTGAGATAGTCCATCAGAAATTCCGCGGCGGCGAAGGCGTCGGCGCGTCTGCGCGCCGCCGCGATCACCAGAACGATCCGGTCGCCGGCCGGGATGCGGCCGAAGCGATGGATGATCGTGAGGCCCTGCAAGGGCCATCGCTCGAGCGCCTGATCCGCGACCCGCGCGATCTCGGATTCGGCCATGCCCGGATAATGTTCGAGCTCCAGAGATTCGAGCGCGCCGTCCTCGTCCCTGCACAGGCCGACAAAGCTGACGAGCGCGCCGATGTCCCGCCGTCCTTGGGTCAGCAGCGCCAGTTCGCGCCCCGGATCGAAATCCTCGGCCTGCACGCGCACGGAGAGCGCCGGCCGCGGCGCCATCTCAGCCCCCGGTCATCGGCGGGAAGAAGGCGATTTCGCGGGCGGCGGCGATCGGTGCGTCCGGCGCCGCATGGCTCTTGTCGACCGCCGCGCGGATCGTCGCCGGATTGGCGAAAGCGGCGGCATAGCCGTCGCCGCGCGCGGACAGCCAGTCGATCAGCTGACGCACCGTGACGACCTCGCCCGGCGGCGCAATCTCCTCTTCCGCCAGACCGATGCGCTCGCGCACCCAAGCGAAATACAGCGCTTTCATCCCGGCCCGTCTTCCCCGAAATGGTCCCATGCCGACTGCAGATAGTCGAAGCCGGTGTACAGCGTCAGGATCGCCGCCGCCCATAGGAGAGACGCGCCGATCTTGACCGTGCCGGGAAGGACGATTTCGCCCGCCGGGCCGGCGATCAGGAACCCGAGCGCCACGAGCTGCGCCGCGGTTTTCCACTTGGCGATGGCGGAGACCGGCAGCCGAACCTTGAGCTCGGCCAGATGCTCCCGCAGTCCCGACACCAGGATTTCGCGGCACAGAATGATGATCGCCGCCCAGATCGTGCCGCCGGCGAGCGTCTGGTCGGCGACGAGCGCCATCAGGGTCGTCGCCACCAGCAGCTTGTCCGCAATAGGATCAAGCATCCGACCGAGGCGCGAGTGCTGCTGCCAAATCCTGGCGAAATAGCCGTCGAGAAAATCGGTCACGGCGGCGGCTATAAAAATCCCGAGCGCCGTCCATCGCGCCCAAGGTTCGGTGAAGCCGAGAAGCAGACCCGCGACGACCGGAACGGCGGCGACGCGGCCATAGGTAAGCAGATTGGGCAGCGCCAGCGCTTGGGACCGACGCTTTGCGGTGACAGCCGTCTCGGACATAGCGCAAGGGAATATGTTCCCGGCGTCCAATGTCAATAGAAAGAGCGCCGGGATTTTCGTGTCCGCTCTAGAATCGCGGCGGTTGCGGCCTCACTCGCGGTCAAGCGCGAAGGCGCCGGGTCCGGCCGCCGCAAAGAACAGAAAAACGAAGCAATAGAGCGCGGCGAGCTCTCCCTTGTTGAGGATCGGCCAGAATTCCTGGCCGGCGTGAAACAGGAAATAGGCGACCGCCATCTGGCCCGACAGGATAAAGGCGGCAGGCCGGGTGAACAGGCCGAGCAGCACCAATACGCCGCCGACGACTTCGATGATTCCCGCCGCGCCCAGGAGCGAGATCACTTGCAGCCCGTCAAACATGGCGACATGCGGGACGCCGAACAGCTTGGCCGTTCCGTGCTGCAGAAACAGCAGGGCGGCGGCGATGCGCAGCAGGCCCTGCGCATGCGGGGCGAAGCGTTGCGGAATGATGCGCAGAGTCATCGGATGGCCTCCTAGAGAATCCTGGCGATCTCCTCGAAATCGAGCCGCGGGCCGCGAGGATAGAGATTTGCCGGATCACCATAGCCGATGTTGATCAAGAAATTGGATTTTATCCGGGTTCCTTGGAAGAATTCCGCGTCGACCTTGGCCCTGTCGAACCCGCTCATCGGCCCGCAATCGAGACCCACCGCGCGAAGCGCGAGCAAAAGATAGGCGCCCTGCAGCGAACCGTTGCGAAAGGCGGTCTCTCCGATCAGGGTCTCATTGCCGATGAACCACGAACGCGCGTCGGTCGCCGGATAAAGGCGCGGCAGACTGTCTGGAAAATCAAGATCATAAGCGATGATCGCGGTAGCCGGCGCGGCCATGGTCTTGGGGCGGTTGGCGTCCGACATCGCCGGCGCGAGCCTGGCTTTCGCCTCGGGCGAGCGCACGAAGACGACGCGCATCGGCGAGCAATTGGCGCTGGTCGGAGCCCATTTGGCGTAGTCCACGGCGCGTTCGAGCAGGCTGTCGGGCACTTCCCGGGCGAGCCAGCCATTGTGGGTCCGCGCGCTGGTATAAAGCTGTTCCAACGCTTCCGGCGCAATCGGACCCGCGGCCTGTCTGTCGGTCATCATCGCATCTCCGCAGCGCTAGATGTCGCGCCCCTCGACTTCAATATGCAGGCGCTCCTCTATTTTGTGCAGCGATTCCTGCCGGGGCGAAATCGCGAGCGACTTTCGATAGGCGGCGAGCGCGCCCTTCTTGTCGCCGATCTTTTCCTTGAGCGCGCCAAGAGCGGCGAACGCGTCGAAACGCTTCGGCTCGAGCGTCGCCGCATTTTCGAAATCCGCGATAGCGCCGCTTTCGTCGCCCTGCTGCGCCCGCACTTTCGCGCGCAGCACATAGGCTTCGGACCATTGCGGGGAGAGCGCGACGACATAATCGAGGAGGTTCAGAGCGAGCGATGGCGCGCTTGCGGCGTCAGCCGCGAGCGCGCGCGCCGCAAGCAAATTGGCGGTGTCCGACTCCGAGCGCGACCAGCGGCTGACGATCGCCGCCGCGACGCCTTTCGCCTCGCGTTCATCCTCGGCCTGCTCCAGGCGCAGATAGAGCCGCGTCATCTCCTCCGTCCGCCGCTCGGCAGGCTCTTTGGGGACAGGCGGCCCGGCCGCGGGCGCTTGCCGTTCGGGCGCCAATCGGCGGACTCCGCCCTGCCCCGGACCAAGCGCGCGGGATCCGGGCGGCAGCGGAATTCGTCCAATGCCTGGAATAAACAGGAAATTTTCGTCATCCTGCCCGAATGATTCGTTCGGCGGCGGTCCAGATTCCTCGGCCGCCGCCCGCCAGATGGGCGAGTTCGCCAAGACGGCGACGATTGTCAGGGGAAGAAGCCACATCGGTCGCATCGCGGCTAACATAGCGTGATCAAACAGAAACGGCCACAGTGGAGCGCGCGGCAGCGTATTGAATTTAACCTTTTGTCAGCCAAAACGCGATGCGGGTTTGGCAAATTCATCCTCCGTTCAGGCGAGGCGCCCGAATCCTTTCCACACTAGTTACGATTGTTAGGAACCACCCGCGCTTGTCGCGCCAACAACGCTGCAGCCCGCGTTTGAGGCATGGAGCTCCTGGAGTTGGAATCGATGATGGACACCATACGCCGTCTGTTGCAAGAGCACGGCCGTCTGCATATGCCGGTGGCGCAATTGTCGGATGTCGACGATCTTTACGGCGCGGGACTGACACCCTTCGCCGCCATCCGCACGATGCTCGCGCTTGAAGAAGCCTTCGACATAGAGTTTCCGGTCGCGATGCTGCGTCGGCAAAGCTTCGCTTCGATCAGCGCCGTTCGCGATTGCGTCAACCAGGCGTTAAGCTCGGCCGAGCGCCGCGCCGCTTAAGCTCGCAATGCGGCGAGCGACAGTTAAAGGGGATGTCCCGCTTGATGTTGAAAAGCGGAAATCGGCGTTGCTGGCCTGAATGCTATGCGGCTTTCGCGGTTTGAGCAAGATGCTCGTTCGATGGGACGGCGTTCGCCATGCGCTTTGCGAGCGCC
>Ga0194120_10003144_pt1 | contig 27379 bp, 19 predicted proteins | sample TA2MahCa65mmetaG_FD_148642 | JGI IMG/M metagenome (GOLD analysis project Ga0194120, IMG submission 148642) | Freshwater microbial communities from Lake Tanganyika, Tanzania - TA2015019 Mahale Deep Cast 65m | ecosystem: Environmental > Aquatic > Freshwater > Lake | place: Tanzania: Lake... | reverse complement strand
ACGAGGTAGACGTTCTCCCAGCCCTGCGCGGCCGCCGATCCCTTCAGCCAGGAGTCGTGACGCGCGTGCGCGCTCTCGTAACCGCTCGCCGCGACGTCGGAGGCGGACGCGTCGCGTCCGCGCGCGGCGGCGAGGTAGAGCGCTTGCAGGAGGACGGCGGCGCTGGCGGGGCCCTCGTCGGGATAGAGCGTTTCGAGCGAAGCCTCGATCTCGCCGTTCGCCCCGGGAACGACTTCGCTCTCGTAGAAGCGCTTCAGCTTCTCCCGGAAGCCTGCGAGCTCTTCGGGACGCCGGTTCGCGACGCCGCTCTGTGCTTGCTGGAAGCCGCTCGCGAACGCGCCGAGCGCCGTCGCCGTCCGCTCGTCCTCGGCGACGTCCGCGGCCTGACCGCGCACGCCGTCGATCAGGGCCGCAAGGTCGTGGTGCGCGGCGTCTCGTACCGCTTCGAGATGCACGAGGCTGCGTTGCTCGAGAAGCCAGCGCGTCGCGACGAAGGTCGCGCCGCCGGCGAGTACGGCGAGAGCGGTCGAGAGAACCGCGAGCCGCAGGGCACCGGCGCGGCGTGGCTCGGTCGCCGCGCGGCCGGCACTGGCGATCCGGTTTCGCGAGCCGACCGTCAGAGGTCGAGACGGAGAGGCCATCGTTCAATCCTCCTCCGGAACGCCGTGGTCCGGCGCTCCGGCGAGCGCAGGCCCGGCGGCCTCGCTCTCGAGACGGGCGGCGCGGCGAAAGCCCTCGCCGACGCACTCCACCACCGCGGCGAACAATCCCTCGCCGTCGAGAACTTCGATACGCGCTTCGGCGTTGCCGGCGATCCCGCGCACGAGAGGATCGCGCCTCTTCCCGGCGACTTCTTCCCGCCGGATCTCCCACGGTGCGAAGTGCTTGACGGTGTCGACTCGATCGACGATCGTCGCGAAACGCAAGTCCGAGAGTCCGAGCACGAGCAGCGCGTCGCCTCGCGTCGGTGCACGTTCGGGCAAGCCGAGGAACGAGTCGAGGGCCACGAGAGGGACGACCTCGCCGCGCACGTTCAGCGCTCCGAGGAGCTCCGGGGGAGCGCTCGGAATCGGAGTGAACGACTTGGTCTCGATCACCTCTTTGGCGAGATGCGTCGAGATCGCGAAGTCCCGTCCGGCCCGGTGGAAGACGCAGTAGTCCGCGCGCGTCGCGAGGTCCGCTCCGGTGCTCATCTCCGCCCTCCGTCGCAACCTTTCGCCTTCGTGCTCACAGCGAGAGAACCTCGAAGTCCGCGTCGACGGACGTCGGAACGCCGGGCCGGACCGCGGCGCTCGTCTCGCCCGCGATGCGGGCGAGCTGGTCGGGATCCGAGAGCGGCTGGTATGCGCCGAAGCGCTCTTCCAGGCTCGCCTCGGGCGCGACGAGCGCGAAGCGCCTCGTCTGCTCCGCGCCGAGCGGCGCGCTTCTCTCCAGCGCGGCGTCGAGAGCCTCGTCCGCTCCCGGCACGCCGATGAGGAGATCCGGCTGGAGAAGGTGAACGACGTGCGGCAGGCACGCGAAGTCTCGATCGACGAGAAGCGTTTCACCGGCCGGCTGCGCTTCGACGATCGCGCCGAGCGCGGCTTTCGATTCGTGGTCGGGTGGGACCGCGACGACGATCCGCGGCGGCACCGGCAGGCGAGGCCCGGGCGCTCCACCTGCGGCGAGCGCGAGCGTCGCCTGGCAGAGCATGCGGTGCGTGTCGAGGAGCGTCGCGGCGATGTTGGCGAACGAGCCGTCCGCCCGCAGCCGATACGGGGCGACCGCCTCGCCGCTCAGATGCTCCTCGATCTCCCTCAGCAGCTCTCGCGCACCGCGCAGAGATGCTCCGAGCCGCTCGAGCGGGATCGGAGCGACGGCCGGTGCGGTCTTCCTCGTCTCGGTCGACACCGCATCCTCGAGCTGCGCGAGCAGCGTCGAGAACGTCTCCTCGACCGTCGCCGGACGAAGTGTTGGATAGGCGGTCGGCGTCGCGGGAAGCGGCTCGGGCTCCGCCGACGGTGCGCTCTCCGACTCCGGAAGGCTTCGCGAGAGGGCGTTGTCGACGACCGACACGACGATCTGCGGTTTGAACGGCTTCGTGACGTAGCTGACGACGTTCTGTGCGTCCTGGTACGCCTGGCGGATCGAAGCTCCCTTCGCGGAGACCAGGATCACCGGCGTCCGCGCCGTCACCGGAAGAGCGGCGAGCGCGGAGCAGACGTCCGGCCCGCGCATGTCGGGCAGCACGTAGTCGAGCAGGACGAGATCGGGACGGAACGAAGCCGCGCGGTCGAGCGCTTCGCGCCCGTCGGCCGCGAACTCGAGGACGAAGCCGCGCGGCTTCAGGATGAACTCGAGCGCTCGTCGGATGGTGAGCGAGTCGTCGACGACGAGCAGGCGAGGGGCCGTCATGATCCGACCGCCTCGGGAGAGTGTCCCGCGCCGTTCGAGGACCCGGCCGGATGGCGCTCCCGATCCGCCGCTCGCGCGAGCGCGCCCGGCTCGACGAGGAAGTGAACGCGGCGATCGAGGTTCAGCAGGTAGCAGAGCGGGTGCCCGTGCGGATCGGTCAAGTACGTCGGCACGGGCGGGTGGTCGAGCAGCGAGATCGAGCGCACGCCGAGACACGCTTCCACGCGAAGCGCGACGTGGCTCGCTCCGGTGCGAACGAGAACGAGCTGTGACGACTCGCTTCGCTCCGCTCCTGCGTCCGCCAGACCCGAGACCGTCGCCCAGTCGACGACCGGCCAGCTCGCGACACGATCGGGCTCGTCCTCGAAGACGCCCTCGACGGCTTCGAGCGCGATGCACAGGAGGCAGCCGTCCGCGCGCAGCATCAGCAGGCGTCCTCCCGATGCGCCTTCGCCCGGATTGCCTCCCCTTCCCTCACCGCCCATACGGACCCCGCTGGCGCAGCCGCGCGCCTTGTCCTGGCTTCGGCCCAAACGGAATCGGACTTGAACGATCTGGGCGCCGAAGCGGTCGTCAAGTCGGCGCGCAGGCACGCCGATGTTCAGGAGGCACGACTCGGGGTCGAGGAGGGGCGCAAGATCCATGTCGGTCGATGAAGCGACCGTCACGCCGGCAGTAGGGGGTAGTCTGTTGGACGGTGACGAGCGAAAGCCGAACGACCCGTATCGATTCCTGTCGACGCGGCTCGTCCGTGAGCTGATCGGCGCGGACCTGCGCGCCGAGGCCGAAGAGGAAAGCGCTCCCGAGACGGCCACGCGTCTTCTGCGTGGCGTCGTCGACGGGCTGCAGCAGGCCGCTGGTGCACTCCTCGGAGCGGGCGACCTCGCTTCGCTCGCCGCGTGCGGCTTCGAGGCCGAGGAGCTGGCGCTTCTCAAGACGCACAAGGCGCACGCGGAAGCAGTCCCGCTCGCGCGGCGTGCCGTCGCCGAGCGGCGCGCTCTGCTCCTCGGGCCGGGGAGCCGGGAGCCGCTCCTTCCCGCTTTGCGCGAGATCCGCTCGGATCGATCCTCGCTGGCGCTCGTTCCACTCCTCGATCGCGACCGCTCGATCGCGGTGCTCGCGCTCGCTTCGACCGACGCCGCTCCGCTGACGCCCGCGTTCCTGCGCTCGCTCGCTCCCGCGTTTCGCCTGCTGGCGCTGCTCTTGAATCCACTGCGCTCGCTCGCGGCCGCCGGCGGCGGCGAGGACGCGGGCCGGCTCGCTCCCGAGGTGGAGAGCTACCTCGTCGAGATCGAGGAGCTGCGCTCGCGGCTCGGCGAGGCGCGTGACGTCGCACGCCAGCTCGAGAACCAGGAGTCGAGCAGCCAGGCCGCGCAACGCGCGGAGATCGAGAGCCTCCGCGCACGGGTCTCGGAGCTCGAAGCGACCGCGCTCGCCGGCGGCACGGAGTCGTTCCGCCGCGAGGAAGTGGAAGCCGAGTGCGCTCGCCGCGAGCAGGAGATCATCGCGCGGGAGCAGCGGATCGTCGTCCTCGAGGAGGAGCTTCGCGCCGTCACGGACCGGCTGCAGGAAGCGGAGGAGTCCTTGCTGCGCGCTCGGCAGCGCGAGAGCGCGCCGCCCCTCGCCGAAGCCGCGCTGCGCGAAGCGATCGCGGCGACGAACGGCGACGACGGCGGGGAAGGCGAGCCCGCAACCACGCTCCCCGGTCTCGATGCGGACGATCTTCGCCTCGGCGAGATCGCGGCGGCGGCAGCCGCTTCTCTCGAGGAGACGAACGACTCGAGTACGACCGTCGAGCTCGACCTCGGCGAGATCGAAGAGGTGGGCCGCGTCGACTCCCGGAACGGCGAGGCGATCGAAGCTCCCGGCGATGTCGAGCTCGACGGGGCTTTCGTGGCGAGCGCGAGCGGGGACGGATCGACCGAGGACGACGGCGCTGCGAGCGAGCCCGAGGTCGTGCTCGACGTGCCGGCCGAGTCGGACGCGGGCGCGGGCGCTTCGCTCGCTCTCTGGCTCCTCGATGCGGATCCTCGCGCGCACGCGTGGGCGAGCGAGCTCGCCGAGAGATCCGGGGCGACCTACTGGACCGGAGACGGAGAGCCGCCGCGCTCGCGACGGCGTCTCCTTGCGATGAACCTCTTCGATCCGTGCGTCGAGCGCGCCTTCGAGCTCGCCGGCGAGGACGCTGCGCTGGACGCCGTCGTGTACGCCGCCGATCCGGAGAGCGGCACCGGGTTCGAGCTCGGCGCCGTCGACTGGCTGCGCCGGCCGCTCGAGCCCGAGTCGATTCTCTCGCGCATCCAGAAGCGCGTGGGGCGGCGGCTGGGCGGCATCATCATCGTCAGCGCGCAGCTGCGCGAGCTCGCTGGTCTGCGACAGGCGCTCGCGGAAGCGGACGCGGCGGGCTCGGTCGCCTGCGACGCCCGCCAGGCCGCAGACCTGCTCGAGATCGTGCGTCGTCCGGACGCCGTTCTGATCGACCTCGCGCTCGAGGGAGGGCAGGGCTTCGCGCTCGCGCGGCAGCTTCGCCGTCAGCCCGAGACGTGCGACGTGCCGCTCTTGTTCCTCTTGCCCGAGCGGATCGACGCGGAGATCGTGCGCGCCGCCGCCGAGCGCGCCCGCGTGCTCGAGCCGTACGGCTTCGAGGACGCACGCCGCCTGGTCAACGGGGCTCTCGCTCGCGGACACTGAGCGAGGGGGCGGCCCGCCCCCTCGCCGAGGTGCCGGCAAGGCCGGTATCTCTCCACTCCCCCGCTCGCTTTCGCGAGGCCGCGCGCTTCGTGCGCGGAGGGCAAACTTTCCCCTGCGCGGGGCGCGTGGTAGCTGCACCACGCATGTCGGAAGCAGTGAGCACGGACGGCGACGCCAAGAAGAGCGCGTCTGGAAGCGGCTCCTCGGATCGTTCCGATCGGATGGAGCGGATCGTCAACCTCGCCAAGCGGCGCGGCCTCGTCTTTCAGTCGAGCGAGATCTACGGCGGTCTTTCGAGCTGCTGGGACTACGGCCCGATCGGCGTCGAGCTCCGCCGCAACGTCAAGGACGCGTGGTGGCGCGAGATGGTCTGGTCGCGCGGCGACATCGTCGGGCTCGACTGCTCGATCCTGATGCATCCACGCGTGTGGGAAGCGTCCGGGCACGTCGCCGGGTTCACCGACCCGCTCGTCGACTGCAAGAAGTGCAAGAACCGCTTCCGCGCGGACCATCTCACCGACCTCGCCTGTCCGGAGGAGAAGGGGAAGCATCCCGGCGAGTGCAGCGGCGAGCTGACCGACGCACGCCAGTTCAACCTGATGTTCAAGACGTTCATGGGTCCGGTCGAGGACTCGGCGAACGTCGTCTTCCTGCGTCCCGAGACCGCGCAAGGCATGTTCGTGAACTTCGCGAACGTGCTCGACACGCAGCGCCGCAAGCTCCCGTTCGGCATCGCGCAGCAGGGAAAGTCGTTCCGGAACGAGATCACTCCGGGCAACTTCCTCTTCCGGACGCGCGAGTTCGAGCAGATGGAGATGGAGTACTTCGTCAAGCCGGGCGAGGAGCTCCGCTGGTACGAGTACTGGAAGAAGGAGCGCTTCGACTGGTACGTGCGCCTCGGCATCAAGCCGGAGAACCTGCGTCTCCGCGAGCACGGCAACGAGGAGCTCGCGCACTATGCGAGCGGCTGCGCCGACGTCGAGTACCGTTTCCCGTTCGGCTGGTCCGAGCTCGAGGGCATCGCGAGCCGGACGGACTTCGACCTGAAGCAGCACGCCGAGTGGAGCGGCAAGGACCTCTCGTACTTCGACGAGGAGAGCCGCGAGCGCTTCGTCCCGTACGTGATCGAGCCCGCCGCGGGCGCGGACCGCGCGACGCTCGCGTTCCTCGTCGACGCGTACGACGAAGACGAGATCGAGGGCGAGTCGCGCATCGTGCTCCGCCTTCATCCGCGGCTCGCGCCGGTGAAGGTCGCGGTGTTCCCGCTGCTGCGGAAGGGCGGCCATCCGGAGAAGGCGCAGGAGATCTTCGCGCACCTCCGACCGCACATGGTCGCGCAGTACGACCAGGCGGGCTCGATCGGACGCCGCTATCGCCGTCAGGACGAGATCGGCACGCCGTTCGGCGTCACGATCGATCACCAGACGATCGAGGACGGCACGGTCACCCTGCGCGACCGCGACAAGACGAGCCAGGAGCGCGTGCACGAGAGCGATCTCCTCGCCGAGCTCCGCCGCCGTCTCGACGGCTAGCAGGTGGACCCCCGCACGAGCCTCCGCGCGCGCAGCGCGCGGCCGAGCGGACGCGAGCGGGAAGAGGAGGCTCCGCGCGGCTTTGCCGCGTGGAGGAGAGGGGCGGTGCCCCTCTCGATACGATGATGCGGTTCGGCTTGACCACGCCCGTCGTCACGCTGAACCCGAAGGCGAGCGCGCCGTGGGAGCGAGAAGCCGGTCCGGCAGAGCTGCGCCGCATCGCCGAGGCGGCCGACCGGCTCGGCTACCACCACCTCACCTGCAGCGAGCACGTCGGGATCCCGACGGGCGTCGTCGCCGAGCGCGGCGGGCGCTACTACGATCCGCTCGCGACGTTCGGCTTCATCGCCGGCTTCACGGAGCGCATCCGTCTCGCGACGCACGTCCTCGTGCTGCCGTATCACCACCCTCTCGAGATCGCGAAGCGCTACGGCACGCTCGACCGGATCTCCGGCGGCCGCTTGATCCTCGGCGTCGGCGTCGGAAGCCTCGAGGAGGAGTTCCGCTTGCTCGACGCCGAGTTCGAGAAGCGTGGGCCGCTCTACGAGGACGCCCTCGCTGCCCTCCGCGCGGCCTTCGGCCGGATCGAGCCGTCGTACGCAGGGAGTCACTACCGCTTCGAGGGCTTCGTGATCGACCCGTGCGGCGTGCAGGAGCGCGTGCCGATCTGGGTCGGGGGACGCAGTGCGCGCTCGCTCCGCAGGGCTCTCGAATGGTCCGACGGCTGGGATCCGTTCCGTTTGAACCTGGAGGAGCTCCGCACGCTGCTCGCGCAGGCGCGCTCGTGGCCCTCCTGGCGCGCGCGCGAGGAGCGCGGCGAGCGCTTCGAGATCGTGCTGACGCCCGAGCGCGCCTTCGACGTGTCGACCGACGAAGGCCGCGAGCAGATGCGGACGCTCGCGCGCGGCTACGCCGAAATCGGCGCGACGGTGCTCACGCTGCGGTTCCGCAGCCGGAGTCTCGAGAGCTTCCTCGAGCAGATCGAGATCTTCGCGGAGCGCATCGCACCGGATCTCGCTCGAGCCTGACGCTCACGCGTACGCCGGCTCGTTCCCCTCTTTCCACTTGATGTTGCACCCGAGGCTCGGCCGCTGTTGCGCGTTCGGCTCCTGCCCCGCGAGCACCGCGTCGACCGCAGCGCGCAGGTCCTCTCCCGTGACGTGAATGCCGCTGTCCGGCCGGCTCGCATCGAACTGGCCGCGGTAGACGAGCCGTCGGGTCCGATCGAAGAGGAAGAAGTCGGGCGTGCACGCCGCCCGATACGCCTTCGCGACCGACTGGCTCGCGTCGAAGAGGTACGGGAAGACGTAGCCCGCCTCCTTCGCCTCCTCGGCCATCTTCGGGGGAGCGTCGGCGGGGTAGTGCTCGACGTCGTTCGAGTTGATCGCGACCATCCCGATCTTGCCCTGGTAGTCGCGACCGAACCGCGCGAGCCCTTCGCGGATGTGCTTGACGAAGGGGCAGTGGTTGCAGAGGAATGCGACCACGAGCGCCGGGTCGTCCCGGAAGTCGTCGAGCGCGACGACCCTGCCGGAGGGATCCGGCAGGCGGAAATCGGGTGCGATCGTGCCGAGGTCGAGCATCGTCGAGGGAGTGCGAGCCATGCGAAAGCCTCCTGCCGTGACACTACCAGAGCCGGCGACGAGGAGGCCCGAGGCTCGGGCAGCCTCATCGGGATCCGTCGTGGCGACGAGCACGAGTCTTCGGCCGCTGCCCCCGACGTCATCGACGACCTCCGCGAACCCGCCGACCGCGTGCACGCCTTCGCTGGCGAGCATCTCGACCGTCGCGGCCGCGAGAGCGATCGCGGTCACCCACGCGCTGTGCTCGAGGGCGCGGACCGTGCGCGAGGCCGACTGCGCTTCTTGCCACGAGGTCGTTCCGGAGGTCATCGCTGCTCCGCTCCCGACCGAGCCCGTGCGACGCGGCTCGATCCCTGTTCCGTCCACCTGACCTCGACGACCGCTCCCGCGTCGATCTCGTCCTGCCCAACGACGACCTCGGCCGCGCGCTCGCCCGTCGAGAGACGGTAGGCGCTCTCGACCGCGAAGCTCTCCACGCGGTGCGGCGCGGGCAGCGCGGTGTGCAGCTCGAAGCGTCCGTCCGCTGCGATCGGGATCTTCAGGATCTGCTCGCTCACGCTGCGTTCGCCGAGGCGAAGCGGCCAGCGCACCTCGACGAAGCGATCCGCGGGATCTGCGCGGCCGGTGATGCGGACGCCGGGCTTCACCTCGTAGATCTGGCCGTCCGGAACCACGATCTCGCGCTGGTCGCCGCTCTCGGCGGAGCCGGTCGTGTAGACCTGCGCGGCCTCGGTGAAGAAGCGCGGCTGCAGGCCCCCGAATTCTCCGCTCGACCCCGCGTGCATGAAGAGGCGGAAGGCCGCGAACTCGTGGAGCGACGGCAGGAAGACGACGCGTCCGTCGCCGGGGAACACGGCGTAGTCCTCGGGGCGCGCGCCGGCACGGCGCATCACGCCGACGATCTCCTCGGCGGGATTCGTGAGTACGACGTAGCGGACGTCGCGCCGCGCGAGAGATTCCATCAGCGCTTCGGCTCCCGGCGCGCGCCACGTCGCTTCGACGGCTTCGTCGAAGCGGCCGTCGAGGTCGAAGTTCAGCGGATCGAGGACGACGGGCCGTCGCCCGAGGACGTGCAGGTGGTGCCCGATCGACCAGGGACCGAAGGTGCCGTACTCGGCGCGCGTCGAACCGGGCGCTCGCGGCTCCGGAGTCTCCTGGGCGACCCAGGTCGCGAGCGATTCGGCGAGCGGCAGCCCGTCGCAGATCGAACCGAGCGCGCGGCGGCTCGATCGCGCCTCCAGCACCGGCAGAGGAACGAGCGCCAGTGCGACCACCGCGGTCGGTACGAGCCGCGCGATCGGGGAAGAAGCCGGCGCGAGATTCGCGAGCGCGCGGCCGGCCGAGAGCGCCGCGACGGCGAGGCCGACGATCTGCAGCGAGCTCAGCACGTAGAGGTAGCGGTACTCGCGGAAGCCGACCGCGAGAGCCGCGAGGAGCGTCGAGAAGAGGAAGAGGACGTCCGCGCTCTCGCGGCGCCGCACGGCAGCGACGAGCTCGACGATGAGGACCACGCCGGAGAGAGCGAGGAGCCGGTACCAGAGGGGCGCGCTCCAGAAGCCTGCGCCGAAGACGGGCGCTTCCTCGCCGACCCAGGGTCGCTCGGGCGCAAGGAGCCGCTGGCCGACGGTGTCGAGCGCGTCGGAAGCCCAGAGGAACGCTCCCGCGACCGCGAAGACGGCGCCGCAGGTCAAAACGAAGCGCGCCTGCGCACGAGCAGAGCCGAGCGCGCCCGCGGCGACACGAAGACCGCCGCCGAGGCATGCGTACCAGAGCGGATGGAACAGCGTGAGATGCATCCAGTCGAGCGACGAGAGGGGCAGTGGCTGCGCGTCGACGGCGCGATGCGCAATCCACGCGACGAGCGCGACGAGCGCCGGGGAGACAGATCACGCCCAGGGCATCGCGCGATCGGCCCTCCCGCGCGCCAGCGCGATCGCATCCGAGAGGAAGAGAAGGACGAGGAACAGCGAGACGAAGAGGAGCGCCTCCGGCGTCATCGCGATCAGCGCGACGAGGCCCCCGATCCACGTCGCGAGACTGCGGCGCATCCTCCCGAGCGCGAGCAGCAGGACGCCGAGATGTGCGAACAGGTGATGATCGATGATCCCGTAGAGGAAGGGCCGGAGAACCTCGCCGCTCACCGCGGCGGCGAGCGCCACGAGGAGCGCGCACGGCCAGCTCGCCGTCGCCTGCAGTGCGAGAAGCGCCGCGAGGAGGACCGAGGCCGCCCCGAGGGCCGGCGGCACCCACGAGACGCGCGCCGCGATCGCCTCGAGGTCCTGCGGCGCCGCCGTCAGCTGGCCGAGCGTCGCGTAGAGGAGCGTGTGCAGGTGGACCCAGGGGACGCGGTAGCCGACGGGATAGTGTGAGTCCGCGTCGACCGAGGGAACGAGCGGATACTGCAGGGCGCACTCCTGCACGCGGTGGAGCTGGAACAGCGAGTCCCCTTCGCAGAACGCGAGGCGCCACTCCTCGGCGCGGACCGGGAAGCGCCAGACGACGGCGAACGCGAGAATGCACGCGAGGCCGAGCCCGGCGAGTGCTTTCGGATGAGCCATCTCGCGCGGCGCGCACCCCTCCCGCTCTCTCTACGGCCCTCCCGCTCGCCCGCTTTAGGCTGCTTCCTCCATGGAAAAATCCCTCTTCGGCGCTTGGCCTCGGCGATGCGCCCGACGCCGCGCATCAGCGCCGCCGTCCGCATGTCGACCCCGTGCTGCTGCGCGAGGCCGAGCACGTCGCGGAAAGCGTTCTGCATGAGGGAGATCAGCTTCGAGCTGACCTCCTCCTCGCTCCACAGGAAATGCTGCAGGCTCTGCAGCCACTCGAAGTACGAGACGGTCACGCCGCCGGCGTTCGCGAGGATGTCGGGGACGACGAAGATCCCGCGCTCGGCGAGGATCGAATCGGCTTCGAGGAGCGTCGGGCCGTTCGCCGCCTCGACGAGGATGCGGCACTGGACCCGCGCGGCGTTCTCCGCCGTGATCTGGCGCTCGATCGCGGCGGGAATCAGCACGTCGCACGCGAGCGTCAGGAGATCTGCATTCGACACCGGCTCCGCGTTCGGGAAGCCTTCGAGGAAACGATGCTCGGCGATCCAGCGGTCGACCTCGGCGATGTCGAGCCCGCGCGGGTCGTGGATCCCGGAGCGCACGTCCGAAACCGCGACGATCCGCGCGCCGAGATGCCGCGCGATGCGCGCCGTGTTCGCGCCGACGTTGCCGTAGCCTTGCACGACGACCCGCGCGTCCTCGACGGCGACGCCGAGGTGGCGGCAGCTCTCGACCATGCAGCTCACGACGCCGCGTCCGGTTGCTTCACGGCGTCCGAGCGAACCGCCGATCTCGATCGGCTTCCCCGTGACGACGCCCGGGACGCTGAACCCCTTCTGCTGCGAGTACGTGTCCATGATCCACGCCATCACCTGCTCGTTCGTGCCGAGGTCGGGAGCCGGGATGTCGCGATCGGGGCCGATCACGTCGATGATCTCGGAGGTGAAGCGGCGCGTGATGCGCTGCAGCTCGCTCGCCGAGAACTCGGAGGGCTCGATGCGCACGCCGCCCTTCGCGCCGCCGAACGGAAGGTTCATGATGGCGCACTTCCACGACATCAGCATCGCGAGCGCGGTGACCTCGCCGAGGTTGACGCCGCGGTCGTAGCGGATGCCGCCTTTCGTCGGGCCCATCGTCGTCAGGTGCTGGACGCGGTAGTCGAAGACCGTGTCGACGGTGTCGTAGTTGTCGCGGCGGAACGGGAACAAAACGAGGTGCGCTCGCTGCGGCGTCCGCAGGCGATGCCAGATGGCCTCCGACAGCCCCATGCGCTCGGCCGTGCGGTCGAGCTGCGTGACCGCGAGGCGGTAGAGAGGCGTGTCCCACTCCAGATGCGAAGTGTCGAGATCGTCCACGAACGCATCCTTCCAAGCGGGAGCGCATTGACGCAAGCTCGTGGTTACGCGATGGTCGGCCCGCGCCGGAGCCGGCGCTTCGAGCCGCGTGCAGCCGCATCCGCAGAACCGATCGTTCGCGTGGAAGGCCCACACCGGGCCGTACCGGCGCGTCAGCGAGGCGCAGGCGCGATCGTTCGACGAGAACGGCTACTTCGTTCTGCAGAACGCGTTCGATGCGGCAACGATCGCACGCGCGATCGCGGAGATCGATCCCTTCGAGCAGCGCACGACCGAGTTCCTGCGCGCGCAGGAAGGCGGCAAGCTCTTCATCGCGCAGGCGGACGCGATCACCTTCACGCCGCATCTCGTGACGCGCTCCGCGTGGCTGCGCGCCTTCGTCTCGGGCCCCGTCTTCCGCGACCTCGTCCACGATCTGATCGGGCCGGACGTGCGGCTCTACTGGGAGCAGGCGGTCTACAAGAAGCCGGAGCCCGAGCGCGAGTTCCCGTGGCACCAGGACAACGGCTACACGTACGTCGAGCCGCAGGAGTACTTGACGTGCTGGCTCGCTCTGACGGACGCGGACGAGCGAAACGGCTGTCCGTGGGTCGTGCCGGGGCTGCACCGGACGGGCACGATCGCGCACCGCTACACCGAGCTCGGCTGGCAATGTCTCGACGAGGCGCCGAACGCGGTGCCGCTGCCGCTTCGCGCCGGCAGCATTGCGGTGTTCTCGTCGCTGACGCCGCACCGCACGGGACCGAACCGGACCGGCGCCGTGCGGAAGGCCTACATCGTGCAGTTCGCGCCCGATGGCGCGTGCAAGGTGGAGCAGGGGGAGAGCGGCGCTCGGCGCGAGACGCCGCAGAACGAGCCCGACCGCCAGTTCGAGGTCCTCCGCCGCGGCGAGGCGGTTGCCTGATCAGAGACGGGGCCGGGCGGCTGCTTTTCGCCGACTCCGCGGTCGCCACTGGTAGCGGACGAGGTCGATCCGGCCGCGCGCGTCGAACTCGACGTCCTCGTTCTCGAGGAGCTCGCGCTGGATCTCGTCCCAGCCGGGCACGGACCGCGGACTGACCTCGCCCTGGCCGTTGACGATCCGGTGCCAGGGTACGCTCTCCTCGCTCTCGCGGAGGGAGTGGAGCGCGTATCCCACCTGGCGGGCGTGCCGCGGAAATCCGGCGAGCGTCGCGATCTGCCCGTACGTCGCGACGCGACCGCGCGGCACGCGGCGGACCTCGGCGTAGATCCGGCGATAGATCGAATCGGCCACGGCGCGCGTACACTAGCAGGCCGCCGTGGTTGGCCCGAGCAGGTCCGACGTCCTAAAGGTCTCGGGCCGGCCCGGTTGCCGGCACGGAGGAAGACGCATGAACGCGAAGGCGCTCGAGGGAAAGACGGCTCTGGTGACCGGCGGCGGGACCGGGATCGGTCTCGGCTGCGCGCGCGCGCTTCTTCGCGACGGCGCGACGGTGACGATCGCGGGCCGGCGCTCCGATGTCCTCGAGGCCGCGGCCGCGAGCCTCGCCGCCGAAGCGCCGGACGGCGCGGAGGTGCGCTGGCTGACGTGCGACGTCACCGTCGAGGAGGACGTGAAGCGGGCCGTCGGCCGCGCCGCAGACACGAGCGGTCACCTCGACATCGCCGTCGCGAACGCGGGAACGGGCTTCGGCAGCTACATCCTCCTGACGGACGCGGCGACGTTCCGGCAGGCGCTCGACCTGAACGTGATCGGCTCGTACAACACGATCCGCGCCGCCGCGTTCGCGATGAAGGACAGCGGCGGCGGCTCGATCGTCGCGATGTCGTCCGTCGCCGGCGCGCTGTCGCATCGCTCGATGCCGGCGTACTGCACCGCGAAGGCGGGGCTCGACATGCTCGTCCGCTGCGCCGCGGACGAGCTCGGCGGGTTCGGGATCCGCGTCAACTCCGTCCGCCCCGGCATCGTCGCGACGGAGATCATGGAAGCGTTCGTCATTCCGAATCAGGACGTCGTCGGCGATTACCTCGAGAAGATGCCGATCCGCCGCGTCGGAGAGATCGACGACGTCGGACGCCTCGTCCGCTTTCTCGCCGGTCCGGAGTCGTCGTGGATCACCGGCCAGGCGATCGGCATCGACGGCGGCCTCACCGTGCGCGGTGGTCCGAACTACGACCCGATGATGCGCGCGCTCCTCGGCGAGGACGCGTGGAAAATCGTGCGGGGCGACGAGTAGGAGAGAGCTGCTTGGGCCTCACCACGAGATCGGTCGCGGCGGCGTTGCTCCTTACCTGCGCCTCGCTCGCGGACGCGCACGAGTTCTGGGTGGAGCCGTCGAGCTATACGCCGGCGGTGAACGAGCCCGTCGACCTGCGTCTCTTCATCGGCGCGGAGGGACCGCCGGAGGAGGTGATCCGGAGCCCCGAGCACATGCTCCGCTTCGAGGCGCTCTCCGCAGGACGTGCCGCGCCGATCGCCGGCTTCGTCGGCGACGCGCCGGCGGGTCTCCATCGCTTCGATCGCAAAGGTGCGGCGACGATCGTCTACACGAGCCGCCAATCCTCCCTCTCGCTGCCGGCGGAGCGCTTCGAGCCGTATCTGGAGGACGAGGGGTTGTCGGACGTCATCGCGGATCGCGTCCGGCGAAACGAGAGCGTCGCTCCCGGACGCGAGAGCTTCGCACGCTACGCGAAGTCGCTCGTGATCGTCGGGCAGAACGAGGGCGCTTCGCACGCGGGCTTCGACGACGAGATCGGACTTCCCGTCGAGCTCGTGCTCGAGACGGATCCGGCGATCTGGCGCTCGGAGGACGAGATCCGGCTTCGCGCCGTCTACGACGGCCAGCTGCTCGCGGATCAGCAGGTGAAGCTGATCCACCTCGTCGAGCGCGAGCTCCGCATGGTCGCGCGTACGGACGCCCACGGGATGGTACGCTTCCATCCCCCGCAATCGGGACCCTGGCTCGCGGCGGCGGTGTTCATGCGGCGCGCTCCCGAGGGCGGCGAGGCGGACTGGGAGAGCTTCTGGGCGAGCCTCACGTTCGCGCTGCCGTAGCGGCTTCGGACACGGGCGACGGCAGCTCGACCGTACACGCGAGCTCGCGGTAGCGGCAGAGACCATTCACCATGCGCATCTGCGCGGGCGTGCGGCACTCCGCTGCGAAGAGGCGAGGGCTCGCGACGACGATGACGACGCCGCGCGCGCGGCTCGTCGCGACGTTGAAGCGGTGCGGGTCGTAGAGGAACTCGAGCCCGCGCGGCGCGTCCTCGGGCGACGAGCTCGTGCAGGAGTAGACGACGACCGCGGCCTCCTGGCCCTGGAACTTGTCGACGGTACCGACGCGATCGACGCCGAGGGGACGGAGCCTGCGGCGCAGCGCCGCGACCTGCGCGTTGTAGGGCGCGAGGACGAGCACGTCTCCCGCGGCGAGGGGGCGTACACCGCCCTCGTGATCGTTCCACCGGTTGTCTGCGAGAAGCTGGCGAACGATCGCCACGACGGCTTCCTCCTCCTCGAGCGAGCACGCCTGGTTCCCCTCGTGCGCGACTTCGACGAGGAAGAGGCCGCTGCCGGCGAAGCGCGTCGCTCCCAGGACGGCTTGACGCTCGAGCCCTTCGACCGAGCGGAGGCGCGACTCGTAGTAGGCCTCCGACGTGAACGCGCAGAGCTCCGGGTGCAGGCGCCACGTGCGATCGAGGAAGAGTCCCTGCGTATCGTCGATCGTCGCGTGCTCGGCTCCGAGCACGTGCACGAGCGCGGCGACGTCCGTTCCTTCGGGATGCGCGCCGCGGCGCGGTTGCTCGAGCTGCTGCGGATCGCCGAGCAGGACGAGGTTCCGAGCCGCACGCGAAGCCGCGAGGACGCTCGCGAGAGCCATCTGCCCCGCCTCGTCGACGAAGAGATAGTCGAGCGCGCCGGCGGCGTCTTCCGAGGCCCAGAGCCAGGCGGTTCCTCCGACGACGGCGCCGGCCGCGGCTGCGGCGACCGCTTCCTTGCCGTCGTCCAGGGGTTCGATGCCATCCACCACGTCGCCTTCGTCGCCCTTGTGTGCGACCCGGATCGCGACGCGCCGCTCGCTTGCCGCCTCGCGAACCTCGAGGAGGAGATTGTCGATCACTTTGTGGCTGACCGCCGTCACCCCGACGCTCTTCCCGGCAAGCGCGAGCGCAACGATCGCCCGCGCGCCGACGAACGTCTTGCCCGAGCCCGGAGGACCCTGAATCGGCAGCACGCATCCGTCGAGCTCTTGGCAGAGACGCGTGGTCGCCTCGACGAGACTCTCGCCTGCTCGCCGAAGCGCCGCGGGCCGTCCCGGGCCGCGGCGAGGCCGGCGGCGGCAGAGGAGATCGAGAGCCGCGTGGCTCGCTTCCGTCGATCCGAGGCCGCTCGTCCGTACGCGCTCGGCGAGCGCGAGAAGGGACTTCTCCTGGACCTCTGCCGGCACGACCTGATGCTTGAAGACGGCCCAGGGCTGCATGTCGCGCGTGCGCTTCGTCTTCTTGATGTCGATCGTGCCTTCTGCGAGGTCGATGCGCTCCACGGTGCCGAAGCCCGAAGGGCCGGGGTCGGGATCGTCCGTGCTCGAAGCGTGGAGTCGATCGCCTTCGTCGAGCGAGACCTCCTGTGCTGGGAAGCGGTAGCGATGAACGGCCACCTTCTGCCCCGGCGTGGCCTTCGGAAGCTCCTCCACGAGCTCGAGCCCTGCGACCGCCTCGCGCTCGGCGAAGAGATCCTCTCGCGGCAGCTCGCGCAGACGGAAGTGCTCCCACCAGGCGCACTTCTCCTCGCGGCGGAAGTAGCCGAGCATCTGCGCGAGGAGCCACGTGGCGCGCTGCGTCTCGTCGTGAGACGCGCAGTCCTCGGGGACACCGGCGAGAAGGGCCTCGGTCGCCTCCTGGATGCGCCGGTCGCGCTCGCGCACGGCCTCCGTGGGCTCGGACTCCTGCACCGAAGGGCGAGGGGGCGGCTCGGACATCTCGCCTCGCCGCGCTTCCAGCCAGTCGCGCAGCGCTGCCGCCGAGAGGCAGTCCTCGCGATTGTACTCGGCGATGCGCGTGCGGAGCTCGTCGTCGATCGCGTCGTGCGCGCCGACCTCGAGCGCGAGCTCGAGGTCGAGACGCGCGGAGCCGGCTTCGCGCAGGTCCTGCGCCCGAGCGAACCCGAGCAGCGGCTCGAGCTCCTTCAGTCCGTAACGCTCGACGCCGATCCGGAAGCCCTCGCGCACGATGGCGTGCAGATCGACGAAGCGCCCGCCGCGCAGTAGCCGATCCAGCGCGTCGGCGCGCGTTCCGTGGCGGGAGACGAGCCGCTTCAGCCGCGAAGGCTCATACGCTCCGAAGTGGTAGACGTGTACAGCCGGCTCCTGCTGCAGGCGTCGCTCGACGAAATCGAGGAACACCTCGCACGCCTCTCGCTCCTTCGCGGCATCGAGCGCCCAGCGCGCCTCGTACGACCACGCACCCGCTCGATCGCGGAACGCCCAGCCCGTCAAGTACTCGAGCCCGTCCTCACCGACGAATCGCGCGCCCTCGAAGTCGAGGAAGACGTCGCCCGGAGCGGGCTCGGGGAGTCGAGAGAGGCCGCGCCCCGCTTCCAGTGGCAGCGCCTCGAAGAGGGGAAGCGCGTGCTCGCGCGAGTCGACCTGCAGTCGCGCCTGATGGCCGAGACGCTCGTACGTCGACCGGGATCCGCGCCGCGGCGCTTCGGCGAGCGCGCCGCGCGCCGCGGCGAGGTCGACGACCTTGCGGAAGCGCTGGCGCGCGAGCTCCTGCGCGTGCAGACGCTGCATGCCGGCGACGAGGCTCAGATGATCGTCCTCGCGCCGCCGGCCACCACAGTGGAGCCAGTACATGCAGACGTCGCAATGCTCGACCGGCTCGGGGTAGGTCGCGGGCCGAGGATCGGCGGCGAGATCGCCGTCGAGGCGTCCCCGCACGAAGCGGAAGTACGCTCCGAAGTGGGACGTCCGGTAGGGCTCCCGTCCGAGCGGCGTGACGACGTGAACTTCCTCCGGAACGATCTCCTGCAGCGGCTCGAGGAGCACCGCGTACGTGCAGAGCTGCAGGAGCGTGCCCGCGCGCGTCTCGCGAGCGAGCTTCGTGTCGATCGGCTCGTAGGAGTACCCGCCGAGCGCGCTCGCTCTTTCGACGCGGCGCAGGACGTCCGCACGCCCGAGCATTCCCGCGTGCTCGAGCGGCGCTTGCACGATCGCTCCTGCGCCGTCCTGCATCGCCGCGAGCGTCGCGCTCCCCAGGTGCGTGCCGCGCAGGTCGACGATCGAGAGCCCGTCCGCTTCGAGCTGCGCGACGAACCTCGCTTCGTGGCGTGCGCCGCGAACCCGAAGCGCATCGACGCGCGGATCGTGCCGGATCGGAACGTCGAGCCAGCCGTGCGCGCGATCGTGGTCGAGCTGGCTCAGGTGGCGGCAGGCGAGGTGCTTCGCGATGTCGGTCGGTGCGAGCACAAGAGAAGATCCGCGGAGCTGCATCGTCCCGCGGATCTAGCGCAACGCGAAGACGCGGACGAGAGCCGAGGCGATTCGCTACCCCGCGCCGAGCGCGAGCCGGCGGGCGTGGCCGGCGGCACCCATGTCCGTCCACAGCCGCACCGCTTCGGCGCGCAGGGCGGCCGCCGTCGACGAGTCGCCGCGCAGCGCCGCGAGCTCCGAGCGGGCCTCGCGCACGAACGGCGCATGCGATCGCATGTCCATCCGCTCGAGGAGCTCGGCCGCCTCGCCGAGAAGGATCTCCGCTTCGGAGGACGAAAGGGCGCCCGTGCACGCGCCCGCGCGCGCGAGCACGACGAGGCTCCGCGCGAGGTGCGGCTCGAGACGAGCGTTCCGGTTCGCTGCGACGCACTCGTCCGCGAGACGGAGCGCGCTCGCGGACTCGCCGCCGGCGAGCTCGACCTCGGCGGCGAGCACGAGCTGATCCGGACGAAGTCCCTCGATCCCGAACGCCAGGATGGTCTCGCCGCCGTGGGTGATGCGCTCGCGCGCGAGGTCGATCTCACCGGCGAGCGCGAACGCTTGCGCGAGCGCGGTGTCGGAAAGGATCACGTACGTCGGAGCACCGTGGCGCTCGGCGCGCTCCTGCGCGCGGCGGGCGTACGTCAGCGCCGTCGGCGCATCGCCCGCGTCGATCGCGACCTTGCCGTGCCAAAGATCGGCGATCAGCTCGCTGTCGAGCCTGCCGTCGGCGCGCGCGACGCGCGCGCTCCGCTCGACGTCGCCGTAGGCCTCGACGAACCGTCCCGCGGAGGCGCGCAGGTGCCCGCGGATGCCGAGCAGGTACGCGGAGACGGAGAAGCCCCAGAACGCCGCATCCCCCGTGTCCCCCTCGAGAGCGCTCGCGTGCCGCTCGAGGAGCGCCAGTGCTTCGTGGACGCGCCCGCGCATGTGCAGTGACGACGCGAGCGGGACGAGCGCACTCAGCGCGAGGTCGAGATCGCCCGAAGCGAGCGCGCTCTCGTACGCGTCTCGGCTGTGACGCTCGCGTCCCTCCTCGTCGCCGCGGATCGAGCGGCACTCGCCGTACGGGATTGCGAGCATCGCACGCTGCCGGTCGTCGCCGAGACGCTCGGCGAGCGCTGCACCCTCCGCGAACAGGCGGTCCTCCTCCTCGTGCGGCATGCCGCCGCGCCAGGCGAGCTGCAGGAGCCGGCTGCGCGTCTGGACGCCGAGTCGCAGGTTGGCCTCGACGTCGTCGCCGCGCGTCAGGAGCACCAGCACGCGGCGTGCGTGGCGCAGCGACTCGGGGATGTCGTTCGTTCCCACCCACGAAGCGGCGCGCGCGTGCCAGCGTGCCGCCTCCATCGGCTCGTCGGCGCCCTCCCAGTGATGCGCGAGAAGCGCGGCCTTCTCGTCGAGCTGCTCCGGATGCAGCGACTCGATCGCCTGTGCCGCGGCGCGATGCGTGAGCGCGCGCCGGTAGCCGAGCTGCGAGCGGTACGCGACCTCCTGCGTCAGCGGATGCTTGAACGCGAGCTTCCGCACCGGATAGATCGTCTCCTCGAAGATCATCTCCGCGGACTGGAGTGCTGCGAGCGGCGAGGCGAGGCGGCTACGCGGCCAACCCGTCGTTCTCTCGAGCACGGGCTCCTCGAAGCTCTTTCCGAGGACCGAGGCGGTCTGGAGCAGCGCCTTCAGCTCCTCCTCGAGCCGGTCGATGCGCGCTGCGAGGACGGAGCGCACGCTGCCCGGGATCTCGAGCGACCGCAGCGGCGCCTCGAGGCGATACGCGCCGCGCGAGCCGCGAAGGAGGCCGCGCTCGACGAGCGTCTGCACGACCTCCTCGATGAAGAACGGATTGCCGCGTGTCCGCTCCTCGATCATTGCCGGCAGCGCGTAGACGGTCGGGTCCTTGCCGAGGAGGTTGTCGAGGAGGCTCCGCACGTCGTGCGTCTCGAGGCGACCGAGCGCGATCGTTTGTCGATTCTCGCCGTCGGTCCAGCGCGCGCCGTACTCGGGACGGAAGTTGGTGACGACGAGGGTGCGCGTGCGGGCGATCGCCTCGATCCACTCGGCGAGCATCTGGTCGCTCGCGGCGTCGAGCCAGTGCAGGTCCTCCCAGAGGACGACGCTTCCCTGGTGGCGGTTTCGCGCCTCGGAGGCGCGGCAGACGAACTCGAGGAGCTTCCGGCGTCGCGCCTCCGGGTCCATCTCGATCGGCGGCTCGTCGGGATCGGCGATGCCCATGAACTCGAAGACGATCGGCAGGAGCTCGCCGAGGCTCGTGTCCCAGAGGACGGTCCTTCCCGCGACCTTTTCGCGCGCTTCGCGCGGATCGTCGCGGTCCGAGACGTCGAAGGAGCTGCGGAACAGCGTCAGCCAGGGGAGGAGCGGAACCGAGAGCCCGTGCGAGACCGCGTGTCCCTCCGCGACGCGCATGCCGCGCGCGCGGCAGCGCTCCAGGAACTCGAAGCAGAGGCGGCTCTTCCCGAGCCCCGCTTCGCCGACGATGCTGACGATGCGCGCGCGCCCGTCGAGCGAGGCCTCGCGTGCCTCCTCGAGGAGCGCCATCTCGCGCTCGCGGCCGACGAAGCGAGAGAGCCCTCGCGAGCGTGCGAGGTCGAAGCGACTCCGCAGGTCGCCGACGGCGCCGAGCTCGAACGCGGTGACCTTCCTCCCGATTCCGCGGATCTCGAACTCGCCGAGCGGTCGGAGCTCGAAGAACCCCGAGACGAGGCGCGCGGTGTTGTCCGTCAAGTAGGCGTTGCCGGGCGCGGCGAGACGCTCCATCCGCTGCGCGAGCCCGACGGTGTGGCCCTGCGCGGTGTAGTCCATGCGCAGGTCGTCGCCGATCTTGCCGACGACGACCTCGCCCGAATTGATCCCCATGCGGACGGAGAAGCTGAGACCGCGCGTGCGCTTCAGCTCCTCCGAGTAGAGGCGAAGCTCCGAGCGGAGATGCAGCGCGGCGTAGCAGGCGCGCCGCGCGTGATCCTCGTGTGCGATCGGCGCGCCGAAGAGCGCCATGATGCCGTCGCCGGTGTACTGGTTGATCGTCCCCTCGAAGCGGTGCACGCCCTCCGAGAGGATCGCGAAGAAGCGGTCGAGGATCGCGTGCCACTCCTCGGGTCCGGCGCCTTCGGCGAGCTCGAGCGATCCCTTCACGTCGGCGAAGAGGACCGTGACCTGCTTGCGCTCGCCCTCGAGGGCGCTGCGCGACCCGAGGATGCGCTCGGCGAGGTGGCGCGGCGTGTAGCCGCGAGGTCGCGGAGGCTCGCGGACGGGCGTCGTCTCGCGCGCGCGGAGCGGCGCGCCGCACTCGTCGCAGAACTTCGCCTCTTCGCGGTTCTCCTGCCCGCAGCGCTCGCACGTCACGGCCGCACCGTCATCGGGCCGAGGCGCAGGGGCACCTTCGTGGTCGGGGGCAAAGCCACGCGGGGAGTGTACCGGAGCACCGGCCGGGGACGCAGCCGCCGTGGCGCGGGGTCAGAGCGAGCGCGCCCGAAGCGGCGAAACGCGTGCGATCTGGGGGTAATCGCGATCGCGGTGCAGGACTTCGAGATCGTGACGGATCGCGCAGGCGGCGATCAGGCAATCCACCTCCGATCGTATCGTGACTCCGTGTCGTCTGGCCGCGCGATAGAGCCCGACTGCCTCTTCGAAGAGATCTGCGCGCATCGGCGACTCGACCAGAGGCAGCGCGAACATCGCCTCCCTTGCGGCACGGAACGCGCGCTCGTCGCGGAAACCTTGAAGCACTTCCTGGATCACGGGCAGACAGGTGACGATGTCCGCGAAGGCCAGCTGCGTCGTCAGATCGAGCGGTCTGGTCCTGCGGAAGACCTCGACCCAGGCCGAGGTGTCGACGAGCGTCATTTGCGCCGGCCATGACGCGTGGCCCGACAACTCTCAGTCGCGCGGTGCGCGCGCCCGCGCCCAGGCGATCGCGGGCTCCTCGATGAAGCGGCGTGAGAGCCAGCCGAACAAGAACGCGCCCGGCAGCACCAGAAGGACCAGAAGGAGGAACGGGCCGTTCCCGCGTCCGGTCACCCAGCCCAGGGTGTGCGAGAAGAACAGGATCAGCGGGAAGTGCCAGAGGAACACCCCGTAGCTGACGTCGCCGATCCAGCGCGCGAACCGGTTCGCCATCGCCCACTGTCCGCGCGGGCCGGCGAGCGTCGTCGCGAGCATCAGCGCGGCGAACGCGAAAGGCGGAAGCAGGTCGGCGAGGTAGCGCGCGTAGATGCCGACCGGCATCCCGCGCGGCGTGCTCCCGTAGCCGATCATCGCGACGAGCAGGAGGACGAGCGCTACGATCTGCAGCGCCTCGGCGTTCCGCGCGAGCCGCGAATCCAAGCGGCGGAACGTGCGCACGAAGAGGTACGCGGCGCTCATCCCGAACGCGAAGTGTCCGAGGTAGCCGGGGAACTGCTCGAGGAGACGCGGCGCGTTTCCCACGACGGCGTTTCCGGCGTCGACCGCCGTCGCGACCGAGGGCAGATGGAACGCGAGCCAGCGCCACGCGAGAGCGCCTCCGACGCCGAGGACGAAGCCGGCGCGCGGATTCCGGAAGTAGAAGCCCGCGACGATCGGTAGCGCGACGTAGAAGATCGCCTCGATCGTCAGTGACCAGAGCGCGCCGTTCACGCCGAAGCCCATCACCGCCGAGTGGAGGTCGAGCTTCCGGAAGAGCCAGCGCGGCACGCTGTGCTGCAGGAAGAGGAGGTGCGCGAGGATCGCGGCGAAGCCGCCTGCGCTCGCGAACGGCGAGGCGAACGCCGTCAGCACCGGCGTCGCGGCCGCCTGCACGAAGACCGCGACGTAGTACGCGGGAACGATGCGCGCGACGCGCCGGAGCGCGTAGCCGCCGAGCGATCCGAACGAGCCGCCGTGCCGCACGACGGGAAGGAAGAGGACGAAGCCGCTGATCACGAAGAAGAAGTCGACGCCGAGCCCGGCCGCGACCGTCAGCGCGCGGATCGGACCGCCGTCGAGCGGCGGATCCGTGTAGAGCCAGCAGTGGAAGATCGTGACGAGGAGCGCCGCCGTGCCGCGGAAGCCGTCGATCGCAGGGACGTGACCGGGCGCGTTCGCGCGCGGAGGCGCGCTCGGGGTCACACGCGTGGCGGAGGGCGGGTCGGGCGTCACGTCGGGCTTGGGTGTCAGGCCGCACCGGCGAAGTCCAGAGAGATCCGGATGCGAACGAGGTCTGTGGCCGGACGTCGGGCCTCTCGCAGCTCGCTCTCGGCGGAGGGAAGGCGTTGCGCCGCCCGACTTCCGTCGGATCGCGCCGTGGCACGGTCGGTCGCGCGATCGCGTGCACACGAGGCAAGTCGGAATCGCTCGCGCTCGGCCGCCCTCCCGCTGAGCTCGCCGGGATTCCCTCGCACGGCCATCGGTTGCGGGCCCCGCGATGCGGGCTAAACAGCCCTCGCGATGGACATCCGCTTCACGCCGGCGGAGGAGCGTTTCCGAGCCGAAGCGCGCGCCTGGATCGAGGCCAACAAGCCGACCGATCTCCCCGACAGCCGCGATCTCGCGGTGCGTCGCGACTTCGACGTCGCCTGGCAACGGAAGCTCCACGACGCGGGCTGGGCCGGCATCTCGTGGCCGAAGGAGTACGGCGGCCGCGGCGCGACGCTGATCGAGCAGCTCATCTGGTTCGAGGAGTTCGCGCGCGCCGACGCTCCCGAGCCCGCGACTCTCTTCGTCGGCCTGAACCACGGCGGTCCGACTCTGATCGCGTGCGGCACCGACGAGCAGAAGGCGGAGCACCTCCCGCGCATCCTCCGCGGCGACACCGTGTGGTGCCAGGGCTTCTCCGAGCCGAACGCCGGCTCGGATCTCGCCGGCCTGCAGACGCGCGCGGTGTTCGACGGCGACGACCTCGTCGTCACCGGACAGAAGATCTGGACGAGCTTCGCGAACATCGCCGAGTGGCAGGAGCTCCTCGTCCGCACCGACCCCGAAGCGCCGAAGCACAAGGGCATCACCTGGGTGATCTGCCCGATGGACGCGAAGGGAATCGAGATCCGCCCGATCCGCACGATGTCGGGTCACGACGAGTTCTGCGAGGTGTTCTACGACGAGGTGCGGATCCCGCGCCGGAACGTCGTCGGCAGGATCAACGACGGCTGGCGCGTCGCGATGTCCACGCTGAGCTTCGAGCGCGGCACCGCGTTCCTCGCGCACCAGGTGCGGCTCTGCCGGATGGTCGAGGACCTGGCCTCGCTCGCCCGCGTGACGCCGCTCGCAACGGGCGCCGCTCTGGACGACGTCGAGATCGCGCGCCGTATCGCGCGGCTGCGCGCCGAGGTCGAGGCGCTTCGCTCGATGACCTATCGAAGCGTCAGCAAGACGGCCCGCACCGGCGTCCCGAGCGCGGAAGCGTCGATCATCCGGCTCTTCTTCTCGGAGCTGCAGCAGCGTGTCGCAGCACTCGCCACCGAGATCCTCGGCGTCGACCTCCTCGACCTCGATCCGGCGGGAAGCCGCGGTCGTAGCGATGCAGATCCCGTGCGCGGAGAGTGGGCGTGGCGCTTCCTCGCCGCGTTCTCATCGACGATCGCCGCGGGCTCGAAGGACATCCAGCGGAACATCATCGGCGAGCGCGTCCTCGGCCTGCCGCGCTGAGCGAACCGGAGAGCACACGACGTGGACCTCACCCCGACGGCGGAGCAGGAAGCGATCCAGGCTTCGATCCGCTCGTTCCTCGAGAGCGAGCTGCCGATGTCGCGCGTGCGCGCGATCGCGGAGGGTGCGCCGCAGGAGCTCGAGGCACCGTGGCGTCGCGCCGGCGAGCTCGGCTTCTTCGGTCTCGCGGTTCCCTCGCAGCACGGCGGGACGGGGTACTCGGTCATCGAGGAGATGCTCCTCTTCGAGGAGCTCGGCCGCGCGCTGGCGCCCGGACCTTGGCTCGGGACGGTGCTCGCGGCACACGCGCTCGCGGAGGCGAAAGGCGATCGCGAAGCCGCGCGACGCGCCGACGTGCAGGCGGGACGAAGCCGTGTCGCGCTGATCGACGTCGAGGAGGGCGCCTCCGGAAGCGAAGCGAAGGACGATCGCTTCACGCTGCGCGATCTCGTGGTCGCGGATGCCGCGCGAGCAGAGCTCCTTCTCGTCCTCCACGGAGACGCCGTCCGTCTCGTCGAGACGAGCGCTGCGGGTGTCGGGATCTCCTCGGGCCAGGTGTTCGACGCGACGCGGCCCGTCGCCCGGGTGTCGCTGGAGGCGGTCCCCGCGGAGCGCCTGCCGGCTTCGGCGCACGCGCTTCGGCGCATCGGTACGGCGCTCTCGTGCGCGGAGGCGGTCGGCGCGAGCGCACGGCTCGTCGAGCTCTCGGTCGCGTACGCAAGCGTCCGCGAGCAGTTCGGCCGGCCGATCGGCTCGTTCCAGGCCGTCAAGCATCGCTGCGCCGACATGTCCGTGCGTGCCGAGGCGGCGCGAGCGGCGACGATCTACGCGACGCTCTCGCTGCGCGACGAGTCGGACGACCGGGACTTCCAGCTCTCCGTCGCGAAGGTTCTCGCCGCGGACGCCTTCGTCCAGAACGCCGCGGACAACGTCCAGAACCACGGCGGCATGGGCTACACCTGGGAGTGCGACGCGCACTTCTTCGTCAAGCGCGCGCGGAGCTTCGAGGCGATCCTCGGGTCGTCGCGGCGCCATCTCGACGCGATCGCCGCCCGTCTCCGCGGCGCCTGACGTTCCACGAGCGTACTCTCGACCGTGCAGGTCGAGAGGCGAGGTGGTAGGGAAACCGTTTCCGGCGCCGCTGCGACGCGACTGATCCGGGGAGACGGAGGAGAGATGGCACGTGCGAAGAAGCTCGCGAAGCGCAAGACGGTGAGCGGCCGCAAAGCGACCGCGAAGAAGTCCGCTTCGGCGAGCAAGGCCCGCCCCGCGAAGCAGAGCCGGAGCGCTCCGGTGCGCCGGAAGACCGTCGCGAAGACCGGCAGCGCCGTCTCCGCGCGCTCGACTGCGGAAGCGGGCCGCGCCGGGAAGCACATCTACTCCTTCGGCGACGGCCGCGCGGACGGCCGCGCCGAGATGAAGAACCTCCTCGGCGGCAAGGGCGCGAACCTCGCCGAGATGGCGTCGATCGGCCTGCCGGTCCCGCCGGGCTTCACGATCTCCACGGACGTGTGCACGTACTTCTATGCGCACGACCGCTCGTACCCGCCGGGCCTCGAGGCCGGCGTCCGCCAGGCGATGGCGAAGGTCGAGCGCATCATGGGGAAGCGCTTCGGCGACGGCGCGAACCCGCTCCTCGTATCCGTGCGCTCGGGCGCGCGCACGTCGATGCCGGGCATGATGGACACGGTCCTGAACCTCGGCCTGAACGACGAGACGGTGCGCGGTCTCGCCGAGGCCTCGGGCAACGACCGGTTCGCCTTCGACTCGTACCGCCGCTTCGTCCAGATGTACGGCGACGTCGTGCTCGGCCTGAAGCCGGAGACGGCGACCGAGACCGATCCGTTCGAGGCGGTCATCGAGGACAAGAAGCACGCTCGCGGTACCGAGAACGACCTCGACCTCACGACCGATGACCTCCGCGCCCTCGTCGTCGAGTTCAAGGAGCTCGTGAAGAAGCGGACGGGCAAGAGCTTCCCGGACGATCCCTGGGAGCAGCTCTGGGGCGCGGTCGGCGCGGTGTTCGGCTCGTGGATGAACCAGCGCGCGATCACCTACCGGAGGCTCTACAACGTGCCGTCCGAGTGGGGCACGGCCGTCAACGTGCAGGCCATGGTGTTCGGGAACCTCGGCTCCGACTGCGCGACCGGCGTCGCGTTCACGCGCGATCCCGGCAACGGCGCGAAGGACTTCTACGGCGAGTTCCTCGTGAACGCGCAGGGCGAGGACGTC
>Ga0194120_10003142_pt1 | contig 27386 bp, 39 predicted proteins | sample TA2MahCa65mmetaG_FD_148642 | JGI IMG/M metagenome (GOLD analysis project Ga0194120, IMG submission 148642) | Freshwater microbial communities from Lake Tanganyika, Tanzania - TA2015019 Mahale Deep Cast 65m | ecosystem: Environmental > Aquatic > Freshwater > Lake | place: Tanzania: Lake... | reverse complement strand
TGCCGATGCTGGAACAGGATGCGGCGCTGCGGGCAAACTTCTTCCGCGACCTGGACCTGGTGTTCTACGCCGGCGCCGCGCTGCCGCAGAACCTGTGGGAGCGGCTGGAGAAGCTGGCCCTCGACCAGAAGGGTGGCGATCTCGCCATGCTCTCGGCCTGGGGCTCCACCGAGACCGCGCCCATGGCCTCGTGCGTGCACTACCCGATCGAGCGCGCCGGCGTGGTGGGCAACCCCGCGCCGGGCTGCGAGCTGAAGCTGGTGCCTTCGGGCGGCAAGCTGGAAGTGCGCGTCAAGGGTCCCAATGTCACCCCCGGCTATTTCCGGCGCGACGACCTGACGCGCGCGGCCTTCGACGAGGAGGGCTACTACCGCATCGGCGACGCGATGCGGTTCGCCGACCCGGCGGCGCCGGAGAAGGGCCTGGTGTTCGACGGCCGGGTGGCCGAGGACTTCAAGCTCAGCACCGGCACCTGGGTGCACGTGGGCGCGGTGCGCGTGAAGCTGATCGCCGCCTGCGATCCCCTGCTGCAGGACGCGGTGATCACCGGGCACGACCGCGACCAGATGGGCGCCCTGGTGTTCCTCAGCCCGGCGGCGGCCAAGCTCGCGCCGGAGGTGGTGCGCGCGCGGCTCGCGGCGGCGCTGCCGGCGCTCATGGCCGAGGGCGGCAGCTCGACCCACCCGGGGCGCCTGCTGGTGATGGAGGAGCCGCCGCAGATCGACGCCGGCGAAATCACCGACAAGGGCTATCTCAACCAGCGCGCGGTGCTGGAGCGACGCGCGGCGCTGGTGGCGAAGCTGCACCAGGACCCGCCGCCGCCCGAGGTCATCGCGGTGCCGTAGCGGCCCGAATGCGTTGACAGGGCCGGGTGCACGCCCCTACTCTCGCCCTTCCCTTACCCGAGGAGGAAACATGCGCTCCATCCGTTCGCTTGCGGCCTTCGCTGCATTCCTTCCCGCAGCGGCCATGGCCCAGGAAGTCACCCTGCGCGTGGTCAGCTCCTTCGCCGAGAACACGCAGTACGTGCGCAACTTCGACGGCTTCATGAAGAAGCTGAACGCCGAAGGCAAGGGCAACCTGCAGCTCAACTTCATCGGCGGGCCCAAGGCGATGCCGCCGTTCGAAGTCGGCAACGCGGTGCGCACCGGCGTGGTCGACATCGGCCTCACCACCGGCGCCTTCTACACCAACATCATGCCCGAGGCCGACGCCCTCAAGCTGACCCAGCTGCCGGCCACCGAACTGCGCAGGAACGGCGGCCACGACCTCGTCAACCGGATCTGGAACGAGAAGGCCAACATGGTGTACCTGGCCCGCATCGTCGACTACACGCCGTTCCACGCCTATCTCACCAAGCCGGTCGCGAAGCCCGACTTCACGGGCCTGAAGCTGCGCATCACGCCGGTGTACCGCGAATTCTTCCAGGCGCTGGGCGCCACCGTGGTGCAGACCGCGCCGGGGGAGGTCTACACCGCCCTGGAGCGCGGCGTGGTCGACGGCTACGGCTGGCCGATCCACGGCATCTTCGACTTCAACTGGCACGAGAAGACGCGCCACCGCGTCGAGCCGGGCTTCTACAACGCCGAGGTTTCGCTGGTGATGAACCTGGACAGGTGGAAGGGCCTGACGGCCGCGCAGCGTGATTTCCTCTCTCGCCAGGCGGTCGCGTTCGAGGCGCAGAACGACTCCTGGAAGAAGTACAACGAGGATGAAACCCGGCGCCAGCAGGCCGCCGGCATCCAGGCGATCAGCTTCGATGCGGCCACCGCCAGGCAGTTCCATGACCGGGCCTACGAGGTCGCCTGGGCGGGCATGATCAAGGCGAGCCCGGTCTACGGCCCGCAGATGAGGAAGCTCTTCAGCCGCTGATGGACCGGCTGTCGCGGCTCTACGGCCGCCTGCTGGCGGGGCTCGCCCTCGCCGGCTGCGCGGTGCTGTTCCTGATGATGGCGGTGATCTGCGTCGACGTGCTGCTGCGCAACGCGCGCCTCGCGCCGGGGATGCTGGGCCTGCCCTGGGCGAACGAGGTCACCGAGTACGCGCTGTACCTGATCACCCTGCTCACCGCGCCCTGGCTGCTGCGCCAGGGCATGCACATCCGGGTGGACGTCCTGCTGCGCGTCATGCCGGCGCGCCTCGCCTGGGCCTGCGAGTGGGTGGTGGACCTGATCGCGCTCGCCTGCTGCGTCGCCATCGCCTGGTACGGCTTGAAAGCCGTGTTTTCCAGCCAGGCCATCGGTGGCATGGTGGTCAAGGTGATCGCGATCCCGGAATGGTGGCTGCTCGCGCCGCTGCCGGCCGCGTTCCTGCTGCTCGCGATCGAGATCCTGTTCCGCATGCACCGCCTCTGGCAGGGCGAACGCGGCCCGCGCACGGACGCGGTGAGCGCGGCCTAGCACGCGGTGTCCTGGGAGGCCGCAGCCTGGCTCCTCCTCGGGGGTTCGACCGCCCTGATGTTCCTCGGGCTGCCGGTGGCCTTCGCCTTCCTCGCCATCAACCTCGCCGGCGCGGCGATCTTCCTGGGCGGCGAGGCCGGCATGATGCAGCTGGCGCGCAACAGCGTGGCCTCCGTCACCAGCTTCGCGCTGACGCCGATACCGCTCTTCATCCTCATGGGCGAGGTGCTGTTCCACACCGGCCTGGCGGTCAAGGTGATCGACGGCGTCGAGCGCCTCATCCGGCAGGTGCCGGGGCGCCTGGCGGTCATTGCCGTGGTGGCCGGCACCGTGTTCTCGGCCATCTCGGGCTCCACCATCGCCACCACCGCGATGCTGGGCAGCCTGATGCTGCCGGTGATGCTCGCGCGCGGCTACCACCCCACGCTCGCCACCGGCCCGATCATGGCCATCGGCGCGGTGGACATGCTGATCCCGCCCTCGGCGCTGACGGTACTGCTGGGAAGCCTGTCCGGGATCTCGATCTCCAAGCTGCTGGTGGGCGGGATCGTGCCCGGCCTGATCCTGTCGGCGGTCTTCGTCGGTTATATCGTCCTGAGGGTGAAGCTCGACCCCGGGCTGGCCCCCAGGGGCGCCATCGAGGAGCACCGCGGCTGGCGGCGCTTCCAGCCCTTCCTGCAGTACGTGCTGCCGCTGGTGTCCATCTTCGTGGTCGTGGTGGGGGCGATGATCGCAGGCTGGGCGACGCCGACCGAGTGCGCGGCGCTGGGCGCCTTCGCCACGCTGTTCCTCGCCCTGCTCTACCGCGCGCTCAGCTTCGACAACCTGGTCAAAGCCCTTCGCGGCACCGCGGGTATTTCCGGGATGATCCTGTTCATCATCGTCGGTGCCACCACCTTCTCCCAGATCCTGTCCTTCTCGGGCGCGAGCAACGGCCTGGCGCAGGCCATCACCAGCTTCGGGCTGCCGCCGCTGGCGGTGGTGGCGGGTATGATGCTGTTCCTGATCTTCCTGGGGATCTTCGTCGAGCAGGTGAGCATGATGATGATTACCCTGCCGATCTTCATGCCGATCGTGCAGCAGATGGGCGTGGACCTGGTCTGGTTCGGCGTCATGTTCCTCATCTGCATGCAGCTGGGCCTGCTCATGCCGCCGCACGGGCTGCTGCTGATGACGATGAAGGGCGTCGCGCCGCCGCAGGTGACGATGATGCACATCTTCCGCGCCGTGACCCCGTTCCTGCTCATCAGCCTGGCGGTGCTGGTGCTGGTGTTCTTCGCGCCGCCGCTGGCCACCTGGCTGCCCAACCTGGTGGGCTGAGAGGACGGGGACAACCTTGGAACGGTCCTTCAGGCAGGAAGTGGAACTGCTGAGACTCGGCGAGGGGGAAACCTTCCGCGGCGAAGGCATCCTCGCGGTCACCAAGGCCCTTTTGCAATCGGGCGTGTCCTACGTCGGCGGCTACCAGGGCGCGCCGGTGTCGCACGTCATGGACGTGCTGAACGACGCGCGCGGCATCCTGGACGAGCTGGGCGTGCACGTCGAGACCAACGCCAACGAGGCGGGCGCCGCGGCGATGCTGGGCGCCTCGATCAACTACCCGATGCGGGGCGCGGTGGCCTTCAAGTCCACGGTCGGCACCAACGTCGCCTCGGATGCGCTGTCCAACCTCGCCTCGGCCGGCGTCAAGGGCGGCGCGCTGCTGGTGCTGGGGGAGGACTACGGCGAGGGCTCCTCCATCATCCAGGAGCGCAGCCACGCCTTCGCCATGAAGTCGCAGATGTGGCTGCTCGACCCCCGCCCCAACCTGCCGAAGATCGTTCAGGCCGTGGAGCAGGGCTTCGAGCTGTCGGAAGCCTCCAGCACGCCGGTGATGCTGCAGCTGCGTATCCGCGCCTGCCACGTCACCGGCAGCTTCCGCACCCGGGCCAACCGGGCTCCGGCGATATCCCGCCGGCAGGTGATGGCGAACCCGGACTTCGACTACGCCCGCATCTGCCTGCCGCCTGCGACCTACGCGCAGGAGAAGCACAAGGTCGAGGTGCGCTGGCCGGCGGCGGTGCGCTTCATCCGCGAGCACCGCCTGAACGAGGTCTTCCCGGGGGACATGGCCGATACCGGCATCCTCTGCCAGGGCGGGCTGTACAACGCCGTGATCCGGGCGCTGCAGCAGTTGGGGCTCGCCGACGCGTTCGGCACCTCCCGCGTGCCCATCTACTGCATGAACGTGACCTACCCCCTGCTCCCGGAGGAGATCATCGCCTTCTGCGCCGGCAAGAAGCGCGTGCTGGTGGTGGAGGAAGGCCAGCCCGCCTATATCGAGGACGCCATCCTCGCCGCGCTGCGCCGTGCCGGGGCCAATGACGTCGTCGTCGCCGGCAAGGGCGCCCTGCCCATGGCGGGGGAATACACCGGTGAGGTCGTGCTCGCCGGCATCGCGGGTTTCCTGGATTCCGCCAGGGCACTGGAACCGATCCGGTCCCTGAAGGCGAAGGCGCTGGACCTGCTGGGCGCGCCGGCGCCGGCGCGGCCACCGGGGTTCTGCGTCGGCTGCCCGGAACGACCGGTGTTCTCGGCGATGAAGGTGGCCGAGCGCACCACCGGCCCGGTACATGTTTCGGCCGACATCGGCTGCCACCTGTTCTCGTCCCTGCCGCCGTTCAACATCGGCAACACCGTGCTCGGCTACGGCCTGGGCCTGGCGTCGAATTCCGCGGTCAACCCGGTGTTCGGCGGGCGCACCGTGAGCGTCATGGGCGATGGCGGCTTCTGGCACAACGGCCTCACCACCAGCATCGCCAACGCCGCGTTCAACAAGGACGACGGCATCCTGGTGATCATGAAGAACGGCTACAGCTCGGCCACCGGAACGCAGGAGCTGCCCTCCAGCCCGCAGCACAGCGAATCCAAGGCCGCCGACATGGCGATCGAGCGCGCGCTGCAAGGCGTGGGCGTGGGCTGGGTGAAGACCGTGGACAACTACCGGGTGGGCGAGGTCGCCGGCGTCCTCAAGGAGGCGATGACCACGGGCTACAAGGGCCTGAAGGTGATCATCGCCGAGGGCGAGTGCCAGCTGGAGCGCCAGCGCAAGCTGCGCCCCGTCGTGGCCGAGAAGCTGGCCAAGGGCGAGCGCCATGTGCGCGTGAAGTACGGCGTGGACGAGGACACCTGCACCGGGGACCATTCCTGCATCCGGCTCTCGGGCTGCCCCACCCTCACGGTGAAAGACAATCCCGACCCCCTGCGCCGCGACCCGGTGGCCACCGTGATCGAGGGCTGCGTCGGCTGCGGCCTGTGCGGCGAGAACGCCCACGCCGCGGTGCTGTGCCCGTCCTTCTACCGCGCCGAGGTGGTCCAGAACCCCGGCCTGCTCGACAAAGCCCTTGGCAGGCTGCGGAGCCTGCTCAAATGACACTGCCGGAGCGACCGATCACGATTCTGATCGCAGCCCTAGGCGGCGAAGGCGGCGGCGTCATGGCCGACTGGCTGATCGAGGCCGCCGCGCAATGCAGCTATCCGGCGCAGAGCACCTCGATTCCCGGCGTCGCGCAGCGCACTGGGGCCACCACCTACTACCTGGAGATCTTCCCTGCGCGCGAATCCGAGCTGGGCGGACGCTCGCCGGTGCTGTCGCTCACCCCCAGCCCCGGCAGCGTTGACATCATGGTCGCCTCGGAACTGGTCGAGGCCGGGCGCGCGATGCAGAACGGCTACGTCAACCCGGAGCGCACCACGCTGGTCGCCTCCACCCACCGCATCTACGCCACCGTGGAGAAGATGCAGATGGGCGACGGTCGCTTCGACAGCGACCGGGTGGTCGCGGCCGGCAAGCAACTGGCGAAGCGGGCGGTGATGTTCGACATGCGCAGGCTGGCGCAGGAGAACGGCACCGTGATCAACGCCGTCCTCTTCGGCGCCATGGCGGGCAGCGGGGATCTGCCCCTGCCACGGGATGCCTGCGAGCAGGCGATCCGCGGCGGCGGGCGCGGCGCCGAGGCGAGCCTGCGTGGCTTTAGCGCCGGCTTCGAGATCGCGGCGGGCGCCCAAGCTGCGCCGCAGCCGCCGGCGCCGGTGCAGCGTGCCTCGGAGCTCCGGGAAATCATGGACCTGGGCGAGGGCCGGCTGCGTGACTACCAGGGCGAGGCCTACGCGGCGCTGTACCGCGAGCGCATGCAGCCGTTTTTGGAGGGCGACCAGAAGCTGGCCGCGGAAACGGCGCGCCACCTCGCCCTTTGGATGAGCTACGAGGACATCGTCCGCGTCGCCGACCTCAAGACCCGCGCCTCGCGCTTCGAGCGCGTGCGCAGGGAAGTCGGCGCCAAGGACGGCGAGCCGGTGGTGGTCATCGACTTCCTCAAGCCCGGGGTGGAGGAGTTCGCCTCGCTGCTGCCGCCATCCATGGGCCGCGCCCTCACCGGTTGGGCGCAGAAGAACGGCAGGCTGGACGCGTACAACGTCGGCATGCACCTCAAGACCTCGGGCGTCTTCGGCTACCTGCTGGTGCGGTCGCTGGCCTGGCTCAAGCCCTGGCGGCCGTATTGCTTCCGTTACCAGGAAGAGCAGCGGCTGATCGGGCGCTGGCTCGCACGCGTGCAGGAAGCGGCGGCGCGCAGCGTGCCGCTGGCGCTGGAAGTGACCGAATGCGCGCGCCTCATCAAGGGCTACGGCGAGACCCACCGCCGCGGCAAGGCCAACTTCCTCGCCATCTTCGAGGCGCTGGTGGAGAACCCGGCGAGCTCGGATGCCGCCGAGCAGGCGAAGGCGATCCGCAAGGCGCGCGAGGCGGCGCTGGCCGATCCCGAGGGCAAGGCGCTGGGCGGCGCGCTGGGCAAGCCGGTCACCTGGCTGAAACCGGTGCGAAGCGGCGGCTAGCGCCCCGGCAGCGGCCCGATGTAACCGGATCGGTTACATCTAATCCGCCTTCAGCCCGGTCTCCTTCACCAGCCCGGCCATGCGCGCGTGTTCGGCGCGCACGCGGGCGGCGAAGGCCTCGGGGGCGAGCTGCAGGCCGGTGGCGCCGATGGCCGCGACGCGCTCCGCCATCGGCCCGCCCTGCATCTGGCGCGTCACTTCCTGGTTGAGGCGCGCCACGATGTCCTTCGGCGTTCCGGCCGGTGCGTAGAGGCCGAACACGGTATCGGCGTCGAACTCCCCGCCCACCACCTCCGCGACCGTCGGCACATCGGGCCAGGCCGGATGGCGCTTCGGGCTGCCCACCGCGAGGAGCCTGAGCTTGCCGGCCCTGACGTGCTGAAGGCCGATGCCCGGGTCGAACATGAACTGCAGCTGACCGCCCAGCAGGTCGGTCATCGCCGGGCCGGCGCCCTTGTAGGCGACGTGCGTGGTCTGGATCTTCGCGGCGCGGTTGAACATCTCGCCTGCGAGGTGCGGCGAGCTGCCGTTGCCGGGTGAGCCGTAGTTCAGCTTGCCCGGATTGGCACGCGCGTGGGCGACGAACTCCGCCAGGTTAGCGGCCGGAATCGAGGGCTGGATCTCGAGGAACACCGACACCACGGCCACCGGCGCCACCGGATCGAGCGCCTTCATCGGGTCGTAGCCCAGGTTGCGGTAGATGAGACCGTTCAAGGCGATGGCGCCGCCCGAGGACATGAGGATGCCGTGGCCGTCGGGCGCCGCCTTGGCGATCTCGCCGGCGCCGATGGAACCGTTGGCGCCAGGCCGGTTCTCGACCACGAACGGCTGGCCGAGGGTTTCCTGCAGGCGCGGTGCAAGCGCACGCATCAGTTGGTCGGCCGCGCCGCCGGGCGGGAAGTTCACCACGACGCGCACCGGCTTGGAGGGCCAGGCCTGGGACCGGGCCGGGGATGCGGCCGCCGCGGCAAGCGCGGCGACCAGGGCAACTGCAAAGCGACGCATGCGTTCCTCCTCCAGATTGCCCGCCTCCGGGGCAGTGCGGGCATTCTCGCATCCCCTCCGGCGGGCGCGGGACCCGGGGACGCGAAACCCGGTGCGGCGGCGATTGCGGTCGGTCGGCGAACGGGCGAGAATCCTCGCCTCACTCGAGCGGAGGGGCCGGATGGCGAGCGTTCTGCAGCCTGGCGTCGGCAATGCGCGCCAGGAGCTCTATCGGCGCATGGACCAGGATAACCTGGCGCCGCTGTGGGAGGTGCTCCACGCCCTGGTGCCGCCGCAGCCGCAGGGCCCCTGCCGGCCCGCACTGTGGAAGTACCGGGACATCCGGCCCTACATCGAGGAATCCGGCCGCGTCATCAGCGCCCGCGAGGCGGTGCGCCGCGTGCTGATCCTGGAAAACCCAGGCCTGCGCGGGCAATCGCAGATCACGCGCAGCCTGTACTGCGGGCTGCAGCTGATCCTGCCCGGCGAGGTGGCGCCGAGCCACCGCCACACGCAAGCGGCCCTGCGCCTGGTCGTCGAAGGCGCCGGCGCCTACACCGCGGTGGACGGCGAGCGGGTCACCATGCACCCGGGCGATTTCATCATCACGCCGTCCTGGACCTGGCACGACCACGGCAACGAGGGCCGCGAGCCGGTGGTGTGGATGGACGGCCTGGACATCCCGATCACGCACCTGTTCGACGCCACCTTCGCCGAGAACTACCCGCGGGAGGTGCAGCCGGTGACGCGCCGCGAGGGCGATTCCTGGGCGCGCTACGGCTGCAACCTCGCGCCGCTCGCCGGTGCGGCGCCCTTCGGCAAGACCTCGCCGGTGTTCAGCTACCCCTATGCCAAGAGCCGCGAGGCGCTGGCTGCGCTGGCCAAGGGCGGGGAGCCCGACCCCTGCCACGGCCACAAGATGCAGTTCATCAACCCGGCCAGCGGCGGCCCCGCCATGCCCACCATCGGCGCCTTCATACAGCTGCTGCCGGCGGGCCTGCGCACCGCGCCCTACCGCTCGAGCGACGCCACCATTTACTCGGTGATCGAAGGCAGGGGCAAGGTCGTCATCGGCGGCCAGGAGTTCGCCTTCGAGGCGCGTGACACCTTTGTCGTCCCGGCCTGGCAGCCGGCGAACTTCGCCGCCGCCGACGAGTGCGTGCTCTTCTCCTATTCCGACCGCCCGGCGCAGATCGCGCTCGGCCTGTGGCGGGAATCACGGGGATGAAGGCGGGGATGAAAGCCTCGGCCCAGGTGGTGGCGGACAAGGCGCTCTACTCCCGCGAGTACAACAACCGCGAACTGGTGCCCGATCACGGGCGTTATTTCGAGCGCTGGCAGGCGGCCTCGCTGCGGGCGCGCGCGACCATGACCTGCTCGCTGGACCAGCGCTACGGCGAGGCGCCGGGCGAAACCATCGACATCTTCCCGGCGCGCAAGGGTGACGGCAGCTGCATGATGTTCATCCACGGCGGCTACTGGCGGTCGCTGGACAAGGCCGATTTTTCCTTCCTCGCCCCGGCCTGGGTGGATGCGGGCGTGTCCCTCGCGGTGGTCAACTACGACCTGTGCCCGAAGGTGAGCGTGGAGCAGATCGTGCGCCAGATGCTGCGTGCCTCGCGCTGGCTCTGGCTGCATGCCGAGGACTACGGCATGGACGAGGACCGCCTGTACGTCTCCGGCCACTCCGCCGGCGGCCACCTCACGGCGATGATGATGGCGGCGCTGTGGCCGGTGTTCGAGGCGCGGCTGCCGCGCGACCTTTTCAAGGGTGGCCTTGCCATCAGCGGCCTCTACGACCTGCGGCCCCTGCTGCAGGTGGACTGGTTGCAGCCGGACCTGCGCCTGGACGAGGCCTCGGCCTACCGGCTCTCGCCCCTGTTCCTGCCGCCGGCGACCCGCGCGCCGGTGATGACGGCGGTGGGCGGCGACGAGAGCTCGGAGTTCCGGCGCCAGAACGCGCTGCTGGGCGCGCGCTGGCGCGGTTCCTTCGCCGGCGACATCGCGATGCCGGGCTGCAACCACTTCTCGGTCGTCGACGGCCTGGGCGTGCAGTCGAGCGCGCTGTTCGCGGGCGCGCGCCGCCTGATGAAGCTGGACCGATGAAGCAATACCTGGAATCCGCGCGCTACATCGACAGCGCGCACCCTGCCGTCGTGGCGTTCGCGGCCGGGCATGCCCGCGGAGAGGACAACCGGGCGCGCGCGGTCGCGCTCTACTATGCAGTGCGCGACGAGATTCGCTACAACCCTTTCCTCGATTTTTCGGACGACGCGGTGTACCGGGGCTCGGCTTGCCTGCAGGCCGGGCAGGGGTTCTGCATCGGCAAGGCCGCGCTCCTTGCGGCCTGCGGCCGGGCCGCGGGCATCCCTTCGCGGGTCGGCTTCGCCGACGTCAGGAACCACCTCACCACGCCTGCACTGCGCGAGCGCATGGGGTCGGACCTGTTCATCTACCACGGCTACACCGAGTTCCACCTGGAGGGCTGCTGGCTCAAGGCGACTCCGGCGTTCAACCGCCAGCTGTGCGAGCGCTTCCGTGTCAAGCCGCTGGAGTTCGACGGCCGCGAGGACTCCATCTTCCATCCGTTCGACGCCGACCAGCGCCGCCACATGGAATACCTGCGCGACCGCGGCAGCCATGCGGACGTGCCGGTGGCGGAGATCAGCCGCGCCTTCCGCGAGACTTATCCGGTGCTCTATGCAATGCGCGGCGCGGCGGCCGGGGACGCTTTCGGGGAGCCGGCAGGCTGAGTCCGCGGCAATTGCTCCAGGCGAGCTTTCGCGCCGCGGTGGCGGCGGCGGACCCGATGCAGGTCATCCCGCGGCACCTGCCGGTGCCGCCGGACCATGGCCATACGCTGGTGCTCGCGGTGGGCAAGGCGGCCGCCTCCATGGCCCGCGCCGTGGAGCAGGACTGGCCGGCTCGCAAGCCGATCAGCGGCATCGCGCTGACTCGCTACGGCCATGCCCTGCCGTTGGCGCGCGTGCGGGTGGTCGAGGCGGCGCATCCGGTGCCCGACGGGACGGGGGAGGAGACCGCGCGCGAGATGCTGAGCGCCGCTGGCGCGCTGCGCGCCTCGGACCTGCTGCTGGCGCTGATTTCCGGCGGCGGCTCGGCTCTGCTGTCGCTGCCCTCGCCCGGCATCGCCATCGAGGACCTGCGGCGCGTCACGCGCGACCTGCTGCGCTGCGGCGCCACCATCCAGGAGATCAACGCGGTGCGCAAGCACCTGTCGGCGATCCAGGGCGGCCGGCTCGCGGCGGCCTGCAGGACGAACCTGCTCGCCCTGATCGTCTCGGACGTGACCGGCGACGACCCGACGCACATCGCCTCCGGTCCCTGCGCGCCCGACCCGACGACGTTCCAGGATGCGCTGGATGTGCTCAACCGCTACGACATCAAGCCGCCGCGCGCGGTGCTGGCGCATCTGATCGCGGGGGTGCGCGGCGAGCGCGAGGAGACGCCGAAGCCGGATTCGGCGGTGTTCCGCAGCCCCGGCCGCACCATCGAGAACCGCGTCATCGCCAGCGCCCGCCAGTCGCTGGAGGCGGCGGCGCGGGTGTTCCGCGAGCAGGGCATCGAAGCGGCGATCCTGGGCGAGGCCATCACCGGCGAGGCGAACGAGGTGGCCAAGGTGATGGCGGCGATGGCGCGCGAGATCCGCGCCCGCGGCGCGCCGTTCAAGCCGCCGGTGGCGTTGATCTCCGGCGGAGAGTGCACGGTGACGATACGCCGGCCCGGCGGCCGTGGCGGTCGCTGCGGCGAGTTCCTGCTGTCGCTGGCGGTGACACTGGATGGGGTTGCCGGGGTGCATGCCCTCGCGGCGGACACCGACGGCATCGACGGCACCGAGCACAACGCCGGCGCCCTGCTGGCGCCGGACTCGCTCGCCCGCGCCCGCGCCCTGGGCCTCGATCCCCGGCGCCTGCTGGCGGGGCACGACAGCTACGGGTTCTTCAGCGCCTTGGGCGACCTGGTGGTCACCGGGCCGACGCTGACCAACGTCAACGACTACCGGGCGATCCTGATCGCCTAGCTGCCGCCTGCCCGCGGACCCGGCGCGCGATACAGGAACAGCTGGGTGGTGCCGATCCCCAGGTTCTGCTCCTTTTCCTCGGACTCGAACTGCTGCATCGCCTCCTTCGGCCAGTCCTCCAGGGCGAAGTCGTGCGACACGATGCGGGCCCCGGCGCGCAGTTCGGCCCGCAGCTTGGGCGACAGGCGCAGCAGCAGCGCCGGCAGCAGGTACAGCGTGACGACCGTGGCCTCCTGCAGGCTGGTGTCGAAAATGTCGCCGCGCACGAAGCGCACGCGCTCCTCCACCCGCGCCTGGCGCGCGGCCGCTCGCGAGCGTTCGACCAGCGCGGCGTCGCGCTCGACCCCGACGCCGCGGGCGCCGTGGCGCCTGGCGGCTTCGATCACGAGGCGACCGTCTCCGGAGCCCAGATCGTAGACGGTGTCGCCCGGGGCCACCTTCGCCAGTTCGAGCATGCGCTCGACCACCTGCATGGGCGTCGGCACGTAGGGCCCGCCGTCGGCGGGTTCGGCCGACGGCGGCGGCAACAGCTGCGCGAGGACGGGGCGCGGCGCGAGCAGGCCCGCCAGAAACGCGACAGCCGCCTCGCGGCGGCTGTGCGAGGGGGCGCCCATCGGTCCTAGGAGGCCTGGGCCACTTCCTTCTTCGCGGCCTTCTTCTCCGGCGCCGCCTCGGCGGCGGGCTCGGGCCGGTCCAGCAGCGTGATCAGGGCGAGGGGGGCGTTGTCGCCCTTGCGAAAGCCGCACTTCAGGATGCGCAGGTAGCCGCCGTTCCTCTTGGCGTAGCGCGGGCCCAGCTCGCCGAAGAGCTTGGCCACCGTGCCGCGGTCGCGCAGCCGGTTGTAGGCCAGGCGCCGGTTGGCGAGGGTGGGCGACTTGCCCAGGGTGATCATCGGCTCGACCACGCGGCGCAGCTCCTTCGCCTTGGGCAGCGTGGTGGTGATTTCCTCTTGCGCGAGCAGCGAGTTCGCCATGTTGCGGAACATGGCGAGCCGGTGGCTGGTCGTGCGGCTGAGCTTGCGCAGTCCGTGGCCGTGGCGCATGGTGCGTTCCTTATGCCCTGCGGTGCTCGAGACCGGCCGGCGGCCAGTTCTCCAGCTTCATGCCAAGCGTGAGGCCGCGCGAGGCCAGCACTTCCTTGATCTCGTTGAGCGACTTGCGGCCCAGGTTCGGGGTCTTGAGCAGCTCGTTCTCGCTGCGCTGGATCAGGTCCCCGATGTAGTAGATGTTCTCGGCCTTGAGGCAGTTGGCCGAGCGCACCGTGAGTTCCAGGTCGTCGACCGGCCGCAGCAGGATCGGGTCCACCGCGACCGCCTTCTTCTCCTCGGTCGGCATCGCGGTGCCTTCGAGCTGCGCGAACACCGACAGCTGGTCCACCAGGACGCGGGCGGCGTAGCGCACCGCCTCTTCCGGCTCGATGGCGCCGTTGGTCTCGATATCCAGGATCAGCTTGTCCAGGTCGGTGCGCTGCTCGACGCGGGCCGAATCCACCGCGTAGGAGACGCGGCGCACCGGGCTGAAGGAGGCGTCGAGCACGATGCGGCCGATGCCCTTGGTTTCCTCGGGCAGGTAACGCATGTTGCCCGGCGCGTAGCCGCGGCCCGCTTCGACCTTGAGCTGCAGCTCGAGCTTGCCGCCGGCCGACAGGTTGGCGATGACGTGGTCCGGGTTCACGATCTCGACGTCGTGCGACGGCTCGATGTCGCTCGCGGTCACGGCGCCCTCGACCTTCTTCTTCAGGGTCAGGATCGCCTCGCTGCGGTTATGCAGGCGGAACACCACGCCCTTGAGGTTGAGCAGGATGTCGACGATGTCCTCGCGCACCCCGTCCAGCATGGAGTACCCGTGCACCACGCCCGCGATCTGCACCTCGGTCGGCGCGTAGCCCGGCATGGAGGACAGCAGCACCCGGCGCAGCGCGTTGCCCAGGGTGTGGCCGTAGCCGCGCTCGAAGGGCTCCATCGTCACCTTGGCGTGCGACGGGGACATGTTCTGGACGTCGACGATGCGCGGCTTCAGGAATCCGGTCATGGGCATGTGGTTTACCTTGTTACTTCGAGTACAGTTCGATGATCAGGCTCTCGTTGATGGTCGAGGTCAGATCGGTGCGCGCCGGAAGCGCCTTGAAGGTGCCCTTGAGGCCCTTGGCGTCCACTTCCAGCCATTCGGGAACGCCGCGCGATTCCGCGGCCTCGGCAGCCGCCTTGAGGCGCAGCTGCGCTTTCGCCTGCTGGCTCACCTCGATGAGCTCGCCGGGGCGGACCTGGTAGGACGGGATGTTGACCCGCTTGCCGTTGACCATGACCCCGTTGTGGCGCACCACCTGGCGCGCCTCGCTGCGCGAGGCGCCGAACCCCATGCGGTAGGCGACGTTGTCCAGCCGCGTCTCCAGCAGCTGCAGCAGGCGCTCGCCGGTGACCCCCTTGGAGCGCGTCGCCTCGGCGTAGACCCTGCGAAACTGCCTCTCCAGCACGCCGTAGATGCGGCGCGTCTTCTGCTTCTCGCGCAGCTGCTTGCCGTAGTCGGACAGGCGCGCGCCGGATTTCTGGCCATGCTGGCCGGGCGCGTAGCCGCGGCGCTCGATGGCGCACTTGTCGGTGAAGCACTTCTCGCCCTTGAGGAAGAGCTTCTCGCCCTCCCGGCGGCACTGGCGGCACTTCGCGTCGGTATTCCTTGCCATGTTCTCTCCTGTACCCGGTCTAGACGCGGCGGCGCTTCGGGGCGCGGCAGCCGTTGTGCGGGATCGGCGTCACGTCGGCGATCGAGGTGATCTTGAGCCCCGAGGCGTTGAGCGCGCGCACCGCGGACTCGCGCCCGGGGCCCGGGCCCTTGATGCGCACCTCGAGGTTCTTGACGCCGAATTCCTGCGCCGCCCGGCCCGCGCGCTCCGCCGCCATCTGCGCGGCAAACGGGGTGGACTTGCGCGAGCCCTTGAAGCCGGCGTTGCCCGAGGTCGCCCAGGACAGCGTGTTGCCCTGGCGGTCGGTGATGGTGACGATGGTGTTGTTGAACGAGGCGTGGATGTGGGCGATGCCCTCGGCGACGTTTTTCTTGACCTTCTTGCGCGCGCGCGCCGCGGCGGTCTGCTCCAGCTGCTGCGAAGTCGGGGCGGTTCTGCTGGCCATGTGCGGGTTCCGATCGAATCGGGTCTGGGTTCGGGTTAGATCTTGCCGACCGGCGCGTTCATCTTGATCGCGGCCTTGCGCGGGCCCTTGCGGGTGCGGGCGTTGGTGCGGGTGCGCTGGCCGCGCACCGGAAGTCCCTTGCGGTGCCGCGAGCCGCGGTAGCAGCCCAGATCGATCAGGCGCTTGATCGACATCTGCACCTCGCGGCGCAGGTCGCCCTCGACCGCGAAGCGCGTTACGCCCTCGCGCACGCGCTCCATCTCGGCGTCGGTGAGGTCCTTGATCTTGCGCGTGCCCTGGACCCCGGCGGCCTTGCAGATCGCCAGCGCGCGGGCGCGGCCGATGCCGTAGATCGCGGTCAGCGCGATGCCGGCGTGCTGGTGGTTGGGGATGTTGATGCCTGCGATGCGGGCCATGGCGGTGTCTGTCCGTTGGTGCGGCTATGCCGGAAGGGGGAAACTTTGAATTATATCCGTTTTGTCAATGCCTTATCAAGCTTTCGGCCGTGCCTAACCCTGCCGCTGCTTGTGGCGCGGGTCCGAGCAGATGACGCGAACCACGCCCTTGCGGCGGATGATCTTGCATTTGCGGCAGATCTTCTTCACTGAAGCCATGACTTTCATGTTCGCTCTCCCATGCCCGCTTTGTCGTGCGCCGCCGGCACCTAGCGCGCCGGCAGGCCGCCCTTGAAGTTGGCCTTGCGCAGCAGGCTCTCGTACTGGTGGGTCATGACGTAGGCCTGCACCTGCGCCATGAAATCCATCGTCACCACGACGATGATCAGCAGCGAGGTGCCGCCGAAGTAGAACGGCACGTTCCAGCGCAGGATGAGGAACTCCGGCAGCAGGCACACCAGCGTGACGTAGACCGCGCCCGCCAGCGTCAGGCGCGTCAGGATCTTCTCCAGGTAGTGCGCGGTCTGCTCGCCCGGGCGGATGCCGGGGACGAAGGCGCCCGATTTCTTCAGGTTGTCCGCGGTTTCCTTGGGGTTGTACTGCAGCGCGGTGTAGAAGAAGCAGAAGAACACGATCAGGCCGCCGTAGAGAATGACGTAGATCGGTTGCCCCGGGGACAGCGTCCCGGCGAGGTCCTTGAGCCAGACCATGCCCTCGCCGGTGCTGAACCAGCTGAGCAGCGTCGCCGGGAACAGGATCAGCGAGGAGGCGAAGATCGGCGGGATCACCCCCGCCATGTTGAGCTTGAAGGGCAGGTGCGAGCTCTGCCCGCCGTAGACGCGGTTGCCCACCTGGCGCTTGGCGTAGTTGACCAGGATCTTGCGCTGGCCGCGCTCCACGAAGACGACGAAGGCGGTGATCACCAACACCGCCACCGCGATCAGCAGCGCGACCAGGGGATGCATGGCGCCGGTGCGCACCAGCTCCAGCGTGCCGGCGATGGCGGCCGGCAGCCCGGCGGCGATGCCGGCGAAGATGATGATGGAGATGCCGTTGCCCAGGCCGCGCTCGGTGATCTGCTCGCCCAGCCACATCAGGAACATGGTGCCGGTCACCAGCGTGGCCACCGTGGTGAGGCGGAACATCATGCCGGGCTCGAGCACCAGGTTGGCCTGCGACTCCAGCGCGATCGCGATCCCCGTGCCCTGGAACAGCGCCAGCGCCAGCGTGCCGTAGCGCGTGTACTGCGTGATCTTGCGCCTTCCGGCCTCGCCCTCCTTCTTCAACTGCTCCAGGTGCGGGCTGACCGCGGTCATCAGCTGCATGATGATCGAGGCCGAGATGTACGGCATGATGCCCAGGGCGAAGATGGTGAAGCGTGACAGCGCGCCGCCCGAGAACATGTTGAACATCCCCAGGATGCCGCCCTGCTGGCCGGCGAACAGCTCGGCAAGCACCTTGGGGTCGATCCCCGGCACCGGGATGTGGGCGCCGATGCGGAACACGAACAGCGCCCCGAGAAGGAACAGCAGCCGCCTCTTGAGGTCGCCATAGCGTCCGGTCTTGCCGGCATTGGGGAGCGTGGTTGCCAAGCGGCTCAGGCCTTGTTGGGCGCTTGCTTGCGCGCGCGCCTGGCCTTCTCGGCCGGCTCGGTGATGCTGCCGCCTGCGGCCGCGATCGCGGCGCGGGCGCCCTTGGTCGACTTGACGCCCTTCAGGGTGAGCTTGCGCTCCAGCTTGCCGCACAGGATGACCTTGGCGGCCAGCGCGCCGCGCGGCACCAGGCCCTCGGCCTTGAGCACCGCCAGGTCGATCTCGGCCGCCTTCACGCGCTGCAGGTCGGACAGGCGCACCTGGGCGGTCGCGCCGCGCGACAGCGAAGCGAAGCCGCGCTTGGGCAGGCGACGGTGCAGCGGCATCTGGCCGCCCTCGAAACCCACCTTGTGGTAGCCGCCGGCGCGCGCGCGCTGTCCCTTGTGGCCCAGGCCCGCGGTCTTGCCCCAGCCCGAGCCGATGCCGCGGCCGACGCGGTGGCGCGGCTGCTTGGCGCCGGGCGCCGGTTTGAGTGTATTGAGTCTCATCTGTTCAGCCCTCCACGCGGACCAGGTAGTTCACCCGGTTGATCATGCCCCGCACTTCGGGGGTGTCGACCAGCTCGACGACATGGTGCAGGCGGCGCAGGCCCAGGCCGCGAACCGTCGCGACGTGGCCGGTCTTGCAGCCCGCGATGCTCTTCACCAGCTTCACCTTGATCTTTTTTCCGGCCATGCCCGCACTCCTAGGAAACGATCTCTTCGATCTTCTTGCCGCGCTTGGCGGCGATCTCCGCCGGCGTGTTCATCGCCTGCAGGCCCTTCAGCGTCGCGCGCACAACGTTGTAGGGATTGGTCGAGCCAAAGCACTTGGCGAGCACGTTGGTGACGCCCATGACCTCGAACACCGCGCGCATCGGACCGCCGGCGATGATGCCGGTGCCCTCCGAGGCCGGCTGCATCAGGACCTTGGCCGAGCCGTGGCGCCCGATGACGGCGTGATGCAGGGTGCCGTTCTTCAGCTTGACCTTGACCATGCGGCGGCGCGCCTCATCCATCGCCTTCTGCACCGCCACCGGGACCTCGCGCGCCTTGCCCTTGCCCATGCCGATGCTGCCGTCGCCGTCGCCGACCACGGTGAGCGCGGCGAAGCCGAGCACGCGCCCGCCCTTCACCACCTTGGTGACGCGGTTGATCGCGACCATCTTCTCGCGCAGGCCGTCTCCGCGGTCTTCCTGCTGCATGCGGGCTTGCATTTTTGCCATGGCCAGTCCCTTAGAACTTCAGGCCGCCGGCGCGGGCGGCCTCGGCGAGCGCCTTCACGCGCCCGTGGTAGCGATATCCGGCACGGTCGAAGGCGACGCGGTCGATGCCCGCGGCCTTCGCCTTCTGCGCAATCCTCTGCCCGACGGCCTCGGCCGCCTTGCGGTTGCTGCCCTTGCCCTTGCCGCCGAGCTGGCTGCGCAGGTCCTTTTCCACGCTCGAGGCGGCGGCGAACACCCTGTCGCCCTGCGCCGAGGTGATCTGGGCGTAGATGTGGGCGTTGGTGCGGTGCACGGTGAGGCGCAGCGCGCCCAGTTCCCGGATCTTGAGCCGGGTCTGGCGGGAGCGGCGCTGGCGGGCGGCGTTCTTATCGATCATGGCGGCTTTCCGTGTGCATTACTTCTTCTTGGTCTCTTTGATGATCACCGTCTCGCCGACATAACGCACGCCCTTGCCCTTGTAGGGCTCAGGGGGCTTAAAGTCGCGGATCTCGGCGGCGACCTGGCCGACCAGCTGTCGGTCGACGCCGGTGATCACGATCTCGGTCTGCGTCGGCGTGGCGACCTTGACGCCCTTGGGCATCTGCTGCACCACCGGATGCGAGAAGCCGAGGGTCAGGTTCAGCTTGTCGCCCGCGGCCTGGGCGCGGTAGCCGACGCCGGCCAGCGCCAGCTTCTTCTCGAAGCCCCTGGTGACGCCGGTCACCATGTTGGCGACCAGCGCGCGCATGGTTCCGGACATGGCGTTGGCATGGTTCGAGTTGCCGAGCGCCTTCAGCTTCAGCGTCGCGCCGTCCTTCTCGATGCCGACGTTCGGGTCCATCGGGCGGGCGATGGTGCCCAGCGGGCCCTTGACCGAGATCTGCCCCTGGGCGATGTTCACCTCGACGCCCTTGGGCACCGGGATGGGGTTGTTTGCGATGCGCGACATGGCCTGCTCCTCAGGCGACAATGCAGAGCACTTCGCCGCCGATGCCGGTGGCGCGCGCCTTGCGGTCGGTCATGACGCCCTGCGGCGTGGAGACGATGGCCACACCCAGGCCGTTCATCACGCGCGGCAGCTCGTCCCGCCCCTTGTAGACCCGCAGCCCGGGCTTGGAGATGCGCTCGATGCGCTCGATGACGGGGCGACCGGCGTAGTACTTTAGGCCGATTTGCAACTCCTTGTGGCCAGCGTTGTCGCGCACCGCGAAGTCCTCGACATAGCCTTCGTCCTTCAGCACCTGGGCGATGGAGGCCTTGAGGCGCGAGTGGGGCATGCCGACATCGAGCTGCCCGACCATCTGGGCATTGCGGATGCGGGTCAGCATATCGGCGATCGGATCGGTCATGCGCATGTGCTCGCTCCCTACCAGCTCGCCTTGATCACGCCGGGCACCTCGCCGCGCAGCGCGAGCTCGCGCAGCTTGTTGCGCGCCAGGCCGAACTTGCGGTACACGCCGCGCGCGCGGCCGGTGAGGGCACAGCGGTTGCGCAACCGCGTGGGCGAGGCGTCGCGCGGCAGCTTCTGCAGCTTGGCGCGCGCCGCCTCCTTGTCCTCGTCGGAGGCCTTGACGTTGCGCAGAGTTTCCAACAGCGCGGCGCGGCGGGCCTGGAATTTCTGCACCATCCGGCGGCGCTTCTGTTCACGGAGCTTCACTGAGAGCCTGGCCATGTTCGTCAGCCTTTCTGCTGTTCTTGCCTGAACGGGAACCGGAACGAGCTAAGCAGCGCGCGCGCCTCGTCGTCTGACTTCGCCGTGGTGACGATGGCGATGTCCATCCCGCGCAGCACGTCGATCTTGTCGTACTCGATCTCGGGAAAGATGATCTGCTCCTTGACCCCGAGGCTGTAGCTGCCGCGACCGTCGAAGGCGCGGTTGGAAACGCCGCGGAAGTCGCGGATCCGCGGGATCGCGATGTTCACCAGGCGGTCGAGGAACTCGTACATGCGGGCGCCGCGCAGCGTCACCATGCAGCCGACCGGGAAGCCGGCGCGCACCTTGAAGTTCGCGATCGACTTGCGGCTTTTGGTGACCACCGGCTTCTGGCCGGCGATGCGGGTCATGTCGGCGACCGCGTTGTCCAGCACCTTCTTGTCGTTGACCGTCTCGCCGACGCCCATGTTGAGCGTGATCTTCTTGATGCGCGGCACCTGCATCACGGTCTTGTAGCCGAACTTCTTCATCAGCTCGGGCACGATCCGGTCGCGGTACTGCAGCGCGAGGCGCGCCGGCGGCGCCGGCAGGCGCGGGCCCGTCTCGTTCTCGATCACCGGGGCGGAGTGCCTGTTCGGCTCGCGCCGGGGCGCCTTGGCCTGCTGCTGGGCCTCGGGCTGCTTGGGTTTCGCGGCTTTGTCCTTGTCTTTGTCCTTGGCCATGGCCCGTCCTTAGGCGTCCACCTGCTCGCCGTTCGACTTGAAAACGCGCACCTTGCGCCCGTCGGCGAGCAGCTTGAAGCCGACCCGGTCGGCCTTCTGCGTCGCCGGGTTGAGCAGCGCGACGTTGGAAATGTGGATCGGCATGTCCTTGTCGACGATGCCGCCGGTCTGGCCCTTCACCGGGTTGGGACGCTGGTGCTTCTTGACGCGGTTGACGCCCTCGACCACCAGGTGCTCGTCGCCGACGCGGCGCAGCACCGTGCCGCGCTTGCCCTTGTCGCGCCCGGTAGTCACCACGATCTCGTCGCCTTTGCGGATACGTTGCATGTTGTCTTCCTCAGAGGACCTCGGGCGCGAGCGAAACGATCTTCATGAAGCGCTCGCTGCGCAGCTCGCGCGTCACCGGTCCGAAGATCCGCGTCCCGATCGGCTCCAGCTTGGCGGTGAGCAGCACCACCGCGTTGCGGTCGAAGCGGATGCGCGAGCCGTCGGCGCGGCGCACCCCTTGCGCGGTGCGCACCACCACCGCGTCGTAGACCTCGCCCTTCTTCACCCGCCCGCGCGGCGCGGCGTCCTTGACGCTGACCTTGATCACGTCGCCGATCGAGGCGTAGCGGCGCTTGGAGCCGCCCAGCACCTTGATGCACACGACCGCGCGTGCGCCGGTGTTGTCGGCGACCTCGAGCACAGACTGCATCTGAATCATGGTTGTTTCACTCCATCCAACTTGAGCCGCGGGGCGCGGGGTAAGGACCCCGCATCGTCACGGTCAGTTTTGGACCCCGTGCGGGGCAAAAAGGACGCGGATTCTACACCGGAACCCGTCTCCCCGACAAGCGTTTCCCGCTAGAGCGCCTTGGACTTCTCGATCAGGCGGATGACGGTCCAGGACTTGGTCTTGGAAATCGGCCGACACTCCGCAATCTCGACCAGGTCGCCTTCCCGGAACTGGCCATTCTCGGAGTGGGCGTGGTATTTCTTGGAGCGCGTCACCGTCTTGCCCATCTCGGCGTGCTGCACCCTTCGCTCCACCTTCACCACCACCGTCTTCTGCATCTTGTCGCTCACCACCCGACCGACCAGCTTGCGCCGGTTCTTCGCCGCGGCCGGCGCCGCCTGGATACCCGCGTTTGCGTTCATTTGTTGGCCGCCTTCTGTTTCATCACGGTGCGCACGCGCGCGATGTCGCGGCGCACCTTCCTGATCTGGCTGCTGTTCGGCAGCTGCTGGGTGGCGTGCTGCATGCGCAGGCCGAACTGCGCCTTGAGCAGTTCCTCCAGCTCCTTTTGCAGTTCGTCGCCGTTCTTGGCGCGCAGTTCGCTTGCTTTCATCTTGGCATCCTTATCCGAGCATCCGGTGCACCGGCGCGGTCCTGAACGGCAGCTTGGCCGAGGCGAGGGCGAAGGCTTCCTTGGCCAGCGCGGCGTCGACCCCGTCCATCTCGAAGAGGATCTTGCCGGGCTGGATCTCGCAGACGAAATACTCCGGGTTGCCCTTGCCGTTGCCCATGCGCACCTCGGCGGGCTTGCGGGAAATCGGCTTGTCCGGGAAGACGCGGATCCAGATCCGGCCGCCGCGCTTGATGTGGCGCGACAGCGTGCGCCGCGCCGCCTCCAGCTGGCGCGCGCTCAGGCGGCCGCGGCCGATCGCCTTCAGCCCATACTCGCCGAAGGAGACCTTGTTGCCGCGGGTCGCGATGCCGGTGTTGCGGCCCTTGTGCTGCTTGCGGTACTTGGTGCGGGAGGGTTGCAGCATCGCTCAGTCCTTTTTCTCGCCGCCGTCTTCCTTGACGATCCTCTTCGCGGCGCGCTTGACGGCGGTCTTCGGCGCCTTGGCGGCAGTTCCCTTGGCCGCAGCCTTCTTGTCCGCGGCGGCGCCCTCGGCCCTGGCCGGCGCCGGCGCGCGCCGCGCGCCCGCCTTGGGCGCGGGCTTCTTCGCCTTCCTCGGCTCGGCCGGGGCCTCGGTCTGCGCGGCGACCGGCGCGCTCGCCGGCTGCAGCGCCTGGGCCTCGCCCTTGGGCACCACCTCGCCCTTGTAGACCCAGACCTTGACGCCGATGACGCCGTAGGTGGTCTTGGCCTCGCCGAAGCCGTAATCGATGTCGGCGCGCAGCGTGTGCAGCGGCACGCGGCCTTCGCGGTACCACTCGGTGCGCGCGATCTCGTGCCCGTTCAGTCGCCCCGAGCTCATGATCTTCACGCCCTGGGCACCCAGGCGCATCGCATTCTGCATCGCGCGCTTCATGGCGCGCCGGAACATGATGCGCTTCTCGAGCTGCTGCGCGATCGAGTCGGCGATCAGCTGTGCGTCGGTTTCGGGCTTGCGGATCTCCTCGATGTTCACGTGCACCTGCTGCACGCCCATGATGCGGCGCAACTCGGCCTTGAGCGCCTCGATCTCCTCGCCTTTCTTGCCGATCACCACCCCCGGGCGTGCCGAGAAGATGGTGATGCGGGCGTCCTTGGCGGGGCGCTCGATCAGGACGCGGCCCACCGAGGCGTGCGCCAGCTTCTTCCTCAGGAAGGCGCGCACCTTCACGTCCTCGGCCAGCATCGGGCCGAAGTTCTTGCTGTTGGCGTACCAGCGGGAACTCCAGTTGCGGTTGACCGCAAGCCGGAAGCCGATCGGATGAATCTTCTGTCCCATGGCGTTCTCTCTCAGTCCCCGACGGTCAGGTAGATGTGGCAGGTGTGCTTCAGGATGCGGTTGCCGCGGCCCTTGGCGCGGGCGTGGAAGCGCCGCAGGAAGGTGCCGCGCTCGACGAACACGGTCTTCACCTTGAGGGCGTCGACGTCGGCGCCGTCGTTGTGCTCGGCGTTGGCGATCGCCGACTCGAGCAGCTTCTTCATCAGCGCCGCGCCCCTCTTCGGCGAAAAGGCGAGGATGCTGATCGCCTTGTCCACCGGCTTGCCGCGGATCATGTCCGCAACCAGGCGCCCCTTCTGCGCCGAGAGCCGCACACCCCGCAGGATCGCTCGCGTTTGCATGGCCATTGCCCGTTCCTCTTATTTCTTTGCCGCGGCCGGCGCGGCGGCCGGCGCGGCGGCGGGCGCGGCGGGCGCGGCGGGCGCGGCGGCCGGCGCCGGCGTGCCGCCGCCGACCGGGGAGTCCGTCTTCTTGCCCGCGGCGGAGTGGCTCTTGAATATGCGCGTCAGCGCGAACTCGCCCAGCTTGTGGCCGACCATGTTCTCGGTGACGTACACCGGGATGTGCTGCTTGCCGTTGTGTACCGCGAGGGTCAGGCCGACGAAGTCGGGCACGATGGTCGAGCGCCGCGACCAGGTCTTGATCGGGCGCTTGTCGCCGCCGCCGCGCGCCTTGTCGGCCTTGGCCAGCAGCTGGTGGTCGACGAAGGGACCCTTCTTGATTGAGCGTGCCATGGCCTAGTTTTCCCTATTTGGTGCGCCGGTCGCGCACGATCATCACCTGCGTGCGCTTGTTGCGGCGGGTCTTGAATCCCTTGGTTTGCACGCCCCAGGGCGAGACCGGGGGCCGGCCCGCCGAGGTGCGGCCTTCGCCGCCGCCATGCGGGTGGTCGATCGGGTTCATCGCCACGCCGCGCACCGTGGGCTTGATGCCGCGCCAGCGCTTGCGCCCGGCCTTGCCGATGTTCTCCAGGTTGTGCTCGTCGTTGCCCACCTCGCCGATGGTGGCGCGGCACTCGATGTGCACCTTGCGGATCTCGCCCGAGCGCAGTCGCAGCTGGGCGTAGGAGCCCTCGCGCGCCAGCAGCTGCGCCGAGGAGCCCGCGGAGCGCGCCATCTGCGCACCCTTGCCCGGCAGCATCTCGATGCAGTGCACCGTGGTTCCGACCGGGATGCTCCGCAGCGGCAGCGTGTTGCCGGCCTTGATCGGCGCCTCGGCCCCCGAGACCAGCCTGGCGCCTGCGCTCAGGCCCTTGGGTGCGATGATGTAGCGGCGCTCGCCGTCGGCGTACAGCAGCAGCGCCAGGTGTGCGCTGCGGTTGGGGTCGTACTCGAGCTGCTCCACGGTCGCCTGGATGCCGTCCTTGTCGCGGCGGAAATCCACCATGCGGTAATGGTGCTTGTGGCCGCCGCCCTTGTGCCGCATGGTGAGGCGGCCAGCGTTGTTGCGCCCGCTGCCGCGCTTCTGCGGCGCAACCAGCGGCCAGTGCGGCTCGCCCTCGTGCAGTTCGGGCGTCACCACCTTGACCAGCGCGCGCCGTCCCGGGGAGGTCGGTTTTACCTTGCTCAGTGCCATGGCGTGCGTCTCCCCTTATTGCGTCGCGCCGAAATTGATTTCCTGGCCCGCGGCCAGGCGCACGTAGACCTTCTTCCAGTTGCCGCGCCGCCCCATGAAGCGCCCGAAGCGCTTCTTCTTGCCCTTGACGCGGCAGACGGTGACCGAGTCCACCTTGGTCTTGAACAGCAGTTCTACCGCGGCCTTGATCTGCGGCTTGGTGGCGGCGTCGGCAACCCGGAACACGTACTGGCGGTACTTGTCGGCGACCCGGGTGCTCTTCTCCGAGACCACCGGAGCCAGCACCACGTTCATCAGCTGCTCGGCGTTGAATCGCTTGGCCGCGGTCATTTCAGCATCTCCTCGAGCTTGGCCATGGCGCGCTTGGTGATCAGCACGCTCGGGTGCCGCACCAGCGACACCGGGTTGGTCTGCTGAGCGGCGATCACCTCGACGTTGTGCAGGTTGCGCGACGAGAGCTTGAGGTTGTCGTCCAGTTCGTCGGTGATCACCAGCACGCCGTCGAAGCCCATCGACTTCACCTTCTGCGCCAGCAGCTTGGTCTTGGGCTGCGCCAGCTTGAACTCCTCCACCACGCGCAGGCGGTCCTCGCGCGCCAGCTGCGACAGGATCGAGGCCATGCCGGCGCGGTACATCCTGCGGTTGACCTTGTGCGAGAAGTTCTCCTCCGGGGTGTTGGGAAAGATCTTGCCGCCGCCGCGCCACAACGGGCTGGAGGTCATGCCGGCGCGCGCGCGTCCGGTGCCCTTCTGCCGCCACGGCTTGCGGGTCGAGTGGCGAACTTCGCCGCGGTCCTTCTGCTTGCGCGAGCCGATGCGCGCATTCGCGGCGAAGGCGACCACCAGCTGGTGCACCAGCGCCTCGTTGAACTCGCGGGCGAACACCTCGTCCTTGGCCGACACGGTAGCCGCGGTTTGCTTGCTGCCGCCCTTGTCGTCGATCAGCTTCAGTTCCATGGCGCGGCCCCTTAGCCCTTCGCCGCGGCCTTGACCGCAGGCCTGACGACGATGTCGCGCCCGGAATAACCCGGCACCGAGCCCCTGACCAGCAGCAGTTGGCGCTCGGCGTCGATGCGCACCACCACCAGGTTCTGGACCGTGCGGCGCACGTTGCCCAGCTGGCCGGCCATGCGCTTGCCGGGGAACACGCGGCCGGGGTCCTGGCGCTGGCCGGTGGAGCCGTGGCTGCGCGTGGTGACCGAGTTGCCGTGCGTTTCGCGACTCGAGGCGAAATGGTGGCGCTTGATGACCCCGGCGAAGCCCTTGCCCAGGGTGACGCCCTGGACGTCGACCTTCTGCCCGACCTTGAACATCTCGACACCGATCCGGCCGCCGACCTTCAGGTTGGCGAGTTCCTTGGCAGCGGCGCGGAATTCCTTCAGCACCTGCCCGGCCTCGACCGCGGCCCTGGCGAAGTGGCCCCTGGCAGGCTTGCCGACACGGTTCGCGCGGCGCTTGCCGAAGGCAACCTGGACCGCCGTGTAGCCGTCCTTCTGGGCGGTCTTGATCTGCGCGATGCGGTTGTCGGAGACCTCCAGCACCGTCACCGGCTGGGCGTCGCCCTCGTCGGAGAAGATGCGCATCATGCCGACCTTGCGGCCGACCAGTCCTATCGTCATACGGCCCTCTTTTCGTTGACCCCGGACACTCCCGGGGCGCCGGCTCCTGTTGGCCGGCCCTTCACTTGTTGAATCGGTGGCGCGGTCGTTTTGCCGCGCTTGTCCTTCAAACCCTTGCTGTGCCGCGCCGAATTTTCCTTACTGAACCTTGATCTCCACGTCCACGCCTGCCGGCAGGTCGAGCTTCATCAGCGCGTCCACCGTCTTGTCCGTCGGGTCGATGATGTCCATCAGCCGCAGATGGGTGCGGATCTCCAGCTGCTCGCGCGAGGTCTTGTCGGCGTGCGGCGAGCGCAGCAGGTCGAGGCGCTGCTTGCGGGTCGGCAGCGGCACCGGCCCGCGCACCACCGCGCCGGTCCGCTTGGCCGTGTCGACGATCTCCAGCGCCGACTGGTCGATCAGCCGGTAGTCGTAGGCCTTGAGGCGGATGCGGATGCGTTGGCTTTGCATAACCTATTACTCGATGACCCTGGCGACGACGCCGGCGCCGACGGTCTTGCCGCCCTCGCGGATGGCAAAGCGCAGCCCCTGCTCCATCGCCACCGGGGTGATCAGCGTCACCACCATCTTGATGTTGTCCCCC
>Ga0194120_10003141_pt1 | contig 27389 bp, 25 predicted proteins | sample TA2MahCa65mmetaG_FD_148642 | JGI IMG/M metagenome (GOLD analysis project Ga0194120, IMG submission 148642) | Freshwater microbial communities from Lake Tanganyika, Tanzania - TA2015019 Mahale Deep Cast 65m | ecosystem: Environmental > Aquatic > Freshwater > Lake | place: Tanzania: Lake... | reverse complement strand
TGCTTGCCCTTGGAAGTAAGTCTGCCAAGAGCTTCGCGTTCGTCTTTGGCAAGCGTCACGATGTATTTCTTCATATTCAATCCCCCAATGGTTGTGGTTGAAATGAAGATAATATATCACACTATTTACGACATTGCAAGGTTGACGTGACAGTAGCGCCGATCCTTTATGGTCGGCTTTATTTTGATTTACAAAAAATTGGGAATGCTCCCTAGAAAAAGCCGTGTTGTACGGTTCACGTGCCAAAGGGAATTTTAAAAACGGCTCGGATATCGACCTAACCCTGATGGGTGGGGATGAATTAACGCTGAAGACGCTGTATAAAATAATGGACGAGCTTGAGACTTGCTTTTGCCCTATACGATTGATGTATCACTTTTTAAAAATATCAACGATCCCGATGTTATCAGTCATATCCGTCGCGTAGGTGTCACATTTTATGAAAAGACTGTATCTTCCTCAAAATCGGTTGTACCCTGTAACTGAAAAACGATGGGAATAGGTCTTCTTTAGTTCTGTTATTTAACCCAAAGTCCAAGATTATTTTTAAGAGCGGGAAAAATGCACTAAAAGGTGTACGACTTTTTTGAAATATGGGAAAAAATTTTAAAATCACAAAAGAGCTAACCCCTTTTGTGCTATTGCTTTTGGCTTATATTCATTAGCATTTGGATTACCGTGTCAATCCTCTGGTTTAGCTGGCTTATCTCGCTCCTTAATTGACCTATCTCGCCCTTCATTTCACTTCTTAACTGCCCTATTTCACTTCTTAACTGTCCAACGTCCGTATCAATCTTTTGAATGAGATGCCTGAAGTCGTCTTCTTGCCTCTTTTTTACGTCGCCAATTTTGGCTATTATATCTTCTGTGCGTTCAGCGACTACCTGGTATATTAATTCAAGTGTTACCTTCTTTATAGCCGATGTGAGGTACTCTTTTACCATGGTTTCTGTTTCGTTCTATAAAAGTCCATTAATATTTCAGGTTATCCTAACAAGTATAATCTATTTGTCAAGAAATGCCTCAGAAAGACATGGAGCCGCCTTGATTTGGGTTTATCGAGGTTGTTAAGTTTATGGAGGTTGTCGGGTTTTGGGACGCCGCTGAGCAGATTTGTACAGATCAAAAAAACACTTTTCTTGTGCAAGTTTTGTAAGGAAATTTTTGGGGATGCCATGTATAATTTGAAAATAATGAGGCAGACTGTCTCATCTTTATTAATACCGATTTAGTAACTGTGGGACATTCTCCCTTTTTCTCTGAACATGCAGCTTTCTGTGCGGGCAGGCGGGTGTTTGAAGAAATGAAAACGCACCCCCTTCGCAACGATAGTTTTACCTTTGAAACACACTGAGCGGTAAAATATATGCGCAAATGATATTCAAATGGAGTTATTGTTAAAAAACAGATGATTTTGACGATGATAATGTTTAAGAAAATAATATTTTACTATTTTATTTTTTTTTCCATTATAAACGTGAGATTTTGTGCTTCTGTATTATTTGCAAGCGAACAGGATAAATTATTTTGGGATACGAGATATAAGACGGAGGAATATATTTTTGGCAAAGAACCGGTAGCTTTTTTGCGGGAACATATTGAACTTTTGCCCAAAGGGAAGGCATTGGATATTGCCACGGGTGAAGGCAGAAATGCAGTTTTTTTGGCGAAGAGCGGGTTTGTGGTTGATTGCTGCGATGTTTCTGAAATAGCAATTGAAAAGGCGAAAAATCTGGCAGCACAAAACAATGTGCAGATAAATGCCTTTGTTGCAGATTTGGAAGAATATGAATTGCCTAAAAATTCCTACGAGGTAATAACATGTTTTTACTATTTGCAGAGAGATCTTATCCCGCAAATGAAAGAGGCGTTGAAAAAGGGGGGGATGATTGTTTATGAGACCTTTACCCTTGAAAATATCGAACATGGCTTCGATGGGCCGAAAAACAAGGAATATCTTTTGGAAATGAATGAGTTGTTGAATTTTTTCAGGGATTTTAAGATTATTATGTATCGGGAATGTGTTGTGGATAACAGGAAGGCGATAGCAAGTTTAATTGCGGAAAAGTAAATGACACTATTGGAAAATATTACCGAAAAGCAGCGTGAAGCGATTACCCATGTCAACGGGCCTCTTTTAATAGTTGCGGGCGCAGGCAGCGGGAAAACCCGCGTAATTACACGACGTATCGGCTATTTAATGTCTGAAGGCGTATCTCCGTATAATATACTGGCAATAACCTTCACAAACAAAGCTGCAAACGAAATGAGCGAGAGAGTAAAATTGTTTTCTTCTCATAAAGGAATGTGGGTTTCCACATTCCACAAGATGTGCTCCAGGATATTACGAAAAGATATAGAAAGGCTTGGATATTCAAAGGATTTCAGCATTTATGATACGGTGGATCAATTAAGCAGGATAAAATCCATTATGGGCGATTTACAGATCGATACCGCCCAATGGAAACCGCGGAGCATTATAAGTTCCATAAGTAATGCGAAAAATAAACTTATTGATGCCGAACGATTCGCGGCAACTGCTTCCGGTGTTTATAACCAAATGGTGGCAAAAATTTATAAGAAGTACGAAGGTCTTCTGAAAACAGATAATGCCCTGGATTTTGATGATCTTCTCATAAAGACGGTAGAACTTTTCAGGACATGTCCGGATATTTTGACGTCGTATCAGGAAAAATTTAAATATATTCTTATCGATGAATATCAGGATACAAATTATGTGCAGTACGCTATTTCGCGTTTGCTTGCGCAGAAATACAGAAATATTTGTGTCACCGGTGACCCTGACCAGTCGATTTACGGGTGGCGTGGCGCTGATTTAAGGAACATAATGGATTTTGAAAAAGATTATCCTGATGCAAAAGTAGTGTTGCTGGAGCAAAATTACCGTTCAACAAAGAATATCCTGCTGGCGGCTTCAAGCGTTATTCAAAAAAACAAATACCGAAAACAGAAAGAAATCTGGACGGAAAATGATCATGGTGAAAAAGTAAAAGTAATACATTGCGAGAGTGAGCACGCTGAAGCGGAAGAAATTGCGGAAGTTATCAGGAGAATGCATGGAAAGGGAATGAAATATACGGATGTGGCGGTGTTTTACCGCACCAATGCGCAATCCCGCGTGCTGGAAATTGCCCTTAGAAATTCCGGGATTCCGTATGTAATTGTTGGCGGAGTTGAATTTTACCGGCGAAAAGAAATAAAAGATATACTGGCGTATCTCAGATTATGCGTAAACCCGTCCGATGAGGTGGCATTAGAACGCACTATTAATACGCCGGCGCGGGGCATTGGAAACACCAGTATAACAAGACTAAAGGAATGGGCTGCTGTTCAGAACATAAGCCTCCTCAATGCTATTAGCGCGGTAGAGATGGTACCGGGCATTACCGGCAAGACTGTTGCGGCAATAAAAAAATTTTATGAACTTATTATGCTTTTACGGCACGATCCTCAAACTTCTGTGGAAAAAATCATTATACGAGTGATTGATAAAACGGGGTATGTGGCGTTTCTCAGAAAGTCGGAAGAAAAAGAGTGTGAAGACCGGATTGCTAATATTGAAGAATTAGTTAATGCGGCGCATGAGTATGATATCAAGCATCCTGAAGGTTCTTTGCAGGGGTTTTTAGAGGAAGTGGCGTTAATTTCCGATCTGGATACGGTTGATGACAAGGCGGAAGCCGTGACGCTTATGACATTGCATACTGCGAAAGGATTGGAATTTCCCGTTGTTTTCATTTCAGGCATGGAGGAAGGTTTATTGCCGCATTCGGAATCCAGGATTTCTGATGAAGAAATTGAAGAAGAAAGACGGTTGTGCTATGTGGGAATAACCCGGGCAATGAAAGAGCTTTTTCTTACCCACACGAAAAGGAGGATGAGGTATGGACAGCTTATACCGTGTGTTCCATCCCGCTTTTTAAATGAAATACATGCAGGGTGTTTGGATTGGCGGGATAAAACGGAAAACAAAGATTCATATGAATTTTATGATAAAAATAATTCATGGAAAAATGAAACAGGTTTTGAAGGAGATTTAAGAGAAGAGTATAATGAATATTTGGAAAGAAACGCTTTTCCCCAAGAAAAACCTCAGAATTTTTCGAGCGGTGAAGTGGTAAGGCACCCTGTTTTTGGCATCGGAAGGGTTTTGGAATCATATGGATGCAATGAGAAGGCCGGCGTAAAGGTCAATTTTAACATTGGCGGAACCAGGAATCTCATGCTGGCGTATGCAAAATTGGAAAAGGTAACCTAGGAGCAAAAGAAAGAAGGCATAATGGAAAAACTTTATATGGATAATGCGGCAGGCACCCCAATGCATCCGCACGTGAGAGAGGCAATTATTCCATTTTTAAAAGAAGGGTTTGGCAATCCTTCAAACCTGCATCAATTTGGAAAAATTACAAATGATGCGATAAGAATTGCGCGGGAGAATGTGGCAAGCCTTATCAATGCAAAAGCGAATGAAATTATTTTTACAGCAAGCGGCACGGAGGCTAACAATTTTGCGATAAAAGGAATCTCTGCCGCGAATAAAAAGAAGGGCAACCATATCATTACCTCAGAGATAGAACATTTTTCCATTCTCAATCCTTTGAAATCACTAGAGAAATCAGGATACGAAATAACTTATTTGCCCGTTGATAAATACGGATTGGTGCACCCTGATGACGTAAGAAGCGCAATTAAACCGACAACGATATTGGCATCAATAATGTTTGCCAACAATGAAATCGGAACTATTGAACCTATCAGAGAAATTTCGGAAATTGTTAAGGCAAAGGATATTATTTTTCATACGGATGCCGTAGCTGCGGCGGGGAATGTTCCAATAGATGTTTCAACGATGCCTGTTGACGTGTTAAGCATGTCTGCGAACCAGTTCTACGGCCCGACAGGAATCGGGGCTCTTTATGTGAGAGAGGGGATAAGGATTATGCCTTTTATAGAAGGCGGGGTTCAGGAGGGAGGAAGAAGGGCCGGAACCGAGAATGTTATTGGAATTGTGGGCATGGGAAAGGCTGCCGAATTGGCAAAAACTGAAATGCCGCAACGGCTGGAACATGTACGGAAACTAAGAGATATGTTGTGCGAAGGACTGTTGAAGAAAATAAGCAATATATATGTAAATGGGCATCCGGCAAACAAGCTTCCGGGACATCTGAGCATCTGTATCGAATTTATTGAAGGCGAGTCTGTGCTGTTGTTTTTGGATATGCAGGGGATTGCAATATCAAGCGGGTCTGCATGCACCTCACGTTCGTTGAAGGCATCACATGTTATAATGGCCACAGGTGTTGATGCGGCGATTGCTCAGGGAACCGTGCTTTTCAGTATGGGGATTGATAATTCCGAGAACGACGTGAAATACGTCCTGGAAAAATTGCCGCCCATTGTCGAACGCCTCCGACAAATGTCGCCTTTATATAATCGGAAAAATAATTTTTAACGAGGTGCGGTATGACATCGACTCTTATCGTAGAAAAGAAAAAGTATACATACGAAGATTATTTAAAAATTCCAGATGACAAGTGGTATGAACTCATTAACGGAGAACTGCTCATGACTCCATCCCCTGTCCCTAAACAGCAATTAGTCTCGTCGGAACTTTATAGCCGGTTAAAAGATTTTGTTTTAAGAAATGACCTTGGAAAAACACTTTATGCTCCGTGCGATGTATATTTTGACGAAGAAAATGTAGTCCATCCGGATATCTTTTTTATCTCAAAAAACAGACTGAACATTATCGGTCAAAAAAATATACAGGGTGCGCCGGATATTGTGATAGAAATTCTCTCAGAATACAGTGTTTACCGGGATATGGTGCAGAAGAAGAGGCTTTATGCAAGATTCGGCGTAAGGGAATACTGGATAGTGATTCCGGAAGAGAAAGAAATAGAAGTTCATATCCTGAAGGAGTGTATTTATCCGCTTCATGCTACGTATTCTAAAACCGATACCCTTGAGTCGCCTTCTTTAAAAGGGTTAAAAATAGAATTAAAAGATATATTTTGAAATAAGGAGTTTTCTATGCAGTATAGCGCAAAGGTAATGGATCATTTTGCAAATCCGCGTAATGTGGGAGAAATTACTGAGGCAGATGGTGTTGCAGAGGTGGGAAATCCGGCATGCGGCGATATTATGAAAATGTCGATTAAAGTAAAAGATAATGTCATTGTAGATGCAAAATTCAAGACATTTGGCTGTGGCGCGGCGATTGCCACAAGCAGTATTTCTACGGAAATGATTATAGGAAAAACTCTTGATGAAGCATTACAGCTTACCAACAAGGCGGTTGCGGAGGCATTAGGCGGTTTGCCGCCCGCGAAGATGCATTGCTCCGTATTGGCGGAAGAAGCAATTGAGGGTGCAATTGACGATTATTTAAAGAAGACAACGGGAAAAGGTCTTGAGAAAAAGAAAACACATTCGCATGATGATCATCATCACGAACCGGATTTTCATCCTTAACTGTAATGATGAACTTTAATTGAAGGTAAAGATAGGGTCAAAACCAATGAAAGCAGATGAAACGTTGGATTGTTACGGGCTTATGTGCCCAATGCCTATTTTTAAAACTGCCGGCAAGATGAACGAAATAAAACCCGGCAAAATACTTGAGATAATAGCTACGGATGAAGGGATAAAAAAGGACATTGTCTCGTGGTGCAACAGTACGGGAAATGAGCTTTTAGAGATAAAGGAGGAAGAAGGAGAAATTCACGTATTTGTGAAAAAAGTGAAATAAGAAGCTCCAAAGAAAACCGCATCTCCAACAGAATTGTTTATTGTTCTGTCCTTGTAAAATATCGCGCTGTAAGCAACATCCACAACTTTGTTTAAATATTTTCCCCGACCATACCCTGCGCCGGAATGAATCCCATGCCTGCTTCCCTTGCGGAACCGATGGTTTGAAAGTATCGCTGGGGACGGGAGTTTCGTGAAGAGAATATCCCCCTCGCGCTTTCAGTGCTTTATTAATCGGGTATTCCACATAAAAAATAGGAATTTGCTGCAAATTACCCATCCACAGATAATACTCCTATCGTTTCGCGCCATTCTTTCCATCTGCACCCTTTTTTAATATTCAATTTAGCTGAATGAATTTAAAAACTTGACATCTTTTTCATTTTTAGGTTAATATCGCCTCAAGCTAAAAAAACCATTTCCTATCATCTCATCTGGAAGGAACGGAAAACAAGATCGGGAAGAAGGACAAAATAACAGTGCCCGTACGAGTCGGAAGGGTAAACCGTTCACTGCAGGGCGCAGAGAAAATGACAAGAGTAGGACAATGGGAAAACGTATTCCAAAGCCTTATATAAAGCGGCATACAGACTTTGTGAAAAATATTTTTGTTGAAAATGTCAAATTTTTATTTCTTAACACATTAATTTCATCACGATGCAATGAGGTTGGAGACGGGAGCATTCCCAATTTTTTGTAAAATGTGGAGGTATTATGCGGGGGATAAACCACCCGCGCTACGACACATATTGCATGGTAGCGCCGATCCTTTATGGTCGGCTTTATTTTGATTTACAAAAAATTGGGAATGCTCCCGTTGGAGACGATGATATTTATGCGCATGGCCTTGATCCTGTTCCTGGCGATGTTCGTGTGCGTCCCGTTGCCGGCCCATGCCGATACGGTGGACGAGCTTACGGGCCGGTTGCAAAAGGTTCTCGATGAGAAGGTGTCCGACTCGACGGTTACGCCCGGCGCGTCCTTATGCGTGATCCTGCCGAACCACGAGATAGTCTCGCTCGCATCGGGAAAGAATAAGCGGGGCAAGGGTGGACAATCGCTGACCACGTCGGATAATTTCCGAATAGCGAGTATGACGAAGACGTTCATCGCGGCCGTCAGCCTCATGCTGGAGGAAAACTCGTCCTTACGCCTCAAGTCGCGGGCAAGACGTTATCTGAAAGACGTGGTGGATTTCGACCGGGTGCCTAACGGGAAAAAGGTAACCGTCCGTCACCTGCTTGCGATGAAGAGCGGGATTCCTGATTACCTTGATACCGAAGGTTTTGATGAGGTGTACTCATCGAATCCGCACCATCGCTGGACAGCCAAGGAGACGATCGAGATGGTATATGACCTCTCCCCGAAATTCAGCCCGGGACAGAAGTTTTTTTACTCGAATACCAACTACACGATGATGGGGAAGATATTGAGTCGCGTGATGCACAAGCGGTTATCGACGCTTATGCGGGAATTGTTATTCGATCCGCTCGAACTCTCGGATACCTTCGTTGAATTCGAGGCAAGTACGCGCTCCCTGTCGACGCATGGATACGAATATGACGACAACAAGAGGCTGAAGGACGTCACGGACTACAATGACGGGCTTGGTCTCGGTGACGGTGGAATCATTTCGACTCCGTCCGACGTTGCCCGCTTCCTCCTCGCTCTCTTTATTGACCAGACGGTGTTATCGGAGGAGTCCCTGGACAAGATGACGCGATTCGGAGCGGAGAGCGATTACGGACTCGGCGTCGAACGGGTGATGACCGACTTCGGCGAAACGTGGACCCATAGCGGTGCATCGAGCGGGTTTCAGGGCGAATACTATTATTTTCCGGATAGCGGACTCATCTGGGTGCTTCTGACCAACAGTTTTGAGACGGATCTGATTGAACCGGTATTCTCGCAAACAATGCCGATAATTCTTGAGTATCGGTAGTACAAGGCGGAAGTTTAGGTATGAGATTTTATTGTTAAGGTGCATTCTAAGGTATCTTCCTCTGTAGGTATTTCTTCACCGTGTGTTTTCAAACTTTCTATATACAGCTCAATTGCTTCTTTTGCCATTTTGACTGCATCATCAATAGTATTTCCATAGGTAATATAGCATGGTAGAGAAGGATCAATTACCGGATAGCCACCCTCTGGTTCTTTCCTAAGTAAATTTTGCTCTAAATATTTGCATTTATTAAAGTGCACTCACTAATGAGTCCTTCAAATTATACTCTTTTTGATGCTTATGGCAATGAATTTTACATTCGATATTCCGCCAGATTTTTCTTGAATTCCGCAGGCAATTCCGGCAATTCTAATTCTGCTAATTCCAGAAAAGTTTTTAATAAAAACACATCTTCAGAATTTGTAGGTGAAATTGACGGCAAGAATATGGGTAATTATTTCATACGTCCCGTCAATAGGCCCTAAAGAGGCATCTCCAACAGAATTGTTTATTGTTCTGTCCTCGTAAAATATTGCGCTGTAAGCAACATCCACAACTTTGTTTAAATATTTTCCCCAACCATACCCTGCGCCGAGATGAATTCCATGCCTGCTTCCCTGTGGAACTGAGGGTTCAAATGTATCGCTGGGGACGGGAGTTTCGTGAAAAGAATATCCCCCTCGCGCTTTCAGGGCGGCATTAATCTGATATTCTCCGCCCAATGCGACTCCGAGTGTGTTATGCCAGTTTCTTTCGTCGGTATTGTCGGATTCCAGCAAGATATTTGTCGGATCAAAACTGTATCTAAGATCATCGAAACGTGACCAGTTTGTCCACTGGATATCCGCCTCCATACTCCATCGCTCTCCATGATGATATGCGTAACCAAAGGTAAGCATTTCCGGAATAGTAGTATCTGTTTTTGCGCGGGTGGAGTATGTTTCTGCTCCAAAGATTCCGGCAGTTGCGCCGCTTAAATTAAAAAACTTCATAGAGCCTTTTACATCAATATCAGCCTTGCTCCGGAACGAAGCGCCGATACTGTGGCGGGGAGTGATGTTATAGAGTATGCCAACATTATATCCGTAACCATCGCCGTGCATATCATCGATATCCTGATATCCCTCAGACGTCGAAGGGTCTATTGCAGTTCCCGTTAGTGAAGAGTTCAGCGCTCCGAGATTGAGGCGTCTTTCCAGGTCAAATTCTGTTGTGTAGTAATCAAAACCCGCCCCGACTGAAAGAAATGAAAACGGTTTGTAGGTAATTGTCGGATTAATATTGATTACCTGCAGATAAAAATCGGTAACAACATATCGGGAAAACCCATCTTCCTCCCATTCTCCGCTGAGTCCGTAAGGAACGGTTATGCCGATGCCTGCGGCTAATGTGTTGTTTATTATGGGAGAGGCATAATAAACGTTTGGTATCGTATTTATTTGCGTGTCCATATCCTCGCTTATGCCATTGCCGTGATACTCGATAAAAGGAGTTACAAAACTGGCGCCGACAGAAACTTCGGCTCTTTCTAATTGAGTAAGACCGGCAGGATTAAACAGAACGGCAGAAGCGTCATGCGTGCGGGCAACAACAGCATTTCCCTGCGCAAGCCCGGATGCGCAAAATGTAGGATTATGCAATCCGGATGCTATTTGCGCCGAAACATTTGTTTCTGCGGAAAAATGAATAAGGAAATAAACAGGAAGTAATAGGAAAAGGGGAAATAAAATTTTTTCAAAGATATTTTTTTGCAATTTCATTCGGGCATTACCAGGGGTGTTCAATTAATGGTATTTATCGATAATAGAAAGAATTTTTTCGGTTATAGACGGAGCAAATTGTACATTTATTCTCTCTGATATAATTTCCAGAGCCTTTTTATGTGAATATTTTATACGATAATGCCTGTCTGTTGTCAATGCGTCATATGCATCCACTACAGAAAGAACCATTGCCTCAAAGGGTATTTCATCGCCTTTTAACCCGTCAGGATATCCTTCTCCGCTATACCATTCATGATGATGCCGTACAATTGATAAACTATCCTTTAAGAAATGTATAGGCTCCAGGATCTTATATCCTATATCCGGGTGTCGTTTTATCATTTCAAACTCATCTTCTGTAAGGGGGCCTGGTTTTGTCAGAACAAAGTCACTCACACCAATCTTTCCGATATCATGAAGAAAAGCTCCGTATCGGAGCGTTTCAGTCTGAAGAGTGTTCATTCCCAGTTTTTCCGAAATAAAAGCAATCGAAAACGATACCCTTTTGGAGTGCCCTGCGGTATAGGAGTCTTTAGCATCGATGGCATGCAGCAGTGCTTCCGTAGTGGAAAAAAAGTTCTGATGGACAGCCTTTCTTAAGGAATAAATCATATTTTCCTTATCGGCATCGCTTGAACGTTGATTTAAGGCCCTTTTTGCCGTCTCAAGAATTTCCGCGTAATCGAACGGTTTGACAATATAATCAAATGCCCCATTTCTTAGCGCGGCAATTGCAGTTTGTGATGAGGGAAATGCCGTTATTATAACAACAGGAATTGTTGGATACGTGGTTTTTATGGTTTTGAGGAAGTCAAGGCCGTTTTCATGCGACATTTTTATATCAAGAAAAACGATATCAATGTCAATTTCTTTCAAAAACAGAGTCGCCTCTGCGATATTTGCGGCGAGATGCACCTCATACGTATCAAGAAAAATTATCCGCAGCGATTCCCTTATCCCTATTTCATCATCAATTACAAGTATATTTGCAAGATGTACCATTTTGTTCATAGCAATAACTCCAGGGGGTTTTGTAAACGAATTTGTTTTTTAGCAGAGGGCTGAAGTGAAAGCCTCGGAAGGGTATTTTGCGCATAATGTATACGATATTAACGGCATTCTTTCTTTGAATACAATACGGTATGATTTGAAGTATAAATGTCGCACCGGGTAAAATTTTTTGCGCAATAGTGTAATAAATTGGGGATCTTCAGGCTATTTACATTGACACAATAACAATGAGAACTAGGTGGGCATTCAAAAAAAGGACATAGCGTCCTTTGCGAATTATTGGTATCTGTTTTTTGTTCAGAATGAGAAGAATCAATATCTGCCAATGTTTAGCCCCCCCCCTTTGATGAGTTTTTTTGCTACAAAAAATATTTCGGGAACCTTATATTTGTCTCCTATTACGTACGCAGTTATTGTACCTTTGAAAAAATGGAACGTAAACAAGTCATAACTTGTATCGCTATAATAAGTAAATAAAAAGGTGCATATAATTGATTTTCATGTGATTTCACAGGAAAGTGTATAAAATTATTCAAAAACAATAAAACAGTTGATAAAATTATTCAAAATGGTATATTTTGGCACATTAATTTAATAATTAGACTTTTTTGTCGGGGAGACAGCAATGCATTCCTTTCTATTAATTTCAAAAGATGATGCGATGCAGAATCTTCTAAAAAAATCTTTTCAGAGAGATTTTTCCCTCCTTTTTGCCAAAAACACAGAAGATACGTTCCATTTATTTTTGAATCAGGAAATTGATGTCGTTTTTTTGGATATTCTCATGAAAACCGAAGAAACAAATCGAATGTTTGATTTTTTTCGTCAAACAAACGCGGACCCGACAATTATTGCCCTTGTGCCCTCTGCCCAGCCGATATTAGTGCAGGAAGCGATAAAAATCGGAGCGTATGAATTTCTTGAAAAACCATTGAAAAGCGAAGCAGTGCAATATGCCGTTAAGCGGGCGTTAGAGAGGCAGGAACTGAAAAAAGAGATCGGATTTATTCAAACACAAATGCGGCATTTCAGTTCGAATGGCAAGGGCAACGGAACAATGGAGCATAATTATGCCCGGCAAACAAGCATGAGAGAAAATTATCAGCTTGCGTATAAAGAGGTCTTTCAAAAATTTTCAAAGGCATTGGCGTATGTCCATGATCTTAAAAAACTTGTTGACCTGATAGTGGAAGCATTGTCTGAAATATTTAGAGTAGGCAAGATAGTTTTTTTATTGACAGACAAAGAAGATGGTATATGCAAGCCGTTTCGCTGCATAGGGATTGATGAAACTACAGCAAATAATATCTCTTTCAGTGCGCACGATGGGGTGATGTTGTGGTTATCGAAAAAGCATCAGATATTAAAAAGGGATATTTTTGAAAAAAAGATTGCTACAGATAACCTAAAAAGACGGGAAATAATAAGGGTTCAGAAGGAAATTAATATATTACAAGCACAACTTTGTGTCCCTGTTTTTGTAAAGGGAAGCCTTATCAGTGCCATCTCACTGGGAAATAAAATAACAGGGAAGGAATTCAATGATGAAGATATTGAATTGCTTACAATGTTGTCAAGATACATAGGCATGGCCTTGGAGAACGCCATTCTTTATCAGGAAGTGAATCTGAGGAAAATTCATAACGAGAATGTTTTGGAAAATATACCGTGCGGTGTGATTGCAATCGATTGCAGCTATAAAGTAAATACCTTCAATAAAGGCGCGGCAAATATGCTGCATACTTCCCCGCAGAATATATTAGGAAAGGATGTTAAATATATAGGTTCTCTCTTTGCCGATATTATTTTAAGGACGCTGAAGGAGAAAAAAATATATGAGGTGTATGAAATTGAACATCCGGTGACGCACGCTACATTTGCAGTGAGCACCGCTTTATTATCTGACAAGGATAACTTGCTTGGGGCAATTATGGTTTTTACCGATTTGAGCGAGGTGAAAAAACTGGAGTCCCGGGTGAAAACGCTGGAAAATCAGGCGTTTTATCATATGTTAAGCAAAAATATGGCGCATTATATCAAGAATCACCTTGTGGCGGTGAAAACGTTCGTTGATTTATTTCCCGAAAAACACGAAGAAAAGGAATTTGAGGGGCAATTTTTCCCTGTGGCGCAAAATGAGATAAATAAACTCGACCTCATGGTAAAAAAGTTAACAATTTTGGGAGAAAACGGCAATATTACGAGGAGGATGGTGGATGTCAGGTTCGCAATCGATCAGGCATTAAATTTCCATGCAGACAAAGTGGAAAAATTACGTGTGAAATTAATAAAACAATTTTCAGGCGACGCAGCCTTTGTAAATGGGGATAGTGAAAAACTGCAGGAAGCGTTTTCCAATATAATTCTTAACGCGCTGGAATCAATGAAAGAGGGAGGATCATTAACAATAAAACTTAACAGATTGGTATTGGATGATACAAGAATTAAGGAGATGTTTCATTCCATAAATTCCAGCGGAGTCATGTCAAAATTTTATAATATCAGAATGCCGTCCGAAGAACCTGAAAATTACGTCGAAGTATCGATACAAGATACGGGATGCGGAATAAGCAGAGAAAATATCAAAGAAATCTTCCTTCCCTTTTTTACCACAAAGACGCATAATGTCGGGCTTGGACTTTCTATCTCGCAGAGAATTATCGAAGAATATGATGGTTTTATTTATTTCTCAACGGAGGAGAATTGCGGCAGTTGTTTTAATGTGTTGCTGCCGGATATAATGTGCAATGAAAACCATATTAATTGTTGATGACGAACAAAGTGTCGTAGAATCCCTGCGTTTTGTTTTAAAGGAAAGCTATTCGATTATTGGCGTAAATAGCGGCAAAGAGGCTTTGCAGGTAATAGACAGGGAACATATAGATCTTGTGTTGCTGGATTTGAGAATGCCTGAAATGGGTGGTATGGAATTATTAAAGAGATTGCAGCCAATAAATCAGGAAATAGGCGTGATTATTCTGACTGCGGTGCACGATGTTAAGTCAATCGTTGACGCGGTGAAATTGGGCGCATTGGATTATATTGTAAAGCCATTTGGCGTTGAGGAGATTAAATTAGCGATTCAAAAGGCATTAAAATTCAGAAATTTAAGCAGAGAAGTACGTTACTTGCGGTCTGAATGCAGGAATTATTTTGTGGACAGAATAATTCATGGGCATAGTAAAGTAATGGAGGGGGTGATCGATACCATTTCGCGTGTTTCCCGTGTCAATGCCACGGTGCTTTTGCGTGGAGAGAGCGGAACGGGAAAAGAATTGGTCGCGCGCGCGATTCATTTTGACAGCGACAGGAGAGACAGGCCTTTTGTTGTGGTAAGCTGTCCTAATTTGGCGGGAGAGCTGCTGGAATCGGAACTTTTCGGCCATGAGAAGGGATCGTTCACCAGTGCGTATGAGAGAAAGGAGGGGAAGTTTGAAATTGCGGAAGGAGGGACTATTTTTTTGGATGAGATAAGCGAGATAAACCTTCTTTTGCAATCGAAATTGCTGCGGGTTTTGCAGGAAAAGGAGTTTTCCCGTATCGGGGGGAATTCCCTCATTAAAGCGGATGTTCGTATTATTGCCGCAACAAATAAGGATTTGGAAGCAAAAATCAAAGAAGGCCTTTTCCGGGAAGATCTTTATTACCGGATTAATGTCGTTCCTATCTACATTCCCCCCCTCAGGGAGAGGCCGGAAGACATATCACAGTTGGTAGAACACTTCTATAAAATATACAGAAAGGAATGCCACGCAAAAAGCGAATTTATTTCCCGTGAGGCGATGGAATTGATGCTGGCATATCATTGGCCGGGAAATGTAAGAGAATTGAAAAACGTGCTGGAACGGGCAATAGCCCTTTATGGAAATGAACCGGTATTGCTTCCCGAACATTTGCCGGCAGAGATTATGGGAATTCCTTGCAATTTGCAAAAAGCGAAATCAAATGAAAATGAAAAGGTGTGTCTCGAGGATGAAATAGCGCGTATTGAAAAACAATTGATAGAACATGCCTTGCAGAAAGCAGGCGGCGTAAAATCAAGGGCTGCAAAGCTCCTTGGCACTACGCGAAGCGTGATTCATTACAAGATGCAAAAATACGGGATTGAGCAAATTGCAAATTAAGAATAAGTAAAAGCAATATTCAAAGGGAGAGCGCTTTTGTATGAGAGATTATTTCTGTCCGGAGAGTGATGTATGACTGATTTTAAAAGCAAGGATCTTCTCTTATGGAATTCATTTATGGGGAAAGCCTATTCTGTGAGCGACTGTTTCAAGGAAAATGGCATAGGGGTTCTGGCACGAGCATGCAAAAACGAAGGATTTGACTTTATTATCGAGGATCCGGCAAAAATTAATTTTTATACGTCATTTACCGCAAATAAGCTTTCGCAACGGTTGTCTGAATTGTGTGAAATTATTTTTGGCGGAAAAAGCAAAGAGGAAATAACGCCTTTTGTGCGGGAATGGAATAATCTTCAAAATGAACTTTCCGGCATTCTGAAAAGGAAGATGGAAGCATATATTGAGGAGATTGCGGAAAGAGTACGTTGTCACAAGGTAAAGGTTCTGGGGATCAAAACATGGCTGGGGGATAGATTTTTGTATTCTGAGGAATTAACAAGAAGAGTAAATGAGATAAGTCCTGAAACGCTCGTGATTGCAGGCGGTCCGCAGGTGAATCAGTTTAAAATGAGCACACTGGAGAAAAGTCCTTTTGATTTTTGCATTGATGTCGAAGGAGAAGAAACTCTTGTAAAGCTTATTCATATAGTAAGGGAGATGTATTCACAGGGGTATAAAAAAACCGGTGTGATTAATAAAATAACGGAACTTGCTCGTGAGGGGAAAATATGTAATCTGATTTACCGAGATGTGAACGAGGTAAAGGAATCTCCGGTTAAAAGGATTCCGTTAAGATTAAAGGACTTTCCCCTGTATGAAAAGGAGGATGGAAAGGTGGATATTGCCGTAATAACAGAGTCCTCAGGCTGCTATTACGGAAAGTGCAGTTTTTGCACGCATCCGAAAATTACAGGGAAATATCAGTCCGGGGATATTGTGAAAATTCTGGATGAGATAAAACATACGATCAGGGAGATGGATATTGGCCTGTTTCGATTTGCAGGGTCCACAACACCGGTTTCCTTGAGCAAAAAAATCGCTAACGCATTGATCAAGGAAGGCGTAAAAATAGAATATTCAATGTTTGTTCGTGCGGAAGATAGGGCAAAAGAAAAATGGGATGCATTAGTGGCAGATTACGAACTCGTGATGCAATCCGGGTTAAAAGCCGTTTTTCTCGGGGCAGAAGCGGCAAATGATCATATTCTTTCGCAGGTAATGGGAAAAGGGAGTTCTGTTGAAGATATATATTATACAATAAAGGCATTGAAACAGGCGTCGTATAATACCGGGAAACACCTGGATGTGGGTGTAAGTTTTATTTATCCATGCCCGTTGCCATCCGATAACGGGATAACTCATGAAAAAGTATTGGAGGAAAATTTATTTTTCCTGCAGAGACTAAAAAATGAAAATTGTATGCCTGATTCCGTTCTTATTACGCCCGGAGCGCCGCTGCCGGGAACGATGTGGCATCTGGAGCATGGCAAATATGGATTTGAATTGCCTGCAGATTATCTTCAGACGCTTTTGCGCTATGAGTATGAACTGACAAAAGACCCGAGCACGTGGCCGGAACTCAATATATCTTTAAACGGAATAAAATTTCTGGATATGCTTAAAATGACGGGATTACTGGAGAAAAAGGTGAGGGAAATGGGGTATACGGTAAATGTCTCGGATGAACATTGTCTTGCCGCGAGAAGTGCGGGTTTTTTGGGTAAGAAAGGCCTTGAGGAGTTTAAAATAAAAAGTGACATGGCGTTATTGAGCACAAATTACACATTTTTGGAAGAATCATATCGGAAAATAAATGACTACAGCAAATATTTAGCAAGGAAGAATTTTATTGTATAGTCAAATAAATCTTCGCTCAGCATGGTAATATGAAAAAGCATGTCACCCTGAGCGGAGTCGAAGGGGCTTTTCGTTCCAAAACTCTGGCTTTGGAACGCAATTGTGAAGGAAGCTTTGCTTCCTGTTATGAGAAGCAGAAGCTTCCCGGGCACGTGCGTTCCCAAGCCGGAACTTGGGAAAGAGCCGTGTCGCATTTACGCTGAAGAGTTACAATAAATTTAAGTATAACGTTTCATAAAAACCTAATGGTAGTATTTAAAGTGCAAGATGGAAAGACGTGTTGTTGTTACAGGACTGGGAATATTGGCGCCTAACGGCAACGGAAAAAAGGCATACTGGGATGCTTTGGCGAACGGAAGATCGGGTATTAAGCGTATTGCCGCATTTGATCCGTCTTTTCTTCATACACACATTGCCGGTGAGGTAAAAAATTTTGATCCGTGCAAATATTTAGCGGAAAAATATGTGAAAAGAAGCGCGCGGTTTACCCATTTTGGCGTAGCGACGGCGAAGATGGCGGTGCAGGATTCCGGTATAGATTTGGGAGCGGAAAACAGAGACCGATGTGGTGTGTGTTTTGGCACCACAATAGGAGCGGAGAACGAAATATACGAGAGGCAATATAAAAGATTTTTGGATGGCGGATTAAAAGCCGTAAGCAGGCTTACAGCCCCGGAACTCACACCTCACGTGGCAGCGGGCTACATTTGCTCGGAATTGAAAATTACGGGTCCGAATTCTACATTATCTTCGGGCTGTATCACGGGGCTTGATGTTGTCAATTGGGGTTTCCGGATGATCCGGCAGGGAGAGATCGATATTGCAGTGGCAGGGTGTTCCGATGCCCCTATTTTCCCGTTTCCTATGTCGGCATTAAATTCTCTGGGTATCCTTTCAAAAAGAAACAGTGAGCCGGAAAAGGCTTCAAGACCGTATGATAAAGATCGCGACGGCATGGTATTGAGCGAAGGCGGAGCAACGCTGGTAATGGAGGAACTGGATCATGCGTTGAACCGGGGAGCGGATATTTACGCAGAGGTAATATCATATGCATCATCAAGCGAGGCGCAGGAGATCGTGCAATCGGACGTAAGTGGAAATGCCTTGATTACGGCGATGGAACAGGCATTAAATAAGGGAAAAGTATATAAAGAAGAAATAGATTATATTTGTGCCCATGGCAATGCGATTCCAGGTTATGATATTGCGGAAACCAATGCGTTTAAGGTTTTTTTTGGGAATTACGCATATCGTATACCGGTCAGTTCGATAAAGTCTATGACAGGCCAGTCTTTTGCCGCCGGCGGCGGTTTTCAGGCGGTGGCAGGGTGTTTGAGTCTGAAAAACGGAATAATTCCACCGACAATTAATTTGGATGAGCCTGATCCGTGTTGCGATCTTGATTATGTTCCTAACGTTGCGAGATATGCCAGTATGAATGTGATATTAATAAACGGGCATAGCGTCGGGGGGTCGCATTCCGTGCTTTTATTAAAAAAATATTCCTGAACGGTAAAGAATGAATTTCAATCAAAGCGCGCTTACTTTTATTACGGCGTTTTATGCGGGCATTGGAATCTTTGTCCTCATGAAGAATCCTTCCAATGTCGTGAACAGAAGGTTTTGCATTTTTGCTCAGGCGTTTGCCGTTTGGAATTTTTTTATCTTTTTTACATTGCAGACAAATGATCCCGCGCTTGCAACTTACAGACTTCGGTTGGTTTTTTGCGCGGCGTCCTTCATTCCTTTTTCTTTTTTCTTTTTTTCCAGCGTGTTTCCGGATCGTCTGGAAAGTCGAATCAACAAAATCCTCGGTTTTCTGTTCCTGATGATAAGCATTGCCATTGCGGCGCTTTGCCCCTTTATTGTCAGGGCGGTATCTTTTGAAAACCAGTCGCATCATCCTGATTACGGCCCCTTATTTCCAGTTTTTTGTTTTTATTTTACAGCGTGTATGGCGTATTCCTTATATATTTTATATAGAAAAAGCAAGGGTTATTATGGCATTAAGAGGCTGCAGATACGATATTTGTACCTGGGAGTGGCGACCTCGTTATTTTTAGGGTCTGTTACAAACTTTCTGCTTCCGCTTGCGGGAATATGGCAGGTAGAAAGGTTTGTTTCTTTTGCTTCTATTCCGATACCTGTTGCTGTCGCGTATGCAATTGTAAAATATCATCTTTTAGACATAACGCTGATCATAAAGCGGAGCACGGTATATGGTGTAATCTCAGTTTTCCTCGGAATTATTTATTTTGCGGTTGGGTTCATTCTTGGCAAATTAATGCCTGTTTCCGAGTACAAAGAAACGATTAAAAATAGTGTTTCCACCGCAGTGATTATTTTAACTTTTATGTATACCCGCGAATCGATTCAATACTATGTTGAAAAAACATTGTTCAGGGTAAAATATAGCCATCCTGCAATATTGAAGGAATCAACAGTATTGTTTTCTTCCATAAATGATTTGAAGGGGCTGTTCCTTAATGCGGCGCAATACTTATATGACTCTGTCGGAATTGAAAATATTTGCATCCTGACAAAAGATGAAAATAAAAAGTATAGTTTAAAAGCATCTATCAATTTCCCTGTCGGGAATGAGATCGTTATTAATGAAGGAGATAATGTAATAACCTGGCTCCGGGAGAATGAAACCGTGCTTTCTCAGGAACAATTGAATCGTTTTTCGAGAAATGAAATTGAAAATAATCTGGAACAGGCTCTGGCTTCTCTGCGGGTGAATATTTGTATTCCTATTTACCAGAGAGGGGATATTTTCGGATTAATTCTGCTGGGGAAAAAAATTAACAAGAAAATATTTACATTGGAAGATATTCAGATGTTTCTGGCATTTTCAGGGCAATTGACTATGGCAATTAATAATGCGCGGCTCTATAACAGACTCAATGAAGAAAAAATTTATCGTGATAATATCCTGCAAAGTTTGAAAAGCGGCGTGATTGTTTTTGAGGATGAAAAGAAGGTGACCCTCATGAACACCGAAGCGAAAAAGATACTCGGTTTGAAAAATGCGTATTCTACAGAAAAAGTGGTTGCAGCCCTCGGCAAGGAGATATATCGTTTTCTGCTCTATGCATTGAAAAGCAATATAGAAATTAATGACATTGAGGCTATTATTGAAAGAGATAATAAAAAAATACCGGTGGGAGTTTCTACGAGCAAGCTAAAGACGGAGAAAGGGGAAAAACTGGGAACGTTGATGATAGTAACAGACCTCTCTGAATTAAAAATACTTCGCGCGGAAAAACAGCAAGCAGACCGCCTGGCATATTTAGGAAGCCTTGCAGCGAATATTGCCCATGAAATTAAGAATCCGCTTGTGCCTATTAACACCTATTTTCAACTTTTGCCTCACCAAAAAGACAATGAAGAGTTTAATAATAATTTCCAAAAAATTGCTCTGAAAGAATTAGGCAGAATAAACAGGCTTATAGAGGTGATGTTCGATTTGGCAAAAGCAAAAGAAGCATTTATGAAGAACATAGATATTAATTCTATAATAACGGATACAATATTTTTATTCAAACAAACTGCATCGAGCAAATGTATCGGAATAATTACTACTTTTGAAGAAACCAACGGGTGTTTTATAATTGGCGATGAGGATAAGATAAAACAGGTTATTTTAAATGTTTTACACAATAGCTTGTCTGCTTCCCGCCGTAACGGCCAGATTACCCTGAAAACAGGTTTTAAAAACAATCTGGATGAATACAAAAAGAGCGCTACAGAGCATAACAACTGTATCTTCTTTTCCTTTACGCCGCCAGTGAAGGAAGGTTTCAATGAAAGGAGATATTTTTTTATTAAAATAGCAGATGATGGAACAGGTATTTCTCCGGAAAAAATCTCGCATATATTCGAGCCTTTTTTTACGGATAAAAACAATGGCAACGGACTTGGCCTTGCAGTTGTATACAGAATAATAAAGGATCATGAGGGGGGAATTTATGTGGAAAGCAGCGTTGGAGAGGGGACGTCTTTTTATATTTTCCTGCCTGTAAATGGTATGAATATCGATGCCGGTAAAGAAAAAGAACAAACAGTTACGACATTTTATGATAATAAACATTTGATGGATGAGTCGTAAATCTTTTTAGTTGGTTTTTCCTTTTTCGATGCTTTTTCGGATAACACTTCGCAGAATACGGCTTCTTTCCGCCCCTCCCAGAAGGCTTTTTAGATTATCATACAATTCAGGATCGGCTATTAGCGCTCCAAGAGTGCCCTCTCCCCCGGCAACTTTTCCGATGATGTCATTGAGCGAATCAGAAGTGGCGATGAGATTGTCCAGGAGAAGTTTTCCCCGTGTGTCGTAAATCAGCGAATGCAGCAGACCGGTGCTTTCCTGGAATTTGCTGATGCTTTCATTCAGGGATGCAGATACGCTGTTCAGCGTTTCTGCGAATTCGCCGTCTTCCAGTTTCTTAAAGAATTGTGCGATGGATCTGATCGCATTGGTGCCGTTTTCAATGGCGGCAGTGTAATCCATCGGCTCTGTGCCTTTAATGGTATCACCGTCTTTTACAGAAGGTCCGAGGCAGTCTTTCGAAGATATTTCTACGTATGAATCACCTGTTACATAACTGAGCCATTTTATTGTTGCTACGGAATCGGTCTGAATATTTTTCTGGGCGCTTTTATCTATCTGCAGCAATACTTCAATTCCGGCGCAGGGCAATTCATCGGGAAGAACGATATCTTTGACCTGGCCAACCGTCACTCCCATAAAACGCACCGGTACACCCTTTTGTAAACCGTAGACGTGGAGAAATTGTGCTTTCAGTATAATGTGGGGTTTAAAATAACCTTTTTGAGAACCAAGAATGAATAGCGCCGCGCCAAGGCATAATAATGTGATAAGAGTAAAAATTCCTGCCCGTAACTCGGCAATGTGTTCTTTGCGCATATTTTCTCCTTTTACAAACAGATGTTGCCGCTGATAAAATCTTTAATTTCTTTTACGTTTGATGATGCTATTTCCTGCCAGGCGCCAACGGTGATAATTTTTCCTTCATGAAGCATTGCGATGCGGTCCGATACCGTTTTCACACAGTGGAGATCATGGGTGACAACAATGGAGGTAATGCCAAGTTTTTTCTGCAATTCCATGATCAGTTCATTAATGCGTTGTGCGGTCATGGGGTCTAAGCCTGTAGTAGGCTCATCATATAAAATAATCTCAGGATCTGTGGCAATTGCCCTTGCCAGCCCGACCCTTTTTTTCATGCCGCCGCTGAGTTCATCCGGCATCTTTGCCTCTATTCCTTTAAGGCCGACAAGCTGTAATTTTTCTGAAACGCGGGATTTGATTTCGTTTTCGGAAATATCCAGATGTTCACGAAGCGGATATGCGATATTTTCAAACACGGTTAATGAATCAAACAATGCCGCGCCCTGAAACAGCATTCCCACATGAACCCGTAGCTTAATTAATGCGTCTTCATTCATTTGTGTGACATTTTTGCCCATAACAAAAATATCGCCGCTATCCGGTTGTATTAATCCGATAAGCTCTTTTAAAAGCACACTTTTTCCCGTTCCGCTTGCGCCGAGAAGAGATAAGATTTCTCCTTCATGTATCGACAGGTTTATATTGTTAAGCACACGGTGTCCGTTAAATGATTTGCAGACATTTTTAATTTCAATAATTGTTTTTTCCATCAGAGAACCATAAGAAACAGTTTTGTGAGAAAAAAATCCGCGATAAGGATTGAAATTGAGATTGTCACCACGGAAATGGTGGTGGAACGTCCCACGCCGGTAGTGCCGCCTGACGTTTTAAGCCCGAAATAACAACCAATAACGGCAATGAGCAGCCCAAAAAAGACGGTTTTCCCAATGCCGCTTAAAAAATCGGAAACGGTGATGGTGGTCAAAATAGAGTTAAAATAGAAATTATGATCGATATCAAGTTCAAATATTGCAATGATAAGGCCGCCAAAAATACCGATGAAATCCGCCGTAATCGTAAGGAGAGGCAATGTGATCAACCCGGCAAGTATTTTTGGGGAGACTAATTTTTTTATAGGACTTGCGCCCAAGGCCCTCATTGCGTCAATTTGTTCTGTTACCTGCATCGACCCGATTTCTGCCGCAATGCCGGAGCCTATGCGCGCCCCTACCATAATGGAGGTGAGGACAGGGCCCAATTCTCTCACAATTGAGAGAGATACAACGCTTCCGACATACATCTCTGCCCCGTACATGCTCAATCCGTAAATTGTTTGGAGAGACATGACCATGCCGGTAAACAAGGCGATGATATTCACGAGCAAAAGCGATCCTGCGCCAAAATTGTCAATTTCTTTCAGAAGGAGTTTCAGATTAAATGGCGGAATAAAAATCCCCCAAAATCCCTTGAACGTCAACAAGGTTACCTGCCCCATAGAGAGGAGAAATTTTTTAATTGTCTGGTCGATTGATAGGAGGAGGTTCATAATAACCTTTTAAAATAATATCCATAATAACAAAAACCACCATAAATGATCAGAAAAAACAGTGTTGACAGTTTATTAGGGAGCATTCCCAATTTTTTGTAAAATGTGGAGGTATTATGCGGGGGATAAACCACCCGCGCTACGACACATATTGCATGGTAGCGCCGATCCTTTATGGTCGGCTTTATTTTGATTTACAAAAAATTGGGAATGCTCCCGTTTATTACCTGTTTTTATCTTCGGCAGGAATATCCTCTGGCTGAATCCAGACGAGCTTGCCATCTTTCCACGATGCAACGGGATTGCCTGCTCTTTTATGCTGAAGTAATGCCTGGTTAACAGCTTCAGACAAAGCTCTTGTTATTTTTTCTTTGTCCTCAAATATTTCAGAGATTCTGTCTTTAGCTGCCTTATTAGCCATTATATTCCTCCAGTATTTGCTTCCAAACCAAACTGTTTTCAATCGAAGTGCCGATTCCTTTTCCGCCCGAAGCCAGGGGCTTTAGAGTTCCGGCTGCCGAATTATCATAAAGAAACCACGTATCTGCCAATGGTTTATAAAGTCTGAAAAAATTCTTAATACCTTTATCATATCGCCTTACCACTATTTCTTCCGGCACATTATGTCCACCCATTGAACCCTCTCGGCAACACGAGCTAACGCAAATTCAGGGTTAGGCAGCCAGAGAAAAACAAGATGGAAAATATAACCTGATTTTTTAAGTTCATCTATCCACGGGGCAAAAGTACGGCTCGCAAGGGTTGTTTCAAATGCAAAATCCATCCGTTCTTTTGCAAGGCGATGTATTCTCTCCAGCATAACACGGCCTGCATGAAATGCTACACTTTCAGTGCTGTAGGTTGGGTTGAGGAACGAAACCCAACAAATCGATTATTCCTGTCCTGCATTTTATTAGTGATACATTTGCTTTGGGGTCTAATATTCTCCATCTCTGGGTGCATTCCCAATTTTTGCAAAAACCCTGAAAATGCGGACATTCCTGCCGTATTATGAGGGGAAAACACCCATGATCCTGCCAATGGCCACAGAAATGATGCTTTATCTGCCGGGTTTACAAAAAACGGGAATGCGCCCCTCGTGATTTGTGATATTGTATTATTTCTTACTTAGACATATTAATTTGTTGGGTTTCGTTCCTCAACCCAACCTACTAAACTTGTGTTTGTTAAATACTCTACAATATCGGAATTTTTAGTAGATATTTCCTGGTTTGTGTAATAGTTCAGCCCTTTCATTTAAATAGTATCAGTACGAATTCATCGAAGAAAATGGAATGTTTTTATCAATTCCCGAAAATCGTTGTGCGCGGAATCAAAAAGATCGGGAGGGGCAAAATAGACGATATCGCAAACAAAATCATTTCCTTTTATTATATAAGAGTCAAACTTGAATTTTTTGTCATCTAATTCTCCCTGCAAGAGAGAATGCATCGCTTCTTTGCCATCAATTGACGAGGGTTCTTTCAACAAAACATTCTTGTTCCCGATTCCGATAAAAAGCTGATGGTTGAGAATATCTGAGGTCTGTTTTTCATTATTAAGGGGGCTATAGATGATAACAATCGTTGCGGGGTATTTTTCATTCCACAGAGAGAATCCTTCCCGCTCTTCCTGAAGAACTTCCCATCCTTTTCCCAGAGAATGTATTATATATTGTTGATCAAAAGGCATGAGATGTTCTTTGTCGCTTAAAGTGGCGCATCCGTGGAAACAGAAAGAACAAAGAACAATAAAACAGAAGATAAGATGTTTTACAGTAAAAAAATTCAATACGCCTCACTTTCTGAGAAGAGTATTTTTTAGAAAGATAACAGCATAAAAATTTGCGGGAGAAAAGATACATTATTTTAGCAGATAACATTTTCTATTGCCATGCATTTGTGAAGGAGTTGAATATTTCGTGAAAAAAACATAAATGGAGATTCCGGAATTTTCAGGGGAAAAGAAGGATAGATAGGATAAAAATGATGGGAGCATTCCCAATTTTTTGTAAAATGTGGAGGTATTATGCGGGGGATAAACCACCCGCGCTACGACACATATTGCATGGTAGCGCCGATCCTTTATGGTCGGCTTTATTTTGATTTACAAAAAATTGGGAATGCTCCCAAAATGATAAAAATCTGCTAATTTTGTAAAGGAAACTGGCGCATGTTAATTACAAAAGAACTCGAATCGATTGGTTTTACAAATGAACAATCCGAAACACTTGCGGATGTAATAGAACAATCACATATTGACGGACAGCAAAGCTTAAAGGAATTTATCAACAATAAATTCGATAACTTCAGTAGAGAAATCCGCAACGAAATGAAATTGTCAATATCTGAACTGGAAACCAGACTGAAATCTTCGCAACCCGAGCTCCGTATAAAATACTCAGCCATTATCGCCTGATTCATCAACATTACACCTGCCACTGCAAAATTGCTGTGGGAAGCCCCTTTCTCTAAAAACCCATCAGACGGCGAGAGAAATCTGACTCTTCAAAGAAAATATTTCCCCTTCCTTAGCATACGAAGAAAGCACGATATTCAGGAAGATCGGGTTATTAATTTCCTGTGATTCCCGTTTTCCTCAGTTTTTCTTTTCCTGTCATTCCTGTAATCCTTCACGAAAACAGTGATACTGCTTATTTTCAGCAACAAAAGACGGTAGGATGTTCCTATTTATCCCAAAATCTTGTTCCTCCGATACGTCACAACCGTAAAAAAGAAGGTGGCCCCCCCCGGTGTTTTTGACCTGCAATATTGCATTGGTTTCCCGCCAATTTCATAAGGTAGGAGTAGGGAAAGGTGAAAGTCAGCGTCAGCCATTTGTGGTATTTTAGAGGAGGTTGGCTTTTACTTACATTCAGATCAACCTTACCCGACTATCTCATCTTATCAGCTAACTTTTATAGAACGATAGTCTTTACCTCTATGTTCAATCTCGTAAATCTTTATATGTTTTGCATCGTCATAGACCCAGTAAATTATACGATAATCTCCCATCCTAACTTTACAAAGTCTACGTAAATCACCAGGGAGAGATTTAAGGGGATGATGGATTACTTTGTCGGTATTTTCAGCAAGCCAATCAATCTTTTGGGCAATTCTTCTTTGTACAGGCGTATCTAATTTTTTAAAAGAGTCCTCAGCGTCGGGCAAAACGTTATTTTATACATAATTCTTTCTTGAGGGCCTGCCAGTCTTTCCCTTTCCCCTGAATATCCTCTTGTCTTGCTTTGCGCATTTTCTTTATAAATTCAGGGTTTTGTGATAGAAGCCAGTCTTCAAGGTCTTCTTTTGTATCCGCAGTTTCAAAAATACTTAGTGTCTCGTCAACTTTCAAGTGTCGGATAAAGACGAGATAGTTTTATCCTGGCCTTTTCGGCAGTGAATTGCCAATTGACCTTAGCATTTTTGTTGTTTCTGGATTTCTGCCATGCTGCCACCTC
>Ga0194120_10003140_pt1 | contig 27389 bp, 22 predicted proteins | sample TA2MahCa65mmetaG_FD_148642 | JGI IMG/M metagenome (GOLD analysis project Ga0194120, IMG submission 148642) | Freshwater microbial communities from Lake Tanganyika, Tanzania - TA2015019 Mahale Deep Cast 65m | ecosystem: Environmental > Aquatic > Freshwater > Lake | place: Tanzania: Lake... | reverse complement strand
TCGCTGAAGCCCTTGGGCGCGTTCAGGCCGGTGCCGACGGCCGTGCCGCCGATCGCGAGTCGATGCATCAGGGGCAGCGTCGCGCGGATCGCCTCGAGGGCGATGTCGAGTTGGGCGACCCAGCCGCTCATCTCTTGGCCCACGGTCAGCGGCACGGCATCTTGCAGGTGTGTTCGGCCGATCTTCACGATGCCGTCAAAGGCCTTCGCCTTGGCTGCGAAGGCGTTGCGCAACGAGGTGACCGCGGGGATCACGCGGCGCTCGACCTCGAGTGCGCAGGCGACATGCAGCGCAGTCGGAAAGGTGTCGTTGGACGACTGCCCCATGTTCACATCGTCATTGGGATGAATGGGCTTCTTGCTGCCCATCGTGCCGCCAGCCATCTCGATCGCCCGATTCGAAATGACCTCGTTCACATTCATGTTGGTCTGCGTGCCCGAGCCGGTCTGCCAGACCTTCAGTGGGAAGTGATCGTGAAGTTTGCCAGCGATGACCTCATCGGCCGCGCGCACGATCAGATCCTTTTTCTCCGTGGACAGACCACCGGCGCCGTGGTTGGCGATCGCGCACGCCCGCTTGAGCATGGCCATGGCAGTGATGATCTGCCGCGGCATCGTGTCGCCGAAGGGGAAGTGGTGATGGCTGCGCTCGGTCTGCGCACCCCAGTACCGATCGCATGCGACCTGGATCGGTCCGAAGGCATCGGTCTCGGTGCGTGTGGCGGTCGTGGTGGTCTGGCTCATGGTGATGTCCCTGTTCGGATCGGGGATGGTAGGCGCGCGGTCGTGACGGTGATGCGCGGGCGGCGCCGCATCACCGAGCATTCCACGCCAAGTCCGCTGGTACGGACTGCAGTTTGCCGTCGCGGTTGATGCAGGCGAGCGTCGTCGCGCCCTCGACCAAGAGCGTTCCATCGCGCGTGACGCGGTAGCGATGCTCGATCTTCACCGGCCCGCTTGCGAGCAGTTCGCAGTGCACTGTGAGCAGGTCGTCGTAGCGCGCGGGCGCTCTGTAGCGGGCCTCAAGGCGCACGACCGCGAGCATCATGCCGGCTTCTTCCATGGCTCGGTAACTGCCGCCTTTGGAACGCAGCAATTCCGTGCGAGCCATCTCGAACCAGACTGGGTACACGGTGTGGTGCACGACGCCCATCGGATCGCATTCCACATAGCGCACGCGGACGGGCAGGTCGATCGATGCGATCGGAGTGGTGGTCATGCGGGTCCCAGCACGGCCATGCGCATGCCGCTGTCATCAGGGCTCGTGAACATGAGCGCGCGGCCGTTGCGCGCCAGCTCCATGGAACTCGGATCTGCCCACGACAGTGGGAGCGCGCCGCTTTGCAGGCAGAACACGCTCGGATCGAACGAATGCAGGTTCGTGAGTCCGGTCTGCGTCGCAAGGTATCCGTGATAGGCGGCGGTGCGCGCGCGGATGCTCTCGCGCATCAGGTGGTACGCAAGCCCGAACTCAATCACGGCGCGGTTGGATGGATGGAAGGTGAGTGCGGCTCGCATCAGTGCGGCGAAGCGATCGGGTGCGAGGTAGTACGCGAGCCCCTCGGCAACCCAGAGCGTGGGACGATCTGCGTGCCAGCCTTTGGCACGAAGTCCCGAAAGCAGCGTGCTCAAGTTCGACAGGTCGGCTTCGATCATGCGCATGCGATCGGCCGCGACAGGAAAAAGCCTGCGCACCAGCCGTTCCTTCTCGGCCAGGTGGTGCAGATCGACTTCCCAAACGCGGGCTTCGACGCAGTGATGGGCCCAGTCAACCCCCATCGCGCTCCACCCCGCCCCAAGCACCACGACCTGCCGACCCACGGCGGGCGTGTTGACGGCGATTGCGTTCATCCAAGTCCAGAACTGCCACTTTCGCAGAATGAAATGCATGCGCGCATGCGGCCAGTGCTCGGCAACATGCTCGGCCATGACGCGGCCAGCCCCAGTGTCGAGCTGGCTCACGAAGGTCCGCCCCGCATCGGTGTGCGCGGCCTCCTCGCCAGCCAAGCGCATGACCATCGCCGCCGTGACGCCGACATGCAGGCGCTGCGTTGACCGCTGGTCAGCATTGGAAACTGGATCCACGCGCCGATGGTACGGGCCGACCATGCGTGCGCGGTACGCTCAAGCCGATGAGCAAGCTCACCGCGACCGTTCTCGCTTTCTTCGCGCTGCCCGTGATCACTGCGTTGGCACTGCAGTCGCCGCCGGACACCGCACCGGCATCGCCCCAGTCTGCGCCCGCCAACGCCGACGATGCGGCGAAGCCGACTGGCGATGCCACCAAGCCGACTGGCGATGCCACCAAGCCGACTGGCGATGCGGCCAAGCCGACTGGCGACGCGGCCGCGAAGGCCGAGTTCACGATGACGAGCCCTGCGTTCAAGAACAACGAGCGATTGCCGGTCGAGTACTCGACCGATGGCGAGAATGTCTCGCCAGAAGTCGCGTGGACCAACGCGCCCGCTGGCACGAAGTCATTCGCTCTGATCTGTCACGATCCCGATGCGGGACAGTTCATTCACTGGATCGCCTGGAACATTCCGGCGGACTGCAAGGGACTGCCGCGAGGACTCAAGCGCGCGGCAACGCTCGATGAGCCCAAGGGCATGCGCCAAGGATTCACGGGTTGGGGCAAATCCAAGGGCGAGGGCTATCTCGGCCCTGCGCCGGGGAAGGGATCGGGCGACCATCACTACACCTTCACGGTTGTGGCGCTCGAGACCGAGTTTCCGGCGGACAAGGTCTTTACCGCGCGTGAGCTCCGCTCAGCGATGAAGGGTCATGTTCTGGGCAAGGCCGAGCTCGTCGGCATCTTCAGTCGCTGAGCGATCTCGAGTTGAGCAATCTCGATGCGAGGGACCTCGACGCGAGGTCGTCGCAGCGGTCCCTTTGCATGGGCCAGTCGCAGCGGTCCGTCGCTTGCGGCAGTCGTTTGGGTCCGTCGCTTGCGGCAGTCAGTTGGGTCCGTCGCCTCACGGAGCGCCGGCAGGCGAGATCACGGTCGGCTGCGTGCCGGGCGCTGGCTGATCCGCGTTCGCTGGCGCGGGCGGCGCTGGGAACAGGATCGCCGACAGACTCGTCACGCGCCATGAGGGCAACCTGAACTCGAAGCCGGCGCAGCGGGCGCCCGCCTCGTCGAGTGCCTTCACGCGCGCCTGCTCGGCCGCATCCGTCGGCTCCGCTTGGTCGGCCAGGCGTTCGACATCGACCTTCACCCACAGATCGTCGCCATCCTTCGCGATGTCCAGCTCAATCGCACGCGAGCGCGAGATCACGCGCACCGTTCGGTGCTCGGGATGCTCCTTCGCAGCGCGGACATCCTCGATCTCCAAGCGCGAGAGCACTTCAGGAATCGTGCGTTGCGCACTCTCGCGCTGCGTTTCGGGGAGCATCGCCACCGGTTCGACCTGCGCAGCGGTCCACGCGCCGTTGTCGCCGCGCGTGAACTCCACGCCGCCGGCCGTGAACCGCTCGATGTCACCGCCGGCCAGTTCCATCAACTGTCGATCGATGTACTGGACCTGATCGACGCCGCTGCGAAAGGTGCCGGAGCACTTCCATGCTTGGGACTCGCCGAGGAGTCTTGCGAACTGAGCATCTGGACTGAATCGCTCCTTGCCGATCACGACCTCGGCGATCGGCGCGTCGCCCGCGAGAACACGCGCGAGTTTGGCCACGCCTTGGTCATCAGGCCACGCCAGATTCAGTTCGCCCAGTCGCTCCTTCGCGCTGGTCATCGCTTCAATCGTCTCGAGCCCCGCGAGCGCACTCAGCAACTCGTTCACGCGCGCGGTCTGAGCACGAAAGCTGCCCGCATCCGGCAGGGTCCAGACATCGCCGTCCTTGCGCAAGCGCAGCGTCTTGGAGCCTTGCGTCAGTTCGATCGCCGTGATGTCCCGGGCACGGGGGGCGAGCAACGGCACGAGTGGTTCGCGCGTGGCGGCAGCGGTCTCACCGCTCTCGACGGTCGGCTTCACAAGGATCGCCACGGCGACGAGTGCCGCCGCAACCATGCTGATGGCGATGATCGGTTGCTTCATGGGTCAGGCCTTCTTGGTGCTGCGGTGCAGGTGCGATCGTCGAACGAGCATGATGGCGGCAAGTCCCGCGACGACGAGCGGCCACGCCACCACATTGATGAGCATCAGGCGCGTGCCCAATCCTTCAACTTCGCGGCGCAGATTGAATTGCACCGAGCGAAGTTCCTTGCGCGCGGCGAGCGATTGCTCCTCGAGCTTGACGACTTCCGCTTCTTGTTCGGGCGAGAGAATCAGTTGGTTCTCCGGGGTCTTCTGTGCCTGCAGCTCGGTGAGTCGAGCCTCGGACTGCCGGATCTGGTTCTGCAGTTCGCGCTCGCGATCCAAGTACTGCTTCTCGGCCGCCTTGCGGATCTCTTCGACGCGGTCGAAGGGGCGCTGATACTTGCCGCGCGCGCGTAGGTTGAGCAGCGCATCGTCGCCCGTGAACATCTCGAGCACATTGAGCACGAAGGCACCGTTGTCGGCCATCACGCGCGAGCCGAGCACCAGATTGCCCATGCGCTGCTGCTCGATCCAGTTCTGGTCCGCCAAGATGTCCGCGTCGGCGACGATGACGATGTTGCCGATTCCGGTGCGCGGAGCCTTGGCGGGCGCCGGCGACGCCGAGGGCGCAGGATCCTGGAACGGTCCCTTGCCGGGAGCGGCAGGCGCGGACGGAATCTCGCTCCCATCGGGCGCAAGCATCACGGGCTTGCTCGACTCAGGCGGCGCGATTGTTGGGTTGCCAGCTTCGTCGTACGCCGCCTCGATCTGGCCCTGCACGCGCACGGCGAGCACATTGCGCTTTCCCTCGGGCTTGAAGTCGCGCATCAAGCCTTCGGGATCGGGGAAGTACTGGATCCGCACGCCGTCCAGACGCATCGACTCAGCGCTCGACTCCATGAGTGGCTTCACCGTGGCCTTGTTCGATTCGCGGATGTCGATCGCACCCATGGTCTGGGTGTTGATCTGCGCCAAGCGGCCGGTGCTCGGATCATCCTTGGCTAGTGCATCGTCGCGAAGGGCGAGCCAGATGAGGTAGTCCACTTCTCGAATCGGACCCTGACTGCGCACGCGCACGCGTTGTGCATAGGTTGAGTCAGCAACGACCTTGTCTCGCGTCCATTCGATCCCCCAAGCGCGCGTGAGTGGTCCCAAGTCGCTCGACTTGTCGCCCGAGCCACCGCTGAAACGGTCTTGCGATTCTTGCGCCTCGCAGTGGGGATCGAGGAACGCCAGAATGCGCCCGCCGTTCAGCGCGTAGGAATCGATCGAACGCAGCAACTCCGTCGAAAGTCCGCGCGGATGCACGATGACGAGCGCGTCGAGTCCCTCTGGGAGCGCGGCGTCGGTCGTGGCGATCTCCTTGACCTGATAGAGCTGCTTCAGTTGCAGATGGATCTGCCACGGTTCGGAAGGCTGTCGCGGGTCGGCGGGATTCGGACCGCCGCCGGCAAGCGGCAGCGAGGACAGCAATCCAATCGTGGGCTTCTTCACCTTGCCGATCGACTGCACCAACCGCATGACGTCGTACTCAAGGAACGGTTCCTTGTTGGGATCCAAGAACGGCATCGCTTCCGTTTGGTCGACTGAATTCTTCGCGACGAGGCCGAGCATCAACTCCTTGCCCGATCCGTCGAGCCGGAGCGGTGCAATGCCAGCGGCACGCGCTTCGTCCTGCGCATCGCTGAAGGGAGCCGGATCGATGACGCGCAGCGTGATGCGCCCCTTGCTTGCCTGCGCGATTTCCTGAAGGAACTCTCGCACGCGATTGGCGTAGGACTGGATCTGCGGCATGCCCTGCGCCACTTCAGCCGAGTAGTAGAAGTCGAGCTTGACCGGCTCATCCAACCGCTGCACCAGCGGCGCGACGGCAGGGGAGAGCGAGTACAGGCGATCCTCGGTCAGGTCCAGCCGGAGTCCGCGGACCGCGTAGGTGCTCGCGACCGCGAAGGCGCACAGCGCCACGGTGACTCCTGCAAAGGCGGCGACGATGCCGATTGTTCGTGCGTTGGTCATGGATCAGTCCGCCTTCTTCCACTCGATGAGCACGATGTTCAGCCACAGGAAGGCGGCCACCACGGCCGCGAAGAAGAGCACATCGCGCAGGTCGATGACCCCGCGCTCCATCGGTTCGAAGTGTGTGAGCAGGCTCACGCTCGCAACTGCTTCGGCCACGCTGGGCGTTGCCCAACCGCCCAGGAAGTCGAGCACGACTGGATACCCCGCCATGAGCAAGAGGAAGCACACCACCGCGCAGAGCACGAACGCCACGACCTGGTTCTTCGTCACGGCGCTGAGCGCACTGCCGATGGCCAGGAATGCACCTGCCATCAGAGCGCTGCCAAAGTAACCCGACACAATCGCACCGCGATCGGGTTCACCGAGGAACTCGACGGTCATCCAGATTGGCACCGTGAGCGCAAGCGCAACGCACGCAAAGGCCCACGCCGCGAGCCACTTGCCCACGACGAGGTCCCGGATCGAAATCGGCAGCGTCGTCACGAGCTCGATCGTGCCGATGCGCCGCTCTTCTGCCCAGAGCCGCATGCTGATGGCGGGCACAAGGAACAGAAACAGCCAAGGATTGAAGTCGAAGAACGGGCGAAGGTCGGCCTGCCCGCGCTCGTAGAGCTGCCCGACATTGAAGGTGAAGATCCCCGTCAGGAAGAGGAACATCACCAGGAACACCGCAGCGAGCGGCGTGTTGAAGTAGGCCGCGAACTCGCGGCGGACGATTGGTGCAAGGCGGCTCATCGTCGGGTCTCCGTGTCGGCGGTCGTCAGCGTGCGGAAGACATGGTCAAGACGGTTGCGCGCGATGGTCGACGGCGCCTTGTCATCAAGGGATTGCGGTGTTCCGTCGAAGACGATCTTGCCTCGATTGATGATGACGGCGCGGGTGCAGACTGCCTCGACTTCTTCAAGGATGTGCGTGCTCAACACGATCGCCTTGTCCTTGGACATCGTGCGGATCAGCTCGCGGACCTGATGCTTCTGATTGGGATCGAGACCGTCGGTCGGCTCATCCATGATGAGGACGGGCGGATCATGCAAGATCGCCTGCGCCAATCCGACGCGGCGCTTGAAACCCTTGGACAGGGTCTCGATCGGTTGGTGGAACACGCCATGCAGACTGGTGCGCTCAACCGCCAACTCAACCCGACGCGCGCACCCGATACCGCTGAAGCCGCGCACAGCTCCGATGAATCGGAGGAACTCCGCGACGGTCATGTCGGGATAGCAGGGCGCACCCTCGGGCAAGTAGCCCAAGTGTTCCTTCGCCTTCAACGGGTCACTCAGCATGTCCGCGCCGCAGATCCTGACGCTGCCGGCCGTCGGAGTCAGGAAGCCAGTGATCATGCGCATCGTCGTGCTCTTGCCGGCGCCGTTTGGACCGAGGAATCCGACCACTTCACCGGACTTCACGACGAGATCGATGCCTTGCACCGCGTCGAATGAACCGAATCGCTTGCGCAATCCGTATGCTGCGATGGCTGCTTCCATGTGTGGTGTCACCTTTGCTTGTGTCGGACCGCGAGGGCCGCGCGCGGGCCCTGCGAGCGCGAAGGGTAGGGGAGCGCGAGAACGCGCGAGAACGCCACAAACGCACGGCAGGTTCGCGATCGCACGGAACATCGGCTGGGTTGCGCATGGAACGCGGTTGCGTAAGTCAATGCGCGGCAAGAGGTTGCAGGCGGCCATAACGCGGGTTCCGACTTTCCCCACAAAAAACTGTGCGCCGCGCTTGCCCACTCTCGGGGCCGGGCTATGGTCTTCCTGCATCCCCCACGGATGCGGTTGGGTTGGGAAAAGGGACCACCCGACATCGCGGCACGAGGAAGGAAAGCCCGTGCAGCAAGTTTGCGCGCTCGCCGCGCAGCGCCTGGGCTTGGAAGCCCTAGGAGTCGGACAAATCGTTCGCTTGGCTTGGCGTGGCGCCAATCCAAGCAGCCCTCGATCTACGTGTTCGAGGGAGAAGGTTGATCCATGCCCATTTGGGGCAGGCATGGTGTTCCATCCCCCGCCCCGGAGTCCTGAGAGGAGAAATCCATGACCCGTTTCGTGCTCGCTACTGTCGTTGCCTCGACCCTCGCCTCGGCCGCATCCGCTGGTTTCACCGGTTACTCGGTGGAACGCGTCGCGACCGCTGGCGGCAACACTCGCTACCAGGTGTTCGCGAACTTTGACCAGAGCAATCTGGTGTTCCTGAACGCCTTTAGTTTCGTCAATGTCACGGGCACCATGAACGCCCGTCACCAGGACTTCTTCACCGCTGACGGCGAAGTCGGCACGTGGATGGCTGGCGCTTCGGTTTCCGCCGCTGACCGCGGCGAAGACTCGTGGGTCACCGCGAGCGGAAGCGCCACCAGCTCTGGCTGGGGCACCGCACTGGATCCCGGTTTCGCCAACGGCGGCACCGTCCGTGACATCAACGCCGGCGCCGGTTGGTACGACGCCACCCCCGGTACGGCCAACAACATCCTCGCTGGTGGCAGCCAGGGTGGCTACCGCATGCTGCTCGCGCAGATCGTCCGCACGGGTGACGATGCGGGTCAGTCCTCGACCCACTCCATGCAGCTCGCGTGGAAGGTCGCTGGAACGACCACGGCCATCTTCGGCAACGGCTCGTTCGTCCTCGTCCCCGCCCCGGGTGCGCTTGCGCTGCTCGGCCTCGCCGGCTTCGCTGGCCGTCGTCGCTGAACCGTCCTCAGGACTGATCAGTTCAATGATCATCGCCGGCGCGGAGTTTCTCCGCGTCGGCGATTGTTTTTGGCGTGCTTAGCCGCGAACCGACTGCCTTGCGAGTCCAATCGCGCTCGCGATGACATCGCCGAGTTCCTTGGGCACCAGTCGTTCCGGGTCGGCGGCCATGACATCGAGCAGCCGGCGCGCGAGCCCAGGCTTGGTGTGCCGTCGAATCGCATCGTCAATGGCGCGTCCCGGCGATCGGCCGCTCCCGGCATCGGACCCATAGGCTGATTCAAGGATCGCGCGCTCCAGCCCGCGGTCCCAAAAGTAACGCTCGATCGAGTTGGCAGGCAGAACGGTCAGTCGGCAGGGGGCGATCGCGTCGTGGCGATGGATCACCTCGGCGTAGCCGCGGCCGGCCGCGTCGCCATCGACAAGCGCATGGATTGGCATGGCGAGCGACCCCGCCAGACGCAGGACCGACTCGAGGCCGGCCTGCGCGAACTCAACGACTCGGATGCCCTCGGCATCCAAGTCATGACCCAAGAGCGAGGCCGCGCCAGGCAAGCTCCAGAACTCGGTCTCGCCTTCGACCAGGATCCAGGCGCGAGCGAAGAACGCACCGCCGCGAAGGGCTCGGATGTGATACGACAGCCTTCGGACATCGCTCTCCGAAAGGTCCTTGGACTTCACGCCGAACGCGACCGTTCGGTCTGGCCGGCGCACCAAGCGTCGGATGGCCCGCAGATCGATCGCACCAAGAAAATCAGGCGAATTCGTGGTGACCAGCCGCTGCGCTGGCAGTTGCTCGACCAGGCTCCACAAGTTCGAGAGCAGGGTCGGATGCAGGTGCGATTCTGGGTCTTCGACCAATAGGATCGGCCGGACTCCTTCGCCGACGCCGCGCCGATCAGCTTTGAGCAGTGCGTGGGCTGCGATGAGCATGGCGCAGATGCGATCGGCGTTGGCGGGCTGCCGGTCGGCATGCCGCCAAGCGCTCGGCAGCGCGCGGAACTCGGAGACCAGATCTTGGCTCGCTGCATCGCGCAAGCGTCGATCAGAGAGTTCCTTCGTCGCAGCCTCAGCGCTCTCAAGAAGGTCCTGTCTGGACGGCGGTCCATCGCGGTCTGGCGCCATCCAAGCGTTCATCGCCGAGGTCCAAGCATCGGCTGGAATCGAGCTGTCGTCGGTCTGGGTGATGCCATCCCAAAGCGAGAGACGGATCACCGGGATGTGCACTCGGAGCGTGTCATGAACGGCTTGCGCGGTCGACCGATCCAAGGGCAGCGGTTCGCCGTTGGCGTTCAGGATCGACGGCAGCGTGGTTCCGGCTTCGTGCACCAACCTCAACCGCACGACGCGATGGCCGTAGATGACACACGCCAGCCCGGCGATCGCAGCACAGCAGTCGAACTCACCGGGCCGAGACTCACCGATGTCGAGCGAGATCTCAAGAGGCCCGCTCGCTTCAATCGTGCGGTCGGCATCGGTCAGTCTGCGATCGTTCGGACCCAGGACCGTTTCCAGAACTCGCGTCAGACTTGACCGACCCCATTGGTTCTCGCCGATGAGCACGGTGGTGTCGGGTCGCAGCCGGAGCTGGAGCCCGCGAAGTCCCCGAAAGTTCCGAATGCTCAGGTGGCGAAGGTGCACGGTGGGATGGCCTTGGACCCAGAGTAGCTCGTCCGTTCTCCTGACTCGGGCGAGGTCGCCCCGCGAGTGGTGGTTTCACGAGCGGGCATTGGTTTTACTGGACCAGCACCGTGACGCCCAGTCGAGTTTTTCCTGGAATCTCTTCACGAGGGCTTGCAAGGTCCGTGCGATGTCGTCATCATCCCGACTTCGGGGGCGGAGCAAGACATCATCGTTGGAGGGATTAGGAAGGTGATCACTTCCCTCGGAGATCACCATGCTTCGTACTTCTTGCTTCGTCGCTGCGCTCGCGTTGCTTGCCCCGTCTGCCCACGCTGGCCTCATTGGTGCCAATTCGTTCGCGCTGTACCAGGTCCTCGTTGACGGGCAGTCGTTCCAGGACCACCAGATCGACTTGGGTTCCTTTCAAACGGGCGTGTTCAACACGCCATTGCAGGGCGTGACCGCCGGCATTCCGTGGACGGCATCAGCACTCGGAGGCGTTTACCTCGGGGAACTCCAGTCGGGAACTCGTTACCTGAGCACCGCTGGCGCAAATCGTGAATTGAAGATCGTGTTCGGGAACGGCGGTGTCATGGCCCTTGGAGCCAATACGTTCTTGACCAACAGTGGCGATGATGTCATCAGCGGCAATGTGCTCATGAAGCTCTCGGATGGCACGTCCTTCCTCGCTGCAGTGGGTCCCGAGTCGTCGTTCTACGGTTGGGTGAGCGAAGGGGATGTCACGATCACCTCGGTCACCTACCGACCGTTTCTCTCGGGGACAGGTTCGTTTGCGAGCCTGTCGGACCTCCGCTTCGCGCTGATTCCCAGCAGCGGTGCGCTGGCCGTCTTGGCATGCGGTGGCCTTATGGCCGTGCGCGCAAGGCCCTGAGCACGCCCGACATCCAACTCGGTCGAAGACTGGGGCGCCCCGACTCCGTGGGGCGTTACTGGAGCGGCGCCATCAGCCGTGCCACGCGGCACGCGCCGCGGAAGAGCCATGAGCGACGGCTCCAGTCGCGAGCGCCGATGCCGTGGCATCCTTCGAAGTCGCGGTGAAACATCGCCTCGACCTGCTTCGACAGCGTGCCGCCGTGAGCGAGCGCGCTGATCTCGAAGTTGATGCGCAGGCTGCGGTTGTCCAAGTTGGCCGTGCCGACGCACGCAAGGTCATCGCTCAGCATGACCTTCTGGTGCATGAAGCCGACCGTGTGCGAGTACGCACGGATGCCCGCTGCCGTCGCCTCGGGGATGTAGGTCAGCGCCGACATGCGCACCAGCATGTTGTCGGGCTTGCGCGGAATGATGACGCGCACATCCACACCGCGGAGTGCGGCGAGTTGCAGCGCGGCGAACGTGGCTTGATCCGGCACGAAGTACGGCGAGGCCACCCAGAGCCGACGCTGCGCACGACTGATGAGGTGGAGGTACATCAGGGAGCACGACTCGAGGTCATCGGCGGGGCCGGTCGGCAGGATCGCCACATGCTCGTGGCCGCGCTCGGCCGGTACCGACCACGCCACGGTCGACAGTTCGTCGCCAGTCGCCCAGCGCCAATCCTCCGCGAACGAGAGTTGGACCGCCAGCGCGGCAGGTCCGGCGATGCGGACATGCGTGTCGCGCCATGGGCCGAACGTGGGGCTTTCACCCATGTACTCGTCCCCGATGTTGTGGCCGCCCAGGAACGCCACACTCCCATCCACGATGACCACCTTGCGGTGGTTTCGAAAGTTGATGTTGGTCGACAGTGCAGTGCGTGAAGTCTTGAAGCAACTCACTTCGACTCCGTCTGCGCGAAGCTGATCGCACCATCCCTCTCCCAAGTGCATGCTGCCGATCGCGTCATAAAGGACCATGACTCGGACGCCGCGTGAACGCGCGCGAGCCAGTGCAGCGGCCATGCGCCGTCCCAGTCGATCATCACGGATGATGTAGAACTGAAAGGCGATGCAGTGCTTCGCCGCATCGATCGCGCGCTCGATCGCATCGAATGTGGCCTTGCCGTCGATGAGCAGCTCGCAGTCATTGCCTCGCGTCGGAGGAACGCGACACAAGGTGGCCATCGAGACCAGCGCAGGATCGATCGAGTGCAACGATGCTGTGTGCCGTGCGACCTCGCGAACCCGCCGATCGAGGGCGTGCCGACCGCGCCGATGCGCGACGACCTTCCCATCGAATCGGCGTTGACCGAACGCCATGTACAGCGGAACGCTCACGATGGGCACAAAGACCAAGGCGAGCGCCCAGGCGATCGATCCCTGCGGAGTCCGCGTGCGCATGACCGAATCGAGCGCGCACAGGACCCCGACTCCTTGGACCAAGAGCACGATCACGGTGATCGCGCCGCCATCGACGAACCACCGGGTTGCCTCGGCGCCGAGGTCAGGCACGGTTCCAGCCTCCCCATGGAACCAAGAGCGCTCGGCTTCTCGCGCGGATCCGCTGGATGCGCATGAGCAAGTCGTGGACGAATGCCGTCGTCTCGAGCAAGTGCGGTCCGATCCCGAGCATCACAGCATCAGCGCGAGCGCTGTCGGCCGCATCAGTGACCTCGCCTCGCGTGGGGAACCCATTCTCGGTCATCGACTCAAGGACCTGCGTGGCCCAGATCACCGGCATGTGTGCCGCTTCGCACAGGGCCAGCACCTCATCCTGCGCGATGGGGAGGTTCTCGAAACCGATCTCGACGCCCAAATCGCCGCGCGCCAGCATCACCCCACAGGACGGGCGACGCATGAGCGCCAACAGGATCGCCGGCAGATCCCTGCAGGCCTGCGGTGTCTCGACCTTCGCCACGACACCCATGCTCGTGAGTCCGCGTGCGTCCAGTTCCTGATGCAGATCAAGGATGTCCTGTGGGCTGCGCACGAAACTCAGCGCGACGATGTCAGCCACGCCTGCCACCGCATCTAGGGTGGCGAGATCTGCGGTGGTCAGCGAGGGAATCGCCACATCGCTGTCGGGGACATTGACGCCCTTGCGGTCCTTCAGGGGCCACGCACCGCTCCGCACACGCTCGATGAGCACCTCTGCTCCACTGGATGTGGCGGTCGTGCACCGTCCGCGGATGTTGCCATCATCGATGAGCACACGATGTGCAGGCTTCAGCGCGCTCAGCAGGTCCCGCGGCGTGATGGCGATGCGATGCGGAACGGCCAATGAACCGTCAGCAGCCCGCGCCGAACCGGTCGACACGGTGTCGTCGGCGTGCAGCCAAAGACGGTCGCCGGGCCGAATCTCGATCGGTCCATCGCTGCAGGTCCCCGTGCGGACTTTCGGGCCGGCAAGATCCACGCAGAGACGGATCGTCCGACTGGCTCGAGCCGCAGCAGCGCGCAGCGCAGCTGCATTCGTGCGCCACTGCTCGGGACTTCCGTGCGCGGCGTTGATGCGTGCGACATCCATGCCCGCGTCAATGAGCCGATCGGCAAGGGATGGATCGGCCGCCATCGTTGGCGGCAGGCTCACCATGATGCGCGTGCCTTTGGGGTGGGGCGGACCGAGCAGTTCGTCGGCATGCCGCTCAAGGGCGGCCACGCCCGCATCCATCGCCATCGCAGGCGAATCGTCCTTCCAACCACCACCGTTCATGGCGATGAGCGCGGCGTGGACAGCGCGCAGCGTGGGCTCGATGTGCGCCTCGCGCCGTGACAGCGAACTCAGTCCACATCGCACGAGGTCGGCCTGCAATCCCGCAGGGAGTGCGCTTCGCAGTTGGGCGTACTGCACAAGGTTGGCGGCGCTCGACGACCATCCGGATCCGACACGAAGGATGGAGGCCTGATCACGAACGGCTGCAGCCGAGACGGAACTCAACAGCGATTCGACCGAGGCCAGAATCGAAGGGAGCGACTGCATGCAGGGACGCTACCCGACATGGCAACGGTGCTGGACCGGTAGTCTTCTGTGCATGTCGTGCGCGTGGCGCAAGCACCTGTGGATCGCCCTCGGACTGGCCATCGCTTCCTTCGCGAGCATCCAACTGGCGGACGAGCCAGTGGCCCGGTTCGTGCAGGCCCATCGCGGATGGGCCACGACCGCATCATGGATCGCTGAACTCGGCGACAGCCTGTACTGGTTCATCGCCTTCGTCCTCGGCTTCGTGGCCCTGCACCTGCGTCGTGCGCATGATGCAGCGCGGTGGTGCTTCCTTGCGATCGCATCGATGGCCGTCAGCGGCATCGTGGCGGGCACGCTGAAGTCCACGATGGCGCGGTGGCGGCCAAGTGCTTTCCTAGCAGACGGGATGCATGCGGGCGGTTCCAGCTTCGCGTTCCCGGCATTCATCATTGAACATGTTCGCAACTCCTTTCCGAGCGGCCACGCCACGACCGCGTTCACCTTGGCGGCGCTGGCGGCGTTGAAGTGGCCGCGGCTCACTGCGCTTTGGGTCCTGATCGGCGTGCTCGTTGCCGCGTCGCGCGTGGTGCAGAACACGCATTGGCTTGGCGACGCGTTCGCCGGCAGCGCGCTTGGATGGGTCACGCCGTTTCTGGTGCTTGCTGCGTGGCGCGCACGATGGCCGGACTCTGCACCGATTCAGCGCATGGGAACGACAGCGAAGAGCATGACCTCGACGAGCTGACCCTTGCTGTAGTTGAAACCGCGAACACGGCTTGACTCGATTGCTTGGAGGCGATCGCGCAACGCGTCGCGTGCGCCATCGGCAACGAGCAGATCGGCATTGGCGATGATCAGTCCATCAGGATGATGGTCGATCCAGTTCGCGAGCGCGTCGTGGCCGAGCCGCTCGACGCGGCGCCCTGATTCGAAGAGCAGGGAGTCCTCGACATAGCCGGTCGCCGCCATCGCAGGCAGCGACGCCAAGCCGCGGCGATGAGCTTCGACTTGGGCATGTTCAAGGATCCGCCTGGTGATCCACGGCGCCGGCGAACGCGGCAGCACGACCCCCAAAGTGCACACAAGGCTCATGACCGTGATGGTGATGCCGCCGCGGATCGAAGAACCGAAGTCGCCTTGGAGCGCGTGCTTTCGGGCGCGCCACATGAGCACACTGCCGTACAGACCAGTCACGACGACCAGCACGAACGCGCTCGATCGAAGCGGAAGTGACCACCCAAGGTTCGGATCGCTCAGCAGATCATGGCGGTCCAAAGCCACCATCAACGCAGCGGGCATCCAACCGATGAGGGACCCGATCACCGCCCAGACACCGAATCCGAACCGATTCACCGGCTCAAGCGCACGCGGCAGGCTCGACATCCCACCGACGATCGCGCGCGCCGACAGCACCGCGAGCGGCGGATAGCACGGCAGGACATAGTGCGGCAACTTGGTGGCCACGAGTTCGAACGCGATCCATGTCGGCAGGAGCCAGCAGAGGAGGAAGAGCTCTGGATGGCGTCCGCCACGCGAGGTTAGGCCCGACCACCATCGCGCCGGAATTGAGTGCGTGCTTCGGGCCCTTCGCGCACGCGACCACGCCCATTGGATCGCTAGGGCGGTGAGCAGCGAGCCGGGAAAGAACAACACCGTCAGCAGGATCAGGTGGTAGCCGGGCGGTGCCCAGTGGCCTTCCATGCCGCTGCCCGCCCGTTCGAAGACTTCTCGACGGATCGCGCCGGCGATCGTGTCGCCGCCGATCTCTCTGGCGGCGAGGATGACCCACGGCGTGACGATCGCCAGCACGATGAGCCCGCCGGTCCATGGCTGCACTCGCACGATCCACGACCACCTTCGCGTCGCAGCCGCCATGCAGAGCACCGTCGAACCAAGGACGAACGGCGTGATGGGACCCTTGAGCAAGATGCCAGCAGTGCACAGTCCGTACAGCGCAAACAGCGTGATCCACGGCGTTGCGGCGTGGCGTGTCTCCCAGAGTCGCCAAAGCAGCACCATCATCCATGCGGTGACCGCGACCATGACTTGGTCCGCACGGGCTTGATGAGCGTCGAATGCCACCAATGGGCAGATGCCAATGAGGATGCCCGCGAGCGTGCCGGTCAGCGACCCGAACATGCGCCGCCCAAGCCACCAGGTCGCGAGCGCCGTCGCTATGGCGGCGAGTGCGCCCGGAAGCCTGTACATCCAGATGGATTCGGGGCCGCCGTCGATGCCGCCAAGCGCCGCCACGCTCGCGCTTTGCACCCAGTAGATCGCGGGAGGTTTCTGCAACCGGAGTTGGTCCCCAAAGCGTGGCACGATGTACCCATGCCAGTCCGCGGACTCCAGCATCTGCGCCGTGGCCTGGACGAACCGCGCTTCATCGCGATCGATCGTGGGAAGCGTCGCGATCCCCGGCAGCACGCAGAGCGCGGTCAACATGACGACCAAGAAAGCCTGACCCAACGGTCGTCGAAGGAGCGGAGTCAGGTCAAGACGCATGCGAACCGATGCTAGGTCGATCCGGCCGAACTGCCCAGCGCTGGCGTGGCATGCAGCGTCACGCTGCCAACGGTGCCGACCGCGTAGGTGAATCCAGGTTGCAAGGCACCAGCGGCATGGGTGCCATCGCGAGCGAGGACGAGAAGTCCGACCTGAACATTCGCTGCAAGAGGACCCGACTCGACCAGACGCTGCAAGGCCTCGCGACAGGCCTCGGCGGGACTCGCGCCCGCGCGGAGTCGCTCGACGGCGATGCACGATGTGAGCTTGCGCATCACCACTTCACCAAGCCCGGTGCAGACCGCAGCACCGGCCTGCGGATCCACGAACAGCCCAGCCCCGACCAGCGGTGAGTCGCCGACGCGGCCGTGCATCTTCCAAGCGAGCCCACTGGTGGTGCAACTTGCGGCGAGTCGGCCCTTCGCATCGCGCACCACCATGCCGATCGTGTCGTGATTCTCTGTGTTGGCGCGGGGGATGTACTGACGCTCGCGCAGCCATTCACGCCATGCGCGCTCCTGATCCGGATCGAGCGGCCGCGATCCCGTGAAGAGTCCTTCGGTTCGCGCGAACTCCTCGGCCCCCGCTCCGACGAGAAGAGCGTGCGGCGTGCGGTCCATGACGCGACGCGCCAACGCGATTGGGTGCGCCACACCGCGCACGCACGCCACCGCGCCAGATCGTCCAGCGTCATCCATGATGGCGGCATCGAGCGTGACGATGCCGTCGCGATCAGGCCACCCAGACAAGCCAACGGATCGGTCGGGGCACTCCGACTCGACGACCATGACACCACGCTCGGCAGCATCGAGTGCACTGCACCCGGCCGCAAGTTCAGACAGCGCACGCTCGGCGGCCGGCTTGCCATGGTTCCAGGTGGAGAGAACAACAGGCGCATCGATCATGGGCAGGACTCCGAGTTGAGTGGATGAGGTGGGTGCCGCGGCAGGGCCTCCACACGCTGCAAGGAGCGACGATCCAGCGACGAGCCGCACCGCATCGCGCCGAGTCATTGGGTATGGCATCGAAGGCTCGGTCATCGAGCCGGAGGGTCTAGACCTTCGGGTGGCATGGCGATCATGTCCGCGATGAACACGATGCGCGTGCGCGGTTGCGTGATGCGAGCGATGTCGTCTGCGCTCGCGCCCGCGTCTTCGGCAAGGTGTTGAAGCAACTCGACGGACTGCTCACGCGCCACGGCCCGCCCGTACGCGCGCGCGAGCACGCCTTGCGCGTTGCGTGGCACAAAGAACGCATGGTCGCGCGTCATGACGAGCAGTGGTTCGCCCGTCGTCCCCATCTCGACCCAGCACCCCATGGTCAGGCAGACCTTGGAGAGCGTGCCCTCGATGACGACCGGCGTCGTGCCATCCTGCCCGGCTTCGCCGCGCATGACCTGATCGGGTGTCATGCGAGGCCACGCGCCCATGGCGTCGATCGATGCCTGCGGCTGCAACGAGTAGGTGTTCCAACGCTGGTGGTCCGCTGGTCCAGGTTCATGCAGTTGCGTTCGGTGCGTCACGCAACCTGCCAAGCAGGCGGACGCGGCGGTGGCGATCAGCGTGACCCGGGCAAACGGAAGGCATCGGACCTCGTGCAGCGTCATGAGCATGCTTCGATCCTATCGGACTGAAGGGGGCCATAAGCAAACTTGGCCGCTTCGCGCAAGGTTGACTGGCGATGGCCTTGCGTTCGGTCGACGAACCATGACCATGCGTTCGATGGGTTCGATGATCTGTACGGCTGCGATCGCCATCGGCGTCGCTGCGTGGACCCGCGTCGGTGTGCATGCTTGGCATGGCGCATCGGCGTCCCGTTCTGCGGCAGGTTCGATGGCTGTGACTCGCATGGCATCGCCGCCGCGCGTCCAACGGCGCGCTGGTGGGTCCGCTGCCATCCGAGTGGACCGAGCGCGCATCGAGTCGCCGGCGCCAGTCGATGATGCGTCGTGGACACCGCCCCGTCATGCTCCCGCTGCGGAGCGATCGTTCATCTGCCCCGATGCTGTGATCACCTGGCGCGATCCCAACGCCGAGCGGATTCGCTCCTGGCGCGGCGATGTGCGTGATTGCGGCACGGCCGGTCCAGAACTTGGCGTCTCGATCGAGATCGACTCAGCGGATGTTGACGAAGCGGTCACGGGATTCGGCTTCCATCCCGACGAGATCTCGTTCCGCTACCGGACGCAGGAGGAATACGACCTTGGTGCACTGCAGCGTGATCGACTGCTCGATGCGCGCGGCGTGCGGCTGAACGACGAGGTTGTTTCGCCCGACTATCCGTGGATGCTCCGTCGCGGCGTGCCCACCGTGCACGCCATGGCCGACCGCCTCGAAGAGACCGCGCGCCGCGCAGGCGCCACCAGCATTCGCGGCCGCGCGAGCATCATGGCAGGATTCGTCCAAGCTTTGGCCTACCGAGAGAATCTCGAGGCCAGCGACGATCCGGGGCTCGAGCAACTGGGAGTGATGCTCCCGGCGGGCACGCTGTCGCGCGCCAGTGGCGACTGCGACTCCAAGGCGGTCCTGCTGTGTTCCCTGCTCGCGTCGTCGCAGGTCTGCGACAGCGTGTTGGTGCACACCGACGACCACACGCTCGTTGGGCTTGGCCTGAAGTTGCGAACTGGAGACGACAGTGTCCGCGCATGGCGGCGAGACTGGGTCTTGCTCGAGACGACCGATCGATGGCCTGTCGGTCGAGTCGCGCGACGCCATGTCGGCGAGCGCGTCACGATCGAAGAGCCCACCTCGCTGGTGGTCAGGACCAAGCGCTAAGCAGGACGCCTAGGTCAGCACCGTCGACCGTGCCGTTCTGGTCGATGTCGCCTGCGCCAGTGCCGCCCCAGTTGCTCAGAAGCACGCCAAGGTCGGCACCGTTGACCACGCCATCGCCGTTCAGATCGCCTGGCACGGCCGTCACATCCGCGATCCACGCGAGCGTGGCGTTGGCTGCAAAGCCGGTCGTCGTGACCCGATTCACCGAGAGCAAGTAGGAGCCCGGCGCGAGATCGTCGATCGCAAGATGTTCGACGTTGTCGACCGCGCTCTGGCTCACGACATTGCCCGAACCGAAGAGCCCGATGCCCGCATCACCGACCATGGACACGGGCACGCCGTTCACGATGCGTTGAATCTTGAGATCGTTGTTCAGAAGGATGGGAGTCGTGCCGTTGAACTGACTCGACGCCAGATTCCGGTTCCAGGTCAGTGCCACGCGAACATCGGCCGTTCCAGCGATGTCGATCCGCCAGTGACGCTCGAAGGTCGTGGACGAAATGACTTCGAAATCCCAACCTGCCATGGCCACCGACGCTCCGGCGATCGCTGCGCTCGCGGTGGTTTGCCCGACAGCCTCGTCCGCGGACAGGATCCGATGCGCTCGATCGATGTTGACTGTTCCAAAGCCCACGATCGGATCGATGGGGGTTGTGGCCACGCCGCGCGACGCGCCTGACTGCGGCGCACCATTGGACCAGGTCAGTCCGTGCGTGGCGCCGGCGAGCAGCGACGCCTTGACGGCAACGCCATTGCGACGATTGGCGTTCTGGCTATACGGTGGTTCGCTCGCGAATTGGTAGAGCAGCGTGGCGCAGCCAGCGACGACGGGCGTCGAAAAGCTTGTGAACTCACCGGGTGCCACCAGTTCCGGCTTCTGTCGACCCGCACCATCGATGCCCGAAGGTGGCGCGCCGTAACTGTGATTGCCGTTCGTCAAGCCAACGGAAATCCCGTTGAACCCAGAGCCCATGAGCGCCGGCACCGCGCCGCCAGCGCCATTGTTCAGGCCCGCGATGACGAGCGTGCCGTCGCGCTGCATCGCGTAGTCCGCACGGCGCAGCATCTCGTTGTCGGCGGCAGTTCCTGCCGAGCCGATCCAACTGCAATTGAAGAGGCGTGATCCGTTGGTGGGTGTGAGCGGCAGTGCGGACTGCCCACCGCCGTAGCGCAGGTAGGTCGAGAGCCAACCGTTGGCATCGAAGCAATTGATCTGCGTGACACCCTTGGCGACGCCGGCGGATCCGTAGAAGTTGCGGCCGACGAACGTCGCGTGCCCGCTGTTGGTCGATGCGCCCGAATGAAGATTGAAGGTCTTGCCAACGAAATCAGCCTCGGTGGGATTGGGGCGGTAGCTCAGTCCACCGGTCTCATTCGCTTCAACCTGGACGATGGGCACTCCCGCGCCAGTCGGCACCGCCGATCCCAAACGGGCCACCAACTCCTGGTAGCCGATCTCGTCGGCGAGGGTTGGTGTGGCGATGGTCAGGATGATGGCCAAGCTCGTGCGCATGGTCCGCGGCTCCTCTTGCTCATGTGGGACGGTCGTTCCGAAGTATTGCAAGCAGGCCACTTTGCGCAAGGCAATTCACGAAAGCACGGCGCGAAAACAACGAGACGACGCCGAGCGCAAAAAGGAAGGCACCGAGCGCCGCGGGGGCGCTCGGTGCCGAGTTCCATCGACGAGTCCGACGTGGCCGGACGGGTCGTGATTCAGCGACGACGGCGGCTCGCGAGGCCGGCAAGGCCGATGAGGGCCATCGCGCCCGGGGCAGGAACAGCGCTGATCCCGTGGAGGGTGATCGAGCCGGTCCATGTGCCCGACGTGCCCGAGTATCCGTAGCCGTTGCCCACGAAGATCGTCGCATCCGAGGACGCCCCCGAGAACGCAATCGCGTTCACGGAAACGGAGTCGATGACGGTAGTGCCGGCCTGGGCCGAGGCGCCGTTGGCCCACCACATGCGCTGCGAAGCCTGAAGGTTGGAAAACCCACCGACCTGCAGCAAGCCACCGAACGAAAGCGGAGCGACATCGACGTAAACGCACAGGTCGTCGGCGTAGGTCCAGTTGGTGGACGCGTCGAGCGTGGCGTTGACCGAGACACCGGTCAGGCTGCCCGAGAAGCCGCCGTATTGGGCGCTCAGGTCAGTGAAGTTGAAGCCAGTCCACGTTTGGTTCGTGAACGAGAAAACGACGTCGGCGGAAGCGGTTCCGGCGACAGCTGCGGCGAGGCCGGCAGCGAGTGCGATCTTCTTCATAGTGGGACTCTCTTGAGGAAAGGGGGGGAACTCTGCCGACATCGACGGCGCGACCCTTTTCCGAGCCCTACGGCAGAAAGATGGCGTGGATTGGCGGGCTGGCAAGCGCGAACACGCAAGAACCCAGTTTTCTGAAGATTGGGCGAACCGGGTAACCACACGGGACGACCGCCGACTGGCCAATAATATCATGCCGATCGTCATCTCACTGAGGGTTGATCTGCGACAGGAGTTCGGTCGTCGTGGCAGCGACGAGCGAGCCGCCACGATGCGTTGTTCTGCCGTCGAGGGAACCCCACGCCGCGCCGCACGCGGGCAGAATGGCCGCGAATGGCCCGATGTCCCAAGGGTGCATGACCGGCTCCACGACGGCGTCGATGCGGCCCGTACACAGAAGCAGCAGCGCCGAGCAATCGCTCCATCCGCGGAGCGACCCGGACGCCGCCCCAAGTCGTGACCACAACTCCATGCGGCCTGCGCGGCGGAAGTACTCGGTGCCCGTTGTGCAGATGGTGGCGTCGTGCAACGAGCGTGGCGCGGCGACACGACATCGCTGTCGTTCGTGCGAGCGTGTCCACCACGCGGTGTCACGCGAAGGCGCTTCGATCCGTTCGTCGAGTGCTGGATAGTCGGCGACACCAGCGACGACGATCGGCTCACCACGATCGGTGTGCTGCTCCAGACCAACCAGCGTGCCCCACAACGGAATGCCGCGAATGAAACTTGCCGTGCCATCAATGGGATCAATGATCCAACGGAAACCGCTTGAGCCTTCTTCGTCACCGTGCTCTTCGCCAAGGATCGCATCGGTCGGGTGGTGAATGCGGATCAAGTGCCGTAGCGTGGCCTCGATCGCCCGATCAGCTTGCGTGACTGGCGAACCGTCGGACTTCGTATCAATCTGGAGCGACTGGCGAGCCCACCCCAGGCTGACGGGGCGAAGTTCGTCCAACCACTGGGTCAGGTGGTCCAAACGAGCCTGAGGTCCGTCATCGTGCATGACGGTGCATCGGTGCATCGCGCCGCGCGGCATGAATCACCGCGCTTGCTGCACGGGCTGGCGCTCGCACTCCATAGGATTCACCCCATGCCGAGGATCTTCGCGCTGATCGTGATGGTCTTGGCGCTGGCGGTGATGGGTCTTGGCGGCGGCCTGCCCATCGCCGAACGCGTCGCCGCCGCTTCGAGCGCGATGGAGGTTGGCAGGAGCGTCGTCGTCCACTACTGGCGCCCGGACGGCGACTACGCCGGATGGAGCTTGTGGGTGTGGAAGGAGGGTGCACCTGGGCGCAGCGTGCCGTTCGTCGCGAGCAAGGACGGCGCGGTCGCGCGCTTCGAAGCCGAGGACGGCGTCGAGCGACTTGGGTTCATCGTGCGCAGGGGAGAGTGGGAACGAAAGGACATCGATCAGGATCGGTTCATCGAACTCAAGCCACGCGGTCGCACGGAAGTGTGGCTTGCAGCGGGGCAAGCCGCGGTCCACGCCTCGGCGAAGGCGATCGATCGATCGAGCTCTTTCGTCGGTGCCTTTCTCGATGCACGGCACGAGATCACGCTGGCCATGACTGGGCCACTCGACGACGCTGCGCGCCGGGCGATCAAAGTGCGGATCGATGACGACGGATCGCTTCCGGTCTCATCCGTGACGGCGGACCGAGGTGGCGATGGCCACCCGACCTTGACGGTCAAGTTGAGCAAGGCGGTTTCGGATCCGGCGATTGCTCGGCTTTCCATTCAGGTCGATGGCGCGTGGCGAACAGTGCTGGCGCGCGGGATCCTGAACGACTCAGCCTTCATCGCACTCGACGCCGTGCTTGGTCCGACTTGCGGGAAGGACGGGGCGACGGTCACGACCTGGTCGCCGGTGTCGAGCAAGGTGGAGCTCGAACTCTTCGAAAAGGGACTCGACGCTCCGACCAAGATCATTCCGTTGCGCGCAGGCGCGCGCGGGATCTGGTCGATCGATGTTCCAGGTGATCATCATGGCGTGCCGTATCGGATCGCCTTCACGCACTACGGGCGCCGGCGTTCGGCCGCGGACATTCACGCGGTGGCGGCGAGTGCCGACAGTTCGTTCAGCATCTTCGCTGATCTTTCGCGGCTCGAACCCAACGGTTGGCAGGAGGATCGCGGCCCGACGCTCGCGCAGCCCACGGACGAGATCCTGTACGAGCTGCATGTGCGAGACTTCACCATCGCCGATGCGTCGTGCCCGGCCGATCGTCGAGGGTCCTACTTGGGCTTGGTGCACGAGGGCAGCGCTGCGGGCACGCCGACTGCGCTTGCGCACCTGCGTCGCTTGGGGATCACGGGCGTGCATCTGCTGCCGATCCATGATTTCACAGCCAAACCCGATGAGTACAACTGGGGGTACTGGACGGCGCTCTTCAATGTGCCCGAGTCGAACTTCGCGTCGGTCCGGCAGGATCCGCTCGCGCCGATTCGTGAATTGCGTCAGGCCATCGCGGGCATGCACGCGGCGGGGATCCGCGTCGTCACCGATGTCGTCTACAACCACACAAGCTCGAGCGGCGATGCGAGCCCATTCGATGCAACGGTGCCAGGTTGGTTCTTCCGGACCACGCGCGACGGCTCCTTGACCAACGACGCTGGATGCGGCAACTCCGTCGCAGATGAGCGCCCCATGGTGCGCAAGTACATCCTGGATTCGCTCGCGCATTGGCTGCGTCAGTACCACGTCGACGGCTTCCGCTTCGACTTGCTCGGAACGCACGACCCGGCGACGGTGCGCGCGATCGTGGAGCGCGTGCGTTCGATCCGTCCAGACGCCACGCTCTACGGCGAACCGTGGACCGGCGGCGGGCCGATCCGTTTCGGAAAGGGCGCTCAGAAGGGCACGGGTATGGCGGTCTTCAACGACCACCTGCGCAACGCGCTGCGCGGCGATCTGGACGGGAATCGCACGGGCTTCGCGAGTGGATCGGGTGGTGACCGCGACGCGGTCAAGCGTGGTGTGGCTGGTTCGATCGATGACTTCACCGATTCGCCCGGCGAGAGCGTGAACTATGTCAGTGCGCACGACAATCTGAGCCTGGTCGATCAGCTTGCGCGCTCCGCGAAGAGCGCGAGCGAGACCGATCGAGAAGCCATGCTTCGGTTGCAGGTCGGAACGGTGCTGCTGTCGCAGGGGATTCCGTTCCTTGAGGGCGGATGTGAAATCGGCCGCACGAAGGGCGGCGACCACAACAGCTATGTGAGCGGGGACGCGGTCAACCGCTTTGATTGGGAGCGGGCCACGCGATGGCAGGGCACTGCGGACTGGATCGCGGGCATGATCGCGCTGCGCCGCGCGCATCCCGCATTTCGCATGATTGATGCATCGACCGTTCGCCGTGCCATCCATTGGATGGATGGTGCGCCGCTTCTTGCATGGACGATCGACGGGCGCGCATCCGCAGATCCGTCCCGAACCCTGCTCGTGGCGCTCAACGGCGAGCCCACGGCGGCAACGCTCGCGCTGCCAGATGGCGAGTGGACGATCCTCGCTGATCGCGATCGCGCGGGCACGACGCCGATCGGAACTGCGCACGGTTCCATCACGGTCGCGCCGTGGTCGCTCGTCGTGCTCTCGCGCTGATCGTGGGCGCGATGCGCCACTCGTCGTGCTCTCGCGCTGATCCCCGGCCCGAAGCGTCACGAGTGCTGTCGCGCTGAGCAACTCGCGCCACACAACGCACAGCGGGTGCCGGCCGGAGCCGACACCCGCTGGAGGGGATCACGATGGGCCGCGAGGGATTCAGCGGCGGCGACGCGAGGCGAGTCCAGCGACGGCCAGCAGCGCCACGGCGCCGGGCGCAGGAATGAGCGTGCCGCTGACGATGATGTTGTCGATCCGGTTCGTCCCGGCCGTGGCAACCGTGGAGAGGTTGACGAACCGGATCACCAAGGTGCTCTGGTTGTCGGCACCAGCGATGCTTGAGAGGACTCTGGTGAAGGCCGACTGAACCCCGGCGGTCACCGACCAACTCAACGTATTGGTACCAGATGCGCCCGCCTGCATCACCGTGTACGACGCGAGCAACGTGGTGAAGTTCGTGCCGTCCGTGCTGACATCCACGCGGAAGCTCGATGGGCCCGTGCTCGAACGCGTCTGATCCCACGACAGGCTGATGTCCGAGTAGTTCGAGGTTGATACGCGCACCTCGTAGTAATCACCGACCGACCAGCCGTTGCTGCTGAAGGAGTACGGTGACCCGTTGCCCGAGGGCGAGGACCAGACCGTGGTGGCGAGGGCGTGATACCCTCGGAGTTCGCTGCCCGCGGTTTGGTCACCCTGATCGGCGATACCGATGGAGTAGGCCGAGCCGGTAAACGAAGTCATGGAGTTCGGCATGCTCCAACCGGCGATCCAGGCGCCTTCAGCGGAGGAAACCAAGGCGACAGCGATTGCGCTGGCGGTCAGGGAGGTGAAACTCTTCATTGGCGGAGGCTCCTGAAGGAAAAGGGTGGTCGGCGCCCTTGAACCCGCCTCCGATGCCCCTTCACGCTCCGACCTCCGGGAACTATAGCCCAAATCGGCGTAAGTCCAAATCCGGAATCGAGGGGAGATTGTCGACTGGATGCTCGAGGATCCCAAGAGCCCAATCGGGGGCCCGCGCCGAAAGGCCCTCCATCGGTAGGCTGTTGGCGTGCAGGTGCCGAAAAATGGCCCTCATGACCCGGTAGGCCGGGTTGCAATGCCCAGCCGGGAGTTGCTCGGGGTCCTTGTGATGTGGTTGGTGGCGTGGTCGACGGCCCGATCCATGGCCTCGTCGGAGCCTCCGGCCCAACCTCCACTGCCGTGGCACGGTCCGGCGTACCCCGGTGGCTCGCCTCAAGCCGGGAGCGGTGCGGAGTTTCAGGAGCGCCGAGTCTGGACCTTCGATGCGGGCTCCGGCATCCAGGTCTGCATCGACAACCTCTTCAGTGGTGCGCGACTCAACGGCTGCGAACAGGTTGGGCCGAAGGAGTTCCGCCTGCTGGTCGCGCCCGAGCGCGAGCCGATCAACCCGAGCCCGTGGTACGCGCTGCGGATCCGTTCGTCCAAGCCCTGCGAGGTCACGCTGCGACTGGCGATCGCGACCGCGAAGGCCCGTCCGCGCGCATGGGCGAGCCGCGACGGTCGCCGATGGGCGATGGCCCCTGACTCGCAGTGGACCGGCGAGCCCGGTGATCGCGAGTGCACGATCAAGGTCTCCATCGTTCCCGATCCGATCCTCATTGCCAGCAACCACATGATCGGGATCGAGGAACTCGATGCCTGGTCGACGCGCGTGGCGATGGAGTCCGGCGTTGCGGTCGAGTCGATCGGCCGCTCCACCGGTGGTCGCCCGATCCTGGCCTTCAGGCTGAATCCGCAGGCGCCGCCGGATCATGTCGTCGTGATCGGTCGGCAGCATCCCCCGGAAGTCTCCGGCAGCGTGGGCCTGATGAAGTTCGTCGAGCGGCTCCAGCAGTCCGATGCTGCACTGGCTGATTTCGGCCGCCGCTTCCGCATCACGGTGATTCCACTCGTGAATCCCGATGGGGTGCACGAAGGGCAGTGGCGATGCACGCTCGGCGGCATCGATCCAAACCGGGATTGGCATGAGTTCTCGCAGCCGGAAACGCGTGCCGTGCGCGATGCAATCCTGGCGCTGGCGGCGCAGCCCGGCGCACGCATCC
>Ga0194120_10003139_pt1 | contig 27390 bp, 25 predicted proteins | sample TA2MahCa65mmetaG_FD_148642 | JGI IMG/M metagenome (GOLD analysis project Ga0194120, IMG submission 148642) | Freshwater microbial communities from Lake Tanganyika, Tanzania - TA2015019 Mahale Deep Cast 65m | ecosystem: Environmental > Aquatic > Freshwater > Lake | place: Tanzania: Lake... | reverse complement strand
GAACGGCCCGCTCGTCCGCAGCTCCACCGTGTGGTTCAGCGCCCAGGAGAACGCCATCTCGATCGCCCCCGCGAGCGGCGCCACGTCGACGTGATCGGTCCGCAGCCACTGCACCATCGCGGTCGTGCTGACGGTCGAGGGCATCGCCTTCGCGGGATCGCGATGCGTCTGCACGATCCACGCGTCCGGATAGGTCGCGAACAGCGACTCGAGCGTCATCAGATGTCCCGGCGTCTTCAAGAGCCAGCTCCGCGGCTCCTCGTCGTGCTGCATCACCTGCAGCAGGCGCCGGTGGAAGTCGTACATCACCTCGATGTCGGGCGACCAGCCCGCGAGCTGCGCGACCATCAGCCAGTGCGAGCCCGCAAACGAGGGGATCGTCAAGGTGACGCACTCGACCGGCAGATCGGAGCGAAGCTCGTGGATCGCGGCGAACTCGGGCTGAACGTCGGCCCAGAGCTCCTGCTCGCACTCGCTCCAGGCATGTCGCTCGCCACGATCGCCGGGCGCCCTTCGCGGGAGCGGATGGATCCCTTCGCACGCGAGCGGAGCGCGCAGCTCCGGGTCGAGCGCCAGGAGCTCGAAGAGGATCGTCGTTCCCGAGCGCGCCGGACCGGTGATGACGACGGGCGCCGCGACCCGCTCTTCCGCGATGCGCGGATGCGCCGCGACCTCGCGCGTCAGGAGGAGCCGCGTGCGCAGCCCGCGCAGGAGCTCCTGTCGCGTCATCAGCCGTCCGACCACGTGCATCGGCGCCGCGTCGAGCGCGGAGACGAGCGCGGTGAAACGCGCGCGCCACTCGGGGTCGCCGAACGAACCGGACGATGCGGAAGACCCGGACGCCACCTCGCCGTCGAGCGAGTGCTCGGCTTCCGCGACGAGCGCCGGTCCGTCGAGAGGGACGATGCGACGGGCTTCGCCGCCGACCGAGTCGGCCATCGCGTTCACGCGACGGACCCAGTCCGGGCGGCGGTAACGCTCCGCCATCGGCCGCAGCGTTGCGGCGGGCTTCTCGTCCATCGCGTTGACACTACGTCACTCGCTGACATATCGTCAACCGGGGAGTCGAGCTTGGCCAGAACGGTGCGCAAGCAGAACGCGGAGCCGATCGAGACGCGGAGCGAGGTCGCTCCCGCGCGGGCTCTCCGGGTGCTTCCCGCGCGCGACGCGCAGGCGAACGAGCGTCGCCGCCAGCTCGTGCACGTCGCGAGCGATCTGATCGAGGAAGGGGGCGTCGACGCCGTCACGCTCCCGGCGGTCACGGAGCGCGCGGGCTGCGCCCGGACTCTCGTCTACCGCTACTTCGCCTCGCGCGAGGAGCTCCTCGTCGCGGTCCTGCGCGACTACTTCGAGCGTCTCGAAGCCCGCATCCCGAAGGCCGAGCTCCGAAGGGCGCTCGCCACGTTCTTCACGCCGAAGGGCCTCTCCGACGTCGAAGCGGCTCGCGGTCTCGTCGCGGTCTTCTGGGACGTGCAGATCGCCGCCGGGCTCGGCGGCGCCATCCTGCGCGTCACGCCGCTCTCGAATCCGCAGGTCCGGTCGCTGGTCGACGACGCGCGCCGGCGCTACGAGCGGCTCATCACGGACCCGATGAGCGCGATCGGGCTCTCCGCAGTGGAACGACAGGTCGCCGTGGACTCGATGATCGCGAGCATCGTCGGCCTCGCGCTGCGCTGGCGCGCCGGCGAGATCGACCGCCAGACGGCGATCGACCTGCAGGCGCGCGTCACGATCGGCCTGATGCGCGGCCTGGTCGACGGCAGGAAGCCGCGCGCCTCGAGAGCCGCTCGGCGGTCGCCGAAGAGCCGGACCCAGGGCTAGGTCCAGGGCCTAGCGTCGCGCGCTGCCGTCGAGCTGCTCGAGCAGCTCTCGCGACTCGACGAGATCGGCCGAATCGTCGGGCTCTCCCTCGAATCCCCCGTACACCCCGAGAAGAAGCTCTCGCGCCTTCGCGGTCTTCTTTCGCTCGTGCCAGAAGCGGCTCAAGCTCGTCGCCGCGCGAAGCTCGAGCGTCTTCGCGTTCTGGCGGCGCGCGATCTCGAGCGCTTCGACGAAGCACGCTTCCGTCCGGACTTCTGTCCACTGCCGGACGAGCTCCGCGAACCCATGGCAGGCAACGGGCCATGAAAGGCGAAGGGACGCAAGACGGATCGTGCGGCGTAGCTTCGGCGGACTGCTACGCCTGCTCCGGTGACTCGCTCGCGCTACCGACCGGACGCGCCGCCCGACTACAGCCATCGCTTCCACGCCGGCAACGTGGGCGACGTCTGGAAGCACTGCGTGCTCGCCGAAGTCCTCCGCGGCGTCGGCGGGTCGTCGCGGCTCACGTACGTCGAGTCGCACGCGGGCGAAGGCTCCTACCGGCTCGCCTCGACCGGGGAATGGACGGAGGGGATCGGCCGCCTCTGGCGCGTCCGCGACGATCGCGTCGATCGCGTCGCTGCTTCGAGCGGCGGGACCGATGCGGTCTCGCGCTACGTCGATCTCGTCCGCCGCCTCGGCAGCGGCGACGAGCGGCCGGAGACCTACCCGGGCTCGCCCGTCCTCGCGCGCGCTCTCCTCGGATCCGAAGCGCGCCTCGTCCTGCACGAGCAGGAGCCCGACGCCTTCGGTCGGCTCGAGCGCGAGCTCGCAGGGGATCCATACGCGCAGCTCCACTGCGACGACGGGCTCGCTGCGCTCACGAACGACGTGCACGCCGCCGAAGCCGACGGCAGCAACATCGTCGCTCTCGTCGATCCGCCCTACGGGCAGAAGAGGGACTGGCGCGACGTCACCGCGGCGCTGACCGAAGCGGCGACGGCTTCGAAGCGAGCGCGCCTCCTCCTCTGGTATCCCGTCAAGAGCCTGACGCGCCCGAACGCGATGCGTGCGGAGCTCGAGTCCGCGGGCGTCGCCGCGACTCTGCTCGAGCTGATCACGACGCCGCTCGAGCACCAGCGACAACGCCTGAACGGCAGCGGCGTGATCCTCGTCCGTCCGCCGGCGGGCGCCGTCGAGGCGCTCGCGGCCGCCGCGGCCGTGCTCGGACCGCGTTGCGCGACGCGGAGCGACACCTGGTGGCTCCGCGTGCTCGCTTGGGCGGGCCGCTGAAGAGCTACTTCTTCGGTGCGCCGCGCGGGGTCATGTCGAGATCCGGCGGCGGCTCGGAGGGAAGCTTCCAGCGGATGTACGGCTTCTCCTTCAGCTCGTGGTACGCGTTGGCCATGTCGATGGCCTCGTGGAAGAGCTTCTCGAACGTGGCGAAGTCCTCGGCCTTGATCGGCGCCTCGAGCTTTCTCCAGTTCTCTTCGATGTACTGGTTCAGCGCGTCCTGGTGCTTCGGCCGCATGAACGCGCCGAGCTCCATCAGACCCGTGATCTCCTTCCACTGGAACTTCGCCATCGGCCAGTTCTGTGCCTTGGCGGCGTAGTAGAGCTTCCAGGTGCGCGCTCCGATCTCGGGCATGATCCGCGCGAGACCCGGCTGGATCGTCGCCATGTCCTCGATCGTCATCGAGTTCTTGCCGCTCCAGAACGAGAGCGCCTTGATCTTTGCTTCGAGTTCTTCGTCCGTCATCGAGATCCCTCCCGGTTGCAGAGTCGGCCACCCCGCGCACGGCGGGACGGGTCTGCTTATCGAACCCCCGCGACGGCTGCCACGCCGCGCCGCAGTGCTCGGGCTGGTGCTTTGCGCGCTCCTCGCGCCCTGCGCACCTCGCAGCGCCGCCGAGGAACCCAAGCCGACGCACGCCGAGACGATGGTCGTCACGGGCAGCCGAAGTCCGCAGCCGCTCGCGCGCGTGCCCGCTTCGATCAGCGTCGTCCTGGACGAAGCGATTCGAAGGGCGCGCCCCACGATCGGGCTCGACGAGTCCTTGAACCGCGTCCCCGGCGTCTTCGTGCAGAACAGCGGCAACTTCGCCCAGGACTTCCGGCTGCAGATCCGCGGCTTCGGAACACGCGCCGCGTTCGGCATCCGCGAGGTCACGCTGATGGTCGACGGCCTCCCGGAAACGCTTCCGGACGGACAGACGCAGGTCGACACGCTCGAGCTCGCCTCGATCCAGAGCATCGAGGTGCTGCGCGGTCCAGGCGCGGCGCTGTACGGAAACGCGGCCGGCGGCGTGATCCAGATCTCGACGGTCGATCCGCCCGAGACGCCGGGCGTCGATCTGCGCGTCCTGGGCGGGTCGTTCGGGCTCGCAAAGGTCGTCGCGAGCGCCGGCGCGCAGGGCGACACCCTCGGCGGGATCGTCACGGGATCGTACTTCCAGGTCGACGGGTACCGCGATCACAGCGCGGCGCGCGCCGAGACGCTCGTCGGACGGCTCGTCTGGGACGTCGTCGATGGAACGGAGATCCAGCTCCTCGTCGACGCGGTCGACGCTCCTCTCGCCGACGACCCGGGCGGCCTCACGAGCGAGGACGCCAACGCGAATCCGCGTGCAGCACGCGAGCTGAACGTCCTGCTCGACGCCGGCGAGTCCCTCCGTCAAGCACGCGTCGGCGCGACGAGCGAGACCATCTTCGACGAAGGAGTGCTGAACGCGTACGCGTTCCTCCTCTATCGCGACTTCCAGACGCTGCTTCCGACGCCTCCCGAGCTCGGAGACGGCTTCGTCGAGTTCGACCGGCTCGGCCCCGGCGCGGGCGTCCGCTGGACGTGGGAGGAGCCGATCCTCGGCTGGCCGCAAGCGCTGACGATCGGCACGGATCTCCAGCACCAGCGCGACGACCGGCAGCGCTACGCGAACGTCCTCGGCACCAAGGGCGCTCTCGGCCTCGACCAGATCGAGAAGGTGACGGGCGGCGGCGTGTACGCGCGCGAGGTCGTGTCCCTCGGGTCCTCGGTCGAGGTCAGCGGCGCTCTCCGGTACGACGCGGTCCACTACGCGGTCGACGTCGAGTTCCCCGAGGACAGCGGCGACTCCGGCACGCGCTTGATGGACGCATGGAGCCCCGGCGGCGGCATCGCGTACATGCCCGTGGACGGTCTGACCTTCTTCGGCAACGTCGCGACGGCGTTCCAGGTCCCGACGACGACGGAGCTCGTGAACCCGGTCGGCCCCGGCTTCAATCCCGACATCGAGCCGCAGACCGCGCGCAGCTACGAGATCGGGATCCGCGCGAGCGTCTCCCTCCTCGACATCGGCCTCTCGCTCTACCGGATCGACCTGAAGGACGAGCTCGTCCCGTTCGAGATCCCGGGCGGACGCGTCGCGTTCCGCAACGCCGGGGAGTCGCGCCGTTACGGCGTCGAGCTCGAGTGGGAGAGCGAGCTGCCGTGGAGCTTGACGTGGAGCGGCGCCGTCACCGCGCTCGACGCGCACTACCTGCAGTACACGACGGACGTCGGCAACTTCGACGGGAACCGCGAGCCGGGAATCCCGCCTTACCTCGTCTACCAGGAGCTCCTCTGGGGCGACGCGACGGGCTTTCACGCCGCGATCGAGTCGTACCTCGTCGGCGGCTACTTCGTCGACGACGCGAACTCGGCGAGCACGCCCGGATACGGCCTGCTGAACCTGCGCTTCGGATGGGTCGGCGAGGTCGGAGGCTGGCTGGTCGCGCCGTTCGTCGGCCTGATGAACCTGACGGACGCGCGGTACGACGGTACGGTCCGCTTGAACGCGATCGGCGGGCGCTACTACGAGCCGGCCCCCGGCTTCAACGTGTTCGGCGGGATCGAGCTGCACCCGCCGAGCTGAGGTGCGCAAAGCTCAGGCGGCGGGCTCGTCCCCGTCGTCGCTCGCCTCCGGGAATCGCGCCTCGAGGAGGCCGACCAGGAGACGGCAGACGTCCGTCGTCGTCAGGATGCCGACGAGCTTCCCGTGCCGCTCGATCAGGACGGACCCGATCTGACGGTCGGCCATCTCGCGCGCGACGACGTCGAGCGGTGTGTCGTCGTCGACGACGAAAGGATCCATCGTGCAGGCGAGCCGCACGGTGCCCGCGGTCGCCGCGGAGCCCGGATGGAGCACGAGGCGCAGGTCGCGCTCCGTCAGGATGCCGACGAGCGCGTCGTTCTCCGTCACCGGCAGGTGTCGGACGTCGTGCTCGAGCATCATCGCCCACGCGTCCGCCAGCGTGGCGTCGATGTCGACCGAGTAGGGGAACGTCGTCATCGCCACCTTCACCGTCGGCATGTGCCGGAGGGACTCGAAGTGCAGCATGGCCCTTCTCTACCACTTCGTGGCCGTCGCGCCGACCCGGCCGCACGACCCTCAAGGGCGAGCGCCGAGCTGCCGATGAGCTTCCAGGCGCGGGGTCGGGGTGTCCCCGCCAGCGGAAGGGCGAGAGCGTGGCTGCCGAGACGACCAAGGTGCTTCTGGTCGAGGACGATCCGAGCGCCGCGACGCGGACGACGCGGTGGCTTCGCGACGGGCCGCGCGGCCGGTACGAGCTCGCCGTCGCTCGCGACCTCGGCTCGGCGCTGGCGCGCCTCCGCGAGGAATCCTTCGACGCGATCCTCCTCGCCCTCCCGATTCCGGACGCGCCGGGACTCGAGGGGCTCGCGCGGATCCAGAACGAGGATCCGAAGGTCCCCGTGATCGTCGTCGTCGAGCCGGACGATTTCGGATCGGCGGAGACCGCCGTCGAGCGCGGCGCCGCGGATTGCCTCCGCAGCGACGAGCGTCGATCGCCCGCGCTCGCGCGCTCGCTGCGCTACGCGGTGGAACGACGCCGCACCGCGGAGCGGCTCGAGTTCCTGACCCGCTGCGATCCGCTCACCGGGCTCACGAACCGCCCGTACTTCCAGGAGCGTCTCCGCGAGTCACTCGCGCGCACGAGCCGCGCCGAGAGGACGCTCGCGCTCTTCTACGTCGAGATCGACGACTTCAAGCGCATCAACAGCACACTCGGCCACGCCGCGGGGGACGCGGTCCTCGCCGAGATCGGCGGGCGCCTCCGGCGCGAGCTCCGTCCGTACGACGTCCTCGCGCGCATCGGTGGGGACGAGTTCGGGATCGTCGCGGAGGACGTCTCGGAAGCCCGCGACGCCGCCCGCCTCGCGCAGAGGCTGTGCGAAGTCCTGCAAGAGCCGCTCTCCTCGAATCGCGCGGGGGCACGCCTCACGGCGAGCGTCGGCATCGCGATCTTCCCCTTCGACGGAAACGATGCCGCGACGCTCCTCCGCAACGCGGAGCTCGCGATGTACCGCGCGAAGCGCGCCGGCGGCGCACAGCCGGCGTTCTTCGCACCCGTGCTCGGCGAGCGGATCCACGAGCAGCTCGCGCTCGAGGGCGAGCTCCGGCGCGCGCTCGCCGCGGGCGAGCTCGTGCTGCACTACCAGCCGCTGATCGACCTGCAGACCGGCCGTCTGAACGGCCTCGAAGCGCTCGTGCGCTGGCAGCATCCGACGCGCGGGCTCCTGCCGCCCGCCGCGTTCCTGCCGCTCGCGGAGAAGACCGGCCTCATCGTCGACGTCGGCGAGTGGATCCTCTGGACCGCGTGCACGCAGCGCCGCGCGTGGCAGCGCGACGGCATCGTCCCGGGACGGGTCGCGGTGAACCTCTCGCCACGCCAGCTCCACGGCGACCGCTTCGTCCCGACCGTCGCGAGCATCCTCGAGCGCACCGGCCTCCCCGGCGCGCTCCTCGAGATGGAGGTCGCGGAAGACCTGCTCGTTCCCGACGACATCGGACGCCGCGCGCTGACCGGGCTCCGCAAGCTCGGAATTCGCCTCTCGATCGACGACTTCGGAACGGGCTACTCGTCGCTCGCGTATCTCCAGAGCCTGCCGGTCGACGCCGTCAAGATCGACCAGCGCTTCGTCGCGGGCCTGGACGGCGATCACGGCAGCCGGGTGATCGTGCGCGCGGTGATCTCGCTCGCGCACGAGCTCGGCCTCGCGGTCGTCGGAGAGGGCGTCGAGACTCCGAAGCAGCTCGAGTTCCTTCGCGAGCACGGCTGCGACACCGCGCAGGGCTTCCTTCTCTGCCCGCCGCTTCCCGCGGACGAGGTTCCGTCCTGGGCTCCGCCGGAGGTGCCCGCGGATCCCGAGCACGGCCCGCGCCGTCCCGCCGAGGTGTAGACCCGATCGGAGTGTCGGCCGCCTCTCCTTCGCGTAAGGAGAGAGCTTGCTCGACCACTCGGCATCCGAAGCCGAAGCGTCGCGACGCGCTTCGCGCGAAGGACCGTTCGACGCCGTCGTCGTCGGCGCGGGCCCGAACGGTCTCGCCGCCGGGATCGAGCTCGCGCGGGCGGGAGCATCGGTCGCGGTGCTCGAGGGCGGCGACACGATCGGCGGCGGAACGCGCGTCGCCGAGCTCACGCTTCCCGGATTCGTCCACGACGTCTGCTCGGGCGCGCATCCGATGGGGATCCTCTCGCCGTTCTTCCGCGAGCTGCCGATGGCGAAGCACGGGCTCGAGTGGGTCCTGCCGGGCGCTTCCGTCGCGCACCCGCGCGAAGGCGCGCCGGCGGTGCTCCTCTGGCGCTCGCTCGAGCGCACGTGCGCGGAGCTCGGCCGCGACGCCGCACGCTACCGTCGCATGATCGAGCCGTTCCTCGTCGAACCGCACGCTCTCCTGCGCGACCTCCTCGGTCCGCTCCGCTTTCCCGAGCGACCCGTCGACTTCGTGCGCTTCGGCGCGCTCGCGCTCTGGCCCGCGACCTGGGTCGCGCGCGCTCTCTTTCGAGAGGAGCCCGCGCGCTCTCTCTTCGCGGGCTGCGCCGCGCACTCGATCCTGCCGCTCTCGCAGCCCGCGACCGCCGCACTCGGTCTGATCTTCGCGATCACGGCGCACGTCGCGGAGTGGCCGGTCGCCCGTGGCGGCTCCGCCGCGATCACGAACGCTCTCGCGCGCTACTTCGAGTCGCTCGGCGGATCGATCCGCACGAGCCATCCGGTGCGAACGGCGGCGGATCTTCCGCCGGCGCGATCGTTCCTCTTCGACACGGACCCACGGCAGCTCGCCGACGTTGCGGGGCCGGCGCTTCCGAGCGGCTACGTCCGTCGGCTGCGCCGCTATCGCTACGGACCCGGTGTCTTCAAGATGGATTTCGCGCTCGACGGGCCGATCCCGTGGTCGGACCCGCGCTGCCTCGAGGCGTCGACGGTGCACGTCGGCGGGACGCTCGCGGAGATCGCTGCGAGCGAGCGCGCGATGTGGCGCGGGGAGCATTCCGAGCGGCCCTTCCTGATCGTCGTCCAGCAGAGCCAGTTCGACGCGAGCCGCGCCCCCGCGGGCAAGCACACCGGCTACGCGTACTGCCACGTCCCGCACGGCTCGACGGTCGACATGAGCGAGCGGATCGAGTCGCAGATCGAGCGCTTCGCGCCGGGCTTTCGCGAGCGCATCCTCGCACGCCATCGGATGACGACGATGGACCTGCAGCGCTCGAACCCGAACTACGTGGGCGGTGCGATCACGGGAGGAGCCGCGGACGTGACGCAGCTCTACACGCGGCCGGTCGCACGGCTCGATCCGTACTCGACGCCGAATCCACGCGTGTGGATCTGCTCGGCGGCGACGCCGCCCGGCGGCGGCGTGCACGGGATGTGCGGTTTTCATGCAGCGCGGAGCGTGCTGCGACGGCTCGATCGTCTGCCGGCCGGTCCGCTCGTCTGATCCGGTGGTCGAGCGGTATCGCGGCGAGGAGAGGCCCCTGCGGCTCGTCAAGTATTACAATCGCACCTCCAGAAGCGAACGAACTCCGGAACACCGCCTTGCCTTCAACCCTACGAAGGGATATGCGAATCCGAACGGTCGATGGGCGACGGCCATCTGGGAAAGGTCCGTAGAGACCCCCTCACGAGTGGCGAACGAGCCGCGCTGCCGGACAGGGCCGCAGAATGAACGACCCTCTTCGAGTCCTCCGAGCGTATTTCGGAATCGGGCTGCTGCTCTGCGTTGGCTGCGGCTCGTCGGGCGGCGGAGGCGCACCGTCGAGCGCGCCGCCGCCGGAGGAGCCCGGACCGGCGGCGCCAGCCGGGGACTCTCTGGGCTTCGTTTTCACGAGCTTCGGCTTCGACTACCCGAGCCACGACGAGGAGCCGTGCCCGCTGGGTTGGAATCTGAGCCCGCGCGAGGAGCAGGTGCAGACCGGGGTGCTGCCGCCGGACGATTGCCAGAACCCCGAGGCGAACCAGGATCCGGATTTCCTCACCCTCGAGGGATCAGGCCGGATACAGGGCTTTGATCTCGACGGGCTCGCTTCGACGAACGGGGCGCCGGTCGCTGGCGAGTGCCGTCACCAAGACTTCACGGGCCCAGCGGGTGAGCCGGGAGTCGACTATCAGCTCTGGCGGGCGATCGGCTGCATCCGCGGATTTCAGAGGGGCGGGATCGTCCAGAACGTACAGGACGATGCCGTGATCAACGGCGAGATGACGATCCTCCTCGAGCTGAGCGATATCGACGACCCGCGCAACGACGACGAGGTCCGGGTCCAGATCTTCGCCAGCACGGACTCTCCGCCGCTCGGGTCGGATGGCAAGGTGCTGCCCTACGGCTCGCTCGACGTGCACGAAGAGGCGCGCTTCCACAGCGAGACTGCGGTGGGACGGCTCGTCGACGGAGTCCTCCAGGCCGGGCCGATCGATCTGCTGCTGCGCCTGAACATCCAGATCGTCGACGCCGAGCTGCCGCTGCACGATGCGTGGGTGCGCGTCGAGCTCTTGCCCGACGGCTCCGCGCGCGGACAGATCCACGGCTACTGGCCGGTCGAAGCCGCCTACGAGGTGTTCGGCTACCAGGCCGGCTACGCCGCAGCCGACGCGCTCGCCTATACCTGTACCGGTCTCTATGCGGCGTTGAAGAGCCACGCCGACGGGGGCTTCGATCCCGCGTCGGGTGCCTGCTCGTCGCTCTCGACGATCTATCAGTTCACGGCGTTGCCGGCCTTCGTCGTCAAGTAGGTCGCGAGGCTGCCGGCCATGGTTGACGAGCGGTTCGCAACGCTGTCCGATCTCGATCTCGATCTCGAGCGGATCACGGCGTCGCGAGTCGCTGATCGTCCAGTGAAGATGCGCATGCAATCGAAGAGAAATCGTACGGCGGCTCTCGTCCTACTCTTCGCGTGGGTGCTGGGCTGCGGCGGCGGATCCGGTGGCTCGGCGACGGGTCCCGCACCGGGCGGGCCTGCCGATCCGCCACCCGGCGCCTCGCCGAACACCCCTCCGGACTTGCTTGCCGACGCCCCTCCCGTGAGCCCCGGGCCGGCCGCCATGCGGCGCCTCACCGAGGCGCAGTACCGCGCCAGCGTCGCGGATGTGCTCGGAGAGGACGTCGAGATCGGTGGGCGCTTCGAGCCGGACAGCCGCCGAGATGGTCTCCTCGCCGTCGGTACCTCGTTCGTGAGCGTCACGCCCGCCGGCTTCGAGCAATATGATGCGATCGCGCGCAGCGTCGCCGAGCAGGCGCTGGCTCCCGAGCGCCGCGCGGCGCTGGTCGCATGTCCCCCGGCCTCCGTTGCGGCGGCCGACGACGCCTGCGCGAGCGACTTCGTGCGCCGGTACGGGCGGCGCCTCCTGCGTCGTTCTCTGGCCGACGACGAGATCGCGCGCGGCGTCGCGGTCGCGCGCGAGACCGCGACGGCTCTCGGCGACTTCTACGCCGGCCTCGAGATGGCGCTCGCGACGCTTCTCCTCTCGCCCGAATTCCTCTTCCGCGTCGAGAACTCCGAGCCCGACCCCGACCATGCTGGACGCCAGCGGTTCACCAGCACGGCCATGGCCTCTCGCCTGAGCTATCTCCTTTGGAACACGGCCCCCGACGAAGACCTTCTCGCGGCCGGCGAGCGCGGTGACCTGGTGGACGACGCGCTGCTCGCCGCCGAGCTCGACCGCCTGCTGGACTCGCCGCGGCTCGAAGACGGCGTGCGCGTCTTCTTCTCGGATCTCTACGGCTTCGATCAAATCCGACAGGGGCTGGTGCGCAAGGACGCGACGCTGTTCCCGGCTTACAGCCAAGCGCTGATCGAGGACGCCGAGGAGCAGACGCTGCGCGTCGTCGCCGAGCACCTGGTGACCGAAGACGAGGACTATCGGGGGCTCTTCACGACGCGCCGGTCGTTCATGTCGCGGGCGCTCGGCGTGGTCTATCGGGTGCCCGTGGTGAGCGGCACGGGCTTCGAGCCCTACGAGTTTCCCGCGGGATCGGATCGCGCGGGGGTGCTGACCCATCTGAGCCTGCTCGCGCTGTACTCACATCCCGGGCGGAGCTCGCCGACGCTGCGCGGCAAGTTCGTACGCGAGGTGCTGCTCTGCCAGGACGTGCCGCCGCCGCCCGGCAACATCGACTTCTCGATGTTCGACGACCCGGCGAGCGGAACGCGCCGTACGGCGCGTGATCGCCTGCAGGCGCACAACGACAATCCCGCTTGTGCCGGCTGTCACGGGCTCATGGATCCGATCGGCCTCGGCCTCGAGAAGATGGACAGCATGGGCGCCTCCCGGGAGACCGAGAACGGCGCCGCGATCGATCCCTCTGGCCAGCTGAACGGGGTCGCCTTCGAAGATGCGATCGGCCTCGGCGAAGCCATGGCGGCGGACGAGCTGGTGGGCCCGTGCTTCGTGCGGAGCTTCCTCCGGTTCGCCGTGGGTCGCGAGGTCGCAGACGGCGAGGGGGAGCTCCTCGACTACGTGAACCAGCGGCTCGGCGAGTCCGGCTATCGGATGCGCGAGCTCATCCGGCTGATCGTCATGAGCGACGCGTTCCGCAGCACGTCGGGGCCGCGGCTCGCGGTCGAGGGCGAGGAGGCATCATGAGCCGCACGATCGATCGACGGACCTTCCTCCGCGGCGTGGCCGGAGGCGCCGCGATCTCGGTCGGGCTGCCGCTGCTCGACTGCTTCTTGAACGATTCTGGGACCGCTCTCGCGCAGGGTGGGCCGCTGCCGGTGCGCTTCGGCACCTGGTTCTGGGGCTGCGGCATGAACCCCCAGCGCTGGATCCCGACGACCGTCGGACGCGACTACGACCTGCCGCCCGAGTTGGCATCCTTGGCCGACGTCAAGCAATACGTGAACGTTCTGAGCGGCATGAACACGATCCTCGACGGTCGGCCCAACTACCCACACCAGACCGGGATCATGACGAACATCACGGGCACGGTGCCGGGTGCGGACGGCGAGGTCTCGGGCACCTCGCTCGACGTCCTGATCTCGCGCGCCATCGGCGGCGGAACTCGCTTTCGCTCGATCGAGATGGCCGCGACGGGTCGGCCGACGCAGACCTACAGCTTCGAGAGCGCGGGGGTGGCCAACCCGAGCGCCGTCTCGCCGCTCGATCTCTACTCGCGAATCTTCGGTGCCGGCTTCGCCGACCCGAACGATCGCGACTTCATGCCGGACCCCCGCCTGGTGCTGCGCCAGAGCGCGCTTTCCGCGATCCGGGACGACGCGGCGCGGCTCGAGCGCCGGCTCGGCAGCCACGACCGCCAGCGTCTCGACCAGTACTTCACGTCGCTCCGCCAGCTCGAGCAGCAGCTCGAGCTCTCACTGAGCGGGCCACCGCCGCTCGACGCCTGCGTCCGCCCGCCCGAGCCCAAGGGCGAGGATCTCGGCACCGATCTGCCGCAGACCGCGAAGACCCATCAGATGATGACCGAGCTGCTCGTGTTCGCGCTGCTCTGCGATCAGACGCGGGTATTCAACATGCTCTTCTCCTGGAGCCTCTCGGAGCTGCGCAACCCCGGCGCCGACATCTCGCACCACCAGCTCACCCACGACGAAGGCGTGGACGAGGAGCTCGGCTATCAGCCGAACGCCACCTTCTTTGCGCTCGCCTCGATGGAGGCATGGGCGGGCTTCGTCACTCGCCTCGCTTCGGAGCCCGAGGGGGCGGGCACGCTTCTCGACAACTGCCTGGTGATGGCGCACTCGGACTCGTCGTTCGCCAAGTCGCACGACGTCAATCTGATCCCGTTCATGACCGCCGGCAGCGCCGGTGGCCGGATCCGCTCCGGGATCCACGTGGCCGCTCCCGGTGATCCGACGACGCGCGTCGGCCTCACCATGCAGCAGGTGATGGGCCTCCCGGTGAGCGAGTTCGGGACCCGCTCGATGCTGACGAGCCAGCCGATCAGCGAGATCCTGACGTAGGACGACGGCGCCGCGCCTCGAGGTCTTCACCGCCGAGGAAAGGCTCGGGGAAGCCGCCCAGGCGGAGGAGATCCCGGATCAGTTCTCCGGCGCGGTTCCGCTCTCGTCCTGCTCGCGCCACCACGCGGAAAGATACGCGGCCGCAGCGAGGTAGAGGTGCTGCTCCTCGGGATCCGCGCGCGCGGCGTCGAGGCACGCGACCGTGTACTTCGCGAGATGCGCGTCGGGGTGGATCGCCGCGCGACTCGCGAGAGCGCCGACGAGGCGCGACTGGTCCTCACGCGACGCGTGCCAGACGCCGGCCGCGGCCTCCGCCGGCGAGCCCCCGAGAGCCTCGACCGGATCGGCGACGGACGGCGTCTCCGGCCGCCAGCGCGGATCGAGCTTGACGCGCCCGAGCACGGAGCGGAATCCGAGGACGTGAGTCGCCGCGACCGCGACGGCGGTGCGCGGATCGCGGCAAGCGCCCGCGATCCCGAGGACCGCCTGCGGCATCGAGAGGCAGTGCGTCCAGCCGTACGGCGCCTGGCCCGGGTCGTCCTGCAGCATCGACCAGGCTGCGACGCGCGCGAGGAGCCGGCTCGCGCGCGCGGGATCGAGCGCACGCGTCGGCGCGTCGAGGCGCTCGAGTGCGAGGCCGCTCCGCTCGACGAGCGACATCATCGGGTAGATGAAGTGGCTCCCCGGATCGCCCGGCGAGGGCGGATCGAGGAGGCGCTCCACGAGATCGTCCGTGACGGGACCTTCGGGACGGCGCTCGCGATGCCACTGAAAACGCCAGTCGTGCTCCCGCGCGATCTCGCGTACGAGTCCGCGGAGCGCTCGCGCGTACGTCGTGCTCCGCGGCGCGACGCGCACGAGCTGGTGCAGGAAGATCGGGCCGTGCGCCGCGGCGGGGAGGCGCGGGATCACCTCGTCCGCGAGCGCGCCCGCGAGCTCCTCCGCCGTGAGGCGCGACGCAAGCCAGTCGGCCGGTGCGTCGACGGCTTCGAGATCGCCGGCTTCGATCGCGGCGAGCAGACGTGCGAGCGCTTCGCCGGTCGTCGAGAGCTGCACCGTGGAGCCCGACTCGAAGCCGCGGCCGATCGCGGCATAGGTCTCGCCGAGCCAGAAGATCCGGCGACGCGCCGCCGGTCGCACCTCGGGCGAGACGAGCGGGAGCAGCGCCGTCCGCGCGAGCAGCTCGAGCGGCGCGTGCAGCACGAACGAGTCCGCCGGATCGACACGGGGGACGGCGACCTGCGCGGCGACGCGATCGCCGAGCTCTGCATCGGAGAGATTTTCCATGGCTCGTCGGTCTACCAGTTAAAGTTAACTTGAGGTCAAGGTTCATTCGTGATTGTTTTCGACCCATGGAAAGCGCCTCGATTCCGATCGGCGAGGTCGCGTCGCGGGCGGGAATACCGGCCTCGGCGCTGCGGTTCTACGAGGCGGAAGGTTTGATCCACTCGGAGCGCTCGTCGGGCGGACAGCGACGCTTCCACCGCGAGATCCTGCGCCGCCTCGCGTTCATCCGCATCGCCCAGCGGGTCGGGCTGACCCTCCCGGAGATCCGCGACGCTCTCGCGAAGCTCCCCGCCTCGCGCACGCCGACGAAGGCCGACTGGGCGCAGCTCTCGCGGTCCTGGCGGCCGCGGCTCGATGCTCAGATCGCGACGCTCGAGCGCCTCCGCGACCGGCTGACGTCGTGCATCGGCTGCGGTTGTCTCTCGCTGCAGGCGTGCGCGCTCTACAACCCGTCGGATGCGGCCGCGACGCTCGGGACCGGGCCTCGGTATCTGCTCGGGAACGACCCCGGGGATCTGGCCGAGAGAGTGCCCGAGCCTCCTCGGCGGCCGCGGCGGCCTCGGCGCCGCGGGCCCGGGCGAAGGGCTCCACCTCGTTGAGAACGACTTCATTTTCACTTTAGACCGGGCGCGGAGTCCGTGTCGGCGACGCTTCTCGCCGGCTCGCTGTTCGTCGTCCCCTCCGGCCTCTGGCGCTGGCAGTGGGCGCGCGAGAGCGTCGCACTTCTCTGCGCGACCGCCGTGGACGGCTCCGAGAGCTCCTGGGCGGAAGATCCACGGCCTCCCGAGCGAGCACGTCCTTACGACGCCCTTCGAGGTCCGCTAGGAGAGGCGCATGGCCCTCCCCGCTCGTGTGGAATCGCCCTCCGCCGCGGACGTGCGCGCGCAGCGGAAGTACGAGATCGCCCTCGGCTATCGGATCCTCGCCGCGCAGCGCTGGGGCGACCTGGGCGACGGCCACATCAGCGGACGCGATCCGGAGCGCACCGACTGCTTCTGGCTCCTCCGCTACGGCGTCTCGTATCACGCCGCGAGGGTCTCAGACCTCGTGCTCGTCGGACCAGACGGGAAGCTCGCCTTTGGCGAGGGACCGATCAACGTCGCCGCGTACTACATCCATCATCCGATCCTGATGGCCCGCTCCGACGCGGTGAGCGCGACGCACGTGCACACGAGCTGGGGAACGCCGTTCTCCGCCGAAGTGCGCCCGATCGAGCCGATCACGCAGGAGTCGTGCATCTTCTTCGAGGACCACGCGATCTTCGACGACGAGGAGGTGCAGGTGCAGAGCGTCGACGGCGGACGCCGCATCGCGCAAGCGCTCGGTTCGAACCGGGCCGTGATCCTGCGCAATCATGGCCTCCTGACCATCGGCGACAGCGTCGCGGAATCGGTCGGGAGCTTCGTGCAGATGGAGCGCGTCGCCGAGGCGCACATGAAGGCGCGCGACGCGAAGCCGATCTCCGCGGAGGCGGCGCGCTTCGCGAAGAGCGACTTGACGCGCTACGGGCCGGGCCGCGTCGGGTTCTGGTCGCTCGTCTCGCGGCACATCGGCGATCCCAAGGTCGTCCTCGGCTGAGCTCCGCTCAGCGCGCTCCCGTGCCCGCCCCGCGGGCGACGCACGGCGATCGGCTCGCGTAGAGACGCCCTTCGCCGTCGACGCACGCGTACGCGGCCTCTCCGGTCGCCAGCGAGTCCGAACGGACCCCGCCGTCGGCGTCGACCTCGAAGCCGGGCGAGGCGATCGCCGCGTCGTCGAACTCCGCTTCCGTCAGGTCGATGCCCGAGCGTACGCGCCCGAAGCCCGGCTGCACGCGGATCAAAGCCTCGTGGACCGCGACCCCGCCCGGATTCGAACGGAACGCGATTCCCTCGCGAAAGCCGCCTGGGCCGGCGCTCGTTCCGTTCAGGATGCCGAGGGCGACGTCCGACGGCTGCGGACCGATCGCAAACACGTTGATGCCCGCGACCGGTACCGGCTCCGCGGTGCCGAGGTTGCCGACGTCCACCTCGAGGCCCCGCACCGTTCCGGACCGCATGTCGGAGTGTGCGAACGCGAGCAGGTTCCCGCCCCAGATCGAGCCGATCTCGCCATAGCCGTCGACTTCCGCGTACAGCGCCGCGACGTCGCTTCTCGCCTCCCGGTTCTCGGTCGCGACGGCGAGAGTAAAGTGGCGCGTGCCGTCCTCGGGGACGATCTCCGCGATGCCGACGGGCGTCGTGATCGGCGGTGGGCCGGCTTGTCCGAGGAGCTCGCGCAGCGAGGCGCCGCCGAACTCGAAGAGCGTCGCGGCGGCGCTCACCGGCGACGCGCCGCCGCCGCACGCCCAGCCGAGGGCGAAGAGCCCCGCGCCGACGAGCGACGACCAGATCTGGGACGAGTCGAATCTTCGTGGCTTCACGTCGAGAGTCCTCCTTCCGGAATCGACTCCGCGACTCGCCGCGACTTACGGTGACCGCGGCCGGAGCTCGTCTTGCGAGCCGCGATCGGGCCGTGATACTCGCGAGCGTCGCCCCACGCGAGGCTCGCCACGCGAATGTATTTCGATTTTCCGATTTACTTCCAGCTGCTGCGGCTCGCCCGGCGCGAGCAGAATCCCCGGAACCGCCGGAAGCTCCTCTTCCGCCTCCTCGTGACGCTGCCCGCGATCGCGACGTTCCACGCGATCTGCTTCTTCCTCGATCCGATCCTCTTTCCGGGCCTCCGCCGGACGCAGGTCCGCACGCCCGTCTTCATCGTCGGACACGCGCGCAGCGGCACGACGCTCCTCCATCGCCTGATGGCCGAGGATGCCGAGCGCTTCAGCGCGTTCATGTACTACGAGCTGTTCTTCCCCTCGCTCCTCCAGAAGAAGCTGATCCGCTTCTTCGCGCGCGTCGACCGCCGCTTTCTCGGCGGTGCGATCGAGAAGCGGGTGAAGGCGTGGGAGGACCGCAAGTTCGGGCCGACGAACCACATCCACTACCAGAGCTTGACCGTCTACGAGGAGGACGACTTCGTCCTCACCTACTCGTGCGCCTCCGGCTACTGGATCGTGCTCCTTCCGTACATGGGAGAGCTCGACTTCTACTACGTCGACCAGCACTCGGAGCGCCGCCGCAAGAAGCTGATGCGCTTCTACGAGGAATGCGTGCGGCGCCAGCTCTACCTGAACGGCCCGGAGAAGATCCACCTCAGCAAGAACCCGACGTTCGCCGGACGCGTCGAGAGCTTGATCGAGACGTTCCCCGACGCGCGCATCGTCGTCCCGTTCCGCAATCCCTACGAGACGATCCCGAGCCTCCTGAAGCTGATGAAGGTCGCCTGGGGGATGCGGAAGTGGAGCGACGCGGAGATGCAGCGCTCGCTGCGCATCCTCGCCGACCAGTCGTACCACACCTACACCTACCCCCTGGAGGTGCTCGCGCGGCATCCGGAGACGCCGCAGGCGATCGTCGACTACACGGAGCTCGTCGCCGAGCCGAAGCGCGTGATCGAGCGCGTGTACGCGGAGCTCGGCTTTCCCGTGACGCCGGAGCTCGAGCGAATGCTCGAGGCGGAGCAGCAGAAGGCGAAGAAGCACGAGACGAAGCACGCCTACAGCCTCGAGGAGTTCGGTCTCCGCGGCGACGAGATCCGCACGAAGCTCGCCGATCTCTTCGAGCGGTTCGGCTGGGACGACGTCGAGACGCGACGCGCCGCTGCGAAGGACGCGTGACCGGAGGCTTTCGATGAGCGGCACGGAAGAGAAGACCGGCAACGACGCGGCGACCGAGCGCGCGAGCCGCGCGCTTCGCGAAGCCTGGGACGGCCTCTTCGCCTCGCTGCAAACCGCGCGCGAGGCGATCGACGACCCGAAGCTCCACGCGCCGCCGCCCGACGACCGCACGCTCGCAGAGGGCTATCGCTACCTGATCGGCTATCTCTACGGCGCGATCGGCCGCGCGCTCGACGATCCTCTGTACCCGAACTTCCGGCGCGCCATCGAGCCGCTCGACAAGGCGACGATCGACAACGCGGACGCGGTCTATCTCTACGCGCCGATCGACGGCGATCACTCGTACGTCGTGCGCGCACGCGGCGGCGACGCGCGCCACTGGCGCGGCGAGCCCGCTCTCGCCGCGGGACGGAAGGCGCCCCAGTACGTGATCTTCGAGACGCCGAGCGGCTACGTCGGCGACTCGGGCAGCATCGCCGAGCTTCGCCCGGGGACGCGCGCGAACGGCGGCGTCCTCGACTCGGCCGAGATCGAGGTCGCGCCCGACGGCTCGTTCGAGGTGCTCCTCGCGCCGAACCGTCCGGAGGGACATCGCGGCAACTTCATCCCGACCAAGGCCGTCCGGCAGAAGAAGAAGCCGGACGGCTCGACGGAGACGGTCGAGTTCACGTCGCGCTGGGTCGTCCTGCGCGAGCTCTTCCACGACTGGGAGCACGAGGACCTGCTCGATCTCGAGATCGTCCGCCTCGGCTCCGAGGGAGCGCATCCCGCGCCGCTCGACTCCGCGAGCGCCGCCGCCCAGATGCAGCGCATCGGCGAGATCGTCGATCACCAGATGCGCTACTGGAACGAGTTCTACGCCGTCGTGCTCGAGACGTACGCGGACGTGAACGGCGACGGCAAGCGGTTCATGCCGCGGAACGACCTGAACGAGCCGAACGTCGGCGTCGGCTTCGGTGGACAGGCGACGAACGTCTACGCGGGCGGCGTCTTCGAGCTCGCGAAGGACGAGGCACTGATCGTCGAGGTCGAGATCCCCGTCCCTCCGGCCTACAGCGGGTTCCACCTGGCGAACCTCTGGGGCGAGTCGCTCGACTTCGCGAACCACCAGTCGAGCCTGAACGGCCACCAGGTCGAGGCCGATGCGGACGGCGCGCGACGCTACGTCGTCGCGCACGCGGATCCGGGCGTGCCGAACTGGCTCGATACGACCGGGCTCGCCGAGGGATTCCTCTCGCTCCGCTGGAGCTACTCCTCGCTGCCCGAGAAGATGCCGGTCCTGCGGGTCCGGAAGGTGCGCTTCGACGAGATCCGGAGCACGCTGCCGGCTTCGACGCGCACGGTCGGAGCGGAAGAGCGCCGTGAGGCGATCCGCAACCGGCAGAAGCACGTGCAGCGGCGCTATCGGCAGTACTGAGCGCTACTCGAGCTTCGATCGCCCGTTCAGGCGCGCACGGACTCGGCGAGCCGCGCGACGGTCGCATGGAACTCGCGCACGGTGCGCGCGAGGATGTCCGCGACGGGCTCGATCGACTCGATGCGACCGGCGACCTCTCCCGAGAGCGCCACGCCCCCTTCGAGGTCGCCCTCGAAGTAGACGGCGCGCACGCCCGCGCCGAGCTCGAGCATCGGATTTCCCTCGCCGCGCTCGAGACGCGTCGTCCGCTCGGTGCGAAGCGCGCGCAGGGCCGGGCCGCGCTCCTGGCGAAGGAACACCGTTCCCGTCTCCTCCGCGGCGACGATCGCGCGCTTCCAACCCTCGTGCACGGGCGACTCCACCGCGGACACCATGCGCGTACCCATCTGCACGCCTTCCGCGCCGAGCGCGAACGCGGCCGCCATCGAGACGCCGTCGCAGATGCCGCCGGCCGCGATGATCGGTACGTCGACGCGCGAGCGGACGAGCGGCAGCAGCACCATCGTCGAGACCGGCCGCGGGTTCTTGAAGCCTCCGCCCTCGCCGCCTTCCACGACCAGGCCGTCGACGCCCGCATCGACGGCCTTCAGCGCGGCGCGGAGCGTCGGCACGACGTGGAACACCGTCAAGCCCGCGTCCTTCAGCGCTCGCGTGTACTTCGTCGGGTCGCCGGCCGAGGTCGTGACGAAACGAACGCCCTGCTCGATCACGAACTCGACGATCGCCGGGTCGCGCACGAACGCCTGCGCGATGTTGACGCCGAACGGGCGGTCGGTGAGCTCGCGCATGCGGCGGATCTCGCCCCGAATCGCGTCGAGCTCGCCGGAAGAGGTCTCGATGATGCCCAGAGCCCCCGCGCGCGATACGGCGGACGCGAGCGGTGAGCGCGCGATCCAGCCCATCGGCGCCTGCACGATCGGGATCTCGACGCCGAGAAGCCGCGTCACGCGGTTGTCGAACCGGGGGGCGGAGGTCGTGGCCGCGGCAATGCCTGCCGTTTCCGTCGTCTGCGTCATCGGTGGCGGACGGTACCACGTCCCGCCCCGCTTGCGAGTCTTCCGCGCTGCACGGACGGCCTTCTCCAGTTGCTCGACGAATCACGATCCGGGAACAGCCGCCGGATCGAGGAGCCCGTGGCGCATCCAGCCCACGCGCGCGAGCCAGGTGCGCGGGGGCGCGATTTCCGGCTTGTCCGGCTTGTCCGGCTTGTCCGGCCCGTCCGGCGTTCTCGACTCTTCCGAACCCTTCGCCGCTTCGCCGCCGAGAGGCGTCTTCCAGCCGGCGAACCAACGCGCGGAGGACGCCTCGTCGTAGCGGACCGGCGGCGGAGCTCCGAAGCGTTCCACCCAGTGCCTCCGCGCGTTGAGCAGCACGTACGCGAGCGCCGAACGGACCTCGCGGGGCGTGCGTAGGAGGCGAAGATGGTAGCGCCCGTCGAGAACAGTGCCCGTCCTCCGGAAGACACGGTTCACCGCGCGCGCGAGCCTGGCGCTGATCGACTTCATTCCGCCGGCGAGAGAGCCCTTCGAGCGCGCCTCGACGAGGAGGTGGACGTGATCCCGCTGGAGGGAATAGTGCAACACGCGAAACTCGTCACGCTCACACGCGACCCTCAGACTTCGCCGGAACTCTCGGACGAAGGCACGGCTGCGAAGGCTCGGGAGCCCCCGCGCAGCCGGAGCGTCACGTGCGCCGGACAGAGCCCTCCGATCTCGGCGCGCTCGCGATGGGCAACGCGAGATCTCGCCCCACGAGGTCGACCCGCGCCGCGGCGGGCCCCACCGCGACCGGTGCGCAAGCGAAGATCCTCGAACGACAGCTGTCGACCGCGTGGGATCCGCCTCCGCCCTTCCGGATTCACGCATGAAAGCTATTACGCGTGCGCCGAAGTGTCAATCTTAATTTATCTTAGATCGTTTGAATTGGGCGGTGATCCGAGGTGGGCGCTCCCAAACCCAGCCGCTCAACACCCTCGAATCGGGGTACGAGTTAGAGAAATCCCTGACACTTGGGGATGCCCCGGAGAGAAGCCAACCTCGAAGTCGGAACGTGCCAAGTGCATCTCTACTCCACGCCGAGGCGGCAAGATCAGGGATGTCGTTGCACAAACACGGCGCGACGCGGGCCGGGGTCTTCCGAGTTGCGCGAGCTATCGCTCGACGGCCTTCGCCGTCTTCGCGAGGAGCGCGCGCACCGCCTCCTGGTGCGCCGCGGTCGTGAACGTGTTCGGCTCGGCGAACTCCTCGGCGAGAAGCGCATGCTGCCAGCTCATGTCCGCCGCCGCGCGCATCAGCGGCTTCGTCATCGAGACGACGTGCTCGGGAAGCCTCGCGATGCGGTCGCTCCACGCGAGCGCGGCCTCGAGCAGACCCGCGTGCGGGACGACCTCGTTCACGAGCCCGTGCCGCTGCGCCTCCTCGGCGGCGATTGTCCCGCCGCGCACGAAGAGCTCGAACGCCTTCTGATGGCCGACGCGGCGCGTGAGCGCCCAGTTGGTCCCGACCTCTGGGACGAGGCCGATCCGTCCGAAGGCGAGGACGAGCTGCGCGCGGTCCGAGGCGACGACGAGATCGCTCGCGAGCGTCCACGCGAGCGCGACGCCGGCGACGGGCCCGTCCACGCGAGCGCGACGCCGGCGACGGGCCCGTTCAGCGCGAGCGCGACGCCGGCGACGGGCCCGTTCGGCGCGAGCGCGACGCCGGCGACGGGCCCGTTCAGCGCGATCACGACCGGCGTGTCCGACTGCGCGATCAGCCGCGCGATCCCGCCGAACTGCTGGCGGATCCACTTCCAGAGCCCGACCGTCCCCTCCGCGCGCTCGACGTAGGTGTGCCCGCGATCCTCCATCAGCTTCCAGTCCCCGCCGACCGAGAAGAACGGATCGGTGCCGGTGAGGACGACGGAGCGCACGGACGGGTCGGCCAGCGCTTCGGAGAGCTTTCGCTTGAGCTGCACCGTGAGCTCGCCCGAGAGCGCGTTCATGTTCCCCGGATCGTCGAGCCAGACGACCGCCGTGTGCTCTCTCGGTCGCTCGACGCGGACCAGCGTCCGCGGATCGGCCTCGAGCTCGCGGATGTACTCGTCGTACGGAAGGTTCTTCATCGTGCGAGGCTATTCGAGGCGGGACCGGACGGTCAATCCTCTCCTTGCCGCGGCGGGCGCGCGTCGGATACTCGTGAAGCGCTTCGCGCGCTCGCTGAGAACGGAGGAAGCGATGGCGTCCACGAGAGAATGCGAGGGTCTCGTCGCCCTCGTGACCGGCGCGAGCCGCGGCATCGGCGCGGCGATCGCGGAGCGGCTCGCCGCGGCGGGAGCGAGGGTCGCCGCGGTCGCGCGGAGCGTCGACAGCCCGCACACCAGCCTGCCGGGTACTCTCCGCGAGACCGTCGACCGGATCGTCGCGCGCGGACACGAGGCGGTCGCGATCCAGGGCGACGTCGTCGACGCCGACTCCCGCGCCGCGGCCGTGCATCTCTGCCGCGAGCGCCTCGGGCCGATCGACATCCTCGTCAACAACGCGGCACTCGGACCGTACCGCCCGTTCGACCAGTTCTCGGCGAAGGACTTCCACGTCACCTTCGAGGCGAACGTGCAGGCGCCGCTCCACCTCGCGCAGCTCGCGCTGCCGGACATGCGCGCGAAGGGGCGCGGCTGGATCCTCAACGTCTCCTCCGCGACGGCGATCCATCCGAAGGGTCCGCCGTTCATCGCCTGGGAGCGGAAGGGCGGCCACCATCTCTACGCGGCGAGCAAGGCGGCGCTCGATCGCTTGACGACGGGACTCGCCGCCGAGCTCGCGAAGGAAGGCATCTCCGTGAACACCCTCGCGCCGGCCGCCGCGGTGATCACGCCGAGCGTGCAGCAGCTCGGCATCGACAAGTGGCTCGAGCCCTCGATGATCGAGCCGGTCGAGACGATGGCGGAAGCGGCGCTCGCCCTCTGCTGCTGCGGTCCGGAGACGACGGGGCGCGTGACCTACAGCGTGGCACTTCTGAAGGAGCTCGGCCGCGAGACGCGCACGCTCGACGGGACGGACGTTCACCGTCCGGAAGAAGGCGCGTCCCAGAGCGGATAGGACGTTCCCGAGAGGCGGTGCACGAGCATCGCCTGCACGACCATCACCGCGACCGCCGCCTCGATCAGGAGCAGGTCGAGCGGGTGATCGATGATGCCGAGCGACACGATCAGCGTCGTCGCGCCGGCCGGTAGGCGACCCCGCGTATCAGAGACGCCCGTCGCGGGCGAGGCGACTGACGCGGAGCGAGGTTGCCGCGAGACGCTCCGTTCGCCATTGGACTCCGACCCCTCCGATCCCTCCGATCCCTCCGATCTGATCCCTCCGATCGCTCGGGTCCTAAGGAGACACGATGTCCGACGACGCCCAAGCACGCTTCCGCGCCGAGCTCGACGCCCTGGTCGGCAAGCCGGTCGGACCCGCCGGTCCGCAGCTCGCGCCCGACGAGGTCAACGTGCCGATGATCCGCCACTGGGCCGACGCCATGGAGGACCGGAACCCCTTCCTCGCGACACTCGCGACGAACTCCGAGTTCCACGTCGAGCGCTACGTGCGGCCGGGTGAGCGGATCTCCGCGACGACGGTCATCGACGCGATCTCCGACGAGAAGAAGACCGCGATCGGCCGCGGCCACTTCGTCCCCTGGATCACCACATACCGCGACGACGCGGGCGAGGTCGTCGGCCGGCAGCTCTTCCGGCTCCTGAAGTTCAAGCCGGAGGCGCGGGAAGGAGCCCCGTCGTGACGATGCGCCTGAAGCCGTCGATCGGCCGCGACACGCAGTTCTTCTGGGACGGCGTCGCGGCGCAGAAGCTCCTGATCCAGCGCTGCTCGGGCTGCGGCAAGCTGCGACATCCGCCGCGGCCGATGTGCCCGCACTGCAACTCGCTCGCGTGGGAGGCGATCGAGTCGTCCGGAAAGGGCGAGGTGTACAGCTTCGCGATGCCGCACCACCCGCCCCTTCCCTTCTTCGAGTACCCGTACATCGTCGCCCTCGTGCAGCTCGAGGAAGGGACGCGCATCGTCTCGAACCTCTGCGGGATCGACCCCTCGCAAGTGAAGATCGGGATGCCCGTCGAGGTGTTCTACGAGTCGTTCGACGACGGCGTCGTCCTGCCGCTGTTCCGTCCGACGCAGGAGAAGCCATGACCGTCGCCACGCACCCGCAGGCTCTCTCCTTCGGCGCGATCCAGGTCGGGGACGAGATCAAGCCCGTCGAGATCATCGTCACCGCGAGCGTGGTCGTCGCCGGCGCGATCGCATCCCGCGACTCGACGGCGACGCTCTCGCTGCCGCTCGGCGGAGGTGCCGCGTGAAGAACGAGCTCGGCGGGCGCGCCGCGATCGCGGGCATCGGGCAGACGGAGTTCTCGAAGGAGTCGGGACGGAGCGAGCTCCAGCTCGCCTGCGAAGCGACGAAGACGGCGCTCGACGACGCCGGCCTGAAGCCCGCGGACGTCGACGGACTCGTCACGTTCACGGCGGACGAGACCGAGGAGGCGGAGCTCGCGCGCTGTCTCGGCTTCCCGCAGATGACGTTCTTCACCCGCGTCCCGTACGGCGGCGGCGCCGCGGCGGGCACGGTGATGCAGGCGGCGATGGCCGTCGCGACCGGCGCCGCGAACGTCGTCGTCTGCTACCGCGCCTTCAACGAGCGCTCGGGCTTCCGCTTCGGCGGCTCCGGGATGGCCGGCCCGATGGCTTCGATGCCGCTCTGGCTCTCGTGGTACCTGCCCTACGGACTCCTCACGCCGGCCGCGTGGGTCGCGCTGCACGCGCAGCGCTACATGCACGAGTACGGCGCGACGAACGCGGACTTCGGAAAGATCGCGGTCGTCGATCGGAAGCACGCGGCGACGAACCCGAACGCGTGGTTCTACGAGCGCCCGATCACGCTCGAGGATCACCAGAAGTCGCGCTGGATCATCGAGCCCTCGCTGCGGCTCCTCGACTGCTGTCAGGAGAGCGACGGCGGCGTCGCCCTCGTCGTGACGACCGCCGAGCGCGCACGCGATCTCCGTCAGAAGCCCGCGGTGATCGCGGCCGCCGCGCAGGGCTCCGCGTGGGACGGCGAGATGATGACGAGCTACTACCGCGACGACATCACGGGTCTGCCCGAGATGGGCGTCGTCGCGAAGAAGCTCTGGCGGGATTCGGGTTTGACGGCGGCGGACATCCAGACCGCCTTCCTCTACGACCACTTCACGCCGTTCGTCCTGATCCAGCTCGAGGAGCTCGGCTTCTGCAAGCCGGGCGAGGCGAAGGACTTCGCGACCGTCGAGAACCTCTCCCTCGGCGGACGCCTCCCGATCAACACGAACGGCGGGCTGCTCGGCGAGGGCTACATCCACGGCATGAACGGCATCACCGAGGGCGTGCGCCAGGTCCGCGGCACCTCGTGCAACCAGGTGGAGCGCGTCGAGCACGTGCTCGTGACCGCCGGCACCGGCGTTCCGACGAGCGCGCTGATCCTCAGGCGGGAGTGACCGGGATCGACTGCATCAGGAGATACAGGGCGAGCACGACTCCCGTCGCCGCGAGGAGCCCCGCGAACCACACCGAGGCGCGCGGGTCTCGACGCGGATCCATCTCCGACGAGAGGTACCGGAAGCCGCGGCTCGGCGCTCGAAGGCGGCTCCTTGGCGTGCGCCGCGGCTACCCGAAGCGGTCGAGGAGGTAGATCGAAAGCTCGCGCTTCTGCTTCTCGTCGAACGGATAGAGCGGCATCGGCGGACGCGGCGCGGAGAGGAAGCGCATCAGCGAGTCGATCGAGTAGCGTTGCGTGAGGTCGCCGAGCGGCCGCTGCCCCTTCGCCCGGTCGGGCCCATGGCAAGTCGCGCAGTCGTTCTTCTCCCAGAGCTCGGCGCCCGTGCGCGCCGCCGCAGTGCGCTCGGTCGCGCCGAGCGAGGCGAGCGGGTCCGCCTTCGCCGTCGCGCGAGGCGCG